>Ga0207133_1017_pt1 | contig 34994 bp, 36 predicted proteins | sample Alteio_BWMinHeat_11_FD_153537 | JGI IMG/M metagenome (GOLD analysis project Ga0207133, IMG submission 153537) | Enriched cells from forest soil in Barre Woods Harvard Forest LTER site, Petersham, Massachusetts, United States -... | ecosystem: Environmental > Terrestrial > Soil > Temperate forest >... | reverse complement strand
AATATCCCGAGCGCGATGACGCGAATTGGCTGAAGACGACGCGGGCCAAGTGGGTGAATGGCGAGATCAAGCTGACGTACGAGCCGGTGGATATTTCGCAGATTCCACCGCGGGCGAGGCGCTATGACGCGGTTAAGTAAGAACTGCGACTGAGATTTCTAGTACGGCCGGGGAGCAAAGCGGGCAAAGAAGGTCTGGGATTCTTGTTGCTCGAGGATTTATGGCAGACACGAAGCAAGTTATTGTCAAAGTGAAGCGGCAGAACAGCCCGGCGGAGAAGCCGCGCTGGGAAGAGTTTGCACTGAAGTGGCGTCCTTCGATGAATGTCATCATCTGCCTGCGGGATATCGCGGAAACTCCCGTCACACGCGACGGGAAAAAGACGACTCCGATTTCCTACGAATCAAATTGCCTCGAGGAAGTTTGTGGCTCCTGCGCCATGCTGATTAATGGCAAGGCTCGCATGGCTTGTTCCGCGCTTGTGGATACGCTCGATCAACCCATTCGGCTCGAGCCGATGTCGAAATTTCCCGTGGTGCGCGACCTGGCTGTGAACCGGCAATTCATGTTCGACAGCCTCAAGCGCGTGAAAGCATGGATTCCCATCGACGGCACTTATGACCTTGGAGAAGGTCCACGGATGTCGTACGAGGTGCAGGAAAAGGCCTACCCGCTGTCGCGGTGCATTTCCTGCGGGAGCTGCCTGGAAGTTTGTCCGCAAGTGAACGAGCACAGCAAATTTATCTGGGTGTGATGGGCAACGGCGGCGTGGAAGATTGCGCCAACGCGCAGAATTGCGTCAAAGCGTGCCCCAAGGATATTCCCCTGACCGAGTCCATCGCGGAAGTGAACCGCCAGGCATGGAAACAAGCCCTGTTTGGCTGGCTCTTAGGGTAAACTCTCCGAGGAAATTACATTCTGGAGGAATCATGCGGCGTGTAATTGCGGTTGGGTGTGTCAGCTTGTTTGCGTGTTTTGCTTTGTTGAGGGTGCGCTCGATCGCTGCGGATGACATTGCCGAACGGGCTCACAAGCTGCACTTTTCGTCGATCGTACTGGACACGCACGACGACACGACGCAGCGCTTTTTCTCGAAGGACTTCGACCTCGGAAAACGCAATTCCGACGGCCATATCGACATTCCGCGCATGCGCGAAGGCGGAATGAACGGTATTTTCTTTTCCATCTGGATCGACGGGCGAATTATGGGTCCGCCGGCGGTGCAAAAAGCGCTGGATCAGATCGACGCGGTGCATGAGAACGTCCGCAAGTATTCGAAAGACATGGTCTTTTGCCGCACAGCGGACGAAGTTCGCCGCGCGCACGCGCAAGGCAAGATCGCCGCGTTGATCGGGGTCGAGGGCGGCCACATGATCGGCAATGACATTCGCGTGTTGCGAATGTTCGGAGACCTCGGCGCTCGCTACATGACGCTTTCGCATTTTTACAACGATGAGTGGGCCGATTCGTCGACCGACAAGCCGGTGCACAATGGGCTCACCGATTTCGGCAAGGACATCGTGCGCGAAATGAACCGGCAGGGAATTATGGTGGACATCTCGCACGTTTCGGACAAGACCTTCTACGACGCGCTGGAAGTCAGCAGGGCGCCGCTAATCGCGTCGCATTCTTCGTGCCGCGCGCTCTGCAATCACGTGCGGGACATGTCAGACGATATGATCAAGGCGCTTGCGGCAAAAGGCGGCGTGATTCAAATCAACTACGAGCAGAGTTTCATCGACCAGGCATATAAGGACGCTTCGGACAAGCTTTCAGGTGGGGTCGTAGCACAGTTTGATCAATTCAAGAAAGAATGCGGAGACGACCAGGAATGCTTTGGGCGGAAAATGGCCGAGCAAGAGAAACAGGCCGTCGCGGAAGGCAAGCTCCCGCATGTGAGTTGGGAGCGGATCATCGACCACATCGACCACGCCGTAAAGCTCGCCGGGGCGGATCACGTTGGGCTCGGTTCCGATTTTGACGGAGCCACCATGCCGGAAGGCATGGAGGATTGTTCGAAGCTGCCCAAAATCACGGAAGCGCTTCTTCGCAAGGGTTATAGTGAGGACGACATCCGAAAAATCCTTGGCGGCAATACCCTTCGGGTCATGGAACAAGTGGAACGCGTGAGCCGGGAGATGCAATCGCAGCCGTAAGATTATTCCAGGGAGAAAAGGGCGAGGTGGGATGTTCAGAATTATTCTTGCGGCTGGTCTATGCGTGTCGGCCGGTGTCCTACTGGCGGCGACTGTGACCGGCGACGACGTCAGCGCGGGGGCGCACAAGCTGCACTTTTCCTCGATTGTCGTGGACACGCACGACGACACGACCCAGCGTTTTCTCGACGGCAAGTTTGACCTTAGCCCGCGCGATGCGAATGGCAGCATCGACATCCCACGCATGAGAGAGGGCGGGCTGAGCGCAATCTTCTTCTCTATTTGGATGCCCAGCAAGGTCACGGGCCCAGAGGCCGTGAAACGCGCGCTTGTCCAAATCGACGCGGTGCGCGAACAGGTCCGGAAACATCCGAAGGATCTCGAGCTCGCCACCACGGCCGGGGAAATCCGCGAGGCACGTGCGCAGGGAAAGATTGCCGCGCTCATGGGAGTCGAAGGCGGCCACATGATTGCGAGCGACCTGGCCATCCTCCGCATGTACGCCGCGCTTGGGGTGCGGTACATGACGCTGACGCATAGCGGCAATGTCGACTGGGCCGATTCATCGACGGACATGCCGGCTCACAACGGGCTCACTGATTTTGGAAAAGACGTGGTGCGGGAAATGAACCGGCTCGGCATGATCGTGGACATTTCCCACGTCAGCGACAAGACATTTTACGATGCTCTGGAAATCAGCAAGGCGCCTCTGTTTGCTTCCCACTCCTCCTGCCGCGCGATCTGCGATGCTCCGCGAAACATGACCGACGACATGATTAAAGCGCTCGCGGCCAAAGGCGGGGTAATTCAGATCAACTACCACGTAGGCTTTCTGAGCCAGGAGTTCCGCGACGCGGAGAAGGCTAACCCCGAGCTCGAGAAAACGATCGCCGCCGAAGTCCAGAAACGTTGCGGCGGCCAGGAAGCTTGCAAATTGATTGTGGGTGACGAGGTGACACGGGAATACGTGAAGAAGGGCATGCTTCCGCGCGTTGAGTACACGAAAATCATCGAGCACATCGACCACGCGGTGAAGATTGCCGGCGTGGACCACGTCGGCCTCGGCTCGGACTTTGACGGCGCCAACATGCCCTTCGGCATGGAAGATGCGAGCAAGCTGCCGCAGATTACGGAAGCGCTGTTGCGGAAAGGCTATTCGGAAGGTGACATCAAGAAGATTCTCGGAGAGAATACTCTCCGCATAATGGCGGAAGTCGAGCGCGTCAGCCGCGAACTGAATTCCGAATCACGGAAATAAACGACAGATCACAGGGGATGAGAGGAATCAAATCATGGTACTGAAGAAAGCTGCCTGGTTCGTGTTTGCCTTGGTGCTGACAAGCGGTGAACGAGTTCTGGCGCAAACCCCTGGACAAACTGCTGGAGGGGCGCCGGCGCAGCCGAAGACCGGGGCCGCGGCAAAAACAGGAACGGCTGCGCGGGCAGGCTCCACCGCTACCCGCTCGGCGTTTGATCCCGCGCTCCTCAAGCCGGCTCTTCTCAAAGCCAAGGCCCCGGAGCACTATCAGGTAAAGTTCGTGACCACGAAAGGGGAATTCACCGTGAGCGTTACGCGCGCGTGGGCCCCGATCGGCGCGGACCGCTTCTATAATCTGGTGCGGCACCATTTCTTCGATAACGCCAGCTTCTTCCGGGTGATCCCTAATTTTATGGCACAATTCGGAATCAGCGCCTATCCACAAGTCTCGGCGGCATGGAAAGACGCGAACATAAAAGATGACCCCGTTACGCAGAGCAATAAGCGCGGTTATGTGACCTTTGCCACAGCAGGACCAGGTACCCGCACCACACAGCTATTCATCAACTTCGGAGACAATTCGCGCCTAGATCGAGAGCCATCCGGTCCGTTCGCTCCATTCGGCAAAATTGATGAAGAGAGCATGAAAGTGGTGGACGCGCTCTATCAGGGATACGGCGAAGGAGCGCCTCATGGCGCAGGCCCTGATCAAGACCAGGTTCAAGCAAAGGGCAAGCCATATCTAGACAAAGGCTGGCCCAAACTCGATTCGATCAAGACGGCGAGGGTGATTCCGCCAGCCGGTACTACGACTGAAAAACCCGGCGCTGCCCCAGCGGCCAAAAAGCCCTGATAGGATAATAGGCATCGCGTGGTTGGAATCTTCATTCCGGCCATTTGGGCTCAAGTTCGAGCAACTGTTCTACATGTTAGAAACTCAGAGCGGAGCTAGCGGCGGCTCGCCATTCGTTCGTTAAACGCCGTGCGAGGAAACGTTGTCATCCGGGGTCCAGGCTCCCCCGATCGTTCATCCGCGCTCTTCTCTCGAGACGCGCGAGCTTCCCGTATCGTCAAGGGTCTCCAGGTTTGATCCAAGCATCTATTATCTTGCCGCCGCCGCAGTGCTCATCCATTTCGCTTGCAACTCGCGGTTCGGCTATTTCCGCGACGAGTTGTACTACGCCGCCTGCGGCCAGCATTTTGCCTGGGGCTACGTTGACCATGCCCCGCTCGCTCCGTGGCTCGCGCAAATCAGCCGCACGCTCATGGGGGATTCGCTCTTCGCGCTTCATTTTCTCCCCGCCCTCGCGGCGGCGGCAAAAGTCCTCCTTGCCGCCTGGATCGCCCGTGAAGTCGGCGGCGGAAAATTCGCGCAGTTTCTTGCCTCTCTGGCGGTGCTTTGCGCTCCGATCTACCTCACCTTCGACAATTTTTTTTCCATGAATTCCTTCGAGCCTGTTTTCTGGATGGCGTGCGCCGCCATCATATTGCGTATCTTGAATGGAGGCGATGCGCGGCTCTGGCTTGTCTTTGGTCTCGTCGCGGGCGTCGGGATATTGAACAAGCATTCCATGTTGTTCTTCGGCTCGGGCATCGCGCTCGGTTTGTTGTTCACGTCCGTCCGCCGCGAATATAAGTCCAAATGGATTTGGATCGCCGCCGTCATTTCGTTTTTGCTGTTTCTTCCGAATCTTTTCTGGGAAATCCAGAATCACTGGCCGACGGTTGCGCTCTTGCGAACGGTTATCGGCACGAAATACGTCCTGGTTTCCCCCTGGGAATTTATCTGGCAGCAGGCTCTTTTGACCCACCCGATCGCGACGCCCATTTGGCTCGCAGGGCTGTGGTACCTGTTTCGCGATCCAGAAGGGAAGAAGTATGCCGTTTTAGGCTGGGCCTATCTCGTTGTATTGCTCGAGATGATTTTGTTGCACGGGAAAATTTACTATTTGGCGCCGGCCTACATCATGCTCTTTGCGGCGGGCGGTACGTGGATTGAGTTGCGATTGCTCCCGCGCGCGGGCCGATGGCTGCGGTACGCCATCGTCGCGCCGTTGTTGGCCGGCGCCGTAATCGCGGCGCCTTTGGCGATGTCCGTCCTTCCCGTGGAAGCCACTATCGGATACACGCGGTATTGGAACGTCAAGGCCGTGCGCGTGGAAAACGTTCCGCAGGGCGATCTCCCGCAACTTTTCGGCGACATGTTCGGCTGGCAGGAGCAGGTCTCCGCAATCGCGACGGTTTATAGCCAACTCCCCGCCACGGACCGTACGCGAGCCGCGGTCTTCGCTTACAACTACGGCGAGGCGAGTGCGATCGATTATTTCGGGCCCCGCTATGGTCTTCCGAAAGCGATCAGCGGCGAGAATCAATATGGCCTCTGGGGACCACGCAATTACACCGGAGAAGTGGTCATCGCTATAGGTTTCACCGAGGGGCGACTTTTTCAATCCTTCGAGGAAGTCACTGCGGCCGCGCACGTGTCTCCCCGGTACGCCATGCCGGAAGAGACCAATTTGACGGTTTATGTGTGCCGCCACCCCAAGCAATCGCTGCAAGCTTCCTGGCCGCAATGGCGCTATCTCAACTAGGCATTTGGGGTCAGTTCGGAAGGTGGCAGGGCTACACGCCAATCAACTCACGGGTTGCTGTAGGTTGCCTGCTCGGGCGGACCCTACTTCCCGAGAAAGTCGATTAGCGCCTGGTTGAATTCGGCCGCCTTCTCGAGCTGCGGCACGTGGCCGCAATGTTCGAATACAACCAACTTGGCTCCCGGAATACCGTCGCGTAGTTTTTCGCCACTGGAAACCGATATTAATTCATCTTGGCGGCCCCACACTACCAACGTGGCGGAGTGGATGGAAGCGAGCTTGGCGTCCTCAAACTGGTTCTGGGCGAAGCCCGCCAGTGTGCGCTGAATTGTATAAGAGTCGTTATTGCGTACGTGATTTGTGAAAGCCTGCAGAACGAATTCCTCGCTCACCATCTTCTTGTCGTAGAAAATAGAGTCAAGAAGCGTTCGCATGTCCTCCAGGGAGGCTGGGTTCAAGTCCACCGCGATAGCTCTCCCCCACGGGAGTCCCGCCGAGTCCACCAATACCAGTTTGTCGACCATTTCCGGATGTCGTGCTGCAAAATCAAGGGCAATCCATCCTCCCAGGGAATTCCCGACGAGCGTCGCCTTGCTAAGATTTTGCGATTGCATAAAGGCATGGAGGAAGTCCACGAAGGTCGCGATTTTGTAGTCCAACAACGGCTTATCCGAATGCCCGAAGCCGATCTGATCGGGCGCGTAGACGTGGTATTTTGCGGAGAGGGCGCCGATGTTGGCGGACCAAATCTCCTTAACGCTGCCCAGCCCATGCAGCAGGATCACGGTCGGCCCCTGTCCGGCTTCGATGTAGCGAATGTTTTGGCCATACACCACCGCCGTTTTTTCGGGCGGCAGACTGGGTTGCGTTTGCGCGCATGCGAGCGAACTAACGGTGAGTAGTGCTGCGGCAACAAACACATTCCTGTAAGTCATTTTCATTGGAGATTCCTTTTGTGAATTTCAAAACCGCACCATTGTATACGCATCTCGCCTATCCCTGGGTCAGTGACAGCAGCTTCCGGCTTCCTGGGCACAGTGGCGTTGCGTGAAATCACCGCGTAACCAAAACCAGCCTGGCGCGTCAAATAAAGGGCAGAGGCCTGATTTTGTATATAAGCCGTGGTTGACACGGTGAAGCCGGAATCGTAATCTGAGTGAGTATGAATTTGTCCTGCCAGACGGTGTGTTGTTGCTGTGCATGCAACGCTGCGTGTTGCACTATGCACATCTCTGGCCGGGGGAAATAGCTGAACTTCTAACAGCTTAATTCCAAAGATTTTCAAGCCCGCGTACCAGAGCAACTGGCCACGCGGGCTTTTTGTTTTTGCGCGGATGAATTCAGGGACACAAAAACAGGGACCATGAGCGAGCAAAAAGAAACGAAAGCACAACGCGTCGAGCGCCTCAAACGCGCGAAAAATGCCTGGGAGCACTTTGACGAAATCCGGGAATTTGCGCGCAATGGCCACGCTTCAATACCACCGGAGTGGCTAGGCACCTATTTTCGTTCGTGGGGCGTTTACACCCAAGGTGACGGAGCCGGCGTGGTCGGCGGCAAGAACGGCGAAGGGCTCGCCACGCCGTTCTTTATGGTGCGCATTCGAATTCCGAGCGGCATCTTAAGCAGCGAGCAGGTTCGCACCGTCGCTGACATTTCCGAAAAATACGCTCGCGGTTTGGCCGACATCACCGTGCGCCAGAATATTCAACTGCACTGGGTGACCATCGAATCGCTGCCTGATGTGCTGGAAACTCTGTGGAAAGCCGGCCTCACGACCACCGGCGCGTGCGGCGACGTGGCGCGGAACATCACAGGATGCCCGCTCGCCGGGCTTGACGCGCACGAGCACTGCGATGCCTCTCCACTTGCGCTCGAACTCGACCGCCAGCTTGGCGGAAACGCCGAGTTCTACAATCTGCCGCGCAAATTCAAGGTGTCCATCACCGGATGCCGCCACTGGTGCACGTATCCCGAAATCAACGATGTCGGGCTAACCGCGACAACGCGCCGTCGCGATGGAAATACGGAAACCGGGTTCACGCTTCGCGTTGGCGGCGGGCTATCCACCGACCCGCATCTCGGAATTCCGCTGAATGCTTTTGTCCGCTGGGAGCAAGTGGTTCCTGTTGTCCGCGCGGTCGCAGAGATTTTTCGCTCCAGTGAAGTCCTTCGTCAAAGTCGCGAAAAAGCTCGGCTCAAGTTTCTTTTTCTCCAGCACGGCTGGACCGCTGATTCTTTTCTCGCGGAACTGGAATCGCGTTTGGGTTTTTCACTCGATCCAGGGGAACGCGAAGAAATTCCGGCCGATATCCACCGGGATCACGTTGGCGTTCACGCGCAAAAGCAGCCCGGCCTGTCCTTCGTGGGGGTTTCGGTCTTGCGCGGCCGTATCACGCCGCAACAACTGCGCACGGCAGCGGATCTAGCCGAGCGTTATGCGGACGGGCGTTTGCGGACCACGATCATGCAGAACTTGCTCATCGCCAATGTGCGCAGCGAACATGCTTCGACGGTAGCCGCGCAGCTCACGACCGCCGGGCTTCCGCTGCAGGCTTCATCGTTTGCGCGCGGCACTGTCGCTTGCACCGGCTCTGAATTTTGCAAACTGGCGCTCACCGAAACGAAAGGCTTCGCGCGCTGGCTCACCGAAGAACTTGAAGACCGTCTTCCCGGTTTTCAGGACCAACTCAAGCTGCACATCACGGGCTGCCCGAACAGTTGCGGTCAGCATTGGATCGCGGACATCGGCATCGAAGGCAAAAAAATCAAGTCCGACGGCCGGATGGTCGATGCGTACTACTTTTGCGTTGGCGGCAGCCTCGGCCAGTTCGCCTCCATCGCCCGGCCCGTCGGCTATCGCTGCGCCGCCACGGAAGTTCCGGATGCCATCGAGCGCGTGCTCGATGCGTTCGAGAAAACTCGGCGTCCGGAAGAGAAGCTGCAGCAGTTCTTCGCGCGGCATTCGAATGAAGAGATTCGCGCGTTTCTGGCGGGAGGCTTCACTGCGGGTGTTGAGCGCGATCTGGCCACGGCTCCCACGCCTCATGGAATCGAGGGCTGAGCCATGAGCCTGTTTCCCATTTTCCTGAAGCTGCAAGGACGGCTGGTTGTTGTCGTGGGTGGCGGAAATGTCGCCGAAGGCAAAATTCCCGGCCTGCTCAGCGCGGGTGCACGGGTGCGCGTGATTTCCCCCAGCGTGACGCCCGCCATCGCGGCATGGGTTCGCAACCGCGAGGTCGACTGGCTCTCGAAAACGTACGCGCCCGGAGATCTCTCCGGAGCACATCTCGTCATCGCAGCCACCTCGGCTCCCGGCGTGAACGAAGCCGTATTTCGCGAGGCGGAAGCCCGCGGAGTTTTGTGCAACGCGGTCGACGACATCGAGCACTGCCACTTTTACTATGGCTCGATCGTCCATCGTGGTGACCTGCAGATCGCCATTTCCACGAACGGCAAAAGCCCGGCGCTCGCGCAGCGCCTGCGGAAAGAGCTCGAAGCCCAGTTCGGCCCCGAGTTCGAACAATGGCTCGACTGGCTGGGCGCAGCGCGTGAATTCCTGCGCGCGTCCAGCAGCGACCCGGACTCCACGAAAACGCTTCTTCATCAACTCGTGAGCCGTGGCGCGTTCGAACAATTTCTCTGCGAATCCCGCAAGGGCGCGTCTGACAAAGGAGCGGCCTGATGGGCAAGGTATATCTGGTTGGCGCAGGCCCCGGCGATCCCGAATTGCTCACATTGAAGGCGGCGCGCGTCCTGGCGGCCGCGAACATTGTTTTGCACGATTCTCTGGTCAGCGCTGAAGTGTTGGCGGAGGTATCCCCAGCGGCGAAGATCATCGATGTCGGCAAACGCTGCGGCCGCAAGCTTCTTACGCAGGACGAAATCAATTCGCTGCTGATCTCTTACGCTGCGACGAATGAAGTCGTGGTGCGCCTGAAGGGTGGCGATCCCCTCGTTTTCGGCCGCGCCGGAGAGGAGCTGCAGGCACTCCGGGAAGCGAAGGTCGATTTCGAGATCGTGCCGGGAATCACCGCGGCTCTCGGAGCGGCTGCCGCCGCGGGAATTTCTCTCACGGACCGCCGCCTGGCCTCGCAGATTCTTCTCAGCACGTTCACGCGCCGCCCCGAGGCGAACGCGCTCGAATGGGGGGCGCTCTCGCCCGCAACCACGCTCGTTCTGTACATGCCCGGCCCGGACTACGCCGAGGTCGCGCTTCGCGTCCAAGAAGCGGGTCTCCCCGCCGATCTGCCCTGCGTCGTCGTTTCTGGAGCCACGGGCCCCCAGCTACAGATTCGCTGGACGTCGCTTGCAAATCTTCCGCACGAAGAAAAACTGCCCGCGCCCGCGCTTCTTATCATTGGCCGCGTGGCAACGCAGAGGTTCCAGGAAGTTGCAGCGAGCTATTGGGCCGAAAGAGAAAAGTTTGCTGACAGGGCGACCAGCTCGGTGGTCTGAACTTGAGGCTTTTGATCGCGTCGTTCTTTTTGTCAAAAGGAGAAACAAATGGGAAGCGAAACAAAAGCAGTAGCGCTTGCGAGGGGCCGAGGGCTTTCCCTCGATGGTTGGGCAGTCCTGCTGGCACTTCTCGCGGCACTTCTCGTGCGCGCGGGAATTTTTCACCATGTCCCCTGGTGATTGCCTTGCGGCCGGCCGACGGATCAAAACTTTAACAATATTCACAACGCGTGCGACAAGAAAGGTGATTCATGGCAGATGCAATCGCAGTACCTCAGGCAAGACCCATTCCGGCCGCCTTACAGTTCTTGCGCCTCGTACCCGGCATCGCGCTTCTCGCCGCCGTCGGCTACGCAGGCAAGCTGCTCGAACAAAATGTCGGGAAGTACGCCAAAGCGCATCACTGGACATTTCCCAACATCGAATACGTCCTTTGGGCCATTCTCCTTGGCCTGTTGATTTCGAACACCGTTGGCGTTCCGGAAATCTTTCGCGCGGGCGTCGCCACCTACGAATTCTGGCTCAAAGCCGGCATCGTTTTACTCGGCTCGCGCTTTCTTCTGGGTGACGTTCTGAAACTCGGCGGTGTCAGCCTTGCTCTCGTCGCCGTGGAAATCACCGTGGCCATTGCCTTCATGACCATTCTTGGCCGTGCGTTTGGTCTGCGCCCCAAACTCACGTCTCTTCTCGCGGTAGGGTCTGCGGTCTGCGGCGTCAGCGCCATCATCGCCACGCAAGGCGCCATCGAAGCCGACGAGGAAGACTCGTCATTCGCGATCGCAGCCATTCTCGCGCTGGGTGCGCTTTCGCTCTTCACCTTTCCGCTGATTGGCCGCGCGTTGCACCTGAGCGACCACGCCTACGGCCTGTGGGCCGGTCTCGCGGTGGACAACACCGCCGAGGCCACCGCCGCAGGTGCGCTGTATTCCGACGCTGCCGGAAAGCTCGCCGTCCTGGCTAAAACCACGCGCAACGCCATGATCGGCTTCGTCGTGCTCGCGTATGCGATTTACTGGGCCAGCCGCGGCCAAGCCAAAGGGGTAGGGAACAAGGCCGCGTTTCTATGGCAGAAATTTCCGAAGTTTGTTCTCGGCTTCTTGCTGATCTCCGTCCTAGCTACTTACGCGTTTTTCAACAAGGAGCAGCTCACGGCTATCGCGAATCTTTCGCGCTGGGCGTTTCTTCTCACTTTCGCAGGTGTGGGGCTGCGCACCAATTTTAAGGAAATGCGCAAGCAAGGCCTGCGCCCCTTCGCCGTGGGCGCCATCGGTGAAGTCGTGATTGCCGTTGTTACGCTTGGCTTGGTCGCCGGGGCAGAGAAGCTCTTCGGTTTTTAAGTTTACCGTAACAGAAAAGGCCGCGGTGGACGGGGGCACCTCCTGCCCATCCCCGTGGCTTTTTCTGTTTTCTTTCTACGAAAAAAACACTCCGTCCAAATCTCCACGCTAAGCTTTGTCGCTCCGAAATTCACCGAGGGCGGCTTTCTCGAGTGCCGCAATCCTTCGATGAAGGGATGCCAGCGCGGTAATCAGGGAGAGCGCTAGCAACCCCACTATTACGGACAAGCTATCGACATTGATTCTTAGCGCTGGCTGGAGGTCGCGATTGGTCGAATAGTGGTAAAAGGGAACCGCGATGAAAAAGAAAGTGTAGAGAATTACCGGAAATATATAGAAGAAAAAATTTATTGTAGGTCCATTCTTGTGAAAAATCCGCATGAATCAAGAACCCCCAGATTGCATTCTGCTATGCTCCCTGCGCACGATCCCGATAAAGCATCCGCCTGTTTCACAGTCCCAGCACGGTCACTAATTCACGCACCGACGCCGCCGACTTCTGCAGAGCGGTGTTTTCCTCGGCGGTCAGCTTGATCTGCACAATTTCTTCGACGCCCTTGGCCCCAAGCTTGACCGGCACGCCGACGAATAGCCCTTTGATTCCATACTCGCCGTCGAGATACACCGCGCAAGGGAGAATTTTCTTCTTGTCTTTCAGAATTGCTTCGACCATCTCGACCGCGGCCGCCGACGGCGCGTAGTACGCCGAGCCGGTCTTCAGCAGGTTCACAATTTCGGCGCCACCCTTGCGCGTTCGGTCCACGATGGCGTCAATGCGTTCCTTCGACAGCAAATCCGGCAACGGAATTCCCGCCACCGTCGAGTAGCGCGGCAGCGGCACCATGTCGTCGCCGTGCCCGCCCAGGACGAATGAGTGCACGTTCTCGACGCTCACCTTGCACTCCATCGCCACGAACGTGCTCATGCGCGCCGAGTCCAGCACGCCGGCCATGCCCATGACGCGGTTTTTCGGGAAGCCGCTCACCTTGAACGCCGCGTGCGCCATGGCGTCAAGCGGATTTGTCACCATGACGATGATGCAGTTGGGCGAGTGCCTTACAATCTGCTCGACGACCGCTTTCACTACATCGTAATTGGCCTTCAGCAAATCATCGCGGCTCATTCCCGGCTTACGCGGAAATCCCGCCGTTATTACCACGACGTCGCTCCCCGCCGTCGCGCTGTAGTCTCCTGTGGCCGTCGAAACTCCCGTCGCGCGCGAATCCGTTCGAGTAATCGGCCCCGATTCCATCATGTCCAGCGACTTGCCCGCCGGCGCGCCTTCCAAAATATCCGTGAGCACCACATCGGCGAGCTCCATATCCACGATGCGCTGCGCCGTCGTCGAGCCGACAAATCCGCCACCCACCACCGTCACCTTTTTTCTGCTCATGCCGCTCCTCGAACCTCCGAAATTCTTCGCGCCGCGTCCGTTGCGCACACGGTGTCGCCGCCAAACGTTTTTCGTTCTGAATTATCTCGCAACGGCAGCGAGCTGCATATTTTCGATGATCGCTGTGGCAAACGCCGCCGTCCCCACCTTTGTCGCGCCCGGCATCTGCCGTTCGAGGTCATAGGTCACGCGCTTTTGCTGGATCGTTTTTGCAATACCGTTCTCGATCAATTTCGCGGCCTCATCCCAGCCCAGGAATTCGAACATCATTGCTCCGGAAAGCATCACCGAGCTCGGATTAATGACGTCTTTGTCCGCGTATTTTGGCGCGGTGCCATGCGTCGCCTCGAAGATGCCGTACCCGTCGCCGATATTCGACCCCGGCGCCATGCCCAGGCCTCCTATCTGCGCAGCGCATGCGTCGGACAAATAGTCGCCGTTCAAATTCGACGTCGCCAGCACGCTATATTCATCCGCGCGCAGCAGCACCTGCTGGAACACGGAATCCGCGATGCGGTCGTTGATCATCAGTTTCTTCTTCCACTGTCCCTTGCCATGCGTCGCGGATATCGCCGCCAGTATCGCTTTCACTTCCTCGCAGATCGTGTTCTTGAAGCTCTCCGTCGCTTGCTCGAGCCCCGGCTCGATCATCTCCGCGTTTTGCTCGACGGAAAGATTCGGATTCTTGTCCAGGTTATCGAGGATCCAGCTCTCCCGCTCCGTCACCGTCTGCCCGCGAAACTCTTCCCGGGCCAGCTCGTAGCCCCAATCGCGGAAAGCTCCTTCGGTGAATTTCTGAATATTCCCCTTGTGAACGAGCGTCACGCTCTTGCGTCCGTTGGCCAGCGCATATTTGATTGCACGCCGCACTAGCCGCTTCGTGCCCATCGGTGAAATCGGCTTGATTCCCACGCCGGAGTCCCACCGAATCTGCTTCTTCGTGTCCTTCAACATGACGTTGTTCAGAAATTCCAGCAGCTTTTTCGCTTCTGGAGTTCCCGATTTCCACTCAATCCCGATGTACACGTCCTCCGTATTTTCGCGAAAGATCACCAGATCCATTTTCTCCGGATGTTTCACCGGAGAAGGAACGCCCGCGAAATACCGCACCGGTCTCTCGCACGAGTACAAATCCAGAATCTGGCGCAGCGCCACGTTCAGCGAGCGAATTCCGCCGCCCACGGGCGTCGTCAGCGGTCCCTTGATGGCGATGCGAAAGTCCCGGATGGCCTCGACCGTCTCATCGGGCAGCCACTGTTGAAACGTGTTAAACGCTTTTTCTCCGGCAAACACCTCGAACCATTCCACCCGGCGCTTCTTTCCGTAAGCGTGCTCCACCGCGGCGTCAAAGACACGGCGCGAAGCCTTCCAAATATCGCGCCCGGTTCCGTCACCTTCGATAAACGGAATTATCGGCGCGTCAGGCACTTGCAGTTCGCCGCCGCTATAGCCGATTACTTTTCCTCCCGCCGGAACCGTCTGGCCGTTGTACGCGGTCTTCATGAATCAGGACCCTCCCGAGCCTCACTGGTCCGCCGGTGTCGCAAACGCCCGCCACTCAACCGGGGAACATTAGAAAATTTAAATCACCGCACTAGAATATTCCTTCAACCAAAGCGCCAATCGAAGAAGATATCACATCGTAAACGCGGACGAAAATCAGTCCACCGGAAGGCCGATAGTGACCTAATTCGGCTGTCGATGTAGTTGACCTGGCAAATCACTTCAGTCTCGGGCGAAGCGCAGAACGAACAATTTTGTCTACAAACTCACTCTTGCCCGCATTGTACCTCTCTCGATCGTTCCTAAACTCTGCCGCCAAATTCCGTTTGAGTTCACCGTAGCGTCTTGCACTCTCGGGATAGGCGCGCAAATGGTCCCGGAACGCGATATGCCGGCGGTACTCGGTGCTATCCGGAGGGCAAACATAGAGATGGTGAGCGGGCTGCCCCAACGGCTGTCTGAACGCCTCGCGACCGGGGACGCCCAGATCTCCCCGGTACGCATATCCGAGCGCCGCTAACCGTTCGATGGCTTCCGGAAGGCCATCGGCGGAGGACAGCAAAACGTCGATATCGATCACCGGCTTGGCCGCTAGCCCAGGAACAGCCGTGCTCCCTACATGCTCAATCGCGGCCGCTAAATCTCCAAGTACGGTTGCTATGCGCGTGCGGAGTTCTATAAACATCTCCGGCCATTGAGGATCATAGTCAGCGATGATGATTGGGTTGGGCATCCCAGAATTGAATCTATAAATACTCAAGTTAGGACACTCGCTGTTAGAAGCACGGCTTGACGTTCACGCAAGTGCGCTCCCGTAATATACTCACTCTTGCAAATCATCTCATGCAGCACAACAAAGGAGAGAGAAGGCCATGATGATCGACTGGAACGCTTACCACAAGCAAATCGGCGCCGCCCTGGGAGAACTTGCCAAGCTCAGCCCGGACACCGTTCGCGGGTATCAGACGTTGAGCGCGGCTAATTCCAAGACCGGCAAGCTCGATGAAAAAACACGGCAACTGATTTCGCTCGCGTGCGCGGTCACCACGCGTTGCGATGGCTGCATTGTGGTTCACACCGACGCCGCGCTGAAAGCCGGCGCGACAAAGGAAGAGATCTCAGAGTCGCTTGGCGTCGCTGTAGCCATGAACGCCGGAGCTGCGCTGGTCTATTCAACGCGCGTGCTCGACGCAGTGGCCGCGAAGACCGCCGCAGCACACGGCTCCTAAACAATTTTGCGGGCTACAGGAAAGCCAAACTCGTCATTCTGAGCGCATCCGACGAGGATGCCCGAAGAATCTCAAGTGCGACCCGGCGAGATTGTTTATGCGACTGCGTCCTAAAACAAGTTCCACAGGAACTGGTTGTAGACCTCGTGGTGAAACTGCACTTCGGGCGCTTTGACCACCGAGCCGAGTTGCCGCGGGCAACGATCCGCCGATGCCCGTTTTAATTCGGCGTAACGGCCTTTCACGTCGGCCCCTAAGAGTTTGGTGGTCCAGTCGGCCTTCTCGAAATTTTCGATTGCCGTGTAGATGTTGTCCGGTAGATAGCGCGGGGCCTGCCGTAGATTCTTGATGTTCGCAGTTTCTCCATCGATGCCGCTCTTGAAGATGGAATACATGACCAGATACGGGTTGGCATCGGGAGCGACGGCACGAACCTCCGTGCGCATGCTGCGCTCGTTTCCGATGGGTATGCGCACCATTGCGCCGCGGTCGACCGGGGAGGCCTTAAGCTGATTCGGAGCCTCGAAATGAGGATCGAGCCGGCGGTAAGCGTTCACGCTCGAGTTGAACACCAGGCAAATATCATTCCCGTGCGTGAGGATGCGGTCCACAAACTCCCATCCCATTTTGCTTAGCTTTTCTTCACCTTTCGGATCCCAGAAAAGGTTCTTCCCGTTCTTGCTGATCGAAACGTTCGTGTGCATGCCGCTGCCGTTGACTCCGACAACCGGCTTCGGCAAAAAGCAAGCCGTCAACCCCATGTTGGTGGCCACTTGACGGCAGATTAGTTTGTAGAGCTGGATTTGATCCGCTGCCTGCACCACTTCTCCGTAGCCGTAGTTGATTTCAAACTGCGACGGCGCGACTTCCGGGTGATCTTTTTCGTTCTGGAAGCCCATGGAGCGCTGCACTTCCGCGGTCGTGTCGATGAATGTGCGCAGCGGATCGCCAGGAAGCGAATGGTAGTAGCCGCCGGTGTTGACATATTCGAATTTCAGCGTTTCATAGAAGCGGCGCTCGGCATCCGACCCCTTAAACAGAAATCCTTCGATTTCGTTGGCTGCGTTTAGCGTGTAGCCCTTCTTTTCATGGAGGTCGCCGGCGTAGCTCTTCAGCAGCCCGCGAATGTCCGCTGAGTACGGCGAGCCGTCTTTGTCGATGACTTCGCCAAAGACCAGCACCTTGCCCGGGCCGAACACATCCGCGGGGCCCCAATAGAACGAGCCCCAGTCCATCGCCAGGCGGAGGTCGCTTTCGCGCTGCGCGGTGAAGCCGCGAATCGAGGAGCCGTCAAACGTCAAGTTGTCCCAGCTCTTGATGAGGAATTTTTTGTCGTAGTCCAGCATGTGCAGGCGGCCTTCGAGGTCGCTGAAGAGCACCGTAACGGCCTTGATGCGCTTCTCATCCGTCAGGTACTTGATGCGCTCTTCCTGAATCTTGCCGGGGGCGACGCGATTCTTGCGCTGTTCTTTGGCCTTGAGGTTCAGTTGCTCCAGCTCGTCGTAGGAAAGGGCAAGGAAATTACGCAGTTCGTTCGACATGAATCTCCTCGATTTTCGATGAATTAGAATCTGGCGGTGAAATTTGCCGTGAACAGTGACAGCCCATCGGACTGTAGGGTATCGCGCTGCTCCGGCGAGCGTCAAATCGAAAAATCATTCGAGCAAATCCAAAAAGCGAATGCAAGGCAGACCAAATTGTCCTGCTTCCAATCGGGGTCACTCCAAAGGAATTCACATATCTTGTAGGGGCGCAGCACTGCTGCGCCCGATCTCGCAAGCGTTTCACACAATCGCAGTCTTTGTTCCGAGCAGAAGCGTAGCCGTCCGGAATTGCGTGTGAGAAAAGAGCCTAATCGTAATATTCCTGGCCGAGGTGCGTGATCAGGTCTTCCCCCATCATCCAGCGCAGCGTGTTCTTGAGCTTCATAGACTGGATGAAAAGATCGTGCTCGGGGTAAAGCCCCGGAGCCGTCATCGGCGACTTGAAATAGAAACTCAGCCATTCCTGGATGCCGCGCATGCCGGCCCGCTTCGCCAGATCGAGAAAGAGGACCAAATCGAGAACGATGGGGGCAGCGAGAATCGAATCGCGGCACAGGAAGTCCACCTTGATCTGCATCGGGTAATTGAGCCAGCCGAAGATATCGATATTGTCCCAGCCCTCCTTGTTGTCGCCGCGCGGCGGATAGTAATTGATGCGCACCTTGTGGTGCATCTTCCCGTAGAGCATGGGGTACAGCTTCGGCTGCAAAATGTATTCCAGCACGCTGAGCTTCGATTCTTCCTTGGTCTTGAACGAGCCGGGATCCTCGAGAACTTCGCCGTCGCGATTGCCGAGAATGTTGGTGGAAAACCAGCCTTCGAGGCCCAGCATGCGCGCTTTGAACCCGGGCGCCAGGATGGTCTTCATCAACGTCTGGCCCGTCTTGAAATCTTTTCCGCAGATGGGAACGTTGTGCTCCTGCGCGAGTTCCTGGATCGCGGGAATGTCCACGGTCAGATTCGGCGCGCCGTTGGCGAACGGCACGCCGCTCGTGACCGACGCCCAGGCATACAGCATGGACGGCGCGATCGCCGGGTGATTCGTCTTCATGGCCTCGACGAATTTGTCCGGCGTGGAATGCACATCCTCCGGCTGGACAAAAACTTCCGTCGAGCCGCACCAGCAGGTCACCATGCGCGAGACGCGCTTCGTCTTGCGGAAATTTTCAATGTCGTCCTTGATTTGCAGGGCCAGCTCGTACTTGTTCTTGCCTTTTTTGATATTGGGCCCGTCGAGCTTTTTCACGAAGTCGTGGTCGAAGGCGGCCTTCATGGGCTTGATGCCGGAAAGAAAGGTCTCCACTTTTTCGAGGTCCTGCGGATTCAGCACGCCCGCGTTGGCCGCGGATTCGTAAGCGTTGTCGCGAAAGATGTCCCAGCCGCCGAAAACCAGATCTTTCAAGTCGCTGAGCGGAACGAATTTCTTGATGAGCGGGGAGCGCCCTTCGGTGCGCTTGCCGAGGCGAATCGTGCCGAGCTGCGTAAGCGAGCCGATCGGCAGCGCTTTGCCCCTGCGAACCAGTTCGACTCCTGCCATGAACGTCGTGCTGACGGCGCCCATGCCCGGCGTGAGGATTCCAAGTTTTCCCTTGGGCGGCGCAATTTTTGCAGGCTTATCCATTCAACTCCTCAGAAATCATCTAAAAGCGAGCCCTGTGCTCGCGGTTGATTCACCGCAGGCCGAAACAAACCAGTAATGATGAGGGATGTAGCCGCGATTTGCAAACTGCGCGGGGTTTTGGTCGTGGTGCCATTTGAGAAATCACATCGCACCAGTGCCCGGGTTTTCCGTAGTGGATCCATTTGGATATACAGCTAGATCCGACAGTTGACTTTGCCACATAGGGAGAACAGGATAAGAAATCGATACAAGGAGGCGCTTTGAGACCGGCACTCATTTTGGTCGTTGCGGCGTTGGTGCTTTCGCTCGCTTCCACGTCGGTGATTGCGAAGAATGCCACTATCGGGATATATGCAATCATAGACGAGGTGACGTTTGAGCCAGATGGTCCTCCGCCGAACTTCATCAGGATATCTGGCGTATTCGTTGTCCCCGTTCCGATATCGAGCGGCCAATACAGGAGTCCCCAGAGGGGCTACCTTTATTTTCGGATTCCGCCTGGGATGGAACAGGCAACCCGAAAGGATTGGAACGAACTCAAGACCCTTGCGGGAACGGGACGCGCGGTCGGATTTGGCCAGTATTGGGTGCCGATTCCGAACGACCCTCAAGGCAATGCGTACCAGTCGCTGGAAGTTAGAGTACACACGGACGGTGATGCCGCATCGCCAGAGGTCTACCCGCTACCTCATCCTAAAGGAATCGTTAAAGCTGGCGACAAAGAAGACTTCCAGTTCGACAATATAATAGAGCAACTTCAGAAAGCGTCGCACCGTTGAACGTCACGCGAGTATTAGGGCTATATTTCTCGAGAAGTCATTCTCGCCATGTCGCCGGACGTCACAATTGCCATTTAACCCGCGTGAAGGCGCTTGATGAGCTGCATCTGGCCCGCATGGTAAACGGCGTGGCAGGTGATGCCGAGTAGGAGATCGAACCTCGCGGCCTCCTCCAATGGTGATCGCACTCTTCCCGTGATTGTTGGTCTTATCCGCTAGCATGCTATCCAGGAAATACGTTACGTATCTTTTCAGGAGGTGGGAGCTTTTAGCTCCCACGTAACCGATCGCAAAAAGAAGGGGCTTTCAGCCCCTGAAGTCGACCTGCCTTGTATTAGGTATTTTCGAGACACAACGCTAGCTGCGCCTGAGACGAATCGAGCCGTCGCCCGTGTGAATGGTAAGCGGTTGGCCGCCCCCGTTCAGCTTGCCATGAAGCTTGGAATTGCTGAAAGTGCCCTCGACGGTGACGGGGAAGCCCAGGCTAATGCGGCCGTCGTTGGTGCTGGCGTCGATATCGGCCTGCAATTCGTTGGGGAGGACGAGGTCCACGCTGCCATCTCCGGTATGGATGCTCCAACCGGAGACGAGCTTCGATCCAGGCAGCACACGGGCGTCGATGCTCCCGTCGCCGGTCTTAATGTTTAAAGCGTCAAAGCGGCCGTCGATCTTGATGTGCCCATCGCCGGAAGTAGCGTCGAGCTTTCCGTCGATATTGCGCGCGTCAATGTGGCCGTCACCCGTGCGCAGCCTCACGTCGCCCTTTGCTCCCTCGAGCGTGATACTGCCATCCCCAGTGTCAATGTTGGCGTCGCCGCTTACGGCCTGTGCCCTCACCGACCCATCGCCGGTATGAATCTTCACTGTTCCATTGATCGGCTGCGTTTCGACCGAACCGTCTCCCGTGTCCACAACCAGATCGGCGTCCTTCGGCATCCGAACTTCGACGCGAACGTTGCGATGGCTATTGCCAAACGAAAATCCCCAGTGGCTGCTGACCCTGGCGATGAGCCGCAGGTGGTCGCCCTCCTGGCGGGACTCGATGTGCAAATTCTTGTCGAGCGTGTAGCCCTCGTAATCGACGATAAATTCGACTTGTTTGGTGTCGCTGGTCGAGATGCGCACGCTGCCGTCATTTGTCTCGACGCTGACATTGGGACGCCCGGAGATAGAGTAGGACTTCGTCCATTCTTCAGCCTTGGCGCGCGGCGCCAAGACAGCCAGGGCAAACAAGGCAGCTGCTACGATGCCGCAGCGGCCGGCGGTCGAGCGGACGGCTTGCACGTTCATGGTCAAAGACCTCCGTCAAATGGCTTGCTATCCGAATATACGATGATGGCCAATGAAAAGTTCAATGGATCGTGTTGGTCCGAGCCTCTAGTATTGACGTCCCAAAGAACCCGAATGCCACTCGGATTCCAGACCCGCCAGGTGAGTTCGACTGAGGGCTCTTGCAGTGTGGGCAGCCCGCTTGAGTAATTGAAGTTAACGACAAGCACCCGGAGCTTTGCCCATCATCCGTTTGAACGCCTTGCTAAAGGAAGACTCGGAGTCGTAACCCACGCGGCGAGCAATTTCATAAATCTTGGCGTCCGTCGTGCGCAGAAGTTGGACTGCTTTGCTGAAACGATAGCGCTGGAGATAGCGTTGGGGCGCGGCCCCGATGCGCTTCTTGAATCGAGCGGCAAAGGCGGAGCGCGATAGATTCGCCTCATCTGCCAGCGTGCGTACGGTCCAGGGATGTTCTGGGCGTTGATGAATCAAACCGAGGACGCGTCCGATAGAGCGGTCTCGCAGGACTGCGTGCAAGCCATGCTCTCTACTGGAGGAGGACAAGACGTAATCGCGAATGGCGCGAAGCAGGAACGCCTCCGCTAAGTGTGTGACGATAGCCTGTTCCCCAGGGCGCGATACTCTCAGCTCCCCTTCGATGCATCGAAGCAAGGCTCGAAGTTGAGCAGAAGTGCGGTCACCCTGGCCCTTGATGTAAACGAGAGGGGGCAGCAATACCCCCAGCAAGTTGAACTTTGGGTCGTCTAGCTGGAAGGCCCCGCAAAGTAGAGTCGTCAGGGGTCCTCCACCTCCATAACGGAAACGCCGGTCCGGTGTCATGGGATGTTTGATCAACAGTTCTTGTAATGGGCGAATCGCAGTCTCAGGGTGGTCGTTCATAGCGTGGACGTCAGCGCGCGGAAATAGAATTGTGTCTCCGTAAGTCATCTGTGTGGGGGAAACGCCGCCGAAGTTAAACCAGCAACGGCCGCGCAGCACGATGTGAAATACAGCCCGCCCCGGAAGATCTACGTGCAAACCCCAGGGAGCCCGGAGTTCCGCCCGCCCGAACACAACGGTTTTCATTGTCACCGACCGCAGGATCTCCGTCACAAGATCGTCGCCGGCGAAATTCGTGAGTAGTTTAATTCCGGAACGTTTCATGGTCGGTTGGACACAAGATGAGGCGTTACAGGCATAGACAGATGAAGGGTACCCCCCCGTAGCGTGGTTCCGTCGTGCCGCGGATTTTATCAAAGAATCGTTTGGGAATTGTACAAAATTGAACACTGCGCCCGCACGGGCCCGGTTATCGTTTGAGATCTTGCGGGCCCAAATTCGTTAGCAGCCGGATGCCGGAGCGTTTCATAGACGCTTGGACAAGAAATCAGTTGTCGTGAACATAGACGCGCAAAGGCGCGTTCGCTAACATTCCCGGTCGTCGTCGGGACTGACTGTAGCAAAGAACCACTGGGGAATTGTCAAAAGGGGGTAACGGGGACATGAGTGCCAGCAACGTGCTGGAAAGCAACAAGGCAGTGACTCACCGTTTCACGGAGGAATTCAAGAACCGGCATAACTTCGAAGTGATTGAGGAGCTTTTCTCGCCGAAGGCAATCTTGCATTTGCCGGCCGAGGGACTTCCCGAGGGGCCCGAGGGTCAAAAGGCAATCGGCCGAGTGATTTTCGACGCCTTTCCAGATGTTCACGTAACGCTCGACTGCGTCATCGCGGAAGGCAACTTTGTGGCAGAGCGCCATACTGCTCGCGCCACGCACAAGGGCGAATTCATGGGCATTCCCGCCACCGGGAAGAGCATCTACTGGACGGAAAACCATGTCTATCGGATTGAGAATGGGAGAATCAGCGAGCTTTGGTCGGAATGGAGTTACCAGAAACTTATGGACCAAATCGCGCCGCAGAGCAAGGCGGCGGCTAAATAGTTTAGGAGGCTAGTGCGGATTTTCATTTTTACGCACCTTGTAAAGGAGAAGCATGGCAAACGAAGGCAGCAGTATGGCAAGCGAAAGCAGAGACTTGAAGGGTCATCGGGTTGTTTCCCACAAAGAATGGCTGGCGGCGCGAACGGCCTTCCTCGCCAAAGAGAAGGAGTTCACTCGGCTTCGCGACGAGTTGAGCCAGCAGCGGCGCGATCTGCCTTGGGAGGCCGTGAGCAAGGAGTATGTTTTCGAGGGCCCCAATGGGAAACAAACCCTGGCGGAACTTTTTGACGGACGAAGCCAGCTAATCGTTTATCACTTCATGTTTGCCTCCGACTGGGAAGCAGGCTGCCCAAGTTGCTCCTTCTGGGCCGACAACTTCAACGGCATCGATATTCACTTGAAACATCGCGACACGAGTTTCGTGGCCATTTCGCGCGCGCCGTATGAAAAGCTGAAAGCCTACAGGCAGCGCATGGTCTGGAGTTTCAAGTGGCTGTCAGCTTCCGGAAATGATTTCGCCTACGACCTTCATGCCTCTTATACACCGGAAGAAATGGCGAGCGAAGCTTTGATCAACTACAAAATGGCAAAGCCCCGGCCTAAGGGAACTGACGACGTGGCCATCAGCGTGTTTACCAAAGGCCCGGACGGCGGCGTGTTCCACACCTACTCCTGCTACGCCCGCGGCGTGGATATGATGAACGGCGCTTACCACTATCTAGACCTTACGCCCAAGGGGCGCGATGAGGGCGGCCGAAACCAGTTCTGGGTGCGCCGCCACGATGAATACGGTAAATAATCAGCAAATATCAGATTGACCGGCGAGCCCCCAAAGAGCATTCATGGTCCAAGATCTCGCCAATATCGTGCTGTATCGGCGTACGCTCTGGCCCCGCGAGCAGGCATTTCTGTGCGCCAGCTGTCTGCTGTTCCTCGCTAGCGCCGCGGCTTCCATCTACTTATGCGTGCATATGTCCGGCGCCATGCCAATGCCCGGCGGCTGGATCATGTCGATGGCGTGGATGAGGATGCCCGGGCAGGGCTGGTTCGGCGCTGCTGCCACATTCATGGGTATGTGGGCGGTGATGATGGTGGCGATGATGCTGCCTTCTCTCATGCCACAGTTGTTGAGCTACCGTCGCTCTCTTCGCATTTCGGGCGACACTCATCTGGGCCTTCCGACCGCGATTGCGGGGGCGGGTTACTTTTTCGTGTGGATTGCCTTCGGCGCTGTTGCCTACTCAGTTGGTCTCGCTGTGACGGCGATCGAGATGCGCTGGCCCGCTCTTGCCCAATTCGCTCCCATTGCGATCGGCGGCGTCCTGCTGCTAGCGGGGTCCGTTCAGCTCACGGCATGGAAGTTTCGGGAGCTCACGCATTGCCGAAACGCGCTCGTTAGCAGGTCGCCATCGCCAGACGCTTGGAAGTACGGCCTCCGTTTGGGCTGGCACTGCAGTTTGTGCTGCTTGGGTTTTATGACGATTCTCCTGGTGACCGGCGTGATGAGTCTCGGTTTCATGGCCCTGGTGACTACGGCAATTACGATCGAGCGGTTCGCGCTATGGCCCGAGCGTGCGGCTCGCGTCGCAGGCATTGTTGTCCTGGCTGTGGGTATTCTGGTGGTCGTTCGAGCCTTACGCGGAGCTTGAGGTTCGCTAATCTGCGAACCCATCAGGAAACATTCGTCGCAATCTGCGTGTCCCCGAACACTTATTGGGTCACCGTCGAGCAGCAGCCTTTTTGATCGTTGCGGAAATGTGTTTGGTTGCGCCCGGCTTGGCGCGTAAAGCCGCAAGAAACTGCTCGATGGGCAAGGTGTTAATCACGTCGCTTTTTTCGAGCCAGCCGCGGCGCGCCATGGTCACGCCATAGCGAATGAAAGAAAGATTTGTCGTGTTGTGCGAGTCGGTGGAGATGACCACTTTAACGCCGCGTTCCTTACACATTCGCAAATAAACGTCTTTTAAATCCAGACGGTCGGGGTAGGAGTTGCACTCCATGGCCACATTGTGTTTGGCGCAGGCTTCGAGCACTTTTTCCATGTCGTAGTCAAAGGGATCGCGCCGCAGCAATAAGCGGCCGGTGGGGTGCGCAATGATCTGAGCATACGGATTTTCAATTGCCGCGAGTATGCGTTCGGTCATGGCGGCACGGTTGAGATTCATATACGAATGAACGGAGCACACCACGACATCGAGTTGAGCCAGGATTTCGTCGGAATAATCCAGGCCGCCGTCCTTAAGAATGTCCACCTCCGCGCCGGCGAGAACGCGAATGCCCAGGCCTTTGTCGTTGGCGGCGTGAATTTTTTTGATGTGCGCGGCCATGCGTCTTTCGTCGAGCCCGTTGGCCACGGTGACGGCTTTCGAATGATCGGTGATCGCGATGTACTGGTGGCCGAGCTGGCGGGCGGCTTCCGCCATCTCTTCGATCGAATTTTTTCCGTCACTCGCCGTGCTGTGCATTTGCAGATCGCCCTTGATGTCCTTGAGTTCGAGCAGATGTGGAAGATCCTGTTTTTCCGCGGCCATGATTTCGCCGGTGTTTTCGCGAAGCTCCGGCGGAATGTAATCGAGTTTCAGCTTGCCGTAAATTTCTTCTTCCGTTCGCCCGGCGACACGCCTTTCCCCCTTGAGCGTGGCAAGCGCGTATTCATTTAAGGTGTATCCCATGTCGTTCGCGCGGCCGCGTAAAGCGACGTTGTGTTCCTTCGAACCCGTGAAATAAAGCAAAGCCGCGCCGAAGTTTTCTTTCTCCAACAAACGCACGTCGACTTGGAGTCCATTTTTCAGGTTGAAGCTCACTTTGTTTTCGCCGTGCGCCAGGGTCTGCTCGATGCCCGGAAATTCGAGGATGTGCTTGGCGAGCGCGTCAACGTGTTTCTGCGAAGTGTAGCCGTCGGCCAGCGTGAGCAGGAGATCCAGGTCGCCGACGGTTTCTTTTCCGCGCCGCAACGAACCCGCCGGCGTGACGCTCTCCGCTGCTTTGCCGGCTTTTTCGATGTGCGCGATGATGGCCAACGCCGCGGCTTCAGCGTCATTGATGTGGAATCGCCCCGTGGTTTTCTTGAAAACTTCCACGGCCTTGAGAATGTTTTGTTCGCTTTTCTCGCCGAAACCAGCGAGGTCACGGAGCTTGTCGGCTTTCGCGAGTTTCTCCACGTCGGCAACAGTTCCTGCTTTGAACGTTTTCCAGAGGAACGCCACCTTTTTGGGGCCGAGCGATTGAAGCTGCAACAAATCGAGAATCGTCGCCGGATATTTTTTTAGCAGTTTCTTGCGCAGACTGTAATCGCCCGTTTCGACGATTTCTTTCAGATGTTCGGCCATGCGGTCGCCGATTCCCGGCAATTGCGTGAGTTTCTCCGGGTCGTTCACGAGGCTGGCGACGGATTCGGGAAGGCCGTCGATCAATTCCGCGGCTTTTTCGTAGCTGCGATATCGGCCGATGATGGCGCCGTCGATTTCGAGGAGTTGCGCGGTTTCGCGAAGGATGCGGGCGATGGCTTTGTTTTCCATGACGGGATTATAAGGCCGGACGCGCAGCGACGCACGGGGTAGGGAAGAGTCCTTAGAAAAACAAAAAGGCCGGCGGGAGGACATCCCCTGCCGGCCGAATGAGACCCGCCGATCAGTTTGTCGCTTTTGCGACGTTTGACGCCTGAGGACCTTTCGGCCCCTGGACGATCTCGAACTCCACCGGATCGCCCTCCTGAAGAGTACGATAACCCTCTCCCGTGATGGCGGAATAATGGACGAAAACATCCGGTCCATCATCTCGCCCGATGAAACCATAGCCTTTCGAGTTATTAAACCACTTGACATTTCCTTGCACTGCTTTCTACCTCCGTGCTTTTACTAAGCGTTCCGACCACGATGCACGTTCCCCAACGCCGTGCATTGCCACGAGCATAAATTGGCCGAAGTGTACCAGAACCAAACAGCGAGTCAATAGGAAAATCGCAGTTTTTGCAGGAAAAATGCAGGTTTTGTTCAAGTATTAATCGGTTTAGCCGCGGGGCCGTTTTGACGCCCGGAGAGGGGAAAGGAATGAAAAATAGTACAAAAGTCCGGCGATGGACTTGGCGTCGCGGAGCTTCCCGCGGCGAATCATCCCCTTGAGTTGGGCACGAGTGAATGCGCGGGGGGTAATTTTCTCGTCAACCTCCGGGCGCGCATCTCCACTGGTAAGTTCTTGAGCAAGGAGAATATACATTCTCTCCTCAAGAAATCCCGGGGTCGGAAAGACGTCCAGAAAGACGCGAAAACGGCGAGCGCGGTAGCCGGTCTCCTCGATCAGTTCGCGGGCGGCGGCCCGGGCCGGAGTCTCGCCTGCCTCCATCCGGCCGGCTACAAGTTCCCATAGAAACTGGCGGGTAGCATGGCGGTACTGGCGGATAAGGAGGATACGGCCGCCGGGCAGTACGGGCAGTACGACCACCGAGCCAGGGTGCGTAATAACTTCCCGAATGGTGCGAATACCCCCCGGTTCCAGGACCAGGTCGCGACGCACTCCAAAGACGGGTCCCTTGTAGATGATTTCGCTTTTCAGAATCTTGGCGGTTCCGGTTGTTCGTCTGGATGAGTTGTTCACGAAGCAATTCCTTGGCAACTTTTTTCGACAAATTATGATACCGGGAAACTGGAAATTAGCCAGCGGTCGAGAAGTGCGGGACAAAGTTGGAACGCCGCTAGAATTGATTGCCGGCGCGGGCTGCGCCTATACTTGGCGTAAGGATTAGCGATGCGATCACGCTCGGCGGTGAGGCGTGGTCGTAATGCTAGAGGACAAAAGCAAAAGCCTCCACAATTTCATGCCCATCAACACCATTATCGTGGATGACGAAAAACCGGCGCGTGACGAGCTGGCGTTCCTGCTCAAGGGATTTCCCGAGGTCAACGTCATCGGGCAGGGCAAGAATGGCGTCGAGGCCGTGGCCCTGATCAAGGAGCATTCGCCGGACCTAGTATTTCTGGACGTGCAAATGCCGGGGCTGGATGGTTTTGGCGTGCTGAAAAAACTGGTCGAGCGAAAAATGAAAGTGCCTCATGTCGTATTTGCAACCGCGTTCGATCATTACGCGGTGCAAGCCTTCGACGTAAACGCGGTGGATTACGTCTTGAAGCCGTTCGACAAGGCGCGCATCGCGAAAGCGATTACGCGGGCGCGCAAGGCGCTGGACACGCAGACCACGGCAGCCGACCGGCTCGAGCAGTTGGTGAACCAGCTCGGTGCGTCGAGGTTCGGCACGCAGCCCGTGAAGTTGCTGGTGAACTCCCAACAGAAGTTGCTGCTGGTCGATTCCGAGAGCGTGATCTTTGCCACCATCGCTGCGGGATCGATATTGGTGCATGCGCGAGACCTCGAAGGAACATCGAACTACCGGACGCTCGAAGAGATGCACGCGGCGCTCGATTCCGATGCGTTCTGGCGGCCGCACCGCTCTTTTCTCGTGAACATTCACAACATCAAGGAAGTAGTGCCCTGGTTCAAGGCCAGCTATATGCTGAAGATGAACGACAAAAAGCAAACGGAAATTCCCGTCAGCCGCGCGCAGACCAAGCGCCTACGGGAATTGTTCAAGCTGTAGTGCGTGGAACACGAATGGATAACAGCCATCTCAATCTCGAATCTGGCGGTCATCAGCAAGTGGACATGAAAAGGAGTCTGCTGCGACTTGCGGCTTTCTTCCTGCTCTTCTTTGCAAGTCGCTGGCTATTGAAATGGTTACATCCCGTTGGCATCAACAATTTTCTCTTAATCTCAGGTCTCCTCGCAGTGGGTTCCTGGATTCTTGTCGGCCTGTTGCTGCCACGGCGCACAGGAGATCTCCAGTAAGTTGAGAAATTGCGCAAGTGAAATTCGCCCGTCAGCCGCGCGCAGACGAAGCGCCTGCGCGAACTGTTCAAGCTGTAAGTAAGCAGGACACCGCGCAAAAAAATTTCTCTTGCAAAGCGCCGCCAATCTGGTAGCATAGTTATTGGGGCAAGTTGTCGCCAGACAACTTGCCCTTTACCTTTTTGCGGGTGACCTGCCCGGTTCGTTCCGGCTCTACGCCTTCTGATAACGCAAGGTTGACTGTTCTTGCCCTTTCAGCGGCAGTTCTGCGCCCGCTTCTGCACTTTTTTCCTTTGCCCCGGTCGCCCCAAATCTCACTTCGCCGCCGGCGCACCCCGCTTGCGTGCACTGGATCTAAACCATGAAAAACAAAAAACTGAATGCTGAACTCCTCTGGAAACAATTTGAGGACCTTCTCGTCCCTCGGCTGCGCTTCTCCGTCGTCGACCGCGCGGTCTATTCTCATCTTTTGCGGCATAGCCGCCTCGAAGGGAAACCGCAGCTCCGGTTTTCCATCGCCTGGCTCGCCCGCGGTGCTGGTGTCTCCGGCGGGCCGGTGCGAGAGGCCGTCCGCCGGCTTGCTGCTAAGGGTGCCTTGCGCCTGGTGGAACGCAGCAGACACGGTCATGTAGTCGAAGTGCGTTTGCCCAGCGAAATTCGAGCCGCCCGCCCACCGTGGCGGGACCGCCACGATGGTGTCTCCGCCAGGGGCCCCGTCCGGCTGCCTCGCGCCTTCAACCTCGAAGAAACAGACTTTCTGAAAACCAAGGCCCTCCGCCAGGCCATCCACTCGCGCGAGCGCGGCTTTTGCTTTTATTGTTTGCGCCAGCTCAACGCTCGCGTGCGGTGCCTCGACCATGTCCTACCGCGCGTTCGCTCCGGCCGCAATTCCTACCGCAATCTCGTCTCCAGCTGTGTGGAATGTAACTCTCAGAAAGGGGCGAGGCTCGCCGCCGATTTCCTCCGCAGCCTCTACCGCCTGCGCCGCTTGACCGCCGCCGAACTCACGGGCCGCCTCCGCGCTCTCGATGCCCTCGCCTCCGGCAAGCTTCGCCCCCCGCAGCACGCGTCCGACAAGCCAGCACCGCAAGCCTGACCGACATAGACCTGACACCATATGGATTGGATGCCATACTCTAAAGGGGACGCAACCATGCCCGTGAATGTGAATGAAATAATTCGCAAACTGAGCCCGGCCGAGCGCAAGAAGGTTCAGGCCCGCGCTGCTGCGATAATTGCTGAAGAAATGGGCTCGCCACCCGAGGTTCTGCGAGTCATCGGGGCGGAATCGAAGCGCAAGGGGACCGCGTCCCTTTCTTCACGCCAGATTGACCGCATTATCAAGAAGGCGCGGACGCAAAAAAAGGCTGGCCGAAAAAGCAGCGGCGTATCGCCATCGTCGGGCCTCAGCTGCTCTTCTAACGCCAAGGCGTGGAAATTGGTAGAACAAAAACCCGCACCCTGAAAACCTTAGGGTGCGGCACCCGGCTCACGAGCACAAGGCAAACTACCACGTTACAGTTCCCGGACTTGAGACCAAGCAAACCGTCAAGTCTTGGCGATATCCATAGACCGCGTACGGGATTGATATTAAGACACTTACTCCAGCGTCGGCATGGGGGCTTGAAAAGTTAATCTTGAGCGAGTATGCTTTCGTAACGGAACATACCAATGAGCAAATATCAACTTCAATTCAACGTTGCGAGCGGTGCGGTACTCTTACTGGGATTCGATTCGGTTGCGGAGCTGGAGGAACGGCTCAGGGAGCTCGATCTCACGGCCTTGGAGCAGGTCATAAGCACGAACTTGAAAGAAGTCGTCAAAAGGGAGCCACGTAAGGTTAAGCCTGCTCTTGAGGGCATCTGCATGTTTAGAGAGGACGGCTCTTTAGAGTTTTTGAGGCCGGCGTCCAGTAAGGTTGAAGCGATGGCATTGGCGCTCTACGCGTATGACCCTGAACCGGTAGAACTTCAGATTCTCGGTAAGTTGGCCTCTGAAAAAAACCCGGCAGCTTACGTGGGTGCGAAGGCCTATGCCAAGTTTTTTCAAAAAACTGATTCTGGAGTGTATCGGCTTTCCCAAGACGGCAAAGTTTGGGTGGCAGATACCATAATCCTAAAGATGAAGGGGTGAATCATGCCTGAGGCCAGGATTAAGACCAACTTTGGTGAGATTGTCATCCCGTACTCCAATTTGGATGAACTGACGAAGGCCCTTGAGGACGTACCGAAGGCTGTAGCCATAGTTCAGGAAAAAACCGTTGGCGTGGTCGCAGTGGAAGGACGTAAGCCGAAGCCGGGTTGTGAAGGAGTCTATGAGTTTGATTTAAATGGACGGCTACGGCTTAACAAGAAACCCACCGTAAAAGTGTTCGTGGCTGCGCTTGCCCTTTACGCGAATGACCCTGACCCGATGGCTTCGTCGGAATTGGAGGTAGTCACGGGCATACCCGAGATAGTTAAGTCGGTGTTAGGCCAAACCCTAAATAAGAAGTACTTTACGCAGCATGGTGACCGGTACGGCCTCAGTCCGGTTGGGTTTGAGTTTGTCACCAAGAAAGTACTTCCGTCACTGAAGTGAGCCGATGCGAGAAAAAGGAATATGAAGCCATGGGTTGAGGACGCGATTGAACAAATCGCAACCGCCGATGTGCTGAATTGCGCTGGCACAAGTACAGGTGAGCGCCTGGCCTACATCGTTTGTGACAATGCAGTAGAGTTCATAATGATTGCGTACGTTGAAAAGCACGCCCAACTTGTCTATACGAAAATCAAGCCTAAAGACTGGGCCGTAACAAAGTCGAAGTTTCATTCCTTGCTCAACTTTGTCGTTGCGAATGCCTCGGTGATGAATAGTCACCAGAGCGACATTCAGACTAACCACGACACGAGGAATAATCTCTATCACACTGGGCAGCCACTTTCAGTGAAGTCTGCCCACGTCGAAAAGTATCTCGTCATAGCTAGGGATCTAGTGCAGATTCTCTTTTCCGAAAAACTGTCGAAAGATGATTGGGCACAACGTTCCGCCGCTGTCAGCGCGAAGATGGAAGGAAGCGGTGGAAGAAAAATCAAAGCTCTCCTCACGGTTCAGAACGTCAACGATGCAGTGCAAATTGAAACCAGCCACGATCTGACTGACCAGGCTCTAATTTGTGTCGTTCTCGATGCCTTTATGACGCGAAAGGGCCAGGCGCCCACTACGCCCCAGCTAGAGCAGTCACTTCGACACAGTCATGCTCCGCACCTGGTTGGGCAGAATCTATCAAAACGAATTTACGATTGTAGGAAAAACGGTCTAATTCAAAAGGGGATGTTCGCCCTTACTGCAAAGGGGGCCGCACTCGTGAAGCGGACGAGTGTTTCTGAGTAGGCTGAATGACTCGCCTTGTAGAATCCTTTGACCGAAACATGGCGGCGGGTGGCAATGAAAGCAGCGCCCTCGAGCCCGTGAGTCTGGACATTTAGAACTGATTCCCAATAGTGAATTAGCTGAGGTGAGCTCTATGACCAACAAGCCTGCGAAGCTGTCCGAAAAGGCGGAAAAGCTCCTGAATGCGATCCCGGCGGGGGGCGGATTTGTTGGAAACACGACTCTGCAACGAACCTCGGGACTTGCTGGTGAGGAGTATTGGGATACTCGACGTGAGCTACTCAACTCTGACCTGATAATCCTGGGCAAGGGCAAAGGCGGAAGTATCGCGAGACGACCATCTGGATCGGAAGCAGAGGCACCCTTAAAACCAGGTGAGAAGTTAGTAGAAGACGAGGGCGATCTGTACGAGCCACTCAAGAAATGGCTGGATGATAATTGGGGGCGAAGTGTGCAAGAAGAAGGGGATTTTTTTAATGCAAAAATTACGGCTACTGCCAAAGGTCGGCCGAGAGCAAGCGGACAATGGTCTCGACCTGACTTGACGGTGGTCCAAGTGAACAGCTATGAGTTCTTACCTCAGATCAACCCCGAGGTCACAACCTTTGAAGTGAAGCGATTCCATGATTCGGAAAACATAGCTGCTGTGTATGAGGCTGCAGCACATTCTCGCTGGGCGCACTACGCCTATCTTGTCGTCGAGGTCCCTGACGGAGACACGGAACTTCCAGACAGGTTCATGTCGGAAGTGGAGAGATTCAAGCTTGGCCTGATGCTTATGTGGCGTGAGGGCGCTGATTGGAAAGTCGAAGAGCAGGAGTGGGAAACGGAAAGACTAAATCCCGAACCAAAAGAGATAGAAGCCCTGCTTAAATACTTTTTCCAAGACGACATTAAGGGGGCGAAACAGTTCAAAAAGGCAATTGGCAAGTAATCGAGCGGGTGGCAGAGACGGCGAAGTATGGGCCCCCCGCCCCGCACTTCATCCTTTATACCAACCGCTTTACTTCCGGCATCAAACTAGTTCACGGTAGGGTTACGAGGAGGGATACTCATGAATTCCAAACAAGTGGTTCTCATCACAGGCTCCAGCACTGGCTTCGGCAGACTGTTCGTGGAGACCCTGGCGCGAAAAGGGCACACTGTTTTTGCCACAATGCGTGACCCCGGAGGCCGCAATGCCAAGAATGCCTCCGAAATCCGCACGCTTGCGGAAAAGGATTCGCTGCCCATTCACGTCGTTGAGCTGGATGTGACCAACGACGCCTCGGTCGAGCGGGCTGTGGATGCCGCCGTCGCCAAAGCCGGGCGCATTGACGTCGCTATCAACAACGCCGGCTACTACCTCTCGGGGTTGGAGGAAGCTGTCACCACCGAACAAGCGCAGCGCCTAATGGACACGAATTTTCTTGGTCCGGTGCGCGTAAATCGAGCCGTGCTTCCGCACATGCGGCGCCAACGCAGCGGCGTGCTCATGCACATCAGCAGCGGCGCCGGCCGCGTGGTTCTTCCTTCCGCAGGTTTCTATTGCGCCAGCAAATTTGCACTCGAGGCGCTGGCCGAGGCGTATAGCTACGAACTTGCCGCGCAAGGAATCGAATCCGTGATTGTCCAACCCGGCGCTTATGAGACTCCTGTTTTCGGCAATACAGTGAAGGCTGCCGACGAGGCTCGCACGAATACCTATGGCGCTGTCAAGGAGATCCCTGCGAAGCTCAACGCGGCACTTTCCTCCACGGCCGGCAATGCTCAGGAAGTCGCCGACGCCGTTCTGCGGATTATCGAGACTCCCGCGGGAGAGAAGCAGCTGAGGTATTTCGTCAGCCCGCAAGACTTCGGTCTCAACGAGATCAACGCCCTCGCAAAACGAGTGCAAGCTAGCGTGATAGAAGCGTTCGGCCTCGCTGCCGACACGAAATTCCGCAAAGGGAAAGCCGTCGGCTCGGCCTAGCTTTCTTGCACGAACGCCAGGAAGCATCTGCTCGATGCCGGCGGGTGGCCGCGCCTTAATTCCGAAAAACGCCTTTGGGTGCAGCACCCTGCGGTTTTCAGGGTGCGGTTTTTTGCCCCACGCCTACACAGCCGCTGCGGCTGTCCGCTCGACGGGCTGCTTTACGCGCGCCAGCGCGATGAAGGCTACACCGATGAGGACGAGCACACCCGAGCCGATCCAAAATCCCACGCGCTCGCTCGCATACGCGGGCTGGAATCCAATCGCCGACATCACCACGGCGTGAGCGAAACTCGACCAGGCGGTAAAGGCGATCAGGCTGCGGTGCGCCGATGGGTTACGCGCTGCGAGCAGCAGGAAAATACCGAGCGTGATGTAGAGGCTAAGCATCATATCGTCGCCGGCATTGGAAGTATTTCCGTGCCATAATTCCACCGCTACGGGATAAATGCCGGCCGTAAAGAACAATCCCACCAACACCAGCAGGACCTTCAGCGCTCGTTCTCGATTCATGGTGCCTCCTCCCAAACAGTCAAAATAGTAAAAGTGCACGTGCGGGCCGGTCAGCGACGAGAATCTTAAGTGCATGTCGCCGGATAGGTCAACGAAATCGCAGGCTTGCTCTTGCCCATTCCAGCCGTCCTTTCTCCTAATCCCCGCCTTCTCTGCGCTTCCTCTGCGTACTCTCCGTCTCCGTGTTGTCCTTTTCTGTCTTTCCTGGCGCTTTTACCGTACGTCCAGCTTGCGGC
>Ga0207133_1011_pt1 | contig 35922 bp, 29 predicted proteins | sample Alteio_BWMinHeat_11_FD_153537 | JGI IMG/M metagenome (GOLD analysis project Ga0207133, IMG submission 153537) | Enriched cells from forest soil in Barre Woods Harvard Forest LTER site, Petersham, Massachusetts, United States -... | ecosystem: Environmental > Terrestrial > Soil > Temperate forest >... | reverse complement strand
CGGCGTAGGCGTCTTCCGCGGTTTTCAACTGCTGGACGGCCCTGGCGACGGTGGAAGCAGCGTACTTGTCGGCCAGCGCGATGTGCGCGATGCGCACGGCGTTGCGGGCTTCGAAAAGTTCGAGAGGAGTTTTGCGGTCGATGCCAAAAATAGCGTTCTCGATTTTCGTGTTTGACGAAGAGTAGGCGCCACGGCCCACGAGATCAAAGGTTGCGTCGACTTTTTCCGCTTTGGCGGAATCCGCAGGGAGAACGTTTTCGAGGACCACGACGTTGCCGGGCTGTGTGACGGCAAAATAGGGTTCGGCGGTGACGATCATGCCGAAAGTCTGCATGTCGCTGATGGCCTTGACGTGGGCGCTGCCGTTTTTCAGGACGACTTCGCCCAGGTTCTCGGCGCGGCCCTGGGGCGAGACGGCCCAGAGGACGTAGGTCAAGTACTCGAGACCAAACTTGGTGGCTTCCTCGAAATTGTCGAATTTCGCCTCGATTTCCATCCGTGTGCTCTTGCTTTCGACCTTGGCTTCGCCGGAAGCGGACGGCATGAGTTCGGTGCCGCTGAAGAGAATCCTGGTGGAGCCGCCGGCGCGGCGATAGTTGATCGCCTTGCTGGTGTGGGAGACAGTGGCAGCGGGGCTGGCGGAGGGACTCGCGGCGGCCGACGCAGGTGATTGGCTGAATGCAGGCGCGCCACAGAGGCCGACAAGCCCCATCGCGAAAATATAAAAGAATGACTTTTTCACGTCAGACTCTCCTGTCGCCATGCAGGCGATTATGCGATCCCGGATAATTACCCGCCGAATTCCTGCGGGTGATCAGAAGCCCTTGCCAGGGCAGGTTTCCTTGTATGAATTCAGGCTAGCAGAAAGGCGGGGGGAAGAAAGGGTCGGCGAAAGGGGCTTTGCACAATCAATAACGGGGAGGGGGACAGGTGCGGTCAGGGGGTGTCCGGCTTAACTTCCCTAATCTCCCGTAACTCGAATTAGGTCATTGATTTAGACGGGAGGGCTGTCGAAGAAATCGAAGGCGGCGAAGTCGGTCTCCCAATGAAAGTCCGGGCGGCTCTGGAGAAGGCGGACGCAGCGGTTCCAGCGGAGGATGGCGTCATCGTTGCCGGGGGGATGGCTGTGCTCGGCTTCCGCAAAGCAGTGCATGGCGCGTTCGAGGAGCGGGAGCAAAGTGTGTGCGGCGCGACCGGCGTGCAACTGCGCCTTGACGCGGCGCTCGTAGAGCAGGCCGGTGTAGTAGAGCCGCTCGTAAGGATCCGAGAGAGTCTTGAAAATTTCCTCGACTTCAGCGTAGCGATCGGTGCCTTCGCCGGTAAATTGATCGGTGATGGAAAGGCCGAGCGTGCGCAAGCCCAGCATGTGCTTGGGGTCGGCGGCGAGAATGTCGCGGCAGATGGATTCGGCTTCCTCGGGCTCGTTCAGGTAGCGGTATAGTTCGGCTTTGGCGATGGCTTCAGCGATGCCCGACTTGGAAATAGTCTTCAGTTTCAGTTCCATGGGGCCCTCCTCAATTTTTGTCGGGAAGCCACCACAGCGGGCTCCCGCACAAACTCTTTACCCGGCAGCACCACGGATCTTGCGCACTAGCCAGTGGAGCGGGTCGTAGAACTGGTCGACGACGCGTTCCTTGAGCGGAATGATGGCGTTATCTGTGATGCGGATTTCCTCGGGGCAAACTTCGGTGCAACATTTGGTGATGTTGCAGAGGCCCAGACCGAGCTCGTCGCGGAGAAGTTTTGTGCGAGAGACGCCGTCGAGCGGGTGCATTTCGAGGCCGGCAACGCGCACAAAGAAACGGGGGCCGGCGAACTGGTCGTGTTTGTCGTGATCGCGCAGGACGTGGCAGACGTTCTGGCAAAGAAAGCATTCTATGCATTTGCGGAATTCCTGAACGCGGTCGACATCCTGCTGGAAAAATTTCCATTCGGTGCCGGGGCGCGGCTGGAACGGAGGAATTTTCTTGTTGACCTTGTAGTTCCAGGAAACGTCGGTGACGAGATCCTTGATCACGGGAAAAGATTTCATCGGCTGGACGACGATGGGCTGGTCGAGCGGCAGAGAGTCCATGCGGGTCTTGCAAGTGAGGCGCGGGCGGCCATTCACCTCGGCGGAGCAGGAGCCGCACTTTCCGGCTTTGCAATTCCAGCGCACGGCGAGATCGGGAGACAGGTAGCCCTGAATGTAGTGCAGCGCGTCGAGCACGACCATGCCGGGGGCGATGGGAACTTTGTAGTCAACGGACGAGCCGCTGTTTGCGTCGCCGCGAAAAACTTGTAACCTGGCTTCCGCCATTTATTGCCTCCGCTACTTTTCTTCCGCGAGAATTTGTTTCAGCTCCCCGGGAATTTCCGGGCGCGACTCCTGGCGCAGCGCCATGGCCCCGCCTTCCTGCCGAATGACATTGTTTTTCGTTCCCCACGCGGGATCGAGATTCGGGAAATCAATGCGGCTGTGCGCCCCGCGGCTTTCTTCGCGAACCAGGGCGCTGCGGGCGACGGCTTCGGAGATGATGAGCATGGATTTCAGCTCGAGGGCAAGGTGCCAGCCGGGATTGAACATGCGCGAGCCTTCGATGCTGACGCGCGCAAGGCGCTGGCGGAATTGCCCGAGCTCGCCGAGAGCGCGCTGAACGTCGTCGCGGTTGCGAAAGATGCCGACGAGATTCTGCATAGTCGTTTGCAAATCGCGGTGAATGGCGTAGGGATTTTCGCCGTCCTTGCGCTGGAAAGGTTCGAGGGCTTCTTTTTCGGCTTGATCGAGCTGCGCGGGGTCGATCGTCGGTGAAGAAACTTTTTTGGCATGCTCGGCGGCGGCCAGACCCGCGCGACGACCGAAGACGAGAAGGTCGGAAAGCGAATTGCCGCCGAGGCGGTTCGCACCGTGCAAACCGGCGGCCGCTTCTCCCGCGGCGTACAGGCCGGGGACAGTGCTCTCCGCGGTTTCCGCGTCGACGCGAATGCCGCCCATCATGTAGTGGCAAGTCGGGCCGACTTCCATGGGGCCCTTAGTGATGTCCACGTCGGCGAGTTCCTTGAACTGGTGATACATGCTGGGGAGCTTGCGCTTCACGTACTCGGCGGGCTTGTGCGAAATGTCGAGATACGCGCCGCCGTGTTCGGTGCCGCGGCCTTCGCGGACTTCGGTGTAGATGGAGCGAGCCACGACATCGCGCGTGGAGAGTTCCATGCGCTTGGGATCGTATTTCTCCATGAAACGCTCGCCCAATTTGTTGCGGAGGATACCGCCTTCGCCGCGCACCGCTTCGGTAACGAGAATTCCTTGGACGCCGGGCGGCCAAACCATGCCGGTGGGATGGAACTGTACGAATTCCATGTCGAGCAGATCGGCGCCGGCTTCGTAGGCGAGAGCCATGCCGTCGCCGGTGTATTCCCAGGAATTGGAAGTGATGGGCCAGGCTTTGCCGATGCCGCCGGTGGCCATGACGACTGACTTGGCCTTGAAAACCACGAAGCGGCCCTGTTCGCGCCAGTAGGCGATGGCGCCGGCGATGCGCGTGCCGTCCTTGAGGAGGCGCACGACGGTGCACTCCATGTAGACGTCGAAACCCATGTGGACGCCGCGGTCCTGCAGCGTGCGAATCATTTCGAGACCGGTGCGGTCGCCGACGTGGCAGAGGCGGCGGAAGGTGTGGCCGCCAAAAGCGCGCTGGAGGATTTGTCCGTCGTCGGTGCGGTCGAAAAGCGCGCCCCACTGCTCGAGTTCATGGATGCGCGCGGGCGCTTCCTGGGCGTGAAGCTGGGCCATGCGCCAGTTGTTGAGCATTTTTCCACCGCGCATGGTGTCTCGGAAGTGCGTGCGCCAGTCGTCGGCGGCGTCGACGTTGGCCATGGCGGCGGCGATGCCACCTTCGGCCATAACGGTGTGGGCTTTGCCGAGGAGGGATTTGCAGACGACCCCGACGGAGGAACCCTGGGCGAGAGCTTCGATTGCGGCGCGGAGACCCGCGCCGCCCGCTCCAATGACCAGCACGTCGTGTTCGTGCGTTTCGAATCTATCGTTTAAAAGGGCACTCAAAAGAGCCTCATATCCCGGATGGCGCCGGAGGAAAGGAGCCGGATGTAGAAATCCGTCAGCCCAACGGAGAAAAGACTTAACCAGGCGAAGAGCATGTGGCGCTCGTTCAAATAGGTGATTCCGCGCCATGCGCCGTAACGGGGTTTGCCGAAGGTAGCGCAGGAAAAACAGTCGAGTTTGCCACCGGCGAGATGGCGCAGCGAGTGGCAGGAAAAGGTGTAGGTCGTCAGGAGACAAATGTTGACCAGCATGAGCAGCGTGCCCACGCCGACCCCAAAATGGCCGTCAAAATTGAAAGCGACAATCGCGTCATACCAAAGAAAAGCCAGGAAAAGCACCGCCAGGTAAAAAAAATAGCGGTGGACATTCTGAAGAATGAACGGAAACGAGGTCTCCCCTCGATAAGAGCGATTGCCTTCGCCCACGGCGCAGGCCGGCGGGTCGAAAAAGAAGGCGCGGTAATAGGCTTTGCGATAGTAGTAGCAGGTGGCGCGGAAGCCGAGCGGGCCTCCGAGAATGAGCAGCGCTGGAGAGAATCGCCACCAGTGATGCTGGGGATCAATGAGTGGAGAATAGAAGGGAGAAATATAAGGGCCCCACTCGTAGAAGCGGCCCTCAAAGGCGCGCAGGGTTGCGTATATTCCGAATCCTCCAAGGACCACAACTACCGGGAAGATTTCCAGCCACCAAGCATCGCGGCGCAGGGTGCTGCCCCACTGCCGACCGCTCGCCGTGCGAATCCCAAGCTCAGCCATCTAGTGCCCCCTCAGCGACGCATAGACTAAACAGAAAAAGAGAATTTGAAAACTAAATTCCACAGAGGGATTTCAGGCCCGTCCAGTGTTTGGCGGGCATTAGGAGACGGCCGAATACGTTTCTGAGGCAAAATGAGTCATGGATTCTGCACGGAGTTGGGCGCGAATCGATGGCGTGGATATACTTCGCGGCTTGGCGATCTTTTTTGTGTTGATGAACCACGTCAACATCCGGTTGCTCATCGCAAAGGTGCCTTACACCCAGGGTCTGCCGGACCAGCTTGTGAACTCGCTGGTCTGGAACGGCCAGCCTGGCGTGCAGATATTTTTCGCCATCTCCGGATTTCTCATCACGTCGATGACGCTTCGCCGCTGGGGTTCGCTCGAACGTGTCAGCGTTCGGGACTTCTATCTGATGCGCTTCGCGCGTATCGCGCCGTTGCTCATCCTGCTGCTGGCCGTACTCAGCGTCCTGCACTTCGCAAACTTCGACGATTATGTCGTGCAAGCCAAAACAGGCGGCCTCGGCCGGGCACTCGTTGCGGCGCTTACGTTCCACGTCAACGTGCTTGAGGCGCGGCGCGGATACCTTCCCGGCAATTGGGATGTCCTGTGGTCGCTATCGGTCGAGGAAATGTTCTATCTCTTTTTCCCGCTGCTCAGCCGCCTGCTGGGCCGCGGCAAGTTGCTCGTTGCCCTTCTTTCCGGATTCGTTGTGCTAGGACCATTCGCGCGAACGACGCTCGCGCATGGCAGCGAGATCTGGCGGGAGTACTCCTACCTGGGAGGGATGGATGCGATTGCGCTCGGTTGCCTGACAGCTCTCCTGGTCTCCCGCCTCCGTTTCTCGCGTGCCGCGCTTTGGACGCTTGGAACCCTTGGCACCGGACTCTTGATCTTTTGTCTTTGCCTTTCGATTCGAGCTGAGGCATGGGGGCTCGGCCGCACCGGACTGGACATGACGATCCTCGCCGTTGGCACTTGCATGGTCATTGTGGCGGCTGCGACGACTGAGTGGAGGAGTCCGCGCATCCTCAGCCCTCTTCTCCGGCTAGGCCAGCATAGCTATGAGGTCTATCTGACGCACATGTTTGTCGTGTTTCTCCTGTTTCGGCTTTTCCTTGCCGCCGGAAAACGAATGAGTCTTGTGCCGGCGCTGTTCGTCGTGGTCATTATCGTCGCGGGCTTATTCGGCGAAGTCGTTGCGCGATTCTACTCGGAGCCCCTAAATCGCTTACTGCGTAAGCGGTGGGGGCGGAAAACAATCGTATGAGGCCAATATTCCGCAAGGCCGCGACGTCGCTCTTGCTAATCTTGGCCGTCGCGCTCGGAACGAGACTGGGGTTCGCGTGGAATCAAACGCGCAAGATTCCCAGCGAAGTGCTGGGCACGGTGCCGTTTCAGACGGAAACGGGGAACGTTGCTTATTCCCTTGCGACAGGGAAAGGATTCGCTTCACCGTATCAGCGGGATAGCGGGCCTACGGCCATGCTCCCGCCGGTCTATCCTCTGCTGCTCGCGGGAATTTTCAAGATGTTTGGCGTTCACACGCGCGCATCTTTTTTTGCCGCCGTTTTCCTAAACATTCTTTTCTCGACAGCCGCGTGCGTGCCGATTTTTTATGCCGGCAAACGGGTCGCAGGCATCGGAAGCGCGAGTGCCGCCGCGTGGCTGTGGGCCTTATTTCCGAACGCGATTATGATGCCCTTCGAATGGATTTTGGATACGTCCCTGTCGGCGCTGCTGGCGGCGGTCATCCTTTGGGCCACCTTGGGGCTGGCGGAATCCAAGCTTTTGCGCGACTGGTGCGGTTATGGGCTTCTGTGGGGTGTGACACTCATGACCAACCCCGCGCTGGCTTCCGTTTTTCCGCTGCTGCTGGGATGGCTGGTCTACCGCATGCGGGGCGAAGGGCGTTTACAACTCGCGAGACCCGCGTTAGCGGCAGCTCTTGCGCTCATTTGCTGTATTCCGTGGACGGAGCGCAACTACGTTGTCTTTCACAGGTTCATTCCATTGCGCTCGAATCTGGGTTTCGAGCTGTACATCGGCAACAATGAAAACTACGAGGAACGGCGCCGAGCTATGCCAGCGAGCATCACCCAAGACCGCGAGATCCTGCGATACCTGAGGATCGGAGAGACGGCGTTCATGGATGAAGAGAAACACAAAGCTTTCCAGTTCATGGCGTCCCATCCGCGCGTGGAGCTGGGGCTTTTCGCGAAGCGATTTGTGGACTTCTGGATAGGGACAGCCGAGCCACTGAGAACATTTCTTGAAACCGACTCGCTGTTGGTCCGAGGTCTCCTGTTGGGCAATTTTCTTTTATCCCTCGGTGCGTTGTTCGGCGTGGCCGTTCTATTCTTGCGGCGCAATGCGTATGCGTTTCCGGTCGCGGCGTTTCCGTGCGTTTTTCCTATTTTGTACTACGTGACGCACACCTCGCTTCGCTACCGGCATCCAATTGATCCTGTGGTGTTGCTGTTGACAGCGATTGCGGCCGCAGCACTGTTGGGCAGGTTACGTCGGCACCGCGCCGCCGCAGAAGTCTGAGGAACTGAAATGCTGACGAGTTAGCCTTCCGCAAGACGTTCCTTAGATTTGCGTGGGCAATTATTTTACGAATTGGGGTTGTTGGCCCTTTGACCAGGGGTCGTAGGTGACGAAGAGGTGGATGCGGTCGGTTACGGTGGGGTGGTCGTAGAAGAGAAAGACGTCGATCGGATTGGGATCGGGGTCGACGAATTCATGTTCCCCCAATATTTGGAAGTCGTGGGCGAAGGACTGGCCGGGGTCGGCAAGGATGCCGTGAGTGACTTCTAGACTGTAGATGTCCGCTTGATTCTCTTCAAAACGGCTGAAACCGTTGGTGATGGGATTCACAAGGAAAGAAAAGATGGTGATCAGGAGCAAGAGCGTGGGGAGTGAGGCCCAGTCGTCCAAACCGCGAACGCCCCAGCGTGCGCCCCAACGAACAAGTACCCAGCCGATCGAACGAAAGCCAAGATAAAGAAAGACAAAGAATAGGGCTGCGCCAAAGATCAGTCCTTTCCAGACATGGCCAAGAACGTAATGGCCCATTTCGTGGCCGAAATCCGTGACTACTTCGTCCTGCGTTTCCTGCGCGATCGTGGTGTCCCAGATGACGATGCGCTTGGAAGCGCCGAAGCCGCTGACGTAGGCGTTAGTGGAAATGGTTTTGTCGCTGGCCTTCATCCAGAACATGCGCTCGGGAGGAATTTCCTGACCGGCGCGGCGGGTGAGGAGCTGGAGTTCGGGGACGAGCTGCGGGGCTTTGCTCGTGAGCGGCTCGAATTTGTTGAACATCGGCTCGATAACGTAGGGCGCGAGGAAAGTGATCAGCAAAAGGATGGGGAGCGAGACAAACCAGAAGTACACCCACCAGCGGCGCGGGCTCTTGCGGATAACGCTGTAGAGAATCCAGACGAGCGGAACCCCGATGAGAATAGCTAGGAACTGAGCTTTGGCCCAGTCGCTCATCCAGGAGCCCCAGGTCTGCACAGAGATGCCATAAAGTTTTTCAATCCATTCTTGAAGAACATCGAGTGGCAACTGGAGAACGCCGATGCTGACGACGAGGAGCGGGGTAAAGAGGAGCGCCTGAAGGAAACGTGTGCGCGAAAAATTTTCCGCCCAATCGCGGTATTTCGCGGAGAGTTTGCTCTGCAGGATGAGCCAGAGAACGAAGAGGCCGTAGAAGAAAGTGAGCAGGCGAAGCGAAAAAAGAATGCGGCCGCGAGTGTGAGCCTTTCGATACAAGTCTGGCGGCAAAGTGTAGGCTGTGATTTTCCTGGGAGTTTCGGTTTGGGGCGCTGCGGCTGCGGTTGAAGATGGCTCACTGCCGCTTTGTGATTCCTGCTGGGCAGAGGCGACTGGGATTTGTGGTGAGGGCTGTGTCGCGCGGAGAGTGGGCGCAAACAGGATTGCAAGAAAGAGTATGAGAAGAAAGCCGAGCGCGGCTCTTCGCATGGCGACTCCTTTTTGGGTAGAGAAGGGTTTGCGGAACGGAGTATAGCCGAATTAAACCGGGCGGCGGATGCCGAGTTTGCGCATGCGAGCCTGCAGCGTGGTGCGTTTCATCCCCAAGAGCGCGGCGGCTCCTTTCGGACCGGCAACCCGCCATTCCGTCTGCCGCAGCGCGCGGAGGATGTGTTGACGTTCGGCTTCTTCGAGAGTGGAAATTGGGGACGCCGATGAACTAGAGGAAATAAGGGAAGCGGAGGAAGAAACGCCCGGGCTTGTGACGGCCGCGGACTTGAGTTCGGCAATGGGAATGCGGAGTTCTTTCCCGGGAGAGAGAAGGACGGCGCGTTCGATCAAATTTTCAAGTTCACGAACGTTGCCGGGCCAGGAATAGTTCGAGAGCGCATCCATGGCTTCAGCGGGAATATATTCGACGGCCTTGTTCAGGCGGCGACTGAATTTCTGCACGAAGTAGCGGACGAGGAGAGGAATGTCCTCGCGGCGCTCGCGCAGAGCTGGAATGTGAATTGGAAACACATTCAGGCGGTAGAAGAGGTCGCTGCGGAAGGTGCGTTCGGCCACCAGCTTGGAAAGATCCTGGTTGGTTGCGGCGACGACGCGAACGTCCACGCGCTGGGTGCGGTTGCTGCCGAGGCGTTCGAATTCATGCTCCTGGAGGACGCGGAGGAGCTTGGGCTGAAGCTCGAGAGGAATGTCGCCGACTTCGTCGAGGAATAGGGTGCCGTGATCGGCGAGCTCGAAGCGGCCGATTTTTTGATTGAGCGCGCCGGTGAAAGCGCCGCGCTCGTGGCCAAAAAGCTCCGATTCGAGCAAGCCGGAAGGAATCGCGGCGCAATTTACCTTGACGAAGGTGCGTTCGCGGCTGGGGCTGAGATTGTGAATGGCGCGAGCGATAAGCTCCTTGCCGGTGCCAGTTTCGCCGAGAATGAGAACGGTGGTGGCGGCGGGAGCGACGAGTTCGACCTGCGAAAGTGCGCGCTTGAGGGAAGCGCTGTCGCCAATGATTTCCTCAAAATTGAGTTCATTGCGGATTTCTTCCTCAAGATAAAGTTTTTCAACCGCCAGTTTGTCCTTGAGCTTGTCGATTTCGCGGAAAGCCAGGGCGTTTTCCACGGCGATGGCGATCTGCGCGGCGACTTGCTGCAAAAGCTCGACGTCCGAAGCAGAAAAGGCGTCGGCGCGACGGCTGGCGAGATTCAGAGTACCGAAAGTGCGTCCGTGAGTGATGAGCGGGACGCAGCAGATGGTCTCAACGCCTTCTTGGCGCAGAATGCGAATGGTTTCGGAGTGGAAGCGGTCGATCTCCGCGCCTTGAAGGAGAAGCGGTTGACCATTCGAGAAACAGCGGCCGGAAGGAGAGTCATCCATGGATACGGTAGTTTCTTCCTTAATGAGACCGGGGCGGCCGGGAAAGTCGAGAGCATGAATTTTTAGAAGACCGGTGACGGGATCGAGGAGGGCGAGGCTGGTGTAGTCGTGGTGGATGACGCGCTTGAGAGTGCTGACGATACTGCGGAAAACTTCCGCCAATTCGCGGCTGGTAACGAGCGCATTGTTGATTTCCAGAAGCGCCTGAAGGCGATCGCGCTGCCGGGCCAACTGTTGCTGGTAAGCCTGCGAACTCTCGAAATTGAGGGCATTGTCCACGGCGACGGCCACCTGGCTCGCGACACGCTGCATGAACTGGAGCTCCGCCTCGGTGATGCGTTGCGGCGTGAGGCGGCCAAAGCCCATAGCCCCCAGGCGGCGCTGCGCGGTCGTGAGCGGAACGAGAGCGATGGAGCGGACTCCGTGCTCGCGCACGCGCTGGATGAATTCCGGAAACCGCGATTCTTGTTCGATGTCATCCACGACGAAAGGCTGCTGTGTTTGCAGAACCCAGCCGGACGGATTGTTCTCGACCGGACTTTCGCGGCCGGTCACCTTGTCCGTGGGAATGTGAGTTTCGAGAACGTGGAGGCGCATCACGTTGCGCTCGGAATCGTGGAGGACCAGCGTGAGGAAATCGAACTCCACGACAGAGTGCAGGCGGCCGGCGAGGTCGTGGAAAAGCGCGGGAAGATCGCGCTGATGGGCGATGGCCTCGCTGACTTCAAGCAAGGCTTCGAGGAGGCGCCGGGAATGCTCGAAGGGCGCCGCGATGGCCGCTTCGGGCGGAGAAATGACGTGGTCCGCCATATCACGCAGGATAGCATCCGGGCAGGAGAAGGCTCAACCGGAGGCGTGGCCGCCTGCTTCGGGGGTTCCGGCGAGACACGCGCAATGCGGGGTCACTTTACAGAAAGAGGAGATTGATATTTTTTGAGGTCGATGGTTTTCCACTCGCCGCGCTCAATGCCCGCGCGAATTTGCGCTGGGGTCTTTCCCTTGCGCGTTTGTTCGAAGGTGTAGAGCGTTTCGAGCATGCAGGTGCCACAACCGGAGCCGTGCTTACTGGCGAAACAATCGAGCAGGCTCTCATGGCCCTGGCTGCGGTCGCAGTGGCAGAAGCAGGGCTGTTGATAAAGGGCTTTCCTTACCTTCGCGGCGGCTGCGTAGGCGTTCTTGACGACGGGATCCGCGAATTCTTCTGGGCTCATCGTGGAGGGAAGAGTTCCCTGCGGGGACTGAGCGTGGTAAGCGGGCACGTCGGTGACGGGAACTTGCGGGGAGCGCGAAGAGGCGCGCTGCGCGAAGAACAGGGAACCTAGCGCAAAGCCGACGAGGGTTGCGCAGGCGAAAAACCGATTGGCCGCAAACATGATCGCTCCTCTGAGCCGCGCCGCGAGAATTTTCCCGAAGCCGCGACGGCACGGAACTACTTTACGGCGAAGAGGCCCGAATTTCTAGCGTGCGGTTGGAGACCGGCTGACAAAACAAGAGCGCAAGCAAGATTGGCGCCCAAGCAGGCGCGACGTCATGGCGCAATTGTAGTGAGAAAATTTACAGACGTGTGTTCCCGCTCAGGAAGAAAGACTCAAACGAGAGGCAAGGGAACAGCGTGGCCGGCGGCAGCAGAAGGCGCGGCGGGCGATTGCGCGTCCTGGTGGCGCGCGCGGAGATGGCGCTGGACGCGCCGGCCCCACCCGTTCACAAAAGAAAAGTTCACCGCTCCGCCGATGGCGGAGCTGGCAAAGGGAATCAAGCGGCCAGCCCACTTCTCGGCACTCTCCTGGCCGATCTTTACCGCCATGCGTCGCGCAATGATGGGCGCAAATTTCTCTAACATCTGTTTTTCGACAAGATCTTTGCCGTAATCGATTCCGGCGGCGGCCGCGGCCGCCTTCCACATCTCGAGCCGGGCGTCCGGCCCGCGCGATTCGAAACCGTAAAGAAGGCAGAGCCGTTGAATGAGCCGCAGTGTGATTACCGTGAGCAACCCCGCGTCGGGGAGAAGCGTGATCATGCCTCCCAAGCCAAAACCCGCGCCTTCCACGACCGCCAAACGCGCGGAATCCCGGATAAGAATGATGGCGATAGCGTCGAGACGCTCAAGCGGCAAGTCCTTCATGCGGCTGAAATCCGCGACCCACACACCGTGCTTATTGGCAAGCTCCCGGCGAAAAACTTCAGGGTCTATTTCGATGGAGCGCAGACCCCGCAAAATACCAAATCGCAGAAAACGTCCAAAAATACGGCCTCCCGAAGAGCGACTGACCGATTGATGTAACCCTGCCATGGCTAAGATCATCTTAGGCGGTTGGAACCTGCCAGGCAACCCCGGCGTTGCACCAAGCGTTGCTGCCTTGGAACAGGGGTATTGCCCGGCACGCGGCAGAAAAGTGAGGGTACTACTTGACGCCGCGAAAGTTTCCAGTAAACTGCCTCTTTCTTCGGGAGCAAAGGCCGCAAGGCGGTCAAACCGATGGCGACGCTGCCACAATTTATCCCCGCCGAAGTCGTCCATGATTTCGACTTTCCGCAGCGCGAGGCGGCGTTTTTCTACGGCCTGTTCCTGCGCGGACATTCCGCGGAGCTTTTGCGCCGGGACATCGAAGTGCCACCCGCTGTTCTCGCCAAGTGGCACCGCGAAGGGGAACGCGATCCACAGTTGAAAGATATCTTTACCCGCATCGTGGAGTACCGGCGGCACGTCCTGGCTATCTTCGACACTCTGGTGGGTTCCGACGACCAAAACCAGCGCGTACAGTAAATCTTTCTTGGGTCCTTGTACTTTCTTGACCTGAAAAGCGTTCGCTCTAGCAATTCTTCCCCTGTGTGACCCACCTCGACTAACGTTCAGGTTAAGAACTCTCAGGCAACCTAAACCAGGAGCATGGTTTCTAACCCGCACTAGGGGACAAGTGGCAGAAAATGCAGGAGATTTCCCTTTTGACCAGCATTGACGGGGCGCTTGTCCGGGGGGTAGAATCCAAACGTTCTAACAGTCCGAGGTGTCTCTTATGTCACGGGTAGTTCGTGTTCTGTTCGCAGGACTTTTTTCCTTCGTCATCGCCATTCCACCGGTCCCCGCGCAGCAAGAAGCGCAGGGCGAGAACCCGCCGCCGGCTCCACAGAAGCTGGATAGAGAACACAAGAAAAAACTCAAGAGAGCGGAAAAAGAGCTCGAAGGGCCCTACAAACAGTGGCTTAGCGAGGACGTGATTTACATTATCTCCCCGGAAGAGCGTAGCGCCTTTCTGCAACTGGAGACGAACGAAGAGCGCGAGCAGTTCATTGAACAATTTTGGCTGCGGCGCAGCAGCAACCCCGACTTGCCGGACAACGATTTCAAGGAAGAGCACTACCGTCGCATTGCTTATGCCAATGAGCATTATGCTTCGGGAATTCCCGGATGGAAGACGGACCGGGGCCACATGTACATCGTATGGGGTCCCCCGGACGAGGTGGAGACGCACCCCACGGGCGGCACCTATGACCGGCCTACGGAAGAAGGCGGTGGCTCGACGACTACCTATCCATGGGAAAGATGGCGCTGGCGGTATATCGCGGACATTGGCGAAAACGTGGAAATGGAGTTCGTCGATCCGACCGGGTCGGGAGAGTATCACCTGACGATGGACCCATCCGAAAAGGATGCATTGCTGCACGTTCCGGGAGCGGGGTTGAGCCAACTGGAACAGATGGGCTTGGCTTCGAAGACCGACCGTTTCACACGCTCCGACGGAACGTTCCTCCCGAAGACTCTCGGGGGAACGCCTGCCAGCATGGACGAGTTCAATCGGCTAGAGATGTTTGCCAAAGCGTTTAAGCCACCCGAGGTCAAGTTCAAGGACCTCGAGGCGCTGGTGACGTCGCGACTCGTTCGCGACCAAATGCACTTCGCGTGGCGCACGGATTTCCTGAAAGTGACCAACGATACCGTGCTCGTGCCGGTCACCGTGCAGATACCCAACAACCAACTATCTTTCCAATCCAAAGAGGGAGTTCATTCCGCGACGATCAATATATTCGGGCGCGTAACCACCCTTACCGGCCGCGTGGTGCAGACGTTTGAGGATTCCGTCAGCCGCGATTTTCCCGATAGCTTGTTCCAGCAATCGCTGAAACTCCAGTCCATCTATCAGAAGGCCGTGCCGCTGCGTCCCGGCCTGTACCGCTTGGATTTGGTGGTCAAGGATGTGCACAGCGGAAACGTCGGGGTGACCAATTCACGCCTCGCCGTTCCGCACTATGAGGATGAAAAGCTGGAATCCAGCTCGTTAATTCTTGCTGACCAAATCGAACACGTTCCGGCGAAGCAGATCGGGACGGGACAATTTGTGCTGGGATCTTCCAAAGTCCGTCCGCGCCTCGATGGCGATTTCACGCCCAACGAGAAACTCGGGATTTACATGCAGGTTTATAATCTCAAGCCCGACGAGAAAACCCATAAGTCGAGCGCCACCTTCCAATTCACGGTGAAAAAAGGCGACGCGCAAGTGATGCAGTTCAAGGAAACCTCGGAAGGAATGAAGCAGACGGGCGAACAAGTGACGATTGAGCGGCTGCTCCCCCTGGCCACGTTGGTGCCGGGGAAATACGCACTGGAAGTAATTGCGACCGATGGGCACTCCAATCAATCCATTACCCGAACGGCGGAATTCACGGTGAAGGCGGCGCCGGAAACAAAGTCGGCGGCGAACATCACACCCGGGAGGTAAATGACGTGAAACAAGGACGGCTCCGAGTCTTGGGGGCTCTGGTCCTGGCCGCAAGTTGCTGGTCCTTCGGGGCGAGCATGGCGGCCGCGCAAGCGAAGCGCGTCTCCGGCAAGCTCGCGGGCGTCGTACGCGACACCGCGGGCACGCCACAGCTCGGTGCAAGCGTGGAGGTCATTCCCGAAGCCACGGGAAAACTTTCCGCTCTCAGCTTTCTGACCGATACGCAAGGAATTTTCCGGGGTGACCGTGTCACTCCTGGTCTGTACTCCGTGCGCGTCACGCTCGCCGGATTTTTGCCGACCCTGGAAGAGCACGTCCGCATCACCGCAAACCTCACGACAGTGGTCCGGATTCAACTCGAATCGATGTTTTCTTCCCTGGAACAACTACGGCGGCAGCCTTCCGCCGGACCTATAGAAACCGACGATTGGAAATGGGTGTTGCGCTCGGCCTCCGTGACTCGGCCCGTGTTGCAATGGATGGGTGAAGACTCGGCGGCTGGGGTGAATCAAGGTGTCGAGGGACAGAACGCTCAGCCCCGGATGAAAGTAGAGTTCACCGACGGAGCACTGCGTCCCGGATCGGTTTCCAATCTCGCTTCCTCGCCTTCGACGGCGTTTGCGTACGATCAAAAGCTGGGCGGCGCGAGCAGGCTTATTCTTGCGGGTCAGATGAGCTATGAAGACGAGGCGGGTGCCGGCGGCATCGCCACCATCTGGCTGCCGTCCGGCTCGATGGGCGCGGGCCCCCACACTGCCTTGGTCATGCGCGAATCACGGCTGGGTCCGGTCGGGAGGACCTTTCGCGGCGTGCGCGCCGATCAAGGTGGTTCCGTAGGCTTAGGTGATCGCGCGGTACTGCGGTACGGCGTCGAGTATGTTCTGGTCGGGCTGGGAACTTCCGCATCTTCTCTGCGGCCGCGGTTTGAATTGGACACGCGCATTTCGGAATTGTGGAGCGCTGCTCTGATCTTCGCTTCGCAACCTGGAGCCCCGGGTGTGCTGGAACCCGCGGAGGATGAAAGCGGCTCCTTGACGGCGGCTTTGAACGAGCTGGACGCTTTTCCCGCACTGCTATGGCGCGGCGGGCATCCTACCCTGCAGGGCGGAATGCACGAAGAGGTGGCTGCGGAGCGTAAGATGGGCGGGCGCGGCAAGTTCCAGATTGCGGTGTTCCACGACGACGAGCGAAATGTCGCAGTGTTCGGAAGGGGTAGTGGTCTTCCTGCGGCAGACTATTTTCAGGATTACTTTTCGAACGGATTTGCGTACGACGGCGGCTCCTCGAGCAGTTGGGGCGGACGAATGGCGCTCCGCGAAAAACTGGACGATAACGTTGAGGTGACGGCAGTCTATGCCTTCGCCGGGGCACTCACGCCGGGCGAGGCAACCAACGGCCCGCTCCGCGATGCCCTGCGAACTGCGGAGCGATACTCGCTGGGTGCCAGCATCTCCGCGAGAATCCCGCACACGGGAACGAGGGTGAACGCAGGCTATAAATGGGTAAACGGAGTGAGCGTCTCCCATCTGGATAGCTATGGGGAATCACTTTTCCAGCTGGATCCTTATCTGCATGTCAGTGTGCGTCAGGCGTTGCCCAAATTCGGACCCGGGAAATGGGAAGCTATCGCCGACTGCAATAACCTTATGGCCCAAGGGTATGTACCGGTCAGCAGCAGAGACGGACGGATTATCCTAGTGTCCGCCTTTCGCACTCTCCGAGGTGGATTGAGCCTTCAATTTTAGGTTAAAATTGACCTTTAGAAAGCTGTAGGGCTTCTACCAGAAATTGGATTCAAGTGGAAAGGTCCCGGCGAAGCCTTTGGAAGGCTCTGAGAAATAAAGAGTTACCCGCATGGCCTCCTACCAAACATTGGACATCAAGTTGCACCCTTTGTTAAGGCGCGAGCTTTCTCCTCGTCAAGACCGAACATGAAGCAAACCTTGCGAGTAAGTGTTGGGGCCGTCGTGCTGGCGCTCGCCACGCTGGCGGCCATGATTTTTGCCTGGCTGAATTTTGTGCAGCGTACACAGTTTGAAACGCCCGATGATGGGGTCGCCTGGCTGGATACCTCTCACGGGGTTCAAGCCTGGCAAGTGGCGGTTAATTCTCCTGCCATGCGAGCCGGCATACGCCCCGGCGACCTGTTGATCGCCATCAACGGCTCGACGGTTAGCAGTCAGGTGCAAGTGACCAAGCGTCTGTGGCGCGCCGGATTGTGGACCCAGGTGCGCTACAAGATGGTGCGCAACGGGGAAGAATTTGAGACGCCGCTGGTCACGGCGCCGGCAGAGAAACCCGCCTCCATCGAGAATTACCTTCGCGTTGTCGGGCTTTTGTATCTTTTCATCGGAATGTTTATTTTCGTGCGGCGGTGGAATGCGCCGCGCGCCGTTCATTTCTACGTGTTCTGCTTGGTTTCCTTCATCTTTTATTCGTTCCATTACAGCGGCAAGCTTGACACGTTCGATTATGAAGTCTATTGGGCAAACATCCTGGCGAGATTGCTTGCGCCCGTCTTGCTCCTGCATTTCGCGTTAGTTTTTCCGGCGCGCAGCGAAGACACGCGCCGCTCTTTTTCGAAGCTCGGGCTCGTCTACGGTCCCCCTCTGATGTTGTTTGCGGTCCACGTAAGCGCGGCGACTCAAGTGCTGGGATTTGTGCCTTGGCTCGGCTCAAGAGTGGTGCTCGATAAGATCGAGCTCAGTTATCTGGGCGCATGTTTTCTGACCGCTGGCCTCGTCTTTTACAAGAGTTTCCGCAGCGCACCCTCAGGCATTTTGCGGCAGCAGCTAAAGTGGCTCACCGGCGGCACGCTGGCAGGGAGCCTGCCGTTCACGCTGTTTTACATCGCGCCGTTTGTACTCGATCTCGCGCAATCCGCGTGGATGAAATTCGCGGCGCTTAGCTTGGTACTGATTCCGCTCTGCTTTGGCTACGCCATCATCCGCTACCGCCTGATGGACGTAGACATTATTTTTAAGCGCGGTCTGGCGTATACGGCCGCAACGGCCGGCGTGGCGGCAGTTTATTTTGCGCTAGTAGCGCTCATCGCGGAAATCTTTCATGCGCAGACGAACGGCCCGGCTGCCGGCATGATCGCCATCGTTACCGCGGCTTTTCTCTTCCAGCCCTTCCGGGAATGGATTCAGGGCCGCCTGGACCGCTTTTTCTACCGTGACCGTTTGGACTATCGCCGCACGCTGATTGAATTCGGCGGCACGCTAACGAACGAAGTCCGAATAGACCCCATGCTGGGTTCCGTAATGGATCGTGTGTCGCAGACCCTGCTGGTCGACCGGCTGGGAATTTTCATGGAGGATCCCGCACAGCCCGGACAGATGCGCCTGGCAAGGTCGATGGGCGTGCGGCTCTCGGAACCCATGGATCTCAGCTTCCTTGCGCCGGACCGGGACGAGTTCGTCCGTGGCGCGCTCTTTTTCGAATCACCGCGTTCGGCGAGAGAGGTCACCGAAACGCAACGCCACACGCTCGAACAGCTGGACCTGAATTACTTCGTTCCCTGCCGCATCAGGGAACACACCGTTGCGGTGCTGGGCCTCGGGAAGACCGTGGACGGCGATTTTCTTTCGAGCGATGACGTCGAGCTGGTGCAGACAATCGCAGGCTACGTGGCCGTGGCCCTCGACAACGCGCAGCTTTATACCTCGCTCGAACAGAAAGCACTTGAAATCGCGAGATTGAAGGATTTCAGCGAGAATATCGTGGAATCGCTGAACGTGGGCGTCCTGGCCGTGGACCTGGGCGGGATTGTCGAAAGCTGGAATACCCGGATGGAGCAGCTGTTCGGGGTAACGCGGCAGGAAGCGGTTGGACGGCAACTTGGTTCATTGCTGCCGCAGGAACTCGCCGCGGAGATTACTTCGCGCGGCGATCAGGAGCAGATTACCGGAATTTATAAACAGCGTGTGCATCATCAAGGCAAACTGCTGACGCTGAACGTCTCAATCACGCCCCTGGTCAGCAAATCGGGCGAACGCATCGGCCGGCTGCTGTTGTTCGACGACGTGACGCAGCGCGAGCGCCTGGAAGAACAGATGACTCAGACCGAAAAGCTGACTTCGCTCGGGCTTCTGGCGGCGGGTGTGGCGCACGAAGTGAACACGCCGCTGGCGGTGATTTCGAATTACATCCAGATGCTGGCGAAGCAGATGCCGGAGGGCGACCCCAAACAGACGATCATCGACAAGATCGTGAAGCAGACCTTCCGGGCCAGCGAAATTGTGAACAATCTGCTGAATTTCTCGCGCACGGGGGGGCACGGAACTTATCGATGTGGACGTGAACCGGGTGGTGGAAGAAACTCTGTCACTGGTGTCGCATCCGCTGAAGACCTCGCAGATCCAGGTGGTAAAGCATCTGGGTGAAACGCTTCCTCCCGTGCGTGGCTCGGCCAACAAACTACAGCAAGTCTTCCTGAATTTGTTCCTGAACGCGCGAGACGCCATGCCCGGTGGAGGCATGCTGGAAGTGCGCACCGGAGCCCACAACGGAAGCGTCGAAATCGACGTTGCCGATACGGGGGCAGGCATCCCGCGTGAACATATCCATCGTATTTTCGATCCCTTCTTCACGACCAAGAGCGGGGGCCGCGGCACCGGTTTGGGACTCTCCGTGAGCTATGGAATCATCCGCGAACACAAAGGAAAGATTGACGTACGGTCGACGCCCGGGAAGGGCACATCATTCCACGTCGAGTTCCCCGCCGTCAGGAAAGCAGTGCATGTCTAAGGGTTCCATACTCGTAGTCGACGACGAATCAGAAATCCGGGAAGGCCTCGAAATGCTGTTGACCCACGAGGGTTACGGCGTATCGAGCGCCGATACGGGAGAGTCTGGCCTGGCCAAGCTGGAGGAACGCCCGTTCGATCTGCTGTTGCTGGACGTAAGCCTGCCCGACCGCAACGGTCTCGAGTTGTTGCGCGAGATCCGGCGCCGCGATCCGGATCTTTCCGTGGTTCTGATCACGGCTTATGGATCGATCGAGATGGCGCGCGCCGCGTTCAAAAGCGGAGCGATGGATTACATCACCAAGCCTTGGTCCAACGATGAATTGCTGGCGCAGGTGGCGCAAGCCGTGGAATCGCGGCGCCTGCGCGAAGAAAACGTCCAGCTCAAGCGCGCGCTGAAGCAGCGCTTCAATTTCCCGAACATCATCGGGAAAAGCGAAAAGATGTTGTCGCTGCTGGACCTGGTTGCGCAGGTGGCCCCGTCGCGTTCCACCGTGCTGATCAGCGGAGAAAGCGGAACGGGCAAGGAGCTTATCGCCAAGGCTATCCATTCGGCGTCTCCCCGGGCGGACAAAGCCTTTGTGCCGGTAAATACCGGCTCGATTCCCGTGGATCTCCTCGAATCGCAGCTCTTCGGCCACGTCAAAGGCGCCTTCACCAGCGCGGTGGCATCGAAAAAGGGTCTCTTCGAAGTCGCCGATCAGGGAACCATTTTCTTTGACGAGATTGCCACCATCAGTCCCGAGACACAGGCGAAACTCCTCAGGGTCATCCAGGAGCGGGAATTCATGCGGCTGGGCGGGACGGAACAGATCAAGGTCGACGTCCGCATCGTCGCGGCGTCAAACGTCGACCTGCTTACTCTGGTGCGCGAAGGACGTTTCCGCGAAGACCTGTATCACCGGCTCAACGTGATTCACTTGCAGCTCTCTCCTCTCCACGAGCGCCGCGAGGATATTCCACTGCTGCTGGCCCGCTTCCTGGAGCGGTACTGCCAGGAAAACAGCAAGCCGCTCCGGCAATTCACTCCGACGGCGATGAAGTTGATGATGGATTACGACTGGCCCGGCAACGTGCGCGAACTCGAAAACGTGGTCGAGCGTGCCGTGGTCCTCTCCACCCAAGAGAGAGTGGATGCCGACCTGCTCCCGGAAAATATTCGCAGCAAGGAAATTGTCCGCGGGGTGCGGCTCCAGCTTTCCGAATTCGTTCCCGCCCTCCCCGGCGAACCCGGCGCGCGCACCGGGGCCGATCATCCGAATCCTTCCTTGTTTCAAATCATGGACGAGATCGAGCGGCGCGTGATTGTGGACATGCTCGAGCGCACGGGCTGGAATCAGACGGAAGCCGCCGAGCGTTTCCTGATTCCCCTCTCCACCCTCAATCAAAAAATCAAGCGCTTGGGAATTGACGTGCGCCGCCGCGGCCGCGGCAACGATTCCCTTTCGGCCACCTCGGGCAAGTAGGTCCGCGCGCGGACCTCGCCGAGCCTTTTTGCTACTTGCTCATCCAATAATTTCATCTTGCAACTCCGTAGCGCTCTAGGCAGAGTACCGGGAGATGATCTTGCGCATGTCCAGTCCCGCGGCACGCGGCACGATTGTTTTTGTCGCCCTGGGCTTGTGTTTGTCCCTTTCCTATTTGAGCATCCGGAATGCCCGCGCCGCGCACCAAGTCGGCCGGGAAACCCCCGAAGGCTACGAGCGCGCCACGCAGTTGGAGCCAGGCGACGCGCGCAACTGGTATCTCCTCGGGCACTACTGGCAATTCAACGTCGAGCAGCCGGATCTCCAGCGTGCCATCCGGGCTTACCAGACCTCTCTCTCTTTCGATCCTCTGTCGGCCGACACGTGGCTGGACCTCGGGGGTGCCTTTGAATTCGAAGGCGACCTCCCCGAAGCGCGGAAGTCATTCCTGGAAGCGAAACGAGTCTATCCGAATTCGGCGGAGGTCTCCTGGCGATACGGGAATTTCCTTCTTCGACAAGGCGAGTTAGAGAGCGCCTTTTCCGAAATCCGGAGCGCCGTGGCAGCCGACCCCAAACACGGAGGGGAAGCTTTCTCGCGCTGCTGGCACGCCGACCCGGATCTCGACATGATATTAAATCGCGTCCTGCCCGCTAACCCGGAGGTATACCTCGCTGTGATATTCGAACTCGTGTCCGAATATCAGACCGAGCCGGCGCTTAAAGTGTGGTCGCGGCTGGAGGCGCTTCATCCGAAATTACAACTCCGCGATACCTTCCCTCTTGTGAATCTGCTGATTCGCGGTTCTCGAATGGAAACGGCGAGCAGCGTTTGGGGAGAGGCTGTCCGACTCACGGACTTGCCTCCACTTCCTGACCCGGGGGGTTCCGTGATTTGGGATGGCGGGTTTGAAAGCGGCGCCGTGGGCGGTGGATTCGCTTGGGACTACCCCGCGGCTTTCAACAGCGTCCAAATCCGCCTGGACACCAGAGAAAAACATTCCGGCAAACAATCGCTGCGGCTGCAGTTCAATGGCAAACGAAATGTGGATTTCGAGAATGCTTGCGTGATGGCTCCGGTCCGGCCGTCCACGGCCTACCGCTTTTCCGCCTGGGTTCGGACAAAAGGACTGACCACAGACGAGGGCGTGCGATTTGCTCTGCGATCGGTGGATGCCCCAAACGCGAAACTTCTTTTGACCTCGGAAGTCCACGGAAGCGAGCCGTGGGCTTTGGTCGAGTCCTCCTGGACGTCAGAGAAAGATGCCCACGGGGTTCAAATCTGCATCCGCAGGAATGCCAGCAGCAAATTCGAGAATGAAATCCGCGGGACCGCATGGGTGGATGATGTCGCGCTGGCTCCGGAAAGCTCCGGAATGAAGCAACCATGAAGTTTCTCCGGCTAGGCGTCTGCGCGCTCGTTGTCTTCGGTGTGCTCGCCCATGGCGCCGTCGAGCCCTGGGCTCGCGCGGTTTTGGAAACGGGCGCGGGAATCCTTTTTCTCTTTTGGGCTGTGCGCGTTTATATCCAGGAAGAAGAAACTCTGCTGATTTCTCCCTTGTTACTGCCGCTTTCAGCGTTCGCGGTGGTGGTCTTTGGGCAATGGGTATTTCGCTCCACCGTTTCGACGTATAGCACACGGACTGAACTCCAGCTTCTTGTGGCTTACTTGCTGGTTTTGTTCGTGGCGGTTCAGGCCTTCCGCACGCGTGGGGATTGGCGGGGATTCATCTGGTTCCTTATGGTGTTCGGATTCCTGGTGGCAGGATTTGGTATTCTGCAGCACCTGACGTTCAACGGGAAACTGTACTGGTTCCGTGAAATGCGCTTCGGCGGCATTCCCTTTGGGCCTTATGTCAACCGGAATCACTTTGCGGGATTTATGGAACTCGTGATTCCCGTGTCGCTGGTGCCCTTGGTAATGGGGAAAGTCCGCCGCGAGCGTTGGGTGATTGTGGGTTTGTTTGCCACTCTGCCGTTGGGCGCCCTTTTTCTTTCCGCTTCCCGCGGCGGAATCATCAGCCTGGGAGTGGAACTAGCCGCTCTCGCTTTGCTCATGGTGTTGCGCCGGGCCGCAGGCCGGCACGTTCTCACCGGAGGAGTAGTCGTGCTGCTGGCCCTTCTTATGGTTTCCTGGCTAGGCGTGCGCCAGGTCCTCGAACGATTCTCGTCCTTGCAGGGTCTTGAGGTGACCGTCGGGAAACGCGCCTCGATGCGGGCGGATACCTGGCGCATTTTCTTGGATCATCCTTGGAGGGGCACGGGACTCGGCACCCTGCAGACCGTCTTTCCCCAATATGAATCGCTCTACGACGGCAAAGTTGTCAACCACACCCACAACGATTACCTGGAAGGCCTGGCGGAGACAGGGCTCCTGGGGGGGGTTTGTTGTGCCGGATTCCTGGGCGTCTTGTTCCTCGAGTCGATTCGCCGTTTGGCTCCCCGCAACCACGCCTTTGCCGCTACAATTCATCTTTCCGGGCTGGTGGGATGCATCGGATTCCTGGTGCATAGCTTGGTAGACTTCAATCTCCACATCCCCGCCAATGTTCTACTATTTTTTCTATTAGCTAATTTGGCAACTTGCGATATACTCTGAGTCACGTCCTAAGCGGCCCGGCCGGGGCACCCTCATAGCAGAATGGGCAACCTGCTGATTGACGCGTCCCGCCAGGCGCTATACTCGGGACTTGGGGGTCATCTATTAGAATGCAGCCAGCTAGACTGGGTGCGCGCACGTTGTGTTTTGCCTGGGTCACGCTGTGCGCAAATTTTGCACTCGCTCCGTCCAATCCCGCGCAGACCGTTCTTGAGACGGCACAGCAGACCAATGATCGAATCCGCTCGCGGTCCATGGTTATCAGCAAGATCGAGCCGCACGACTACATCATTGGCAGCGGCGACGTCCTTGCCATTCAGGTTTTCGACATCCCCGAACTGAGCGGGGATGTGCGGGTCAGCCAGACGGGATCCATCGGCGTTCCGCTTGTGCCCGTGCGCCTGCACGTTAGTGGTTTAACGGAAACCCAGGCGCAGCAAAAAATCGCTGAAGTCCTGGAAGCCAACGGCTTGGTATCCCACCCGCAAGTAACCGTCAGCCTGAAGGAGCGGAAGAGCAAGCCCATCACGGTCGTGGGTGCGGTTGCGCGTCCGATGGTTTATCAAGCAGATGGCCCGGTAACCCTGGTAGAGGTGCTGGCGCAAGCAGGGGGAATTGCAAACGACGCGGGGGACACTGTCATCGTGACGCGCCCCGAGTCGGACGGCTCCGTCGACTCCTTGGAACCCCCGCCTATCGGCCTGGAAGATGTAATTCCCGTTTCTCCAGCGGAGACAGTCAGCCACGAAGCTGTGGACGTTACGGCGTCGCCGGGGAACCCTGTTCCAGAAGCCGCCACGCCCCGGACGGCACTAAGTGACCCTGCGGGCGATGCGAACGGTTCGTTGAAGCCGGAAGCTACTTCGCCCAATGACACTCATGCTTCCAAGAACACAATTACGGTAAATTTGAACGAGCTCTTGGAAGCTGGCGACTCGCGGAACAACATCGCACTACAAGCAGGAGATATCGTCACCGTGCCGCATGCCGGCATTGTCTATGTCCTTGGAGCGGTCACCCGGCCAGGGGGCTTTGTCGTTTCAAACGACCGGTCTCAGTTAACGACCTTGAAGGTGTTGGCGCTCGCCGGCGGCATGACGCATACGGCGAAAACCTCTCAAGCCGTGGTCATTCGGAAAGACAATCAGGGCCGGCAGCATGAAGTGGCCGTGGACTTGGGAAAGGTAGTCAAGCGGGAAGCGGAAGATTTGCAGCTTCAGCCCAGCGATGTCCTTTACATTCCCGAAAATGCCGTGAAGCAAGCCATGGTGCGTGCGGCAGAAGTGGGACTCGCGATCGGCTCGGCGGTGGCAATATTCCGGATCGCGAATCATTAGAAAATGCTCGACGAACACCATATTGTTCCACGTGAAAATGGCACGCAAGGGACCGTGGAGATGATTACCCTGCCGGCGCGTCTGCCGTCCTGGGACCTTTCTCCTCACGAGCCGCATCTCTACGACTACCTGCTGATACTCCGCAAGCAGCAGTGGCTCATCCTGTCATTTCTGCTGGCCGTCGTGACTATCGTATCCATCGCTACTTTTCGCATGCGTCCTGTCTACGAATCAAAGGCGCGCATCGAGATCGACCGCGAGAACGCCAATATCCTGCCGTTCCAGGGCGTCGATTCGTACGACTACATGGTGGACCTCGATAATTACATCGAGACGCAGGGCAAGATCCTGACCAGCGAGACCCTGGCGCTGCAGACTATCCGGAACGGGGGACTCGCCGCCTACCCGGAATTCGCTTCCAGCGATGGATATTCCGAAGCGATCAGTAGCGGCAGCTTTGCCAACCAAAAACGTCCGCCCGAGCTCGCCGCATTTCTCGGAAGCCTGAGCGTAAAGCGTGTTCCCAACAGCCGTCTGATGGACGTCACATTCGAATCCACCGATCCGCAGCTTGCGGCTCGCGTGGTGAACGCGCACATCGAGAATTACATCGAGCAGAATTTCCGAAGCAAGTATGACGCCACTGCCCAGGCATCCGCGTGGCTCACCGACCAGCTTAACGAACTCAAAATTAAGGTGCAGAAGGCGGAAGACGCGCGTATCACCTATGAGCGGCAGAATCAAATCTGGACGCTGGACGACAAGCAGAACATCACCACCCAGCGCCTCGCGGACGTCAACCGGGAGCTCACCGAAGCCCAGAGCGATCGGATGAAGAAGGAGGCGCTCTACGAGTTTGCGAAATCGGGCGACGCGGACTCGGTGCCGCAATTGCGCGACAACGCAGTCCTTCAGGACATAATGAAGAAGCGCGCCGAAATCTACACGCAGTACACCGACGGGCTCAATCAATATGGGCCAAACTATCCCCGGGTACAGCGCTTGCAGGCGCAGATTAAGGAAATCGACGCGCTCGCTGAGAGCGAAAAGAAAAACGTCATTAACCAGATGGACAGCGATTATCGCGCGGCCCGCCAGCGCGAAACTCTCTTGACGGAGGCACTCGACCGCCAGAAGGCGGAAACCAACCAGATGTCCGAGCGCCTCGTCGAATACAACATCCTCAAGCGCGAAGCGGAAGCCAACAAGACTCTATACGACGGACTCCTGACCAAACTCAAGGAAGCGGGTATTTCCGTGGGCCTGCGCTCGTCAAATATTCGCATCGTCGATCCGGCGATGATCCCTGCAACTCCCTCTAGGCCAGCCAAGACGCGGAATATCTCCCTGGCGTTCCTGGTGGGACTGGTTGGTGGGATCGGCTTGGCCCTTCTCCGCGAATACATGGACAACACTGTGAAGACCCCGGACGATGTCGAGAGCATAGCGCGCTTGCCCTCGCTGGCGGTTGTGCCGGCGTTCAACGATTCCGGAAGCGTCCGGCGTCACGCGCTTCTCAAAGGCATTTCGACGAACGGTCACAGCAAACAAATCGAGTTAGTCGCGCAGCATCTTCCTAAGTCGCAGATGTCGGAAGCTTTTCGCGCACTGCGCACCGCGCTGTTGCTCTCTCAGGCCGACCGTCCGCCTCAGGTGATTCTCGTCACGAGCGCCTTGCCGCGGGAAGGAAAGACCACCGCGGCCGCGAATTTGGCCGTTACCCTAGCGCAGCTCGGCGACAAAACCCTGCTTATTGATGCCGACCTCCGAAAACCCGGGGTCGGTCGCCTCCTCAACCTGGGCGACGGTAAGTACGCCGGTTTGAGTTCCTACCTGGCTGGTGTTTCAAGCCTGGACTTGGTAACCGTCCCGCATCCCGCGATTCCCAATCTCTCCGCCATTCCCACCGGGCCGCTACCGCCGAATCCCGCGGACTTGCTCTCCTCGCACAAGCTGGCCGACGCCATTCAGGAGTTGCGATCCAAACATAAGTTTATCGTCATCGACTCGCCTCCCATTATGGCCGCTACCGACGCGGTGATCCTGTCCGTCCTGGCCGATGGTGTGCTACTCGTTGTCCGCAGTGGCGAGACACCCAAGGAAGCCTTCTCGCGCACCCGCGATCTTCTGGCCAGCGTCAAGTGCCGGATGCTAGGTGTCGTTTTGAACGCGGTGGACTCCAGCGCCCCTGACTATTACTATTCTTACCGGTACTATCCGTATTCGTATGGTTACGGCCCGCAGGAATCCGGCGTCGAGTTTCAGGACGACGAGGCTCATGCTGTCGCCCATAGAAGATCCGGCGAGCTCGACGACGCCGATGAACTCTGAGGAGGCTTTTTGCGCTACTTGATCACCGGCGGAGCTGGATTCATCGGCTCCCATCTTGCGGAACGTTTGCTCGATCGCGGCGACGCCGTAACTTTGCTTGATAATTTATCGACCGGCAGCATGGAAAACATCCGGCATCTCAAGGGTCACGCGCGGATGGAGTATCACCTCGACTGCATCGAAAATCGTCATCTCGTTGCGGAGCTTGTGGACGGAGCGGATGTCATCGTTCACCTCGCCGCAGCTGTCGGTGTGCGGCTAATCGTGGAAAGCCCGGTTCGAACCATCGAGACAAATGTCAACGGCACACAAATGATTTTGGAGGCGGCGAGCAAGAAGCGCAAGCTGGTCCTCACGGCTTCGACTTCCGAGGTTTACGGGAAGAGCACGCAGGTTCCCTTTCGCGAAGACGCCGACTTGGTCATCGGTCCGACGAACAAGGGGCGGTGGAGTTACGCCGCTTCGAAAGCCCTCGACGAGTTTCTAGCCCTCTCTTATTGGAAAGAGAAAAAAGTGCCGGTTATCGTCGTGCGTCTTTTCAATACCGTCGGCCCGCGGCAAACAGGACGTTACGGAATGGTCTTGCCGAATTTCGTGAAGCAGGCCCTTGAGAATCAGCCAATCTCTGTCTACGGCGACGGGAAGCAGTCCCGCTGCTTCTGCGATGTTTCGGATACCGTCGAAGGATTGATGCGATTGATGGACCGTGATTCCTCCGTCGGTGAAGTAGTCAATGTAGGGAATACCGAGGAAATCTCCATCGAAGGCTTGGCGCGACTGGTGAGAGAGAGAACCGGGAGCAGCTCCACGATCCAGTATGTGCCCTATGACCAGGCATACGAGCCGGGATTTGAAGACATGATGCGCCGCGTTCCCTCGGTGGATAAACTAGCCGCTCTGACTGGCTTCCGCCCGCAGATTCCGCTGCGAGAGATTGTCGACCGTGTGAGCTCCTATTTCCTGCAAAAGAGCGAAGGGTCTTTGCAAGCTGTGGCCGTGAGCAGGGCCGTCTAAGCTGCGCCTACCAGGACTACCGCTGCAGCAGGACGCAATTATTTTTGGCTCCGGTATAAGCTATTCATCAGAGCGCTATTCCGGGCCACGTCGCGGACCCGCGTTTTCGACCCCTAGTTCATGCCGCCTTTCGCCTGATCCTGGGGGAGAAGCCAGAATTCCAGGGATCGTTGGACGGGTGCTACATTCGTGCAACAAGATGGCGCAACAACCCTGGCTGATTCCGGCGGACGCAAATCCGAGCGCATTCTCGTTTTCCTCTTCTTGCTTTCCTTGCCTCTGATCAATCCCTGGATCCGCGGCGATGGTGTGGGTTATTACGCATTTGCGCGCGCTCCTCTCATCGAGCACTCCCTGAATTTCGAGGACGATTACCTGAATGCGAATTCCGGTTTTCGCGAGCACCGCGTGGATGCGACGGGCCGTGTCAAAACATTTTTCCGCACGCGTACCGGGCACCTCGACAATCATTTCAGCGTGGGACCCGCGATTCTCTGGGCGCCCTTCCTTTTACTCGCACACGGCGCCGTCCTTCTTGCCAGGGCCGCCGGCTCTACCGTTGCCGCTGACGGGTTTTCCGCACCTTACCGAATCGCCATGGCTTTCGCCACCGCGCTTTACGGCTTCCTCAGTCTGCTGCTTTCTTTTCGCCTGGCTAGCAAATATGCCCCTCGGCATTGGGCGTTGCTGGCCACCATCAGCATCTGGTGGGCCAGTTCGCTTCCTGTCTATATGTACTTCAATCCCTCATGGTCCCACGCGCAGTCTGCGTTTGCGGTGGCTCTTTTTCTTTGGTATTGGCACGAAACCCGCGAAGGCCGGACTCTGCGCCAGTGGCTGCTGCTCGCTCTGATCACCGGCTTGATGCTGAACGTTTACTTCGCCAATGTGATGGTCCTTGCCGTCCTTTTGGTGGAAGCCATCCCGCAGTATCTGGCGGCTTTCCGCACCGCTCCGAGCCGTGGCCGGAAGGCGGGCTCACTCTTTCTCCGGCATGCCGCATTCGGATTGGTCGTCCTGATCAGCCTGTTCCCCACCTTTTTGAGCCGTTACATCATCTACGGAAATCCTTTTGAATCAGGCTACATCCCTCTCAAGAATTGGCTTTGGCGCTCCCCCTTCTTTATCGCGGTCCTTTTCTCCTCGAACCACGGCCTGTTCGTCTGGACTCCCATTCTGCTTCTGTCCGTCATCGGACTATTCCTCTTTTGGAGAAGCCAGCCTCACGTTGGCACCGCTTTTATTGCTGCGGCGCTTGCTTTTTACTTTTTCATTGCCTGTTATCCGGATTGGGCGGGGATTTCTTCCTTCGGTAACCGTTTCTTTGTTTCTCTGACCGCGTTCTTCATTTTGGGCCTGGGCGTCGTGCTGGACCGCTTCGCGCGCCTCTTTCGCAAACCCTCTGCCGCAATGGCTTCCGCCACATTTGGGTTGGCTTGTTTCGTTCTCTGGAACCTGGCCTTCGTGTTTCAATGGGGGGCGCATCTGATTCCTGCTCGCGGACCGATCTCCTGGAGCGAAATGATTCACAATCAGTTTTTAGTTGTGCCACGCCGGGTTTCCGCCGATCTTCAGCTTTACCTGTTCCGCCGCAGGGACATGATGCAGCAGATCGAACAGCGCGACGTCGATCAGTTGAAGAAGCTCAACGAGGAATAAGCGGGGATTCTCGGGCTTGCCTTTTTGAAGAACGTCAGGAAGCGTCCGAGGTCGCTGGTGCATATATCTGGTACGCTTAACCAGGGTCTATCTCCTCGCAAGTTTTTAGGAACGTCAGATGGCTTCTCTCACAGCACCTCCGCGGCCCATTGCGCCGCTCTGTGCGGCGCCTGTCACTCTCCGCATCGAGCCGCCCCACGGCTGGTTCGAGCTGCGTCTCCGTGAAGTCTGGGAATACCGCGAGCTGCTCTATTTTTTCGTTTGGCGCGACGTCAAGGTCCGCTACAAGCAAACGCTTGTCGGTGTCGCCTGGGTTATCCTGCAACCCCTTCTCACGATGGCAGTCTTTACGCTCTTCTTCGGCAAGCTCGCCAAGCTTCCTTCGCAAGGCTTGCCTTACCCGGTTTTCTATTTCGCCGCTCTCGTCCCATGGATGTACTTCTCTTATTCCTTGCAGAGCGCCACCAACGTAGTGGTGGAAAATCAGCGCGTCATCACCAAGGTTTATTTTCCCCGCCTGGTTCTTCCGATTTCCGCCGTGGTCTCCGGCCTGGTGGATTTTGCGATTGGATTTCTCGTTCTGGTGTGCGTCACGCTGGTTTTCGGCATCCATCCCGGGCTCGCCGCTCTGTGGCTGCCGGCGTTCCTGCTCCTCGCTATCTTGACGGCGCTGGGCGTGGGATTGTGGATGTCCGCGCTAAACGCCTTGTATCGCGATGTGCGCTATGTCATGCCCTTCGTCGCGCAATTCTGGATGTTTGCATCGCCGGTGGCCTATCCCAGTTCGCTTGTTCCCGAGCGTTGGCGCTGGTTGTATGGTTTGAACCCTATGGCTGGCGTGATTGACGGTTTCCGTTGGGCGTTGACCGGCCACGGCCAGCCGCCTGGGCCGGTGCTGTTGGCGTCGGCGGGCATGGTCGGTGCCGTGCTCCTGGGCGGCTTGTTATTTTTCCAGCGCATGGAGGGCACCGTTGCGGACCGCGCCTAGCGCCGAGGCGGCCATGTGGCGCAGCCAATTTTGGCTGTGCGGGGTATCCCGCCATTTGCGCGATGAAAGAGATTCGAGCAGCCAATGACCACCACCGTCATTCATGGGGAATCTCTCGGCAAACGTTATCGCCGCGGCCTCCACGTTGAAACCGGGCTGCGCCACACCATTGAGAACTTTATCCGTTCGCCGTTTTCCGCTTTTCGCGGCAACGGCCAGGAATCCTTCTGGGCCCTCAAAGATGTCTCGCTCGAAGTGCGTGAAGGAGAGGTCCTGGGTCTCATCGGCAGGAATGGCGCGGGCAAGACCACCCTGCTGAAGATTTTGTCCCGCATCACGCGGCCCACCACCGGCTGGGCGGAGATTCATGGACGCGTCGGCAGCTTGCTCGAAGTCGGCACCGGATTCCATCCCGAGCTGACCGGCCGCGAAAACACTTTTCTCTCCGGCGCGATCCTCGGGATGAGCAAGCGCGAGATCGAGCGGAAGTTCGACGAAATCGTGGCTTTTGCCGAGCTCGAAAAATTCATCGACACGCAGGTCAAGCACTATTCTTCGGGGATGTACGTCCGTCTGGCCTTCGCAGTCGCCGCGCACCTAGAGCCGGAAATTCTTCTGGTCGACGAAGTCCTCGCCGTCGGCGACATCAATTTTCAGAGAAAATGCCTCGGCAAGATGGGCGATGTCGCCCGCGCTGGGCGTACGGTCGTTCTCGTGAGCCATCAACTCAACCAAATCCGCCGCCTTTGCAGCCGCGCCGCCTGGATTGATGCGGGTCTGATACGGTCTGAGGGAACTGCGCCATCCGTAATTGGTGCCTATGAAGCGGCCATGTTCTCAGAAGGCCTCAGTGCGTGCGATCACTCCGATGGTCAAAATCTCGTGCGCTTCCTTCGCTGGGAGCTAGAAGTTAAGGATTCGAACCAGCCTCACGTTCTTTCCACGCTTGGGCCATTCCACGTCAATTTTCAGGTGGAAACCCGAAAACCCATACACAGAGGTGTCCACGGAGCCGCACTGCTAAACGCGGGAAGAGATATAGTGTGGGCTTCCGCTGTGGACAGCTTGGAACTTTCGCCAGGGTTTCACACATTTTCCCATGGTTTTCCATCACTCCCGGTGCGGCCCGGTGCCTACTTCTGGCAAGTCAGCCTCTGGGAGGACGACCAGCAACTTGAATTGTGGGATTGCTCGCCCGAGATGATCGTTGCTTCCGAAGTACATCAGCATCCGCTGGATGAATGGTCTGGCGTGCTCAATATTCCTGTCTCGTTCCGCACTTTGAAGAGGGAGGATCTCCGGGCGTGAGCGAATGGCGCGTTTTCGATCAGAGTCATTACGAAAGCCTGAATCAATCGCGTGCCATCCGTGTGCGCGAGTTGCTATCCGACCTTGGTGGGAAAATTGGCGCCCGCACGGCATTGGACGTCGGCTGCGGTCTTGGGTACTTCTCAAAGCTTCTTCATTCGCTTGGTTTGAAAGTCACCGCAATCGATGGGCGCTCGGAAAACGTGGCAGAGGCGAGCCACAGAGTTCCCGAAGTGAAGTTTCATACAATAGACGTGGAGGACCACTCGATTCTTGGATTCGGGACGTTCGATATAGTCCTGTGTTTTGGACTCCTCTATCATCTCGAAAATCCTTTCCTGGCTATTCGTCACTTGCGTGCGCTCACCTCATCCATCCTTTTCGTGGAAAGTGTAATTTTTCCTGGCGATAACCCCGTTATGGGGCTCGTCGACGAAAATCTGACGGAAGACCAGGGACTCAATCATGTTGCTTTTTATCCCACGGAGTCCTGCCTGGTGAAACTCTTCTATCGGAGCGGATTTCCCGTCGTCTATCGCTTGGCCTCTCTGCCTGACCATCCCCATTTTCGTTCGAGTCCATATTCTCGTCAGGCGCGAACGATGCTCATCGCTTCAACGCGGCCGCTGGACACTCGCTTGCTCCGCATGGTTCCTGAAGCTAAATCTCTCATCGAGCCTTGGGATCCTTGCAGTGGGGCTCCGCGACCCAATGCTTTGGCGAAGCTGAGGGGTTTTGCGGTAAAGCCGCTACCCGAGAAATTGAAATCGATCAAGCGGTTGGTGAAGGAGCAATGAAAATTAGTGAGGTTGCTGCCGGAGATACTCCATGACCGTTCGTGTCAATTTGCCCCTTTATCTTCCCAATTGGCTTCATCGGCCGCTCAAGAAAATCAAGCGTGCGTTCATTCCGCAAACTCCCACTGCGATCAACATAGACGGCGAGCGGCACGTCGAGTGGTCTTTCTTGAGCCGGGAGATGCCCGACGGACCTGGCGCGGCAATTGAATTTGGCTGCGAAGCTGGCTATATGAGCCTGTTAGCGGCGGGAAAAGGCTTTCACGTGCTAGCCTGCGATCTCCAGAACCAATATTTTCTATGGCAGCATCCTAATGTGGAGTTCCGTCTCGGTGATTTCCTCGAACTCGCGCTTCCCGAGAGTCATTTTGATCTGGTCATCAATTGTTCTTCGATCGAGCATGTGGGCATCGCGGGGCGCTATGGAATCACGGCGGAGCGGAGCGACGGTGACATCGAAGTGATGGACCGCTTCGCGCAGGTGTTGAAACCCGGAGGACTCCTCCTGATGACTGCGCCTTGCGGACAAGATACCGTAATGGCACCCTGGTGCCGCGTTTACGGCATGGAACGTCTTCCGCGGCTGCTGGCGCCGTTTCAGCTTCAGAAGGAAGAGTATTGGTGCAAGGGCAGTGACAACAGATGGGTTTCCGCGAGCCGTGAAAAAGCCCTGGGCTATCCGCCGCGGCAGGATGCTACGAATCCGCACGGCTGCTCGTATGCTCTTGGATGCTTCGTGCTGCGCAAGACGTCGACACGGCCGAATGTCACTGGCGCGAACCGCTGATGCTCACGCTATTCTCAACGCCGAAACCCTTCCGCGGGCATATCGACGTCATCCAGCGCAATGCCCTGAAGAGCTGGAAGCTGCTCCATCCCGACGCGGAAGTGATTCTCTTCGGAGATGAGGAGGGCACGGCGGATGTCTGCCGGGAGCTGGCGTTGCGGCACGAGCCTGAAGTGCTACGCAGCGAACGCGGCACGAAGAGGCTCGACTTCATCTTTGCCCGGGCTCAGGAGCTTGCCCGCTACGATCTTCTCTGCTACGTGAATTGCGACATCATCCTGACGGAGGATTTCTTCCTAGCGCTCACTCGCCTGCTCGAATGGCGGCAATCCTTCCTTATGGTTGGCCGCCGCTGGGATACCGATATCGCCCAGTCCATCGATTTCTCACGGCCTTCTTGGCAGGCGGAGATCGTTGCGCGGGCCCGCGCCGAAGGCTGCCAGCGCTTCTTTCACAATATCGATTACTTCGTATTTCCGCGCGGTCTCTACACGGAGATTCCTCCGCTGGTGATCGGCCGCGTTGGGTGGGATCATTGGCTAGTTTGGAAAGCTGGCGCATCGGGCGTCGCCGTTGTCGATGTCTCTGAGGCGGTTTGCGCGGTTCACCAGAATCATGACTATGCTTACCACCCCGAGGGCATCGAAGGGGTCTGGCACGACGAGGAAGCGCGGCGCAACAACGAGCTTGCCGGTGGTTCCGGCCGTGCGCAAACCATCGAAGACGCTGCCTTCTGCCTCACCAACACGAGTCTCCGCCCCAACCGTTTCCGCTGGCTTGCGCCGGCAAAGCGCCGGTGGCGTGCAGTATCCCGCGCGGTACGGGGTTTTGTGCGTACCCGTGTCTGGCACCCGGTTCTAGACGCCACGCGCCCTCTGCGTCACGCAATGGGTCTTAACAAGGATGCGGTGCCGACGGCGTTGCGCCGCACTCAGCGTCGCCATTGGATGGATCAATGAGTGCAAATCGTGGGACGAGGGGCGCCGAACGCCAACAACAACACCGCGCTTGCCGGCAAGCTGTAGCGCGAAACTTCCCCGCAAAAGTTAAGCCCTGATTGTCCCGCTAAACCAGCTCATCGTCCTCAGGCTCGTTTCCTATTGACACTCTATACGTAGATCTGTATTGTCCCTATAGAGAGCCGATAGGAGGCATCGATTGAGCCCTGAACCGACAAGCCTGTTGCAAGGCACTCTGGACCTGCTGATCTTGAAATCGCTGATCGCCGGCGAGATGCACGGATTGGGAATCTCGCGCAGGATCCAGCAAATTACCGGCGGCACTTTTGTTGTCAAGCCTGGCTCGCTCTTTCCCGCCCTGCACCGAATGGAGGAAGAAGGTTGGATTTCTTCCTTTTGGGGAGACTCCGAGAACAACCGCCGCGCCAAATACTACCGCTTGACCAAGCCTGGACGGAAGCAACTCGACGTGGAATCCAAGCGATGGGGCCGCATTTCCTGGGCGATCGCTCAAGCTTTGGAAGCATCGTAGAGAGGTGCTGGGCATGCCGCTCCCCGCAAAAATGCGAAGTTTCCTGCGAAATCTCTTTTCATCCCGTCGCGTGGACGTAGACCTCGACCAGGAGGTTCATGCCCACCTCGAACTGCTGATAGCGGAAAACATACGCGCCGGCATGCCGCCCAAGGAAGCGCAACGCGCCGCGCGGATCGAACTTGGAGGTATCGAACAAGTGAAAGCGCAGGTTCGCGAGGAACGCAATGGCAATTGGCTCCACTCCGTGATCTCTGATTGCCGCTACGGTATCCGCCAACTCCGCAAGAATCCCAGCTTCACCGCCGTCGCCATCCTCACCCTAGCTCTCGGCATCGGCGCGACCTCGGCAATTTTCAGCGTTGTGTACGGCGTGTTGTTGCGTCCCCTCCCGTATGCCGATGCGAACCGCATCATGGCCGTCTTCGAGGTCACCCCGGAGGGCAGGCCGACGCGCCTTGCGGACCCCAACTTCGACGACTTTCGCGATCAAAACCACAGTTTCCAGAC
>Ga0207133_1014_pt1 | contig 37287 bp, 31 predicted proteins | sample Alteio_BWMinHeat_11_FD_153537 | JGI IMG/M metagenome (GOLD analysis project Ga0207133, IMG submission 153537) | Enriched cells from forest soil in Barre Woods Harvard Forest LTER site, Petersham, Massachusetts, United States -... | ecosystem: Environmental > Terrestrial > Soil > Temperate forest >... | reverse complement strand
ATCAGCAAGACGAACAAGTAAGACAAGCTAGTCAAGAACAACACCGAGCCAGTTTGCCGTTGTTGCCGCTACGTGATGTCGTAATTTTTCCTCACATGGTGATTCCGCTGTTTGTGGGTCGTGCCGACTCTATTCAAGCATTGGAAGCGGCGATGGAGACAGGCAAGCAAATTTTCCTGAGTGCGCAAAAAGATCCCAACCAAGACATCCCGAATCAGCAAGATATTTATGAAGTGGGCACTATTGCTACAATTTTGCAATTATTGCGTTTGCCAGATGGGACCGTCAAAGTATTGGTAGAAGGGTCACAACGTGCGCGTATGTTGCAATTGCACAAACAAAATAATCACCTGTTGGTCGATTTGGACATATTGGAAGAGTTGGGCGAGCCTGGTACACAAGAAGTCCAAGCGTTAGTACGCACCATATTATCTCAATTTGAGCAGTTGGTTAAACTCAATAAAAAACTGCCGCCTGAATTACTGACTTCGCTTGCGAGCATTAATGATCCGTGGCGATTGGCAGATAGTATCGCAGCACACATGACGATTAAATTGGAAGCACGACAGAAAATTCTAGAGACCATCGATATTCGTAACCGCTTGAGTTTGCTGCAAACGTTACTGGTGCAGGAACTGGATTTAGTCGAAGTCGAAAAACGCGTGCAAGGCCGTGTGCGCCAACAAGTGGAAAAAAGTCAGCGGCAGTATTATTTGAGTGAAAAAATGAAAGCCATTCAGGAGGAGCTTGGTAATTTAGATGAAGGTGGTCCGGTCGATGAACAAAAGCAATTATTAGGAAAAATTGAAAAAGCCGGCATGACGGCGGAAGCGAAAGAAAAAGCCATTGCAGAATTAAACAAACTTAAAATGATGCCACCCATGTCTGCGGAGGCGACAGTCAGTCGCAATTATTTAGATTGGTTATTGCAGGTTCCCTGGAAGGCGCATTCGAAAATCAGTAATGATCTGGCAGCTGCTGAAAAAATCTTGAGTGAAGATCATTATGGTTTAGAAGAAGTGAAACAACGTATTCTCGAATATTTGGCAGTACAACAACGGGTAAAAAAATTAAAAGGACCTATTTTATGTTTGGTGGGACCGCCCGGTGTGGGAAAAACATCGTTGGGGCAATCTATTGCTAATGCAACGGGTCGTACTTTTGTGCGGATTTCCCTCGGGGGTATTCGTGATGAAGCAGAAATTCGCGGCCATCGACGCACTTATATCGGCGCATTACCTGGCAAAGTAGTGCAAAAGATGGCGAAAGCCAAAGTGCGTAATCCGTTATTTATGCTGGATGAAGTAGACAAAATGGCGATGGATTTTCGCGGTGATCCGGCATCTGCTTTATTAGAAGTATTAGATCCCGAACAAAATCATGCATTCAACGATCACTATTTAGAAGTGGATTATGATTTGTCTGACGTGATGTTTATTGCAACGGCTAACTCATTAGATATTCCGAGTGCCCTATTAGATCGTATGGAAGTCATTCGTTTGGCGGGTTATACCGAAGAAGAAAAATGCAATATTGCAAAACGTTATTTGATTCCACGACAAATCAAACAAACGGGATTAAAAAACAAAGAAGTGCATATTACTGATGGAGCCGTATCTGAAATCATTCGCAGTTATACGCGCGAAGCGGGTGTGCGTGCACTGGAACGAGAAATTGCCAAATTATGTCGTAAAATTGTTAAAGAAATTTTAACGGCTAAAACTACCCATAAAGCAAAAGATAAAGACAAAGATAAAGCGGCAGTGACAATCACACATCGCGAAATTACCCGTCGTAATCTAGAAAAATATTTAGGCGTGAAACGTTTCCGTTTTGGTATAGCAGAAGGCCATGATCAAATCGGGCAAGTGACTGGATTGGCGTGGACCGAATTTGGTGGCGAATTACTGACGATTGAAGCACAAGTCATGCCGGGTAAGGGGAAAGCATTACACACGGGCCGTTTAGGCAATGTGATGCAAGAATCCATTCATGCGGCGACGTCAGTTGTGCGCAGTCGCGCGCCGCTCATGGGTGTGGTGCCAGAAGATTTTTTCCAGACACATGATCTACATATCCATGTGCCAGAAGGTGCCACACCCAAAGATGGACCAAGTGCTGGTATTGGCATGTGCACTGCCCTCATTTCTGCGATCACCCATATTCCGGTGCATGCTGATGTGGCGATGACGGGTGAAATTACCTTGCGTGGAGAAGTGTTACCCATTGGCGGACTCAAAGAAAAATTATTGGCGGCATTGCGTGGCGGTATTAAACACGTGATTATTCCTGAAGAAAACAAGCGAGAATTAAAAGAAATTCCAAAAATTGTCACGCGTGGATTAAAAATTCATCCTGTTCGCTGGATTGATCAAGTGTTCGAGATAGCTTTACAGCATATGCCAGAAGCCATTCCTGCTACAAAACCAGTACCCGCGACTGCTGGTAAAGCAGCGCGTAATAAAGAACAACGCACGCGAACGCATTGATTTTATACTTTTAAAAGCGGCGTACGCAGACGGGGCTTATCACGTTAGCGGTTTTCATGCCAGCAAATACTTCGGCTACATAGGCAGGTGTACATTCTACTAAAATTGCCCAGGCTGCGGGAGTGGCTGGAACCTCTGAGGATGACCAGTAAAAATGAAATCCTGATGGCAATACCCTTGAAAGGCATAGCGCAACTTCTTCCTCGTCCGATGCCAAATACCAGCCGCCATAGACACAGGTGACGCTTGTGTTTCCGGAGGTGGGGGGTGTACAAAGAGCTCCAGTGGCACTGGCGGCGAATGTGGTGCAAGCATTTGCTACTACTTCGGTTGTAGGTACTCCGGCGGCGGTTTCTACACCCATGACAATAGCTGTATCGAGTTTTCCAGAGTAAATTCCTTGCCCCAATGCGTTAGTTATGAGACCGGAAGCGCCCCAATGTCTTGGAGTGACATCGTTTTGGGTAGAATAAGCCAACCCGTGTTGGCACGTAGAATCTAGATAAAAAATTATCCCTCCTTGTGCAGCTTGACCAATCGCATAACATCCACCAGTGGTTCCTACGGAACCAGTAGGGCCAGTTGGACCAGTAGCAGTGCTGGCAGGGCCGGTAGCACCTGTTGTACCTGTTATACCTGTACCTAGGCTGCCTGTTGCACCCGTACTGCCTATTGCACCTGTACTGCCTGTTGCACCTGTACTACCTGTAGCACCAGTGACGCCTGTTGCTCCAAAGCCAGTAGCTCCTGTGAATCCTGTTGCGCCAGTGGTGTTGCTTGTTGCACCAGTAAAGCCTCTGGCGCCTGTTGCTCCACTGGCGCCTGTTGCTCCAAAGCCAGTAGCTCCTGTGAATCCTGTTGTCCCAGTAAAGCCAGTAGTGCCAGTTAGACCTGTAAAGCCAGTAGTTCCTGTTGCACCTGTAAAGCCAGTAGCACTAGTGAGACCTGTAAAGCCAGTAACGCCAGTGAGACCTGTAAAGCCAGTAGCACCAGTGTTGCCTGTGGCTCCAGTAAAGCCTGTTGCACCAAAGCCGGTAGCTCCTGTTGCACCCGTGTTACCAGTTGCTCCTGTGAAACCAGTAGCGCCAGTTGCTCCTGTAAAGCCGGTAGCACCTGTAGTGCCAGTAAATCCTGTGAAACCGGTTGCCCCTGTAAATCCGGTAGCACCAGTGTCGCCTGTTGCCCCTGTGAATCCGGTAGCTCCCGTTGCACCTATTGCGCCAGTAGTACCTGTTGGACCAGTAGCACCGGTAGTGCCTGTTCCAGTTGCGCTATGGGGACCCGTTGCTCCTGCACCTCCTGATCCTATGAATTCGGATACACAACGATTTATACCTTGCATTACATTCCCAGTAACATCATTGCGGCCGTGAGGGATAATTACCGTGCCAGCAATACAGTCGCTATAATTAGCATCAGCAGCGTAAGTAGATGGTATTGCCGCGATAGATGAAATCGTAGCAACAGATAGTGTTGTTCTTAGTAGTAGATGATGGATCGCCCTTGTCCCTTGATGTCTGTCATTCTTTTCTAGAATTGGTTTAGGAAATAATTTCATAGAGTCACATTCCTAAAAGCTGCGCACGCAGATGCCAGTCAATGAGGTGGTTTTCAGGGTGGTGCTGATAGTGGCAGAACTCGGAGCTGTGCCTCCTGTACATGATACGGAAAATGCAGCAGTTGGCGAAGACTCTGAGGATGACCAGAAATGATATGTGCCTGATGGCAACTGCCCTGAAAGGCATAGTGCAACTTCTTCCTCGTTTGATGCCAAATACCAGCCACCATATATGCATGCGACGGTTGGATTCACAGGGGAGGGGGGGGAACAACCGGCTCCAGTGGCATTGGCGGCGAAGCTAGAGCAATTATTTGCTACTATAGCGGCTAAAGATTCACCGGCGGCGCTTTCTACACTCATGATTATGGACGTATTGATATCTCCAGAATAAATTCCTTGTCCAAATGCGTTAGTTTCGAGACTGGTGGCACCCCAAGTTTTTGAAGAAAGGGCTATGGTGGAATAAGCCAACCCGTGCTGGAGTGTAGAATCTAGATAAAAAATTATCCCTCCTTGTGCGGTTTGGCCAATCGCGTAAGTAATTGATGGCGGCATAGTGGCACCAGTAGCACCTGTTGGTCCAGTAGCCCCGGTAGGGCCAGTGCCTGTTGCGCCAGTAGCACCTGTAAAGCCGGTAGGACCAGTGCCGCCTGTTGCTCCAGTAAAGCCGGTAACGCCTGTTGCACCAAAGCCAGTAGCGCCTGTTGCACCGGTAAAGCCGGTGGCTCCCGTTGTACCGGCAAAGCCAGTAGCACCAGTGTTGCCTGTTGCACCAGCAAAGCCAGTTACTCCTGTGAATCCTGTTGCGCCCGTTGCACCGGTAAAGCCGGTGGTTCCTGTTGCACCGGTAAAGCCGGTAGCTCCCGTTGCCCCGGTAAAACCGGTAGCAGCAGTACTTCCTGTAGCGCCAGTAGCACCAGTTTTTCCTGTAGCACCAGTAAATCCTGTTGCCCCTGTAAATCCGGTAGCACCAGTTTTGCCTGTTGCTCCAGTAAAGCCGGTAACGCCTGTTGCACCAAAGCCGGTAACTCCTGTTGCACCGGTAAAGCCGATGGCTCCCGTTGCACCGATAGCACCAGTATTACCTGTTGTTCCTGTAAAACCAGTAGCACCTGCTGTACCAGTAAATCCTGTTGCACCGGTAAAGCCGGTAGCTCCTGTAAAACCAGTAGTACCTGTTGGACCAGTAGCACCAGTAGCACCAGTAGCACCGGTAGTGCCTATTCCAGTTGCCCCGGTTGGTCCTGTAGGACCCGTTGTTCCTGATCCCCCCCCTGATCCTATGAATTCGGCTATGCAACTATTCATAGCTTGCACTGCATTTCCAGTGACATCATTCTGGCCGTGAGGAATTTTGTTAGGAGTTTTGATGGCAGCAATACAGTCGCTATAATTAGCATACGCAGATTGAATGGTAGTGACAGATGAAATCGCAGCGACAGATAGTGTAGTTCTTAGTAGCAGATGATGGATTGCTCTTGCCCCTTGATGCCTGTCATCCTTTTTTAGAACTGGTTTAGGAAATAATTTCATAGAGCACTACATCCTTACAAACTTTAATCTAGGTATTAAAAGCGCATTTGCATCCCAATAAAGCCAGCTTGAAATGTGGGGAGGTTGGGTAAATTAGCAGTGCCCGCTGATACATTAGGATGGGTTAACGCTGGGTTATTTCCAAATAGGCATTGATAATAGGCGATTAAGCTGATGAGTGGTGTGACATCTACCCCAAAACCAAGCTGTGCTTCCGGTCTGAATTGTGTTTGGTTCTTAATCGTGACACTGTCTATCATTCCTTGTAACAAAACGGCACCTCCTTTGGCTTGTATAAATACTGGCAACAGTCCCAGATGGCTGGTGATGGTGAGTAAGAGATCCAGTGGTGGCTTTATGGTGAGATACACAGGCGCGTCGCCTATTGCTTTAATGACATTATTAGTATTGATGCGCATGCGATTGCCAGTTTGAATGCCTAACTCTAGGCCAACGACCTGGTCGCCCTGTACGCCAATCGCTAAGTGAAGCACACCAGTTTGTCCGTCATTATATAATACATTGTTAAAGACGCCATAGCCGCCACTCATCACACCGTAGCAGTGGGAGAGTAGGTTGTTTGTTGGAGGATATTCCGGTCCGCCGGCGTGCGCTGTTAATGAAAACAGCAGGATGACTAATGCTCGAGCAACTCTCCTTATTATAAAAATTTTCATATTTTCGCCTTTAGTTACCCTACTGTAGGATAGGAAAATTCTGAAAAAATGCTGAATCCGTTGCATAGTCTATAAATCACTGTATCAGAATTTAATTCTATAGCATTGACGGGAGCTGTGCAATTTGCAAAACTGGCGTCATGAATTCCCATCAACAACTGCACGATAAAATCCTTCATCTTATCGACCACGCTAAAAAATTGGGTACCGATCAAGCAGAAGCTTCTATTTCTGTTGCATTGGGTTTTGAGGTGACAGCACGGATGGGTGATGTAGAAACTGTTGAACAGCATCAAGAAAAAAATTTACAGATAACAGTTTATCAAGAGCATCGCAGGGGTTCAGCCAGCACTTCTGATTTATCTATAGATGCAATCATGGCAGCACTGCACAAAGCGTGTGCTATAGCGAAATATGCTGAATCAGATGCGTGTTTGGGATTAGCAGATGCAGAAAAGATGGCGGTGCATTATCCTGATTTACAATTATCACATCCCTGGTCGATTACGCCAGAACAGGCAATCGATAGTGCTATCCATTGTGATAATGTGGCGCGCGACCAAGATGCGCGCATTAAAAACTCTGAAGGTGCGAGTGTGAGCACCAATAGTGATTATTACGTGTATGCCAATTCGCATGGATTTTTAGGAGATTTCTCGTCCTCCGAACACAGTATCAGTTGTAGTGTCATTGCAGAAACGAATGGAGACATGCAACGCGATTATGAATATACCATTGCGCGCAATGCCAATGATTTACAAACTATCGATTGGGTAGCGAAAAATGCTGCGAGTAAAGCCTTGGCGCGTTTGGGTGCACAGAAAATCAGTACGCGACAATGCCCGGTTATTTTTCATTCGAATGTCGCCAGAAGTTTATGGGGGCATTTTGTTGCGGCGATTAGTGGTTATAATCTTTATCGTCGCACTTCTTTTTTATGCGACCATCTGCATAAACCCGTGTTTCCTGATTTTGTGACAATCTATCAAGATCCGCATTTATTGGGAGACATCGGCAGTCAGCCATTTGATGATGAAGGGGTTGCAACTCAAAAAATCGAATATATTAAAAATGGGCTGTTACGAAATTACGTATTAGGCAGTTATTCTGCGCGTAAACTGGGCTTGCAGACGACTGGTAATGCTGGTGGTGTGTTCAATTTATGTATTCAATCTTCTGATCATTCGGTTGATTTTAATTTAAGTCAGTTATTACGTGAAATGGGTACGGGATTGTTATTAACAGAATTAATTGGCCAAGGCGTTAATTTAATGACAGGCGATTATTCGCGTGGTGCCTTTGGCTTTTGGGTGGAAAACGGTGAAATTCAATATCCCGTACACGAGATTACCGTTGCCGGTAATTTGCAGGAACTGTTTCGAGGTGTGCAGCTGATTGGTAATGATATTGACCGCCGTGGCAATATTAAAACCGGCTCAGTTTTATTAGACCGTATGACGATTGCAGGGGATTAGCAGATGGATATTGCGGCATGTACTATAATCATGCGGAGAACACAAAAGAGGAGGATAGGATGTGAATACCAAAATAATGATAGGTTGTATCGGCTGCATTGTGACGGGATTACTGACGTTCAGTGCTGCTGCAGGTCTGGAGCAGAAGAGTCAGTGCCGAGATTTTTGCACTAATGGAACTTATGGATGGTATCGGTGTAATGCGGCAGCGCCAAATTCCCAGCAGTGTGGGACAAATTTTCAGAGTTGCATGAGCAACTGCATGTCTGGAAACGCGGCTCGCTACAACCAACAGCAACAGCAACAGCAAGCAATTCAGCAGGGAATACAAATGTTTTTCAACGCACTATAGATGCCTTTTACCGATGCGCTTCCAAACCACCAAAAACCACGGCAATGACAACCATTCTGAGACGACAATCAATACCACCACGAACGGGATAGAATGTCCGTAAATAATTCCTGATAGACTGCTGCCAATAAACCAACTGATGCCGTAAATCATGTTAAATAAACCATAAGCGGATCCGCGTTTTTCAAACGGGATCAGGTTGCCGATGACCGCGCGCATTAATGCTGCTTGCACACCCATGCCGATGGACCAAATACCAACGCCTACGATAGCTGCTTTAGCACCGCCTAAAAATACTAATGGCGCGAAACTGGCTGTGAAAAAAATGGCGATTACCATGACGATTAAGCCGTATTTATCATACAAACGGCCTGAGAGGGGTGCCGTGATTGCGTCAATGCCCATGGCAATGCCGTAGGCAATGGGGATTACGACGGGCGTTAAAATATGACTTTTTTCGAAATGATAAGCAATCAACGGGAAATCGGCATAGCCGAATGCGACAAACGCTGCGCCAATAATATAAAACCAAAAAGTTTTTTGTGTGACTGTTGTGTCGATTGTGGGTTGCGAAATGGCTAAGTGGGCGGGATGAGGGTAACGGCTGAAAGCTACCCATAAAAATAATAATACGAAAAAAGCAGGTATTGCCAAAATGGCGAAACCGAATCGATAATCGCCCGTTTTTAAATATAAAACTAAGGCCATGAGTAAGGGACCTACTAGCGCACCGATTTGATCCAATGCTTGATGCAAACCAAATCCCCATCCCTGACCGGTGATCTGTCCCGCTTGCGATAGCATTGCGTCACGCGCGGGCACACGAATGGCTTTGCCGAATCGTTCTAATATAATTAATAAAGAAGCTGTGATCCAATGGTGGGTAAATGCGAGCAGAGGTACGGACGCTACGTTTACACCATAACCCACCATGGTGATTAACCAATATCGTTGTGTTTTATCAGCGAAATAACCCGACACGAAACGCAGGCTATAGCCAATGAGTTCACCTAGTCCAGATACTATGCCCACGACAGCCGCACTGGCGCCTAATATTGCTAAATACGGCCCCAAAATACTGCGTGCGCCTTCGTAAGTCATGTCAGCGAACAGGCTGACTATGCCTAATAAAATAATAAAAAGCAGGGCAGATTGTTTGGTCAGAGGATTATTCTGATTCACCAAAGCGTTCCTGAATTAATTTTTCGAGCGCAAGCATGGCTGGTATTTCGTCTTCACCCGTGATTTGTAATTCTATTTCTGCGCCGCAACTGGCTGCCATGACCATCACATCCATAATACTTTTTGCATCGCATGCATTATTTTTATAACGAATGATAATCTTGCTTTGAAAACGGGAAGCCAACTCTGATAATTTCATCGCGGCTCTGGCATGCACACCGAGTTTATTGATAATCTTTAATTTTTTACAAATCAAATTCGTCCCCCAAATAGACTTCGCGTACATCTTGATTTATGAGAATGTCATTGGGTGTGCCGGCTGCAATAATGCTGCCTTCGTTGACGATATAAGCACGCTGGCAAATATCCAATGTTTCCCGCACATTATGATCAGTAATTAAAATGCCGATGCCGCGATCACGCAAATGAATAATAATACGTTTAATGTCGATGACAGAAATCGGATCAATGCCGGCAAACGGCTCATCGAGTAACATAAATTTTGGATCCATGGCCAAGGCGCGCGCGATTTCGACACGTCGTCTTTCACCGCCAGACAGCGACAGTCCAGGGAGATCACGCAAATGACTGATGTGAAATTCTTGTAATAAGCTGTCACATTTTTCTTGACGTTGTTTTTTAGTTAAGTCACGACGCAGTTCCAAAATGGCCATGATATTGTTGGCAACAGATAGCTTGCGAAAAACAGACGCTTCTTGCGGTAGATAGCCAATACCCAAACGAGCACGTTTGTGCATAGGATAGTGGCTGATATCCCGATCATCAATGAACACTTCTCCGCGATCAGGTGTGATAGAACCGACAATCATATAAAAGCTTGTTGTTTTACCTGCACCATTAGGGCCGAGGAGGCCTACGACCTCGTTACTGATGGTAAGGCTGACGTCTTTAACCACTTGACGAGATTTATAGCTTTTTTGTAATTTTTTAACGCTTAGGGTTGGCATGCGATATAACGCTTTGAGGTTTAATTTGGGGTTCAATAATCACCGTAGTACCGGTTTTATCATGATAGCTAGACGATACAACCGTTTGTTTTTTCATATTATACCAGATATGCGGCCCCATGAAGACATCTTGTTTGCAGTTCACTGGTGCTGGGTTAGCGATCGGAAAAATGCACAGGCTGATTTGCAGGAGTCGCCGCATAAATACCTCGAGAATGAGACAGTAATTTAACGATACCTGTTTTGAAATCAGTTTGCATGCCGGTTGCTTTTATAATCGAATCGGGACGCGTAATTGTCACGGGTTGATCTGTTTTGGCAATCGATTGATTTGGCAAGACGGTCATTCGGTCAGTAGTGATATCCGTTCCGAGATTGTTCTCTTGTGGTGGTTGATGTAGATGGACATGATCCCACAAATACACGGTATCAATGCCGCTGCGGCTTTGACCGTGATCAGCGGTGATATACCAGGGGATACGTTTTTTATCAGCATAAATCATAAAACTGGGATGCTGAAATTGCGCGCTATTTTTTTCTGGATAATGGGTAACTTTGGGTGTGAATAGATGACTGTGGAGTAATCCTTGATCATCATATTCGTAGTAATTAGCGTTAACCATAAAAGCGTCTGGGCGCAGATTTTGTTGTGGTTGCAGCGCTTGCTGCTGCGCGGTGTTGTGAAACATCCAGATGGTACCAAGACTAGCAGTAATAATAAATAACACACTTAGCCAAACATATCGACTCATGGCAGTATGATATCAGATAATGCCTACGCGTAATAAATCATGCATGTGCACTATGCCTAATAGTTTGTGGTCTTGCTCTACTACTACGAGTGAAGTGATTTTACGTTCCTGCATAATTTTTAAGGCCTCGGCAGCTAAGAGTTGGGGTGATACAGTGATGCTGTTTTGAGTCATGACTTGACTGATAACCGTCCGATGGATATCGAAGCCTTTATCTAAGGTACGTCGTAGGTCGCCATCGGTAAATACACCCAATAATTGACCTTGTGTGTTTACAACCGTGGTCATGCCTAAGCTTTTCTGGGTGATTTCTACTAAGGCTTCATCCAGTTGGCAACTGGGGTCAACTTTGGGGATAGTATCGCCTGTGTGCATTAAATCTTCGATGTGCAGCAAGAGGCGTCGACCGAGCGTGCCACCTGGATGGATGCGGGCAAAATCATCCGCGGTAAAACCACGTGCTTGCAATAATGCGATCGCGAGCGCGTCGCCCATCACCAGTGTTGCTGTGGTACTGGAAGTAGGCGCGAGTCCTAAGGGACAAGCTTCGCAGTCGACGCTCACATCAATAACCTCAGTGGCGAGACGCGCTAAGGTAGAACTTAATTGGCCAGTCAAGGCAATCAATGGAACGCCTAATCTTTTGATTAAAGGCAGAATATTGATAATCTCAGGGGTTTCACCTGAGTAAGAAATTGCCAGTGTCACATCTTGTGCAGTAATCATGCCCATGTCACCGTGACTCGCTTCAGCAGGATGCACATAAAAAGCAGGTGTGCCAGTACTGGCGAAGGTGGCCGCTATTTTTTTAGCGATGTGGCCAGATTTACCCATACCTAACACGACGATTCGGCCTTGGCATCGCAGGAGAATGTGGCAAGCATTTACAAAATGATCATTAATGCGTGCATGCAATTGGTGAATAGCCCGTTCTTCAGTAGCGATAACGGCTCTGCCGAGTTCCGATAAACTTGCAGTTGTGACTGACATTGACATAGGTTGGTATTATAATCGCCCGGCTCAGCTATAATCAAAGTATATTAATTATTATTGATAGCAATAGTGAAATATAAGTGAAAATATAAGTGAAAACATAATGGATAAATTAATTATTAATGGTGGTATACCGTTAACCGGCACGGTACGTATCTCAGGTGCTAAAAATGCCGTATTACCCATATTAGCCAGCAGTTTATTAGTAGATCAGCCTATTACTCTGAGTAATATTCCCCATTTAAATGACGTGACTACGATGATTGAGTTATTGGGTCGTATGGGTGCGGCAGTCATGATGGATGAACAAATGCATGTTGAGGTGAATTGCGCACACATTACCAATCGACATGCGCCTTATGAGTTAGTCAAGACCATGCGGGCGTCGATATTAGTGTTAGGGCCGTTATTATCACGGTTTGGTAAAGCAGAAGTATCATTGCCAGGTGGTTGTGCCATAGGATCGAGACCCGTGGATGTGCATATTGACGGCATGCGTGCCTTGGGTGCAGATATCTCCGTTGTGAACGGATTTATCAAAGGCAGTGTGTCTGGACGATTACGCGGGTGTGCCCTGAATTTAGGAAAAATTACCGTGACAGGCACAGAAAATTTAATCATGGCGGCAACACTTGCCGAAGGTCAGACGATTATTCATAACGCCGCTTGCGAACCAGAAGTAGTCGATGTGTCCAATTTTCTCAATCGATTGGGTGCAAAAATTGTGGGTGCGGGGACAGATACGATTGTGATTGAAGGTGTCGATCATTTATCAGGCGGCAATTATCCTATTTTACCGGATCGCATTGAAGCCGGGACTTATTTAATTGCAGCAGCGATGACGCGTGGCTGCATTACCATCAAAGAAGTATCACCCAAAATTTTAGGTGCAGTATTACAAAAATTACGTGAAACGGGTGCGCACATTAAAATTGGCGATGATTGGGTCACGTTGGATATGAAGGGTCAACGACCGCGCGCAGTTAATGTTACGACAGCACCCTATCCTGAGTTTCCCACCGATATGCAAGCACAATTTATGGCGTTAAATACCGTGGCAGAAGGCGAAGCCGTTGTCACAGAGACAGTTTTTGAAAATCGTTTTATGCACGTGCACGAATTGCGACGCATGGGTGCTGATATTAAATTATCTGACAATACGGCACGTGTGCGTGGTCAAGCCAATTTAAATGGTGCAACGGTAATGGCTACTGATTTACGCGCTTCTGCTGGTTTAGTGTTAGCCGGTTTGATGTCGAAAGGTACGACAGTTGTCGATCGTATTTATCATATTGATCGCGGTTACGAACGCATCGAAGAAAAACTATCACAACTGGGTGCTAAAATTCGCCGGAGTCGATGAAGAACGCACTCCCTGACGGGTCGTGCTTCTCTTTCCGCTATGTGCGTACGGCTTTGCGACAAGAGAAGCACGACCGTCAGGGAGTGCGTCGCTTGATGCGTTGTTTTAATTGATTAGCGTAGCTATAAGTCACAGGTACTACAACCAACGAGAAAAAAGTACCGAAAAATAAGCCGCCGATGATCACTATGCCAATTTGTTCGCGGCTCGCGCTACTGGCACCACTACTGAGTAACAACGGCAGTGCGCCAAAAATCATTGCGGCAGTGGTCATGATAATGGGACGCAGGCGAGTAGTGGCTGCTTTAATAAGCGCTTCTTGTATCGATAAACCCTGTTCTTGTAATTTATTGGCAAATTGTGTGATTAAAATACCGTGTTTAGACACCAAGCCGATTAATGTCACCAAACCAATATCCGTATAAATATTTAAAGTACCGCCAATGATTTTAAGCGACAGAATAGCGCCCACAATACTGAGTGGTACAGCGAGTAAAATAATAAATGGATCAAGAAAGCTTTCAAATTGTGCGGCTAACACTAAATAAATAAACACCAAGGCTAATAAAAATATCAGTCCCATACTGCTATTAGAATTCAGCATATTGTCTGCCATGCCCGTAAAAGCGTATTTCGTATGACTATCTAAAATATGGGGTAATACTTGTTGTAAATAGGGCACTACGGTACCGAGGCCGTAACCAGGCGCTAATTGTGCAGAAATTTCTGTAGAACGCAAACGATTAAAATGCGGTAGCACCACTTGTGATAGGGTCGGTTCACTATGAACCAGATTGGTCAGCGGAATTAATTTATTTTGTGCATTATTCACATAAAATTGATTGAGACTATTGAGATTATGCAAATCTTGGTCTTGTGCTTGTATGGTGACATTATAGTTTTTGCCGTCCATATCAAAAGTAGAAATTTGACTACCGCCTAATAATGCTGCCAACGTATTATCAATATCATTTATGCTGACTTGTAATTGACCCGCTAATTCGCGATTCACAGTTAAATTATATTGCTGGCTATCGAATTTAATATTGCTTTGTAGATTAGTGAACCCGGGATAAGTTTTTAATGTATCGAGCAGGTTTTGCGCAGTGTGATATAAATCAGTATAAGTGCCAGAACTCATTAAAGAGAATGTAATTTGCGCTTGCATGGAGCTGCCGAATGACGGTGGAAAGCTAGCAGCATCCAAGCCGGGTATTTGTTTAATTTGTTGATTCACACTGACTGATGCTTGTTCAGCAGTAAATTTGCGTTGATTATAGGGTTTTAAAGTGGCGAAAATGCCGTTAAATGATTTCGGATTTGTATCAGCTACAGCAATAATAGAGGTGACGTCTGAATTTTTGAGAAAAATATCAGACACTTGTTGTAATTTAGTGGTAAAAGTAGCAATGCTAGCACCTGTGGGTGAGTTCACTTGGGCCACGATCAGTCCCATATCTTCTGATGGCACAAATGCCATGGGTGTATGTTTTAATAAAAAATACCCACCGACTGCAATACCCACTGCGCAAAGTAGCACTATCAATCGTTTTTTTAAAATGGCCGTCAGTAATTTTTGATACGCTTGTGTGAGTCTTTCATAGCCACGCTCGAGCCAATAGGTATAGCCATGGGATTGTTTTGATGGGGATGGGGTATCTTTATGTTTTAATAATCGTGCACACATCATAGGTGATAACGTGAGCGCAACAAAACCAGAAAGCAATACAGCAGAGGCCAGTGTAAAAGCAAAAGATTGAAAAATGCTGGACGCCTGATTTTGCATTAAGCCAATGGGTGCATAAACAGCAGCCAGCGTAATCGTCATCGCAATGACAGCAAAAGTAATTTCTTTACTGCCAGTGATCGCAGCTACGAAGGGTTTTGCACCTTGTTCAATATGTCGATAAATATTTTCTAACATCACAATGGCGTCGTCGACGACTAGCCCAATTGATAATACTAATGCCAATAAAGTAATTACATTGATACTAAATCCCAAGAAATACATGAGGCCAAATGTTGCTATTAAACAGACGGGAATAGTAGCGATGGGAATCAGTACTGTGCGCCATTGGCCCAAACATAAAAATATCACGGTAATGACACATAAAATCGACATGATAATCGATACATAGACTTCGTGTACCGATTCGCGCATGTAAGTAGAACTATCGAAAGAATGCACAATTTTCATGCTGAATGGTAATTGTTTTGCAATTTGATTTAATAAATGATTGACATCGCGTGCTGCATCAATAGGGTTAGCATCAGCGGTATTATAAATACTGAGAAATACGCCTGGTTGGCCGTTGATTTTCACAATGCTTTGATCGCCAGTGTCTTCGCCCAATACCGCATGACCAATATCTTTAACACGTATCAGATTTCCGTCGCTATTTTTGATAATAATATTATTAAATTCAGCCGCAGAAGAAAGTTTGGTTTCTGCAGTCATGGGATAGTTAATCATATCGCCTTTGATTTCTCCGGCCGGTAATTCGATATTGCTGTTTTTAATGGCAGTTTCTACTGCGTCAACAGATAAACCGCGCGCGGCCATTTTTTGTGGATCTACCCCTATGCGCATTGCATAAGGATTAGCACCTACCACGTATACATTAGCAATGCCGGGAATTTGCTGAATTTGATTAATCACATAACGTTCTAAATAATCACGCAGCATATTGACGTTTTGTTTTGGATCCACTACACCGACATCCATGAGATCCATATCATCCCAGCCGACTTGCACTTGCGGGGCATCGAGATTGTTGGGTAACTGACTTCGTGCAAGTTCCACTTTATCGCGAATTTGATTAGCGATTTTATCAACGTCCATTTTCGATGTTAGTGTGATTGTAATTGAGCTGACGCTTTGATAGCTTTGTGACTGAATAGTATTAATACCTTGGATGCCGCTGATGGCTTGTTCAAGCGGTGTTGTGATACTCAATTCTACGAGTTGGCTACTGGCACCTGGATAATGGGTGGTGATGATAATAGAATTTTGTTCGAACTTAGGAAAAAAACGCGTGTCGAGATAAGTGTATCCCATGATGCCAATCACGACGAGCACGAGACTGAGTACGATGGCGAGGACAGGTCGTTTGATACAAATTTCAGATAAATGCATGGATTATTTTCCTACGACTTTTACTGGATCATTATCTTTAATTTGATTTTGACCCGTCGTAATAATCTGATCATTTGGTTTTAAACCAGCAACAATTTGCACCTTCCCCATAAAATGTTCGCCTATTTTTACGAGAACGGCAACCGCATGATTATTTGTCACGGTAAACACATGATACCCGTTCTCTGCCGCCAACACGCTCTGTTCTGGCACTAACAGTGCGTGTGGCAGAGTACCTAATGTTTGGTGCACATCTACGAATTGTCCGGGCTTTAAATCACCATTGTCGTTATTGAGTAAAGCATGCACGGCGATGGTTTGCGAATCTCTGTCAATGATAGGAGACACAAATGTAACGGACGCTGGATAAATTTTATTGGGTAAGCCATCTGCAGTCACGATAACGGATTGGCCCACTTTTACTTGCGGCGCAAATTGACTGGGTAATGCGTAATCGACGCGTAAACTTTTTTGATCGACGAGTGTCACTAATTTTTGTCCAGGTGTGACATAATCACCCAAATTAATATTTTGACTGCCCACCTCACCACTAAAGGGTGCAGTGAGTGCCATATCGGTTAACGCAGTCTGGTCACTTTTGACGATGGCTTGATTTTTCTCGTTGGTGACTTTGGTATTATAAATTTGTTCTTGTAACAGCAGGCCTTTTTTATAAGCTTTATAATCGTGTTCGTATTGCAGTTGGCTCAATGCTGCATCGGACGCAGCTGCTCTCAGATCATTTTTTTCTTTTGCATCGTCGAGCTGAATCAATACAGTGCCTGCAGTAACAATATCACCTTCTTTGAATAATATTTTGCTGATATAGCCACCCACTTTTGCACTGATATCCGTTTGTTGGTGTGCACGGAGATTGCCTACAGTAGAGGTGGTGCGTGGCATATCAGCTTCTGTGATGGTTGACAGTTCTACCAGTGTAGGTGATAGAGATGGAGTGGTAGGTTTTTTCTTGTGCGATACAGTCATCATGCCGATTAATAAAATAACGGCGATAACAGTAGTAATCACACTTTTGTTTTTAAATATTTTTTTTATCATGATTTTAATTAATTACCAAAAATAATTGCCCATTACCGCGTGATATTTTTAATAACAGTTGCTCGGGTTTACTTTCAGCAATGGTAAGTAATTTTTCTACTGTCGGCGTATTTTGATTATTTGCACTGATAATGATGTCACCCGGTTGTAGACCTGCAACGGCACCATCACTGATGTCATCTACGCTCAGTACGAGCAAACCATTTAATAAATTGCCGGTGGGCTCCAAGTCACTAAAATTTTGTAAACGCAAACCTGCTAAAAATGGTAAGGGTTGATTAAACGCATTTTGTGCCGTGTTTTGATTAGCATTGGTAACCGTTGCCGATAAATGGGTTTCTTGATGACCTCGTAAGACAGTCATATCAATAGTTGTGCCTGGACGCGTCAATCCCAATACATCGTGTAATTGTTCTGAGCTGTGAATGCGTGTGCCATTAATAGATTCGATAATGTCCTGGGACTGTAATGCTATTTTTGCAGCGGGACTGCCTGGCACCACATCAGTCACGAGCGCTCCCGATGAATTTTTCAAATGCAGGGCATCGGCTAATTCCGGTGTGATATTTTGCGCCATCACACCCAACATGCCGCGTTCTACCTTGCCATATTGAATCAGCTGATTCGTAACGCTTTGTGCCATATTGCTCGGAATGGCAAAACCAATGCCGATACTGCCTGCTTGTGCGGCACCGGGTGTGATAATGGCAGTGTTAACGCCAATCCAGCGGCCTTGGATATCCAGCAATGCACCGCCTGAATTACCTGGGTTGATGGGTGCATCGGTTTGAATAAAACTTTGATAATTGTTGATGTGGGGTTCTGAACGATTTAATGCGCTAATCACACCCGAGGTGACTGTTTGGGTCAGGCCGAATGGACTGCCGATGGCTACCACAAAATCGCCGACTTTCAATTGATCCGAATCACCGTGCGTAATCGCAGTTAAGTGCTTTGCATTAATTTGGATCACGGCAAGATCAAAGCCCGTGTCTTTACCGATTAGCCTAGCGCGATAGCGGCGTCCATCTTTTAAAGTGACCAGCATAATTTCTTCGTCATTGACCACATGGCTATTAGTGACGATATAGCCTTTTTCGGAGTCAATAATAATGCCTGAGCCGACGCCGATGACTTTAGTCGGTAGCGCCTCTGGTTGGGCTGGGTTCACTGGCTGCTGTGATGGAATGACTTTTTCGACAGCAATATTAACTATCGCAGGTGTTGCTTTACTCAACATAGGGGCAAGCGTTGGGACTACTGTAGTCCCATTACTGTTTGGGGGCAGGTGGCCTGGGTTGGCCATAGACACGGCTGGCAGCAATATAATAAGATAAACAAGATTAAGAAGATTTTTTATATTATTGATTATATTCATAATTTTATATTTATTTTCTGGTAATGGGAAAGCGGTATTTTACCTGAAATAGATCAAAGTAGCCATCCGCCCCGTAACCCCTTGATCGCGTCGATAAGAATAAAACCGGTGGTTTTCTGGGTCAGCATCTTGATGAGTACAAAAGTTCCCGCCATAAATATGATTATTGCTAATGCCAAGATGGTTTAAAGCCAGAGTGGCTAATTGGTATAAATTGGCTAGGAATTTATTATTCCCACGCTCCTGATGGTCGGGCCTCAGTTCCTGAGCAGCATGTGCTGAGAAAGCTGTTTGATATCGCTTATCTCTATCTAAATAAGCTTCTCGAACTTCGGGGCCGACTTCAAAATGTTTTGGGCCAATAGCGGGTCCGAGCCAAACAAGTAGAGTATCAGCGGGTGTGTGTGCTGTGAGGGTATTAACAGTGTTATCAATGACGCCGGCTAATAATCCACGCCATCCGGCATGAATGGCTGCAACGATGGAACCTTGGGTATTGGTGATCAAGAGTGGCAAACAATCTGCTGTTAGAACAGCGCAAATGCGATTGGGTTTAGTACTGATTGCTGCATCGGCTGTAAGAGCAGGTGTGGGTGAATCTACAGAAATTACAGTTGTACCATGCACTTGATGCAACCAAACCGGTTCATTGGGCAAATTTAAATCGTGAATTAATTTTTTGCGATTGTGTTCTAAAATTAAATTGCCGCAAGCGCGCGTCGTTGTGACCGCAATAATATTTTTAGGCGCAGGCCAATCGGGCTTAATATAATTATTGAGTGACATGGACATCTTCTCTTAATAATTTTAGTAATTCTGCAAAATCTTCTGGTAACGGCGCATGCCATTCCATTAAATTATGAGTGACAGGATGATGCAATCGTAAAGTCGCAGCATGTAAGGCTTGACGTCGAAAATTTCGCAAATAAGTTTTTAAGGGTTCACTGAGTTTGGCGGGAATGCCGATGTGTTGACCATAAAGGGGATCGCCGACTAAAGGATGATGAATGTGTGTGAAATGTACACGAATTTGGTGGGTTCGTCCCGTCTCCAGCTGTACGCGTAAGTAGGTGTGTGCCCGAAAACGTTCAACCACGCGATAGTGCGTGATGGCGGGTCTCCCAGAGTCAATGATGGCCATGCGTGTGCGATGCACGGTCGATCTGCCGATATTCGCCTCAATGGTGCCGCCTGCAATTAAAATGCCTTTGGCAACGGCGAAATACTCGCGTTCAATGTGGTGCGCTTTCATTTGTTTAATCAGTGCATGATGCGCAGACAGAGACCGTGCAATCACCAGTAACCCAGAAGTATTTTTATCTAATCTGTGAATAATACCTGCGCGAGGCAGTGTACTTAAATGGGGATCGTGATGGAGCAGTGCATTTAATAAAGTCTGGTCAGGTTGACCTGCACCCGGATGCACGACCAAGCCGACTGGTTTATTAATAATAAGTAGTGAGTTATCTTCAAAAACAATATTAAGAGCAATGGGTTGCGCTTCAAAATGTTGTGTGCGTGGCAGTGGCGCATGGATCTCAACGACTTGATCATGAGCCACTTTTAGTCGAACTTGCGTGATTGCTTTTCTATCGAGAGTCACATACCCATTGTGTACCCAAGCTTGCAGTTGCGAGCGCGAATATTGTGGAAATAATTTAGCCAACGCAACGTCGCACCGTTCGCCTGATGATTCGGGTGGGATGGTGCCGATGAGATCGATTTGGTTTGTGATTTGGTTTGTACTCATGGTTTATTATATAATGAAAAACTTTTTATTCAGCGTCATCCCGCGCGACAGCGCGGGATCCAGCAAGTGTACACCATATTCAGTACATGTTTTCTGGGTCCCGCGGTCAAGTCGCGGGATGACAGTCAACAGGATATAGAAATACATGAAAAAAATATTGTTATGCTTAATCTGTTTATTATTAGTAACTGGTTGTGCCAAAAAAGATATCGATCCATATGCCGCTTATCGAGCTAAAACAGGTAATGAGTTATTTAACGGTGGCGAAAAATCGCTTGCGAAGAAAGATTATAGTGGAGCTGTTAAACAATTTGAAGCACTGGATGCCATGTATCCCTTTGGACCCTATGCAGAACAAGGTCAACTCGATGTTATTTATGCTTATTACAAGAATGATGATCAGGCTTCAGCAGTAGCTGCTGCAGATCGCTATATTCGTCTGTATCCTAGGAGCCCACATGCCGATTATGCCTATTATATGCGTGGCATGGCTGGATATAATCAAGGATTATCGTGGATACAGAAAAAAGTCGGCGTTGATCCAGCGCCACGTGATTTAAGTGGTATGCAACAATCTTTTTCTTCTTTTGCGACGTTAGTAGCACGTTATCCAGATAGTCGCTATGCGCATGATGCAGTCATTCGGATGGCTTATATTCGCAATTTATTGGCGCGTCGCGAAATGATGGTAGCTCAGTTTTATTTGGACCATGACGTCTATGTGGCAGCAGCGAATCGTGCGAGTTACGTGGTGGAACATTTTGAAGGATCACCGTACGTGGTAAAAGCATTGGCTATCATGGTAAAAGCTTATCGTGCGTTAAATTTACCGCAACTGGCTGATACGACTTATGCAATTTTACAAGCAAATTACCCACAGTCTGCTGAACGTCGAGCATTAAAGCTTTGAATCAAACCACTATTGGTCAGACCAAGGGAGGTTTGCGTGGGCATATTTTGCGTCGCATAATGCATATCGGCATGGTACTGGTACCACTGGTATATTATGCATACGGTACAAGCATTGCTTCATGGTTTTTTCTTACCCCCCATGAATTGCTATGGTTGATCATGGTATTCGTGATCTTGTTTGAAATATTGCGTTTGAAATTGGGTATCACGTTGTTTGTGCAGCGTCACTACGAGACTGGCAGAATATCTTCTTTTCCATGGACTGTGCTGAGTATTTGTTTAGTATTATGGTTAGCACCCGACAAACGCTATGCTATCCCCATTATATGCTCCTGTGCGCTGGTAGACCCGCTGTTAGGTGAGTTACGCAGGTTACACTGGAAAGCGATTTGGGTTGCATGCATTGGAATTCTGGCTGTCATGGCGATATGGTGGGTATCTACGTGGTGGTGGCAAACACCCTGGCAACTTGCGTTATTAATGGGTCCGCTGACAGTGTGGTGTGAGTGGCCGAATTTTCGTTGGATTGATGATAATGCGTTGATGCAACTGGTGCCATTATTGGTTATTATGCTGTTATATGGATAGTATCGCTTTTGCAAGGGACAGCTTTTTTAATTACACAACTTTGCGGCACGTGAGGCGCGCGCGCCTCTCTGGCTGCTTATTCGCGAGCTGCAAAAAATATCACGTACAAAGAGGGATCAGGAGTATCATGTGATAATTCTTGGATGGATTATTTTATTTCTTGCTGTGACCAGCATACTTGCCTTTAATCGCGCCGCGTTAATTATCTTTACGATTACTGACGCATTCTTATTACTAGTATTTTCTGTGTTCAGTCACGCGAGTGATGTCACACTCAGTACTTTATGGGTTATATTCGGGCTGTTGGCCATTATTTTTAATGTGTTACCACTCAGACAGCGTCTACTCACACGATATTTATTATCGTTTTATCGCAAATCTATGCCGAGTTTATCAGCAACAGAAAAAGAAGCCTTAACAGCTGGTAATGTGGGTTGGGAAGGCGAGCTATTTTCTGGGATGCCGGATTGGAGCAAGCTACAAAAAATTCCCGCGGGAAAATTATCTGCAGAAGAAGCCGCGTTTCTTGCGGGCCCAGTCGAAGAACTGTGTGCCATGATCGACAATTGGGATATTAATCAACGTCGATTTAATATTCCTGCAGAAATTTGGCAGCATTTAAAAAAACATGGCTTTTTTGGATTGATTATTCCGAAACAATACGGCGGCAAACAATTTTCTGCATTGGCGCATTCACAAGTGATTGCCAAAGTATCGAGTGTCAGTATTGCAGTCGCAACCATTGTCAGCGTGCCCAACTCTTTGGGACCCGCGGAATTACTGTTACATTATGGCACTGACGCACAAAAAGATTATTATTTACCGAGGCTCGCAAGCGGTGAAGAAATTCCGTGTTTTGCATTAACGAGTCCCTTAGCGGGCTCTGATGCGAGTGCGATTGTTGATGAAGGGGTGATTTGCCGCGGTGAAAACAATCAGCTATCGATTAGATTAAATTGGGATAAACGTTATATTACTTTATCACCCATTGCGACATTAATTGGTTTGGCTTTCAAATTATATGATCCGGATCATTTATTGGGTGAGCAAGAATCTTTGGGTATTACTTGCGCCTTAATTTCTGCTCACTTGCCTGGCGTTAAAACGGGTCGACGACACTTTCCGTTATGTTGCGCATTTCCGAATGGCCCCACACAAGGTCACGATGTGATGATTCCATTAGACGGTATTATTGGTGGAGCGGCTATGGCCGGACATGGTTGGCGCATGCTCATGGAATCATTAGCAGCTGGGCGCAGTATTTCTTTGCCTGCTATGGTAACGGGTGGTGCAAAACGCATGTTGTATGCAAGTGGCGCCTATGCTCGTATTCGTGAACAATTTCATACGTATATTGGCTCTTTTGGTGGTGTGCAAGAAGCATTAACCCGCATTGGCGGATATACTTATTTAGTCGAGTCATTACGATTATTTACGGTCACTGGTATTGATAATGGTTTGCGATCGGCAGTAGCTTCGGCGATTAGCAAATGTTATACAACGGCATTGAGTCGCGAAATACATGATCACGCGATGGATATTCATGGTGGCAAGGGTATTTGTATGGGGCCGTCAAATTATTTAGCACAAACTTATATTGAAAGCCCGATCAGTATTACCGTAGAAGGCGCTAATATTTTAACGCGATCGATGATTATTTTTGGCCAAGGGGCGATTCGTTGCCACCCGTATATATTAGCAGAAATGAACGCAGTGGCTGATGCAAACGAGGCGCGGGGGTTGCGTGCATTTGATCAAGCCATCTTTGCCCATGCGGGATATTTAATCAGTAATTTTGCGCGTGCATTTTCCTTGAGTATGAGTTTTGGGCGTTTATGCCAAACACCTTCTGGTCCGTTAAAAAATTATTATCAGCAATTTTCTCAGTATTCTGCCCTATTTGCTTTGAGTGCCGATATGGCCATGCTTACCATCGGCGGCAAATTAAAACGTAAAGAAAAATTGTCCGGTCGTCTCAGTGATTTATTAAGTATGCTGTATATGGGAAGCAGCGCGATTAAATATTATGAATTACAAGACGAACCGGAAATGTTGCCGTTTGTCAGCTGGGTGTGTGATGAATTGTTGGTGCAAATGCAACAGAGCTTGCATGAATTTTTGTTAAATTTACCTAATCGGTGGGTGGCATGCGTGCTAAGAGTATTAGTATTTCCGTTAGGTAGACGGGTGCAGCCACCACGCGATCAACGCGGTACTGAAATAGCTAAATTATTATTAAGTCCGAGCCGTGTGCGTGCGAGATTGTCGCAGCATGTGTATACAGCAGCAACAGTGCACAATCCGATAGGCTTGCTTGACTCTGTTTTAGCGCAAGTGATTGCAGCAGAAAGTTTAGAAGAAAAATTATATCACGAGGGCAAACGTCTCAAAATAAAAGGCAGAAATTTTGCTGAAAAAGTGCGTAGCGCATTGATCGCGGGAATTTTAACAGAGTCTGAAGCACAACAATTATTAGACACAGAAAATGCGCGCTTAAAAATTACCGCAGTTGATGATTTCTCGCAAGAAGAATTGGCGAACATGCGTTGTGGTGAGGCGTGAGAGATGGAAAAAGTCTGGTTAAAAAGTTATCCGCCCGGTGTACCCGAGACGTTGAATCTCGATACTTATCCATCTATCAACGAAGCGATGGCAGTCTATTTCGAGCAACACGCTCAAAAAACAGCGTTTATAAATTTTGGTGTGAGTATCACTTATCAAGACTTAAATAATTTGACGCGCCAATTTGCTGCATTTTTACAACAGCAGTTGCAACTGAAAAAAAACGATCGTTTTGCTATCGTGCTGCCCAATGTATTGCAATTTCCCATTGCCATGTTTGGTGCATTGCGTGCAGGATTAACGGTGACGAACGTTAATCCGTTATACACGGCTCATGAGTTAGCGTTTCAATTAAAAGATTCTGGTGCGACTGCAGTCATTGTATTAGAAAATTTTGCACATGAACTGTCGTTGGCGTTGCCAAAAACTGATATTCAGCATGTGATCATTGCGAAAATGGGTGATTGTTTAGGATGGTTCAAGGGTCCCGTTGCAAATGGTATCGTAAAATGGATTAAACGGCTGATACCCGCTTATCAACTGCCTGAAAAAATTAATTTAGTTTATTTTAAAAAAGCTGTAAAAATAGGAAAATGTTTGCAGTTAGAAAAAGTAGCGATAGCAAGCGATGACGTCGCTTTTTTGCAATACACAGGCGGTACGACGGGTGTGCCTAAAGGTGCTATGCTGACACACCACAATATTGTGGCCAATGTGACGCAATGTGTCGCTTGGGTGAAATCATCGCTTAAGATGGGACAGGAAACTGTGCTCACTGCTTTGCCGCTGTATCATATTTTTTCATTAACTGTGTGTTGTTTTTGTTTTATGTCCTTGGGATCCCGATGTTTATTAATTACTAATCCGAGAGATTTAACGGGATTTATTCGCACATTACGTAAAGTGCCCGTGACTATTTTTGTGGGTGTGAATACATTATTTAATGGATTACTCAATCATCCGCGTTTTTCTGCATTAAAATTTTCGACAATGAAATTAGTGATTGCTGGTGGTATGGCATTGCAGCAATCGATTGCAGATGAATGGCAGAAACGGTCTGGCACGGTTATTGTTGAAGGTTATGGCTTAACAGAAGCAAGTCCAGTAGTCAGCATTAATCCGCTGAATATCACCCGTTTTAATGGCAGCATTGGGTTACCGGTACCCGAAACTTGTGTCGCGATTCGTGATGATGCCGGCAACAATTTGCCGGTTGGGAAGCCGGGTGAGCTTTGTGTGCGTGGTCCTCAAGTCATGCGTGGTTATTGGCACAATCCCGCAGAAACCAATTTGGTATTAGATAAAGACAATTGGTTACGGACGGGTGATATTGCGCAAATGGATGAGCGTGGTTTTATTTATATTTTGGATCGCAAAAAAGACATGATTATTGTGTCTGGATTTAATGTGTATCCCAATGAGGTCGAAGAAGTGATTGCCAGTCATCCGCGTGTTCGCGAAGTTGCCGTAGTCGGTGCGCCCAGTGAAAAGTCAGGTGAAATGGTGAAAGCCTATATTGTCAAAAAGCTAGAAAATGTAGGAACCTCACCTTTAACAGCAAAAGATATTATTGCGTATTGTCGCGAACGATTAACGGCATATAAAATACCCAAGCAAATTGAATTTTGTACGCAGTTGCCGAAGTCGGCGGTGGGCAAAGTTTTGCGACGCGCTTTGCGGACTTAGATTTGCATACCCCCTTTTTCAAAGGGGGGATCAAGTTAAGATATCTCGAAAATATGCCAAACATTCTGGATTCGCGAGTGCGGCCAAATTTTTAACCGGCTCATGATTAATCATGTTTTTTACGGCTAATTCGACCAGTTTACCATTTTGGGTTCTGGGTAAATCGGGCGCTTGAATGATTCTTTTGGGAACGTGATAGGGAGAAGTATTTTGTAAAATAACGGTTTTAATTTTTTTGCGCAGACTATCATCCAGTGTCACCTTGTCTTGTAACACAACAAATAAAATAATCCGCACATCATCACGCCACGCTTGGCCCACTGCGAGGGCGCTTAATACTTCTGGAATTTTTTCGACTTGCTGATAAATTTCAGCGGTGCCGATGCGAATACCGCGCGTATTAATCGTGGCATCTGATCGACCATAAATAATTAATCCGCCCTGTTTCGTCAGTTCTGCATAATCACCGTGTGCCCACACACCCGGAAACTTTGTAAAATAAGCCTGTTGATATTTTTTGCCATCAGGATCATTCCAGAAATAAACTGGCATAGAGGGAAAAGGTTCTGTGCACACTAGTTCACCTTTTTCACCGATGATCGATTGTCCCGCATCATTAAATATGTTAACTGACATCCCCAGGCCGATAGATTGTAATTCACCGCGATAAACCGGTAATAACGGGTTACCTAAAGCGAAACAAGAAATAATATCACTGCCACCTGAAATTGATGACAAACAAATATTGTCACTGATGTGGTGATACACATAATCAAAACTGCCAGGTAATAGGGGAGAGCCGGTACTGAGTACAGAACGCAGGCTACCGAATGCATGCGTTGTTTTGGGATTTAATCCTAATTTTTCTGCTGATTCTAAATAAGTCGCGCCCACACCAAAAATATTAATATCTGCTTCTTCGGCTAAATCGAACAAAATAGTCAATGTTGGATAAAACGGTGCGCCGTCGTATAACACCACAGTTGAGCCGACGGCTAAGCTGCTGACTAGCCAATGCCACATCATCCAACTGCAAGTTGTGTAAAAAAATATGCGATGCTGCGGATGCAAATCCGTATGCAGTACGAGATCTTTTAGATGCTGTAACAGCGTACCACCGGCACCGTGTACCATGCATTTCGGTTTATCGGTTGTTCCAGATGAATACAGAATATAAACCGGATGATCAAATGGCAGTTGCTCAAAATAAAAATCATCGTGATCTTTTGCTAAACAATCCTGATATAAAGCAGTATTCGATAATGATTGAATATTCGGTTTATGATGCATATAAGGCACAATAATGGTGTGTTGTATTGTAGGTAATTGCTGCTGCAATTCTCGTATTTTAGTGAGATGATCGAATGCTTTGCCTTTATAAGTATGGCCTTCGACTGCAAATAATAGCTTGGGTTCGATTTGCGAAAAGCGATCGACCAATGCATCCAAACCAAAATCTGGTGATACCGCAGACCAAATCGCGCCGATGCTGGTTGTCGCCAACATCGCGATCACAGTTTCTGGACTATTGGGCATCATGGCAACCACGCGATCGCCAATGCCCAACTTATAGTGTTTTCGTAAAAAAGTCGCCAGCATGGCGACCTGGGTATACAGATCGGCATACGTCATCATGCCTCTGATATTGCTATGTTTATCATTGCGTTCACTAGCAAAAATTAACGCAAGCTGTTCATCACGTCGCCGTAATAAATTTTCGGCGAAATTGAGTTTTGCACCGACAAACCATCGCGTGTCTTGCATGCGCATGCCAGGTTGCAGAATGCGAGTGGGTGGTGTGCTTGCGATGACTTGGCAGAAATTCCATACCGCTACCCAAAAATCAGGGGTGTGAGACAGTGACCATCGATACAGTGCATGATAATCGTTTTCTTTTATAGATAACTGAAGGGTTTGGTTCACGAATGTAATAAATTCTGCCATTCGGCTTAAGGCCATTCGTTCCGCTGAAGGTTGCCAGAGTATGGAAGACATGTTAAAAATGTTAACACAGGAGGAATGTGATGCAAAATCAAAATCAAATACAAACACCTCGCTATACCGCCGCCATGACTTTTATGTCCCTTCTGTTTTTTATGTGGGGGTTTGTCACGTGTTTAAATGACATGCTGATTCCACATCTCAAAGCGTTGTACCATCTCGATTATGCGCGTGCGATGTTGGTGCAATTTTGTTTTTTTGGAGCTTATTTAGTGATGTCGTTACCCATGGCGTTGTTATTAAAAAAACTGCGTTATAAAGCGAGCATGTCGCTTGGCATGAGTATTGCGGGTATCGGTTGTTTGTTGTTTATACCCGCTGCCTATATTGATTCTTATGCGTGTTTCTTGATTGGGTTATTCGTGTTGGCGTCAGGCATTGTGTTATTGCAAGTGGCTGCGAATCCGTATGTGACTTTTTTAGGGTCGATTGAGAGCGCATCCAGTCGTCTGACTTTGGCGCAAGCGGTGAATTCTTTAGCATATACACTCGCGCCATTTTTTGGTGCGGTACTGATTTTAGCGACGCCGGTTTTAACAGATCAGCAGAAAGCATTATTAAATCCTGCGGCGATGGCACAGTATAAAACGGCCATTATTCACACTGTGCAGACACCGTATTTATTATTAGCCATTTTATTTTTTGTGATCGCATTTATTATCAGTATTTTTAAACTGCCTAAATTTGATGCTTCTGTGTCTGTTGCGTCGATCGATAATCACAATGCGCCCAAAATTTGGGACCATCCCTATCTTTTTTTGGGCGCGTTAGCCATTTTTTTATATGTCGGCGCTGAGGTATCGACTGGCAGTTTTATTGTGAATTATTTGGGGTTACCACAAATTGCTTCGATGGCGCCGAAACAAGCGGCGCATTATGTGTCAGTCTATTGGGGCGGCGCGATGATTGGTCGATTTCTCGGTTCTTGGATATTGAGCAAAACCATTCCTGCACGTGTGATTATGTTTAATGCGGCAGTTGCTACGATATTATTAATTATTTCTGTGATTGCATCGGGAGCTATTTCCATGTGGGCGATTTTGTCGATGGGATTCTTTAATTCTATCTTATTTCCGACAATATTTTCGCTCTCGATTCGTGGTCTTGGCGAATTAACCAGTGTAGGTTCTGGCATTTTGTGTGCTGCCATTGTGGGTGGCGCTATTATTCCTGAGATACAAGGAATTATTGCTGATCATATTGGTCCACAAAATTCGTTTTTATTATTGATTGTTTGTTATCTCGTGATTTTGTGTTTCGGCTGGATGTCTTATCGGCGTGCTGTTTCTGCTTAGTCAACTCAACAAAAAGCGATGTCATTTTGAGTCATTCGGGCAAAAGTCTCAGAAAGTTGGGTCAGCCTTGAAGTTGCCTATCTGATATTGCACCCATCAAGTTGCAATGTTATGTTATCGATCTTTTAGATGTAGAGGCGACCCAGTTTTATTTTAGGCACGTAGCTCAGTGGTAGAGCACCACCTTGACATGGTGGTGGTCGGTGGTTCGATCCCACTCGTGCCTACCAGATTAACCGACATCAGGCGGCCGTTCATAACAAGCTAGTGTCATATCTCATCCAAGAGTTGATATTAATTATAAATATTCTAGTAATACTTGATTTTTTATACTAAATATCAACTTTTAGATGTTAAGGGATCGCTAAAGTTTATTTTTATGCTATTCTTATGACAATCTTGCGACATAGCTTGCGACAATCTTGCGACAAAGATATGATGGGGTTTAATGGCCTAAAAGAGCACACAATATGGTTACACCCAAATTCTCTATTACCAATCAAACCGCGAATGCGTTGACTGACATTGAACGAACTCGAGGCTTTCTAGAGGCGGCCACCATGTCTGCAGAATGGCTGTCAAAAATGCAGCATCAAATTTTAGTACGTGAGGCACACTTTACGACTCACATTGAGGGAACACAACTTACTTTAGAGCAATCCCAGCAGTTATGGGAAGGCCAGCATTTGGACAAGGTTAACCCTGATGACGTCAAAGAACTCTTAAATTATCGTAATGCATTTGATTTAGTATCTCATTACATTGGTGACGGCGAACCTATCACGGAAGGATTAATTCGAGAAATTCATAAGCGCCTGGTAGCCGGGGTGCGTGGTAATTCAGCTGCTCCAGGTGAGTACAGAAAAATTCAAAACTACGTGGTGAATTCTAAAACTAAAGAGGTTGTCTATACACCACCGCCTGTATATGAACTACCTACCATGATGCAAAATTTGGTTGATTGGATAAATAAAGAAAAAGAAATCCATCCGGTATTATTAGCGGGGATTGCACAATTTCAATTGGTGCACATCCATCCTTTTTTAGATGGGAATGGTCGAGCCGCACGGTTATTATCTACCTTGTGTCTGTATCAGCGCGGTTATGATTTTAAGCGGCTTTTTACGATTAGTGAGTACTATGATCGCAATCGAATGAATTATTACCAAGCGATTCAAAGTGTACGACAAAATGATATGGATATGACGAAATGGCTTGAATACTTTTCAGATGGTTTGGCGACACAGTTACAGGAAATAAAAATGTTAGGGAAGCAAGCTATTGAGCAGGATTTGTTTGCCGCACAGCATCAGTTGTCACAGCGACAAAAGTTGGCTGTTGAACATATGAAGAAACATGGTCATTTAACAATTCAAGAATTTGAAAAAATATGTCCCGATGTCACCAGAAGAACCTTGCAAAGAGAATTGCGGGACTTAGTTGATAAGCGTTTGGTTAAAACCAGTGGCGCTACGAGTGCTTTAGTTTATGCATTAAAGACATGATGAATTGATATCTATGAATCACACAACTTATTCCAGATGTGATCCCTTTCCTTTATGGTGCCGAGGGGGGGACTCGAACCCCCACAGTATCGCTACCACCGGATTTTGAGTCCGGCGCGTCTACCAATTTCACCACCTCGGCTAGAGGCGCCTAGTATAACAAACAGGGATGACTTGACAACTTGTACTAGCTTTTCACCAAGCTCAAGAACTCACTGCGGGTACGGTCATCGCGACGAAAAATGCCTAGCATCATCGATGTGGTCATATCAGAGTTTTGCTTTTCAACACCGCGCATCATCATGCATAAATGTTTGGCTTCGATAATGACGCCAACGCCTTTTGCATCGGTCACTTGTAATAACGATTCGGCAATTTGTTTGGTGAGATTTTCTTGCACTTGTAAACGTTTTGCATACATATCAACAATGCGTGCAATTTTCGAAATGCCGATGATTTTGCCATTGGGCAAATACGCCACGTGGCATTTGCCAATAAAAGGTAATAAGTGATGTTCACATAATGAATATAATTCAATATTTTTTACAATGACCATCTCGTCCATTTCAGATTCAAATATAGCGTCGCCAACGATTTCTGTGAGGTTCTGGTGATAACCCGAGGTTAAATGTTCTAAAGCTTTACGATGACGTTTTGGGGTATCACGCAAGCCATCACGTTGTGGGTTTTCACCTAAAGCCAATAAAATATCGTGAATATGCTGTTCGATAGGATGAGCATTTGACATTTTTTTATCTCGTGTTATGCGTGGTTATCCGGGCGGCCAATGCATTTGTCGGCCTGCTAAGAAATGCAAATGAATATGATAAACCGCTTGACCACCTTGATGATTGCAATTAAATACCAAACGATACCCGTCTGCATCTAATGATCGTTGTTGCGCAATATTTTTAGCGACTGCTATCATATGTCCCAGTAAAGTTTCGTCTGCTGTTGTCGTATCATTAATAGTCGCAATATGGCGCTTGGGTATCACTAAAACATGATGTGGTGCTTGCGGTGTCATATCATCGAAGGCGACAACTTGATCATCTTCGTGTAGTAATGCACCCATTTGTTTGTTAGCAATTTTGCAGAAAATGCAGTCCATCAAATGTCTCCTGTTGTCAGGGTAATCGGGGAGCAGGGATTATAACTGCTAGGTGCATTATTGTTAATGTCAGTAGATTGGGCATTAAATGGCTGTTTAGCACAAACCCATTGCAGAAAGTTTGCTCGGTTGTGAGGCAAATGGTTAGTCGATAACCATGACTGATAGTAGGGAAATACGAGTTTGCCGATACTGATGGGGGAGAGCACTAAATGGAGAACAGAAATTTGCGTCTCGCTTTGGGCGAGGGTGGTATTTTTATCGAGTATTAAGGCAATGGCAGAAGCTAAGCCTGAGCGATCAGCCCCCCCTAAACAATGTACCAATAGGGGTTTGGGTGCATGCAATAAAATATAAACCAATGCACGCATGTTTTCTGTGGAGGGTAGTCGTTTGGAAGCTAAATTGAGGTCGTAATGGTGGGCCCCCATTTGTTCGGTCACAGCAACCTCTTGCTGATACCATGTTGCAGAGGGTCTGGCACCGCGTAAGTTAATGACTGCTTTAATATGATGGGTTTTAATATAATGTCCCAGTAAAGCTGGTGATAATTGTGCGGCTCGATATACCTGGTTGGGGATTACGGTATGAATGGTGTGTAGCCAAACCTCATACAGGGTAAACACCAAGGCCAAGCAACAGAAAATGCTAAGCTTTTTTTTAGATAAAAATGGCATAATGGGCACAGTGTTACAAATGATTTAAATAAGATCAAGGGAATTATCAATGTCTGCCATAAGTGATTATTTACAGATAATGGGCATTCCTGTATGGCGCTTACGTACGGGGGTACCCGCCAAACCAATCACCCCAACACCGTGTTATTATTACGAATTTTATAATGACACGCAAAAACAGCCCATTTGTTTATTATTCGCTGATGCGAAACTGGCAGAAGATTCTATCAGTGCTGAAAAACAGTTAGTGAATGCTATTGCCAAATCGATCCAGAAAAAATTTAGTGAAAAATTGAGTGATGATGCGGTGACTGAAATAAAATCCGGTGCTTTGATTCATACGCGTGTGATTATCTTGTTGGGTGAGCGGGTAAGTACTGTGATACGGAGCTTAATTGGGCAGTGCCCTGTTGTGGTTAGCTATTCTCCTGCAGAAATCTTAGCGAATGAAAAATTAAAAGCCAATGTCTGGAAAGAAATTAAAACAGCAATAAAAATAATTGAAACGCCGACATGCGCATCCGCTTATTAACTCGTGCAGATATTTCAGCCGTTTCTCAAATTGATAATGCTTGGGATAAAACAGTTTTTGCTGATTGTTTTAGTGTTGATTATTATGGATGGGTATTAGAATTAAATTGGGGAGTCAATACTGAAATTGTAGGATTTATTATTATTTTATTACACGCCTCCATTCATGAGGCTCAATTAATGAATATCGCGATTCATCCAGATTATCAAAGACGTGGGCTCGCTTCGCGGTTATTACAACAGGCAATTGATTTTGCCAAAGCAAAACAGATCAAACAGTTGTTACTAGAAGTGCGTGTGTCTAATAGTGCTGCTATTGAATTTTATAAAAAATGGGGCGGAAAACAAATTGCTGTGCGAGAGGGTTATTATCCAAGTGCACAGGGTCGCGAAGATGCTTTAATATTTTCGCTGTTCCTAGAAAAGCCAGACTGTCAGCCCTGACGGTCGGGCTTCTGATATAAGCTATGCAGCAGCCGCAGGTGCGAGGGTGCGTACGTGACGGTGTCCTTCTTCTTGACCCAATACCTGTGCTAATTCGTGGTGCCCAAAGCCTAGTACTGCGGCTGCAGCTGCAATTTTATGAAATTCATGACTGGGTTCGGCGCCTTCTCTAGGTGCATGTTCTGCGAGTTTATCAAGACAAGCAGCTTCAATGGCTTCCCGAGAATGAGAAATCTTAGGACTGAGTCCGAGCGTCTGATGCGACATATGTTCATTGGTGATTTCAGGATGAGTTTCTAAAGCATGCTGGAAAGTTGTATCCGCCAACAGCTCAGTCGCTAATTCTGTGCTTTTTAAATCATTTTCAACTTTTTCTTCTTCCTCAATTTCTAAGATACTAGCTTGAACGGCTTCGTCTCGCTGAAATAGCAAATTCATGGCTGGGTTTAGCTGGAGATTCAATGGGTTGCTAGGATTGAGAGGATGGTTAATATTATTAATGATACTGGGGTGACTAGGATGGAGTAGTGCGCTAGGTTGGTGCTGTTGTTGCGACCGTACCTGCTGTAACAGTTGTAGCTGTTGGACAACGTTCTGAATAGACCCTGCGCATGCATTCAATAATGCTTGTACCCGCTGTGCGACGATAGGGGCGGGGAGCTGTCCTGCTCCGGCGACACGGTACAGTTCGCGCATTAAAGCAAGATTGCTGGTTAGCTGAGGGCGTAGGCTATGTTGTAGCCATTCTGGTCTGGCTTGTGCATTACGCTCTGCTATTTGCGCGAGCTGTTTTGCAAGCGGACGTCGAGATCGCATGATAGAACCCCTCTCGTGGTTTAGTGATCTTAAGTATACCCGTCAAACCTTAAAGAAAGCTTAAATTTTGTCACGAAATGCTATTCACCCTCTTTTTCAAAGGGGGCAGTGAAGTTACGCGCAAAATTTTTATTGTTTTCTATAATTATAAAAATAGTAGTGTTCGATAAGATGCGTGATGTTATATGGATATGACCAAAAAAAGACCACAATTTACCCCGCCATGGTGGCTGAAGAGCCGTCACTTACAGTCCTGCTTTAACACTCTGTTCCCCCCACAGGCCAAATCGCTATTGCTCTGGGAAGAGTTGGAGCTGCCAGACGGTGATTTTGTTGACTTATGTTGGGCGGGTAGTGACCATGCAGCGAAGATCGTGGTGTTGTTGCACGGATTAGAAGGGTCAGTCGACTCCCATTATATTCAGTCGACGATGGATGGGTTAGTGGCATCGGGTTGGCGATGTGTGGTCATGCACTTTCGTACGTGCAGTGGACGTTTGAATCGATTGCCGCGCAGTTATCATGCTGGGGAAACGGGTGATCTGCACTATTTAATTGAAGTCTTGCAGCACCGTCATCCGAACTGTTTAATTTCAGCAGTGGGCTTTTCTTTGGGCGGTAATGTGTTATTGCATTATCTCGCGCAAGAGCCGCAATCTCCCTTACGTTGTGCGGTTGCGGTTTCGGTTCCGTTTGAATTAAATTCCTGTGCAAATTATTTATCACGATTTTATCAATGGAATTTATTGCGCACGATGAAGCAGAAGGCCGATGCAAAAATTAAAGCGGGTTATGATATGCCAGTCAATGCTAAAGAGTTAAGTGCCATTCATGATTTTTATCATTTTGATGATGCTGTGACAGCACCCTTGCATGGATTTGGTAGTGCAAGCGATTATTATGAAAAAGTTTCTATTCGGTCGAAATTAAAAAAAATAAATCACCCTACGTTAATTATTCACGCATTGGATGATCCTCTGGTACCCGCTGATTGTGTGCCGCACGATTCTGAATTACCTACGACTGCGCGTTTGGAATTGCAAAAACAAGGTGGTCACGTGGGCTTTGTGCAGGGTCAACCTTGGCATCCCGTGTATTGGTTGACAGATCGCATCTTAGAATTTCTCAAAAATTCGCGTTGGTAGTTTTGGCTAATTGCGCGCGCAGTTTTTTTAATACGGTTTGAATGTGTGCGAAATTTTTTTGTTCTTTTTCGACGATGTGGCTCGGTGCTTTTTCAAGATAATTTGGATTGCTTAACATTTTTTCTAGTTTGAGATAATCTTTTTCGAGTTTATCAATTTCTTTTTGTAAGCGGGCCAATTCTGTTTGTTTGCTCACAAGACCTGCTAACGGAATATGTATTTCTAATTGATTAAGCACACTTGTTGCTGTGGCTGTTGGTATGACGTCGTCTGGTTTTGCAAGATGAATTTTTTCGGCTTTGGTTAAGCACTGAATAGTGTCTTGATACAAAGCCACCCGTTTCATTTCTTTATCATTGCCTTTACTGAAAATCACCGTAATTTTTGCGGCAGGCGAAATGCCCATTTCACTGCGAATGGTGCGGGTTGCCACGACGACTTGTTTGATCCAATGCATTTCTGCTTCGGCATGATGGTCGATTTCTTTTTCGTTAAATTGCGGATATTTTTCAGTTGCGATATCGTTGCCCGGTTTTCCTAATAAGGCGGCAACTGATTGCCATATTTCTGCGGTGATAAATGGCATGATGGGGTGCGTGAGACGTAGTAAAGCTTCTAGCACTTCCAGTAAAGTAAAACTGGTGCCGCGTACGGCACTACCGTCGACATTTTTATTATTTAATACGCATTTGGTGAGTTCCAGATACCAATCACAAAATTCATTCCAGATAAATTCATACAGGGTTTGAGCAGCCAAATCGAATCGATATGTGGACAACGCAGCTTCTACTTGTTGAATGGTTTTCTGAAATAGGCTACGAATCCAGATATCAGCCAAACTGTAAGTGAACGGTTTTTCAACATGAAATTCTTGCGGTGAAGTATTCATGATCACGAAACGCGCCGCATTCCATAATTTATTACAAAAATTACGGTAACCATCGATGCGCCCCATATCAAAATTAATATCACGTCCCGTGCTTGCCAATGCACAATAGGTAAAACGCAGTGCATCTGTGCCATAGGGACTGATCCCCTGCGGAAATTCTTTGCGCGTTTGCGCTTCGATGGTTTTTGCCATTTTAGGTTGTAATAAAGCGTACGTGCGTTTATGAATGAGTGCTGGCAAATCAATACCGTCGATCAGATCACACGGATCTAAAACATTCCCCTTGGATTTCGACATTTTCTTGCCTTCACTGTCACGAATTAACCCAGTGATAGTGACTTCTTGAAAAGGCACTTTTCCGGTGAATTTGAGTGCCATCATGACCATACGGGCGACCCAGAAAAAAATAATATCAAATCCGGTGACGAGGGTTTGTGTAGGATAAAACGTTTCAAAC
>Ga0207133_1010_pt1 | contig 39312 bp, 39 predicted proteins | sample Alteio_BWMinHeat_11_FD_153537 | JGI IMG/M metagenome (GOLD analysis project Ga0207133, IMG submission 153537) | Enriched cells from forest soil in Barre Woods Harvard Forest LTER site, Petersham, Massachusetts, United States -... | ecosystem: Environmental > Terrestrial > Soil > Temperate forest >... | reverse complement strand
CGCCGAATTTTTTTAATATATTCGCGAAACGACTTACTTTTTCGTGTAATTCTGCGTAGGTTATTTTAATAGATTGATCGGGAGAATCACCTTCCCAAATAATGGCGGTTTGATTGGCGCGTGCTGGCAAATGACGATCGACGCAGTTGTAACAGGCATTTAATTTGCCCTTTTTAAACCAGGCTGTATTGAAATTTTTAAAATCCCCTGTTAAAACACTTTCCCAAGGTTGAAACCAGGAAATTAATTTTGTAGCCTCATCCCCCCAAAAGCCATTGGGATCTTGTATGGATCGAGTATATATTTCTTGATAAGTATTTTTTGAAAAAGTGCCTGGCATAGGAAGTCCTTTTTATTTCAGATTTATTTCTCCCATGTTATGGCTCCCGTCATTGCGAGCGAGAGCGAAGCAACCCAGGCTTTAATGTTACTTGAGCTATGCCATTAAAGCCTGGGTTGCTTCACTCTCGCTCGCAATGACGGCGCGCAACATGAGTTATTTCAGAGAGTAGTAGTCTTCCTAGTTTATATAAGATGTCAAGATAGATTTGCGCGCGGGGTTTATTTATGATGGGAGAGGGGATTACCTAACTTAATTTAAGGATACTATTATGCTGGCCACTTACCGTTCGTTATGGGCATTGATACTCACGCTGTTTTTCAGCAGCTTCGCTTTCGCTACAGATGATAGTAACGGCACGGCTTTGCCACGATTCAACGTCCCAACGCTGTCGGGCAAACATCTTTCAAATAAAACTTTAGTCGGCCATGCCGCCCTCTTCAATGTCTGGGCATCTTGGTGCCACTATTGTCGCAATGAACACACGATGCTACTGAAAATCAAAAATACGTATCATGTCCCCATTTATGGATTAAATTTTAAAGATAAGCCCGACAATGCCAAAGCCTGGTTGCAAGAAGAAGGCAACCCCTATGTCGCAGTTGGCATCGATGAAAGCGGTTCGCTCGGAGAAGAACTGGGTGTCACCGGAACACCGGTGACATTTGTGCTCGATAAACATGGTCGAATTCGATATGAATATACCGGCGGCATTGATGAATCGAGCTGGAATAGTGTGTTATATCCAATGATTTTACGGTTTGAAAAAGAAAGTTAACTAAACAAGGAAAACGCGCTGTAATGAAAGAAAAAATTAAAAAAGTAAAACCCATTATTGGATGGCGTGAATGGGTTTCACTGCCTGAATTAGGCATTCAAACGATCAAAGCCAAAATTGACACCGGCGCGCGCACCTCCGCATTACATGCCTTTGCATTGAGGCCGTTTAAAAAAGCCAATCAAGAAAAAATTCGATTTGATATGCACCCTTTGCAAAATGACAATACGACCGTTATTACTTGCGAGGCAGATGTGATTGATTTGCGCTGGGTATCTGACTCTGGCGGCCACCGCGAAGAGCGTTTCGTGATTAAAACCCCGCTGATTATAGGGGAAAAAACGTGGTTTATTGAGATCACATTAACAGAACGTGATACTATGCTGTTCCGCATGCTCTTGGGAAGAAGCGCCATTCGAAAGCACTTTCTCATTAATCCAGCACGCTCGTTTATTACAACAAAAAACAAGGTTTTACTATGAAAATAGCGATTCTGTCGAGGAGACATGATTTATATTCAACCCAACGCTTAGTGGAAGCCGCCACTGCGCGTCACCATCAAGCCGATGTGATAGATACGTTACGGTGTTATATGAATATCACCTCCGCAAGCCCCACGATTCATTTCAAAGGCGCGGAATTAGAACGATACGATGCGGTCATTCCTCGTATCGGCGCATCCATCACATTTTATGGCGCCGCAGTCGTCCGTCAGCTTGAAATGATGAGTGTATTTTGTGTGAATGAATCCGTTGCGATTACTCGTGCGCGTGATAAATTGCGATCCTTGCAATTACTGTCGAAAAAAGGCATTGGCTTGCCTATTACTGGTTTTGCGCATTCTCCGGATGAAATTCATGATTTAATTAGAATGGTCGGCGGCCCTCCTTTGATTATTAAATTTCTAGAAGGAACGCAAGGCGTCGGCGTCGTCTTAGTTGAAACCAGCAAAGCGGCACGCAGCGTGATCGAAGCATTTTTAGGTCTGAAAGTGAATATTCTTGTTCAAGAATATATTAAAGAAGCCGCGGGCGCTGATATTCGTTGCTTTGTTGTTGATGGTGATGTCGTCGCTGCTATGAAACGCCAAGCAAAATCGGAAGAGTTTCGCTCTAACTTGCATCGCGGCGGCTGTGCGACAGAAGTTGAAATTACCGATGAAGAACGCACCATGGCGATTCGCGCGGCGCACATTATTGGTTTAAATGTCGCCGGCGTTGATATCGTCCGCTCACACCGCGGACCCTTAATTATTGAAGTCAATGCATCCCCGGGTTTAGAAGGCATTGAAAAAGCAACAGGAAAAGATGTCGCCTCATCCATTATTCAATTTATTGAACGTAGCGTAGAGAGAAATCAAGAAAAACCCAAAAATAAATTCTGAGATGCGAATGAATAGCTAGCACTACCGGTATGCACACATCTTTCGTGCCTCCTCTCCGCCTGCGCTTTTTGCGGGGGGAGAGGGAAATGCGCGACAGCGCGAGGGAGAGGTGGGCTCAAATCTTCCTTTTTTCTTTTAACGCCTTTTTCTTTTAAAGCTAAAAGGCAGTGCTGCGATACTTTCGCTAGCCTAAAGAAGACCTGCAAAAAACTGAAGATCAACTTTTGGGATTATTTGCTTGAAGGAAGATTGAGCCCACCTCTCCCTCGCGCTGCCGCGCATTTCCCTCTCCCCCCGCAAAAAGCGCGGGCGGAGAGGGGGCACGAAAGATGTGTGCATACCGTGGAGCGTCACTGACGCTCCCTAAACGCCTTAGCTATTAAAGCAATATCGCTTTAAAATCGGTCGCTAAACGCTGCAAATCGAGTTTATTCAAGAACAATGAGTAACACATCCAGGCGCTTAAAGCCGCTAAATCGCGAAATTGTGGGGGCACATATTGCGGTGGAATGGCGATTTCTTCTTCGACTAAATCTGACAAAATGTGAATATCTTCAAGTGTTGTTTTGCCCATAAATAAAATGGGAATTTGATTCACGAGACCTCGTTGCACGGCCAAGCGAATATAATTATAAATTAAAATAAACCCTTTGCTATATGACAAATCTTTCGTAAAAGGCCCCCCATCGGGAATACTCCCACGAAAAACGCGCGTAGCGGAATGATAGCTGTCGTTTTCATCCAATCCTTGCTCGCGATAAAAATGGAATACCTCCAAAAAATTCGCGCCTTCTTCTGCCATATTGACGCCCGTAATACGATTGGTTAAACGCTTTAATCGTCCAGGGTAGGATGCAAAGGTAAATACTTCTGTAATAATCGCGAGTCCTTCTTGTGTAATCGTTGATGAAGGCGGACCTTTACTTAAGAAAGTGCAAACCGGTTGCGCCAACCCATTCATCGTTGTTCCTAAATGAACCCAGCCTTCATGCACTTCAAATGTTCTGATTTCACGCTCACTGAACATCATGCCTTTATGAATTTTAATGCGCTCAGCGCCCGCTGCCGCATCGGCTAAAATGCCATCACTGATTTCTACACGGACTGAATTAGTTTTATCTGTGAAATAACTTGCAAAGCGATCTTGAAGAATTTGTACGGTTTCTTCGCTTGAATATTTTTCAATGTCCGCATCCGTCACAACTTGATCTTTAATATTTGCTAATGTACTTGAAACGAGTGTCGCTAAATCTTTTAATGTGGGCGCCCCGACATGAAAAGCATCTTCCGAACTCCCATATAATTCTTGCGATATTTCAGTAAACTTTGGCGTACCGCGCACCAGTAACATTTCGACGACGCGAGAATATTCATGACACATGCGCTGCATAATACTACCCACGCCGCTATATTGACCGAGTTTACGGCGAATGCTGCGTTCAATTTCGTGGAATTCTTGGATTTTTTTAAATGGATCAAATTGCAGTGGGTTTTTTTCAAGATAATAAGTCGTATTCACGCGCGGCAGTTTTTTGCATTTATTTTTAAAAAACCGTTCTTTAACGCGCGCATCCCATTTTAATGCATCTAACACTCGAATGGGTTTTTGTGCGTTTACAATCAGCTCAGAAAGCTCGTGAATAACACTTTGATAATCCGTCAACATAGGTACCATCCACCCGAGCACGTTTCTCAGGGAATAGTAGCAAGAATCCGCTAGTCGCGCATTAACTTCAAATTAAAAATAATTACAGCATCCCAAATTTTTTTAATTTTGTTCGCAATGTTCCGCGAGATAGACCCAACATACGGGCCGCTTCAGATTGATTGTAGCGTGTTTGCTTCATGACAACCGCAAGCAACGGTTCTTCAATTTCATCCAAGAAAAAATCATACACGTTTTTAGGTTCTTCACCATTTAAGCTCGCAAAATAATGCCGGATCACTTCGGCAACATTTTCACGCAATGTCACTTCCGTATTGTCAGAATCACTGTGGGTTTCGTTGTAAGTCATGTGCCTTTGTCCTCATCCCTGGAAAGGATAATAATAAGTTAATAAATTTAATAATCTGCAAATTGTGAGTTGCGCCTTTCATTTTCTTCAGCGCATTCAACACATAATTGAAAGCCTAGTTTTCGTCGCGCGGCGGGAATAGCCTCACCACATTCTTTACATATTTTTGCACCTGGCGTCATCGTTGCGGCACGGCGAATTTTTTCTAGCGCGTCTGAAACTTGTCTATCAATATAATTCGACGCAACATCTGCTTCATCAGCCATAGATACCTCCAAAAAGGACGCATATTATAAGGAAAATAAAGAGAATTGCAAAAAAAATTTGCGCTTTAAGGTGCTTAACCCCGCAACCGGCGCGGGGTTTTCGTTTTTTAGCGACTCAACTGATCACTTCCGGGCCGGCCTTTCGCACCGCCTCACTCACATCGAATTTTTTGAAGTTCTCAATAAATTTTTCCATCAGTAACTTCGCAAAATGATCATGCGCATCAACATCGGACCATGATAAACGTGGATTTAATACTTTACTATCAACCTGTTGGACTGATTTTGGAATATCGAAATTAAACCCCGGTAATTTTTCATACTGCGCGTGACGTAAATCCCCGTTGACAATAGCCGTCACGACCGCACGGGTCGTTGGAATCGAAAACCGATTGCCGCCCTGGCCCTGTACGCCGCCTGTCCATCCGGTATTGACTAAATAGACTTCTGCATCCGAATTTTCTAAACGCTTCATTAATAAATTCGCATAAACACTAGCAGGACGTGGGAAAAACGGTGCGCCGAAACACGTGCTAAACGTTTGTTTAATGCCCGTCCCTTGTCCTACTTCAGTACTGCCTACTAACGCAGTATAGCCACTTAAAAAATAATAAGCCGCTTGTTCTTTAGTCAGACGCGCAACCGGCGGCAATACGCCGTATAAATCACACGTTAAAAACAACACAGCAGTCGGTTGGCCGGCTTTATTTTCAGCGACACGCAAAGGAATATGTTCACGCGGGTAGGCTGCTCGTGTATTTTGCGTTAACTTTGAATTGGTATAATCAGGAACGTGCGTCACAGGATCTAATATAACATTTTCTAAAACCGCACCATGACGAATCGCCTCCCAAATCACCGGTTCGCGTTCCTGCGAGAGATCAATACATTTCGCGTAACATCCCCCTTCAAAATTAAACACGCCATCGGCACTCCAACCATGTTCATCATCCCCAATTAAATAACGATCAGGATCCGCAGATAAAGTGGTTTTGCCCGTCCCCGACAATCCGAAAAATAAAGCTGTATTCCCATCTTTCCCAACATTCGCGGCGCAATGCATAGGGAGCACTTCTTTTTCTGGTAATAAAAAATTAAGCACTGAAAACATGGCTTTTTTCATTTCGCCAGCGTAAAACGTACCGCAAATTAAAATACGGCGCTTGGAAAAATTTAAAATCACAGCGGCATCGCCATTGACCGCATCCCGTGCAGGATCTGTTTTAAATCCGGGGACACAAAGAAGAGACCATTGATTAGGCTGATCAGAAGTAATGGGGTGCTCAGGTTGAATAAATAAATTGTGCGTAAATAAATGATGCCAAGCAAGCTCCGTCACGACTTTGACTGTGAGCGAAAGAGTTTCTTCTGCGCCGACTTTGAGATAGGAAACAAACGAACATTCTTTTTGATTTAAATACGCTTCTGCACGCTGCCATAAAGCATCAAATCGGTCTGTGTTAATCGATTGATTAATCGCATTCCAATCGACTGTTTTGTCAGTCAATGCATCTCTTACAATAAATCGATCTTTAGGAGAGCGCCCCGTCCGCGGACCCGTCATCACAGTCAAGGCTTGATTGGCGGCCAGCACGCCTTCTTTTCTTGCTAAAGCAATATTGACTAATTCGGAGGCTGATAAATTGGTATAGGTTCTCATGTGGGTTCTCAATTCTTCTGCTTGAATCATTACTATTGGCTCCTAATTGAATGTTCGCCTCTATTCTCTATTCTAAAAATGCGGTATTGTACCTAAAATTTACAAAATACACTAAAAATCTTTTCACTTCTACAAAACATGTGAATAAATATAGGATTATCCAATGACTGCATTAGATCAAGCCATCGCCGCGGCTTTCAATAGTGAGGGAAAACAAGAAGACGTCAATAAAGTCTATTTAACGTTAGTCCAATCCTCTTTATTTGTGCCCGTCAAAAATAAAGATCCGGCCCTAAATCATATTGATGAACAAAACCCTTTTTCGCCGTTATTTGCAAAAATTGAAGGGCGTTATTTTATGCTGGTGTTTGATCTGCTGGAACGCTTAACCGCTTGGGCGGGAGATCATTTAAACGAAATCGATTATGTAGAAATTTCTGGGAGAGACGTGATTGCTGGCATCAATGAAGATGTTTTTTTGTGTTTGAATATGGGAACAGCATTTTACAAAGAATTTTCACCCGATGAAATAAAACGCTTAAAAATGATTGTCTCGCGTATTTTGCAGATGAAAAATGGTTAGCTTTCAAACCCAAAACTCATCACTTCTGCGATCGTCTGATGTTTTAGCTTTAGCATCATTAAACGATCGACTCCCAATGCCACTCCCGCACAAGAAGGAAAACCATGCTGCAAGGCCGCAAGAAAATATTCATCGATCGCAACAGGCGGAAGCTGAAGCTGCTCGCGTTGCTGCAAATCTGCGACAAACCGCTGACGTTGCTCCTTCGCATCCTCTAATTCATGAAATCCATTCGCAAGCTCAATCCCTCTGAAATACACTTCGAACCGTGAAGCAACAGGTGGGTTTTCCGGACGAATTCTCGCAAGTGCCGCTAAAGAAACCGGGAAATCATAAATAAAAATCGGCTTTTCTTGGCCAACCAGCGGCTCTATACAATGCGTAAATAATAAATCAAGCCACGCATGGCGTGCGCTCAATGCACTTTTAAAATTTATTTTTTGTTTCGCAATTTTTTCTAATTCTTCTATAGGCGCGGTATGGGGATCGCATCCCAGCTGTTTTTCAAATAAATCTTGATAAGAAATTCGTTCTGCTGATGATGTTTCCAAGATTTTTTTTAAAAAATCATCCATCTCATCCATCAACGCATGGTGATCAAAGCCTATTCGATACCATTCAAGCATCGTAAACTCAGGATTGTGTTTTTTCCCGAGATCCCCTTGTCGAAAAGCTTTACCCAGTTGATAAATAGAGCCGTATCCTGCCGCTAATAAGCGTTTCATCGCGTATTCAGGGGAGGTTTGTAGATAAAGCATTTTTTCTTGCGAACTATTTTTAAAAATAGCGGGAATTCCCACAACATGCGGATCCGTCACCGTGCTACTTGAAAGCAAAGGGGTCTCCACTTCAAGTACATCGCGCTCAGCAAAAAATTGTCGGATGTGCGCGAGCATTGCCGCGCGCGCGCGAAGTGTTTCAAGCGTCGCCGTGGGGTGCCAAGAGGGCATGGCTATTCTTTCACTCTCGAAACATATTCACCTGTCCGTGTATCGACTTTAATTAACTCCCCTTCTGAAACAAATAACGGCACGCGCACGACCGCCCCCGTTTCTAATTTAGCGGGCTTGCCGCCTCCCCCTGAGGTATCGCCGCGCACCCCTGGATCTGTTTCTGCGATTTTCAATACCACAAAATTGGGTGCCACAACCGCCAATGGACTGCCATTCCAAAGCGTCAACATACAGTCACTTTGTTCTTTGAGCCACTGCGCGGCGTCAGCCACATGCGTCTCATCCATCACATATTGCTCAAAATTTTCCTTCGCCATAAAGTGCCAATCGTTCCCCTCGCCATAGAGATATTGCGCTTCAATATCAATAATATCAGCCACTTCAAACGTATCACCGGATTTATAAGTACGCTCGATCACGCGTCCTGTTTTTAAATTACGAATCTTAATACGATTGAACGCCTGGCCTTTGCCGGGTTTCACGAATTCATTTTCTAGAATGGTACAAGGATCATTATCCACCATGACTTTCATGCCATTGCGAATTTCATTTGTGCTGTAGACTCCCATTTTCTTCTCCTTCTGTCGAATTCGCCTATAATACGCGTTTCGTTTGGAAAATGGCAAAGATGAAATGCAACTTAGATAAAAACAAATCCTGGCAACACGCGCTCACGAATGCAATCACAGAACCCAGTGAGCTGATTAAATTACTTGAATTAGATGAGGCGCTCATCCCAAAAGCGCATCTTGCAGCCATTACATTTCCGCTAAAAGTGCCTCGTGGTTTTGTTGCGCGCATGAAAAAAGGAGATGTGAACGACCCTCTCTTGCAGCAAGTCTTGCCCCTTGCCGCTGAACTTGAAACACACGCGGGATATGAAACCGATCCCCTTCGCGAAAAACAATTTAATCCTATCCCTGGGCTATTACATAAATATCCCAGTCGCGTTCTCTTAACACCCATTGGAGCATGTGGAATCAATTGTCGTTATTGCTTTAGACGGCATTTTGCTTACGAAGATAATAATCCAGGCAGCGCTGGCTGGGAAAAAGCAATCGATTATATTGCAAAAGACCCCGCCATTTCTGAAGTTATTTTAAGCGGCGGTGATCCGCTGGTTGCCAATGATTCAACGCTCGCCTCACTCACACAAAAATTAATCCACATCCCTCATATTAAACGCCTACGCATTCATACCCGCATGCTGATTGTATTGCCTGAACGCATCACAGAAGAATTGATCACAGCCATCACCCATCCGACGATCAAAACGATTCTTGTGACCCATTGCAATCACCCCCAAGAAATCAATTCAGAAGTGGTGCTCGCCGCACAGAAATTAAAAAAAGCCGGCGTGATATTACTCAACCAAACGGTCTTACTCAAAGGAATCAATGACCATGTCGATATATTAGCGGCTCTCAGCGAAGCTTTGTTTTCTGCAGATATTTTGCCCTATTATTTACATATCCTAGATAAAGTCCAAGGCGCTGCGCATTTTGATTTAGCATTACAAACGGCCCGCACACTGCATCAAGGATTAATAGAGCGATTGTCTGGTTATTTAGTGCCCAAATTAGTCTGTGAACAACCTGGCGCACCTGCTAAGGTTTCAATGACAGGCTTAGAATTTTGCACAGAATAGGTTTTACGCGGCTTTTTTATTAAATTTTCAAAAATTCTCGGGAAAATCGCATATTATATCTATAACATATTGATTATAAATTAATATTATTGCTAGCTAAATAATAAACAATCGAACAAAATTTGTTATTTCGCAACTTCTACCAGGTTTTACGATAGTTAAACACAATGTTATCCACAGAAACTGTGGATAACTTAGCGTTCACCGGCCTTGAGTTGACACTTTTAAGCTTTAGGTCAATACTGGATAAATAAAATACGATATTTGCAGCAAAGGACTCTCCAATGACAAGCGCATGGTTAGAGCGATTGCGAGCGAAATTGGTTCAGCACTATGGAACGGAAAAGGGCAATGCGCTCAGCAAGAAGTATGCACATGCTTTTTCAAGTAGCTACCAAGAAGATTTTTCTGCGAAAAATACGCTCGATGATATTCAACGATTAGAATTACTATCCCCCCATCATCCGCTCGAAATTAATCTCTACCATGAGACCCATGCAACCGGTTGTCGGCTCTATCTTAAATTATTGCAATATGGGAGACCTATTGCCTTATCCGATATTTTACCCATTTTAGAAAATATGGACTTGCGCACTTTTAGCGAACGTCCTTATAAAGTCACTTTGGAGAAAGACAAAGACGCGATATGGATTAGCGATTTTAGTGTTGCCTATTTGCGATCGCCTGATCTTGATATTCCAAAAATACAAACCATTTTTCAAGAAGCGTTAATAAAAATCAATGCGGGATGTTTTGAAAATGATGGGTTTAATAAACTTATTTTAGGGGCTGAAATTCCCTGGCGCGATATTATTATTTTGCGCGGGGCTGCGAAATATTTGCAACAAATTGGCTTTCGGTTTACGCAGCCTTATATTGAAAACACGCTCGCCAATTATCCTGCGATTTCTAAAAGTCTTATTTTATTATTTCAAGCCAAATTTGACCCACAAAAAAAATCTTCCCCGAAAAAAATTGAAACGATGGCGGCCACTATTCAAAGTACATTGGATGCCGTTAAAAGTCTGGATGAAGATTTAATTTTGCGTACGTTACTTGCCTTAATTCAAGCTATTCTCAGAACCAATTATTTTAAAAAAGAAAATGGCGAATATAAAAATTATTTTTCATTTAAACTCGCTTCTGAAAAAATTCCAAATCTACCTTTGCCGCATCCTCTTTATGAAGTCTTTGTCTATTCGCCACAATTTGAGGCCATTCATTTACGCAGCGCCAAAGTCGCGCGCGGCGGCATTCGATGGTCTGATCGTCGAGAAGATTTTCGCACTGAAGTGTTGGGTTTGATGAAGGCACAAAAAGTAAAAAATGCCATCATCGTGCCTTCAGGCGCCAAAGGAGGATTTGTTTTAAAAGCCATTCCGCCGCATGCAACACGCGAAATGTTACTAATAGAAGTCGTCAATTGTTATAAAGATTTCATGCGGGGATTATTAGATATCACGGACAATTTAATCAATAACAAAGTCATCAAACCTACGGAAGTCGTTTGTTATGACGATGATGATACTTATCTTGTTGTCGCCGCTGACAAGGGCACATCGACTTTTTCAGATATCGCAAACGCCATTGCATCAGAATATCATTTTTGGTTGGGGGATGCTTTTGCATCTGGGGGTTCCACAGGCTACGATCATAAAAAAATGGGCATTACCGCAAAAGGCGCGTGGGAATCCATCAAGCGTCACTTTCATGAATTGGATGTCAATATTGATGAAACGGATTTTACCGTCGCAGGCATTGGCGATATGAGCGGCGATGTCTTTGGTAATGGCTTACTTTACACCGATCGCATTAAACTCGTTGCGGCATTTGATCATAGAGATATTTTTCTGGATCCAAATCCCAATCCAAAAAAATCTTTCCTAGAACGAACTCGTCTTTTTAAATTATCCACTTCATCTTGGGAAGATTTTAATCCTAAAATAATTTCAAAAGGCGGCGGCGTTTTTTCTCGTGCTAGCAAATCGATTCCTATTTCTTCTGAAGTAAAAAAAATTCTTGGGATACAAGATAATTTTCTCGCACCCAATGATTTAGTGCGCGCTATTTTAAAAGCACCTGTGGATCTTTTATATAATGGCGGCATTGGAACCTATGTCAAAGCAACCTCCGAATCGCATGCTGATGTGGGGGATAAAACCAATGAATTTTGCCGCATCAATGGCGATGAATTACGTTGTCGTGTAGTGGCTGAAGGGGGGAATTTAGGTTTCACACAATTAGGTCGAATTGAATATGCCTTACAAGGCGGCTTAATCAATACTGACTTTATTGATAATTCAGGGGGCGTTGATTGTTCTGACCATGAAGTGAATTTGAAAATTTTATTAAACAAAGAAGTGCTTCAAGGCACTCTCACTGAAAAAAAACGCAATCAATTACTCGCTTCCATGACGCATGAAGTCTCCGCTTTAGTTTTACAAGATAATTACAATCAAGCGCTCGCCATGGCTATCGCCGTTGATCACTCAGCGAAATTAATCGGTCTTTATCAAAATTATCTTAAAGAATTAGAAGATACCCATGTACTAGATCGCGCTGTTGAATTTCTACCTGATAATAAAAAAATAGTAGAACGAAAAACAGCAGGACAAGGTTTAATGAGCCCAGAATTGGCGGTTTTGCTTGCGTACTCAAAAATTCATATTAAATCAGAAATTTTAAAAACCGATGTCACAGAAGATCCTTATTTTTCAGAAATATTAGAAAAAGCATTTCCCGCTAAAATCTGTCAATTATATGGAAAATCGTTACAAGCGCATCCTTTGCGCCGAGAAATTATTGCAACCTATCTTAGCAACCAAGTCGTCAATGAAATGGGCATTACCTTTGTTTACCGTATGCACATTGAAACGGGCGCATTGGTCAGCGATATTATTCGCGCGCAATTTATTGCGGCCAGCATTTTTAAGACGCAAGAATTGCAAAAATTAATTGACTCTCCTATTGGCGAAATCAGCGCGTCCATGCAACATGAAATTCTTCATCATATCCGTCATCTTGCCAATCTTGCCGCACGCTGGTTTTTACGCGTCAATCGTTTACAAGGCAGCATGAAAGACATCATTGCGCACTATTCTGCTGGCGTAAAAAAATTAGAAACCATCATTCCTGATCTGATGCTGGGTGCGACAAAAATGTATCTAGAAAAACAAGAAGAACATTTTACAGAAAATGAAATATTAAAAAATTTAGTGCGCCGCGCTGCTATTCTTCGTGCTATGTATACCTCACTCAATATTATTGAAGTGGCGACGCAACAAAAATTTGATTTAATCAAAACAACAAAAGTCTATTTTACCATCGGGGGTCGATTTAGTTTAGTATGGTTTCGTGATCAAATTGGCGCCGATTCCCGCGAAGGTCATTGGAATACCTTAGCGCGACTCACTTTGCGTGATGAACTCGACATTCTTCAAAAATTATTGACGATTGAAATTATGAAGAGCGATCCCAAAGGCTCAAATATCCATAAAATAATTGATCATTGGGTGACAAAAAACGAGCTTGCCATCAACCGTTGGGAAAAATTATTGGGATTATTGAGTGAATCATCTGCAATCGATTATTCTATGTTTTTTATTGCCATTCGAGAATTGTCAAACTGGGTGAGTATGGTCGCCCTCAAAAAATGAATAAAACCCTTTCTCTGTTAATACCGCCTGTAAACGCACATCCCAAGGTTCTCTCGGTAATTCAGCGATTTGTTGAGATTGATAGCCTAAGCCGATTAAAATAGGTTTCGTTTCTTTCTTTTTATTTATATTTATATTTAAAAACGAAAACGTGCGATCATAAAATCCTGCACCCATCCCTAATCGATTGCCCTGTGAATCAAATCCAACCAAGGGCGCAATGACAAGATCCAGTGCTGCAGGTGAAATAACAGGGGTATTGATAGGCTCAAGAATCTGAAATTGATTCGGCTTTAATTCGTCATGCTTATTATATTCTGCGAATTCCAAAAATTTTTCTTGTGATTTTGAAATAATCGGTAAATAACATTTTTTTTTCAGTTGCCGAATGGCCTCAATAATTAAACTACAATCAAATTCCTCAGGCGATGCTACATAACAACCAATGCGCTCGCTCTGTTCAAAAAGAGGCTCTCGAAGTAAATGTTTGACAGCCTCTTCTGCCGCTAGAATGCGTTTTTGATGCGGTATCGCTTTGCGTAAAGAGCGCAATGTTTTTCGAAGTGCGTGCTTATTTTGCAGAAGAAGACTCCGTGACGAGATGCTCCGCCAAAGAATGGGTGATTTTATCTTGTAAATCACAAAGACGATGTTGAATTTGATTGTCTAGGCTTAAATAATCATGGGTGATATTTAACGCGGTAATCAACACAATTCGATCAATACTTAAGACTTGACCACTGTCGCGGAGTGCTCGCATTTTTTCTTCAAAATACCGTGCCGCTTCTTGCAATGATTCGACTTCCGATTCTAGGCATTTAATTTTGTAGGCGCGGCCCATGATTTCGATAGTAACGCCAAAATTTTCCGTTTTCATTGTGTTTTCTCATATGATAATTCGATTGATTTAAGACGCGACATCATCGTTTCAATTTGTGAAATGGCCATTTTATTCCTTGCTAATAGGACTTGTTTTTCGCGTGAGAGTAGCGCTTTGCTTTGTCTTAATTTGGCATTGGCAATTTTTAATTGTTCGCATTGCTGTTTGAGTCCTTGAATTTGCTTACTCAAGCAGTGAATAATATCATCCATGATATGAACCTCAAGCTAAAAAGTTGAATCATCTTAAGCCCCGCATTATCCTGTCGTCAACCCTCTCATCATGCCCTCTCATCATGCATTGATAAATTCGACGATCTTTCTAAAATCAGTTATTCTATACCCCTTTTAATAGCCTGAAACAGAATGACTATACTAACCTCTCTTCCTGAATGGCGCGCACTTCTGGCGCATCAAAAAACAGTGGCTTCATGCTCGATGCTTCTTGCATTTAAAAATGATCCGACTCGGTTCACGCGTTTTTCGTTAGAACAAGGCGACATTTTTTTAGATTATTCAAAGAACCGAATCACGCCTGAGACACTGCCGTTGTTATTTAATCTTGCAGAAGCAACGCTTCTACGAAAAAAAATGGACGATTTATTCGCAGGCCGCGCTGTCAACTTTACAGAAAAACGTCCCGCGCTGCACACGGCACTCCGCAATCCGCATGCAAACCCTGTGATGATTCAAGGGGTGAACATCATGACTGATATTCATGCTGCGCTACAGAAAATGCGTGAATTCACAGAACAAATTCGACAGCACGCATGGCGGGGTGCGACGGGTAAACCGATTCGCGATATTGTCAACATTGGGATTGGTGGCTCCCATCTTGGGCCCATGATGGCAACCCATGCGCTGCGTGCTTTTCATTTGGATTCTTTACGGTGTCATTTTATTTCAAATATTGACAGTGCACACTTGCAAGAAGTGTTGCAAGAGATCGATCCTGAGGCGACTTTATTTATTATTTCATCGAAATCGTTTACCACATTAGAAACCATGACGAATGCGAATACACTGCGCGCTTGGTTACAGGAAAAATTACCGGGAAAAAATCTGACTCCTCATTTTGTTGCCGTCACAGCGGCTTTCGATAAAGCCCGCGAGTGGGGGATCCCGACATCACAGATTTTCCCGCTGTGGGAGTGGGTGGGCGGGCGTTTTTCGGTTTGGTCTGCCATTGGTTTGCCTGTTGCTCTCATGATTGGAATGGATGCTTTCCTAGAATTTCTGCAAGGCGCACACAAGATGGATGTGCATTTTCAAGAAACCGATTTTTCACAGAATATGCCCGTTATCATGGCGCTGCTAGGCATTTGGTACATCCATTTTTTTGCGGCTAAAACGCACGCTGTGATTCCTTATACGCATCAATTAAATTATTTTCGAGCGCATTTGCAACAATTGGACATGGAAAGTAACGGTAAAAGCATGAATCATCACGGTGAGCCGGTCGATTATCTGACGGGGCCCATTATTTGGGGAGAACAAGGTTGTACAGGGCAACACGCGTTTCATCAGTTGCTTCATCAAGGACAACATGTTGTTCCCATCGATTTTATTTTAGTGGGTGAAAGTACGGAAGAATTCAATCATCAAGATATTTTAATCGCGAGCGGTTTAAGTCAAGCCGAAGCTTTATTGCGCGGGAAAACAACTGCTGAAGCCTACGAAGAATTACGCAAAAATAATTATTCAGAAAAAGACGCACGCCAACTGGCCCCTCATCAATCCATTCCAGGCAATCGCTCCAGCAATATTTTATTTTTGAAAAAAGTAACGCCTTTTAATTTAGGGGCTTTATTAGCACTCTATGAACATAAAATTTTCGTACAAGGCGCCCTCTGGGATATTAATTCATTTGATCAATGGGGTGTTGAATTAGGAAAACAATTATTACCTCCCATCTTACAGGATTTAACCAATGGCAAAATCAATACCGAACATGATGCGTCGACGCAGGGGCTGATTCAGCATTATAAAAATTTACGAGAGCAAAAAAAAACCCATGAAAAATAAAATTATCCTCTGGATTTTTCTTAGCGTCTTAGTAAGTTTCTTACTGGGATGTGGACAAACGGGTCGATTGTATCTTCCCGAAAAACAAGGTACAAACTCGCATGCCCACCATTAAATTCACAAAAATGCATGGCTTAGGAAATGATTTTGTCGTGATCGATGCCATCACGCAATCCATTCCGCTCGATCATCTTTCCATCGCAGCGCTTGCTAATCGTCATACTGGCATCGGCTTTGATCAATTATTACTGATCGAAAAATCGTTATCCAACGCTGATTTTTTCTGCCGCATTTTTAATTCTGACGGCACGGAAGCGGAGCAATGCGGCAATGGCATGCGCTGCGTTGCACGATTTATTTATGAGAAAGATTTGGCTGTAAAAAAACAACTTGCGATTGAAACACAATCTGGCATCGTTCAGACAACACTTCAAGATTTCGACAATATTCACGTTAATATGGGTCACCCTACAATAGAACCCTCGCAGGAAGTGAGTCTTTCGCCTAACGCATCTCCCCTTAAACTCACTTTGATTTCAATGGGCAATCCCCATGCCATTTTGAATGTCCCCTCAGTCGTATCGGCGCCCGTTCAAGAACTGGGCGCGTCCCTTTCAACACATCCGATATTCCCTCATGGCATCAATGTCGGATTTATGGAAATTGTGAATCGCCAGCATGTTCGCTTACGCACGTTTGAGCGCGGCGCGGGTGAGACACTGGCATGTGGAACCAATTCCTGTGCGGCGGTTGTCGCAGGCATAATAAATCATGCGTTAGATCCTAAAGTCCGCGTAGCGCTCGCCTTGGGAAGTCTATGGATTGAGTGGCCGGATGAAAATTCCCCGCTCATGATGAGCGGGCCGGCTGACAATGTTTTTGAGGGAACGATTAAGGTCTCACACGTAACGTCGTAATTGGCATTTTTGCCACACGTCCCCCTCTTGTGGCTTTGTTGAATAATTTAACCTTAGAGCGTAGCCCCGAAACTCCTCCCTTTGAAAAAGGGAGGCGGGGAGGGATTTATCTAACTATGTTTGAAAACTGGTATCCCAATTAATGTCATTTTATTTAATACATAACAATAAAGCTTATCTTATATTTTTGTGTTCATAATTTTGAATTTTTGTATAAATCCCTCCCCGCCTCCCTTTTTCAAAGGGAGGAGTTTCGGGGCTACGCTCTAAGGTTAAATTATTCAACAAAGTCCCCTTGTGGAAAGAGGTCAGCAAATCGCGTCAGTCTTCGTTGAAACTTGCGACAGGACCATAAAAATATTACCTTTTAAATTCCTTAGTTTCTTTTGTAATCTTAGCTTCTTTTGCAACCCTAGCGCCTATTTCTGCATACCTCTTGTCATGCTCTTTACGTTCCTCTTCTGAAGGATAGTTGTAAAATCCAGTAGTGCCTCTGTCGACCACGGGTTGGCATTGAATCATTATCCTTGATCTTTGAGCATATATTTCTCCATCAGAAGGTAAGCTTTCTTTATAGACATTGCGATTAAAAGCATTATCACTCTTTTCAAAATTCTTGATAAGCATCTCTACTTTTTTTTTTTCAAGCATACCTAAGTCATGGCTCTCGCTAATACGACTTTCCAAAAGAGCCCCTGAGTGTTCAAGTGTTCTTCTTTCTTCGAGCTTTGCTTCTTCAAGTATTTCAAAGTGCCACGTAACTGGCGCTGTTGTTGTTTTGTTCAAGAGTAAGTGATACTTGGCCATGATATATCCTCGTTTTAGGTTATAAATATACAAATAAAGTGCATATGGTAACACAACGAATTTATTTTAAACAATTTTCAATAGCCGATTTCTTTTTGCGGGCATGAGGCAAAATTAAACGAATGGAAGGAAAACCGGTGCAACGTCAACTCAGTTCCGAGCCGCGGCCGCTAGGGAACCTCTATCGGAGCAGGGGAATTTGTGCTGTCTCCAGTCTTAGCGAATTCATTAAATTTTCTATTAAAAATGATAATGAACATGCACATGACCGGCATTATGTTTTTTATTTTTTGATACAGGTCTCTTTTTTATTACTATCTCTATATCTTGATTTAATTTATTTAGAAGACTAATGAGCTTTCCTAGAGAAAATCCTGATAATTGCCCGCGACACAGCAAAGAAATCTTAGGCTGTTTTAATTCTAATTTTTCAGCGGCTTTTTGTTGAGTCCAATTTTCTTGCTCAATAATGGTAATGATACGTGATGCCAAAATTGCTTTAGCTTGCATCTCTTCCGCATTTTTAAAGCCTAAATCTTTAAAAACATTTGTTGATCCGCGCTCACATTTTTCTTTTTTACTCATTTTTGCCTCACATTAATACTATTTATTTTGAGATAACGCATCTTCTTTTGCTAAAGCCAGGCGTTGCTTAATTAAATCAATATCCTGTTTAGGCGTCTTGATGCCTGTTTTTGATTTTTTTTGGAAAGAGTGCAAAACGTAAATTGTATCTCCCAATTTAACAGCATACACAGCACGATAAGTATTCTTATTATAATCGCTGACAATTTCTATAACGCCAGTTCCTACTCCTGTCAGCGGCTTTGCGTTTAAGGGCATCTTGCCTTCTTGTGCCTGGTGCAGTGAAAAGCCCATTGTTCTTTGCACAACTACTGGCATATTTTTTAAGTCACGCTTTGCTGAGCCTACCCAGCATAATTCTTTTAACTTCATGACTAATCCATTTATTAATAATAGCTCAATTTATTTAATTATACCAATTTTGGTATAATACTTAACTTGCGCTTACCCATAATGAAAGTTGTAAGTATTATAATAAATTGATTTTTATGAAAAAATGACAAAAATTCAGTTTATAACGACGACAAAATCCCAACTCGGCGCCGTTTTCCATTTTTGACTAACATCACCCCATTTTTACTAATCGATACCACCACAGAACCATCTAGTGGGAGCACATCGCCAATGGAGACATTAAACATTTTGCCTTGATAACCGACGACCGCATTCCATCGGCCGAGTTGCATGGAAACAGAAATCACAACATAGGGAACTTCTATCGGAGCGGGGGGGATTTGTCCTGTCTGTGGAAGAGGGATCGCCATTTCACCTGTACTTGTGCTCGCAAGGTAGGCTTGCGTTTGTGATGTGGGCGGTGTCGAGGGGCGAGTGAGTAAATCACTCACGTTTTTTTCTGCCGTGACGGTGGCAAGACGGGCGGAGGCTATTGCTTGATTGGTTTCCGCAATTTCGCGTTGCAGTTTTAACATTTGTAATTGATTAATTTGATCAACGTAGATTTGTTCGGATTTTTTTTGCAATTCTAAAATTTGCGAATCGACGCTGACTGTCGTTTCGCGCAAGAGTGGTTGCTCAGATGGCCCTTGCGCTGCTGCCATCGCCGGATTTTGGGGGGACGGCCTTGCTGGCGGCGCGCCGGTTGGACCATTCACTGTCATCTGGCCGGGTTGTTTTTGAGCGGCGGGTGTCGGCGTCGTTGCGACGGGCGTTTCTGATTTACCGCCGCCAAAGAGATCAATGAGTTCCCATCCCACAAAAATCAACACCACGACTAGGACAATGGCCGTTATTTTTTGTCGGCTCGACATCGATGAGAGTTTTCCTAATTTTTTTATCTGCGCCATAATGTTAACTTCCTAATGCTCTCAAAATAATGTTTCCAGAAATGGTTTGATTACTGATATTCATTGTCGCCTTGACTAACACTAATGGCAAATTTTGCAATTTACGACCTAGTAAATCTAACGTTGTTGGGGTGATGCCATTAAATGTTATTGTGAGAATCTGCTCAGAATAACGTCCCTTATTCGTCAATGCCCCCACGCCTAAACTATTTCCAGGTAAAATATAGGATAAATTATCAATCATGGTTGCAACCACATTATTTAACGGACTAATGGTCGTAGGCGTTGGGCGACTGACAAATCCAGTATGAACAATTAAATAAAAACCATTCGTCCCCACCTCAACTGTCGCGCGTTGTTGTTTCGCCCATGCGTAAAGTAAATTGGTTCTGGCGCCTAGCGATTTGACTGACACGCGCAAAACGTCGTTTTGATAATCTAAACTGTCCGCATACCAACCCGGCAACGTGGTCAATTGCCAAATCGCCGTTGAAAACCAACGTACTTGTTCTGAAGGATTCGGCGAACTCATCGTTGCAAGATAAGTTAAATAAGGATTCGTGGCACGCACAATCACGCGTGGAAGTTCTTTTTTATAGCTTTTTAAATGATTCCAACCGACCCAAATAACGCCTAATACTAATAGTACGAGCATTATTTTTTTAACGGGTAAAGTGCCAATGCCTTTCGCTTTTAATACATTATCAACCAGCTGTAATTGAAATGCTTTTACAATCGGCAACGTTGGAAAAACAGGCTTATCCAGTACTGTAAACGATTTTATGAGCTCTCGGTCAAATGCAACTTTGCCGTCCAATGGCGCATCGCTGATAGGAACATCGCCGTAAACATAAATTTCAAACCCTTCTTGCTGAGTACGAAACGTTAATAATTCATCCGGAATCGCATCGAATGCAAAACTCCCCTCAAGATACACCATCCCCTCTCGCACAATAACTAAGATAGCCTCGGAAGTATTCGGAATCGCTTCACAATAAATTAAATTTTGCGGTCGTTTAAAGTAACTCCAAACCGTTTCGCCTAAGAGATAGCCCGGCTCAGGTGACAATGCAACTTCATATTGAGTCGCACTTTTGCGTTGCAAAGAAATATATTCGCCGTAATTGGCACTTAATAATAAAATTTCACGACGTAAGAGAGTGTCTTTTTTAACCGTCAACACATCTCGATAAGACGGGATAATAAAACGTTCGCCATCTTCTCGCGTGATATAAGGCATTATGCACTTCCATGCAATATGATCGGCGTGATTAAAACAATTGTTTCAACATTGCGTTGTATCGCCCCTTTGCCGCCTAAGGCTTGCGACTCAAATAATTGCATCGCATTGGCCGTATTTGAAACTTGTCTGAATCCTGACAAAATCAACGTTGCACCCGATCCAATCACACTGCGTTGATTAAATTGTTTTTGCGTCAAATTGGGCACTTGAATCGATGTGCCACTTCCTGAGGAATTATTGCCTGACGTTGTCGGCGGCGTTCCCCCGGTAATCGATGAAACCGATGTAAAACCATTATTACTTGATAAATCTGCATTCACTTGCAGAAAGACTTTATCGCCCATAATTTTCGGAAGAATATAAAGCGTTAATCCTGTCGTAATCGAACCTGGTGTAATTTGAGAAGTAATGGTTCCCGCAGAACCTGCGCCCGCAGCACCCGCAACCGTTGTATTTTGCACGCTGGCTAAATACCCTTCCTGGTTGACGATGCGAATGACAGAAACTTGATTGTTTAAGCACACAACGCGAGGCTCTGTCACGACAGACACCTTCCCTTGTTGCGTCAGCGAATTAATCAGTGCTGTAGCGCCGGTACTTCCGCCTGTTGAGAGCCCGCCAAATTGCGGCAATGCGGCAATTGCTCCTCCCGCTAAAGGCCCGACTTGCGTTGTTGGAACAAAAGGCGTGATACTCACGGGCGTGCCATAATTACCATTCAAAATAAATTGCGTACCCAATGATTTTTTGACCAGCGCCCAATTGATACCGAAGTCATAGGCACTTGATAAAAGAATATCAAGCACTTGTACTTTGACTAACACTTGCTTAGACAATGTATTATTCATATTGGCAATAAAACGGGAGACCAACGCCACATTCGTCGGTCGATCGCGAACCGTCACTGAGGTGGTCGCCTCTGACACCATGACTTTGCCCTCAGGCGTCAAAATTTCTTTGATAGAATTTTCTAAATCTTTCCAAACCGAGAGTGACCCTTTTAAATTACTGTATTGCGATGCCGCACTGTCATCCATGATCGCTGAAACAGTTTGTCCACTGCCGCCAACGGTTGACACACTCCCCGATCCGCCGCCTGATTTACCCATCATGTAATCCGATGAGCCCGGCATGAAGGCAACATCAAATGTTTTTGTCACAAACGCTTGCCAGTAAACATTACAGCCATTGATGTTATAAATAAATCCACTTTTGGCGGCCAATAAATCCAGAGCGCCTTTGACACTGCCTGAGTAATTCATTGAAACTTTGAGAGAAGGATCTAAACCCACTTGATACCGCGTTAAAACATAATGTCCACCACCGCTTGCGATCGTGCGAGAATAATAGGCAAATGGCAATTCATCGCCGCGAATAATAATATGATTTCGCAGCCACGTCGGTTCGCGCGCTAAACTAATCGGTGTTTTATCGACATACGGCCCTTGATTCACAACAAGTGAGGGTTGCGGCTTGCCGGATTCATCGGATTGATGTCTTGCATCCGTCGCTTTCTCTGCCACATCAGCCACATTCGCGGTTGTTTGGTTATACATTGCATTACTACAACCAAACAATGTCAGCGTCATTCCAATGAAGAGTGCGACAAGGCTTTTTTTAAGCATTTTTTTATAAAACATTATGAATTCCTCGGCGTCACTAACATCGTACGATTCGACATAAACATTTTTGCTTGCAAGGGAAAGGGTTTTAATAATTTCTCAACCACATTCGGCAAACTAGATCCCGTCACGCGACCATCAAAATTATAATCATAAGGCGCCTTCCACACGACACGCCAATGATAACGCGCCATGATGCGTTCTAAATTTTCTTTTAATGATCCGCTAACACTGATGGCATAAACTGCGGCAGGTTTTCCGAGATTGGCAAATTGATTGGGAAAAACAGCGGCCGTGCGAGAAGGCACAAAAGTCGTATTTTTTTGAGAGCCCGCCTGAAAAAAAGGTTCGCTAGGAGGAGCCGCTTGCGGTGATGCCACTTGCCAACCCGCCATGACAACCGTCGGGATAAAAATAAGAAATGCGCTAACTATATTCATGAGGCACTTCATTTTACTTCTCCCTGTATCAGGATACTGAATTTAATTGTTTTTATTTCATTCCGCTAGTTAATAGAAAGTATAAGTGATTTATATCAAATGTGTAAGATTTTTGCGAGCGCTGAAAAAAAATCGTTCACTCCCCCCACACAAAAAACCCCGACCCTCGCGGTTCATTATTCACAACACAATGCGTGATCGCAATCACGGCGCCTGCGGCAACTCCCCAAGCACTCGAGAATACGCCCGCACCGACAGGTAAATAACTTGGCTGAACTGAACCCTCTGAAGTATTCGTTGCCACACACACACGCCAATATTTGCCTGATGTTATTTTTGGCCAATTCGCCATATCCGTTCTTGGCACCATATCTTTATAACAAACTTGTTTAGCCGGCGCAGGCGCACTCGGATCGCAATCTTGAATTTTCCCAGCTGCACCGAGATCAACAGGAGAACCATCTGCCGCACCGATTGCGCGTGCGGTAAAACTATTCATCGGATAAGCTTCCAGATTCGCGCATTCATAATAGCCTCCTGCAACTAATTTGCAGTCTGCGCCTTTTGTGGAATCCGGCCGATTACGCACGCCACTCACCGCAACAGGGATCACCATGATCTCCGGTTTCATGGCAACACCGTTTGCATCTACTGGACACTCAGGCGCCGGTACACACGCCCCATTGTGGTAAATATTCATGTAATTTATCGCAGTTGCATTATTTAAGTTTTGCCCCGGAGAATTAACACTCGCCACCGCAAATTGGCAATCTTTGGCGGGGATTTCCGAACGTGAGCAAAGGCCTGGCGTGGGCGGATTTTGACTCACGCCAGCAGCCGTTGAAATAAAAGATTGCGGCAGTTTTCCCGCGACCATCGCGGCCTGGGCTGGGTTTAACACATCGGTATAAACATATAATAAACGCGAAGTTTTTTTGATAAAAAATGGATTTCCCCAGCCATTATTAAATACAACTCCTGGCGAAGGAAGATAAATACCGCGCAATTGATCAATGCTATCGGGCCATCGACCATTTTTAATGTAATAGGCTAACGCACCATTTAAAATTTGTGACATCTGAAGAATCGTTCGCGTATATCGGATTTCTTCTGCTTTCTGAGTATTCATTTTAGATAATGCAAAAAACAATGTGCCGCCCATGATGGCCATTAGCAACAGCAGTGTCAGCAAAGTGATGCCACTTTGTTTGTGGCGGTGAAAAGGCGTCAACATTTAAGGACTCCACACATAAAAACCGGAGCCGGAATCTTCATTTTTTGGCTGACATCGCGTCAAGGCAACGACACTGCCCGAGGCGAGTCCCCAGCCGTTTCCGTAAGGCATTGAACCATAAACAGGGTCGACCCGGCCTTTCTCTGTCGAAATAAAAAGACAGACTCGCCAATATTGTTTGCCCGGCGTAATGGCTAGAATAGGGGTACCGTCTTTATAATCCGTATCACAGGCGTGTTGACTGCCATCACATCCTATCATGGTTTGAAAAGAGGTATTTAATAGAGCAGGTCCTTTCGCAAACGCAGTATAGCTATAAATAGGATACGCATTGAGGTTATCACACACATTGTGGCCATTCGCATCCACAATACATTTTGCGCCACCGCCAGCTTGTCTCGCCGGATGCTCATTGACGCCATTCACAGAAACGGGCGCCACGATGATTTGAGGGACCATCGTATTTCCTTTGCTATCCACCGGGCAATCAGGAACCGGCACACAAGCACCGTTGTGATAGATATTGGCAAAAGTAACGGCCGGTGCATTATTCAAATTTTGCGGCGGAAGATTCACACTGGCGACAACAAAAGTGCATTTCGCCGGTAACGGTTTGACAATGCAGCTTCTATAATCGATGGATTTTGAATCACTTAAGTAGGCAATCGGTAATCTTCCTGCAACCGCACTCGCATTGAGAGAAGAATTCACATTGGTGTAAACATAGAGCATTCCTGACGATGGTCCAGAGGTCACCTCAAAACCATTCGCCCACGGATTGACAAGGGCGACCAATCGATTCGGCAGATAACTTTGATCTTGGAGTTCCGCAATATTGGCGGGCCAACGGTTATTGGCAACATAAAAAGTAAGACCCGCGTTTAATATTTGCTGAATCTGTAACGTAACATGTGTACGACGCAATTCGTCTGCTCTTTGTTGCATATAACGCATCATGAATACCAATAGCGAGCCTGCGATGACGAGCACCAACAACACTTCCATTAATGTGACGCCAAGATTTTTTTGATAATTTTTATTACTCATGAAAACTATCCATTACAAAGATAATATTGGTTGGGAATTAATTTATTGGTTAAATCAAGTATCGGATAAGTCGTATACATTTGTGTAAATTGCGTCACAGTGGGCTCCGCCACCCATAAATCCGCATTCGCCTCGACTGAACGCATGCCGGGTAAGCGTTCCCAGGCGATGTAAGGATACCAAGTAGAGAGTGATCTGTTGCAGGGAATAATTACGCTATCATCACTATGGTAATTTGTCCCACAATCCGCGCCCGCTAATTTTGTATAGTATGTCGTTGTGGTTTCTGGATTCTTCATTTTGACGCTAATCTGTATACGCCACACATAGACATATCCGATATCTTGAGGAGACGGAGGCTGACTCATTGTTATATTTCGCGGGCGCGGTTTATCTCCGTAATAAGCGGGTCTCTCAAGATTAAATTGAACAAAATAACCAGGCCGCCCCGGCGTGCTAAGATCCACTAACGAATTAAACGGCAAGGGCCAGAGAGCTAGATAACCCGCATCCACTAAATCTTTTTTAATATCCACCGGCACAACGACTGTATAGCCCGAACTTTGTACTGGAAAATTGCCTGGATACAATCGTCCTCTTTTAATCAGAGCAGCGCCATTTTTATATTCAATACAATTGGCACGATAGAAACTATTCATGGCTTGGAATAATAAATTCACTGTATTTTTAAGACGTGTCACTTCCACTTCTTTCTGGTAGCTTCCATACATTCTGAGTGACATGACTACAATCGCACCTGATACAACTAGTGCTAACAGAATTTCAATCAGCGTGACCCCAACATATTTTTTTTTCATCGGCATTTATGCGCTACCCATCGACATACCGGTCGTAAAAATTCCTCTGACGATGAGAATAACCAGCAAAGTACCAATGACGAGCAAGGCGCCGCCGATAATTTTGGAAATTAATTTTACAGTCTTCGCGCTTTGTTCCGTGCCATACACCCCCATTCGAATCAATCCATGCTCAAAGCCTTTCACTTCCCCCATGACACGCAATCGCATGATATCGGCATCATCAATCAACCCAGTGGCCAACACATCCGCAACATTACCGCGGCCCACCGCTAATAATTGTTCCATCGTGACAAGATGTGAAGTCACGTAAGGATTAGATTGATATCGCATGACTTTGATTGCATTTTTAAAGACAACCCCATTGGCAATCAATAACCCCATCGTTTCCATCAGACGCGCTGCGACAAAGCGTCGATACAGTGAAAAAGGCGGAATTTTATCGAGTAAACTACGAAACTCACCCGTATAATTGGTCATCGTCACTCGAAAAAAAACAATCAATCCCATGGTGCCTAAAATAACTAACCACCACCAGTTTTGAATAAGATTGGCCAGATTCACTAAATCGCGACCGCCTTGTGGCCATTCTTCGATTGGTTTAATCGTTTGAAATTGTAGGAAGACAGAGTTATTTAAATAAATCATGACCGTGCAACCCATGATGATCACAAGTAGCGGGTATGAAATCGCGCTAAATAAAGAATTCAATGCGCCGCTGCGCTGCGCTAATGTCCCAATGGCTGATTTAATCGTTTCATTCAACGCGCCGCCTTCTTCCCCTACGTGAATAATTTCAACGACGCTCAAGGGGAACCACGCGCGCATTCCTTCTGCTAAGGGTTTCCCTTCTGAAATACTTTGCATGATCGATAGGGCAACGTCGCGTGTTAATCCTGTTGTCACTTCTGCCATCATTTCAATGGCACGATTGGCAGGAATACCATCATTGACGAGTAAATAAAAATCTTCAAGAAAAGCCAGCTGCGATTTCGTTGTAAACTGAAGATGCCGCAGATTGATCGTTAAGCGATTAAAAAAGTTTTTGATACCTTCAAAACTATAATCAATTTCCATCACACGCGCTCATCATTCACCTCATTCATCACGAAGGGCATATCGATAATTCGTGGCTTTTGCAGCCACGTTGATCGGGCCCACTACTTTTTCTGCATCAAATGGATCACAGACGCCGTCGGAAATTAATTGAATGGCGCGACCGGTAAAATCGATCCAGCCATTTTTTTTCAAATATTTTTCCCAGTTGAGTGTATCGCATTTTTGAATAAACTCCCTGCCTTCTTCATCGACCCAAATCACTTCTGCAACAACCGTTCGACCGCTGATGCTCGTGCGATTGCATTGCGCACAACCCGGGCCACGAGCATGGGCACGGTCAATATTTTCTTTTCCTAAAACTTCTTCCCAGCCCGACAGAAACGGTTGGTGTTTGGGAGAACTGCGCAGCGGAATACAACATTTCGGGCAAACTTTTGGCATCAACCGTTGACACATTAAACAGCGCAACACACTGCTATCGCTCAGCAATACAGGCGAAATACCCATATCCACCAACCGCGTCACAATGGCTGTTGCGCGATTCGTGTGAACTGTCGTCAAGACTAAGTGACCTGTAATAGAGGCGCGTACCATGACATGCGCCGTATCTTCATCGCGCATTTCGCCAAGAATAATCACATCCGGATCCATACGAAGGGCAGCGCGCCCCATGCTCGCAAAACTGCGATCTTCTTTTTCTGTATTAACGGGGACTTGTGTGGCCGCTTCTACGACTTTTTCAACGGGGTCTTCAATAGAATATAATTTTAAACTCGAGTCGACCATTTCCATACAACTAGCAAGCGTGGTTGTTTTCCCGGATCCTGTCGGACCCGCAACAATAATGGCACCAAACGGTAATTTCAATGCCATGGTAATAATATCCACTTGATTGGGTGTGTAACCTAATTTTTCAAGGGTCTTTGTGCGTTCTTCACCCGTTGCTAAAATACGCATGACCATATCAAACCCGCCATGCGCCGGCACACTGGCTAAACGCAGACGAATATCTTTGCTATGAATTTTAAGCGGCATCGATGCATCTTGTGGCACCAATGGATTAAAGTGTGAAGTGGCATGGTCTGTTTCTTTATTAAATGCGACAGATGCAATTTCACGCCCTAATTTTTCTGACCATTCTGCATATAAATGCAATTCACCGTGCTGACGCATTCGAATTTTGGTATGCGAAGGCCGCACCTGGATATGGATATCACTGACACCTTGTTGCACCGCTTCAAATACTAAATCGCGGAGATGGCGTTGTTGATCACTGAACGACGTACTCGTCTCACCCTTCAGTCTCCGCTGAGTTTCTTCATCTTGGCCGCTCGCCAATAATAAACTAATCAATGAATTTGCCGCAGAATAGACTTGCCCTGGATGCACGCCTTTGCTCAGCATTAAAGATTTACAATTTTGCACCGTGCGAGAAGTCGGATCGGAAGATAAAATCACCGCACTTTTTAACACCGCAATATTTTCCTGCTCTTTGCACCAAGCAAGCATCTCATCCATCACGCGATCTTTGGTGTCCAAATCATTTTGACTGGTGAGGACTTTCGTAAACGTCGCAAAAGCATACTGCTCTAAAAGAGCCTGCTCTTTTGCTTGAGTCTCGGGATTGGAATCCAGTTCAGCCATTGGCGCCTCTCAAAAAGCGGATAGTGCGGTCAAGGAGTTATGTTTTAAGTATATTATATACTCTGAAATAAATCTCTTTCGTTTATGGTTCCGACTTTGTCTTCCCCGCGAAAGCGAGGATCCATCTGGATGGGTTCCCGCCTTCGCGGGGAAGACAAAATGGCAGGACAAAATTGATGATTTAACGGGTGTCAGCCTAGTTCTGTCAGAGTAATCCGAGCCGCGCGCGTTAGCAAGCGTCAGTGACGCTCCCTAACGGTCGCGGCTCTGAAAAGTCAAACTTAGACTGACACTGTTGTACTAGATAAATGACTGAACTTCCTTATCTTGTTAAGAGACCGCGATTCCACTAGGCGTAGCGTCAAGAGCTTGGGTGATTGCACAAGAACTCAATAGCCCGGTGCTGTTATCGATAGTACAAAAATCAATGGCCGCATTATCAAAATTAGTGGCATAAGCAAAAGTGTTAGTCTTATTGATTGCTATTCCACGAGGCCCCGCGGTCCCACTGATAGTGCTGCAAAGGCTCAAAGTCCCATTGGTGACCTTGCAAGTGGAGATAGTTCTGGTAAAGATATTAGTGATATAAGCATAAGTACCCGCAGGATTGAGTGCGATGGCATTAGGCGCACTAAATCCGCTACCACCGGCGGGGCCGCAAGCGCCGAAAGTTCCATCGCCAAGGATGAGACAAGAATTAACAACGCTGTTGGCTTCGTCAGTTATAAAAGCGTAGCCCCCGAGGCTGATCGCCATTCCGCTATTAGGACTAACAAGACTGCCGGCGATTTGGCAACTGCTCAAACTTCCATCGCCATTAATCGTACAAACAGAAATAGGGTTGGTGCCAGTAGTATTGGATACATAGATAAGGGTGCCCGCAGGATTGATAGCCAGCGCCAGTATATTGGTAAATCCGCTACCGACAGACTTGCAAGTGCCAAAAGTTCCATTGCCATTGATGGGACAAGAGAAAACGGTGGTAGTAGAATTAGCAACATAAGCAAAAGTGCCTGCAGGATTGATCGCTATACCGACAGGCGTCGTCCATCCACTACCGGTGGTGTCGTTGCAAGTGCCCAAACTTCCATTGCTATTGACAGGACAATAGAGAACTTTGCTTTGAGAAGGAACAATCACATAAGCAAACGATGCTCGTGTTTGCGTTACATTCAAGGGGAAATTCGTTCCTGCGCAAGTAGTGCCGCCCGGGAAGCAAACAAAAAGATGATTGTGTGGATCAGGATCGCTGCCGTTAACAGCGCCCGACACCGTCAGTTGCAGGGTACAACTATTCCCTGCTTGCCCTGCTCCCGCCAAATTAAAAGTTGCGCCGCACGTATCCGCATAGGTTCCGCCGCTGGTCACTTGAGAAACGTTGGGTGGCAAATATTTTGCGTAGTTACTATTTCGCTGTGCCTGTGTATTGTTTGAGACCGTGTAATATGCTGTGGTGATGCCGCCGGCTATAACCGTTGTTGGTAATTGGGTCCCTGCTTTGGGCGCGACATTAAAAGGAAGCCCATAACTTGCTGCGCTCGCTAGCAGAAAGCAAAAAGAGAACGCCATAAAAATAGTTTTTTGCGTGATCATCAACAGATTTTTATTCATGAAAAATCCCTCATTATATTTTTTAATTAAACAATCCATGTCAGTTGCGCGAGCAATTCGTTGGCGTATAAGTGCGATTGAGAGAGCGTTCCCGAAACGCGCGTAGTATCGATAGTGGGAATGCCTAATTTGACTCGCCCTAACCCTGCAAAACGATATCCCACGCCTGCTCGCAGATGCGACGTCAGATCTTTATCAACCCCAACGCCAACAGCATAGCTAAAAGAAGTGGTCGTGTTATTTGCATACATGCGAGTAAACGTTAAAAAAGGTGGAACATTCGTATAGTAATTATAAGCTGAGTTAACCGCTACACCTAACCCTCCAAAGAGGTAAGGGTGAAAGCATTTTACGGTATAAAGCAATTTTCCTTCAGCTAATATTTGTCTTGTTAAAACAGCATAATGATAACTATAAGTATCGGCTGAGAGAGCATCGGCGCCCTGTTGGAATGTCCCTTTCGCGGAGAAAGGAGAAGCTTGATTATAATCTAAGCCCATTTGCAATGCCCATTTAGGCCGAAATCGCCATTCCGTTCCTAGAAAACCATCGAATAACCCGGATGTCTGCGTAGGTCGGTTTGCGAAATAATAGTAAAATTCATCGGTCGTTGGATTTTGAATGGGAAAACTTTGCGATTGACCGAGATTAGAGGTGCTTGCAGCCCCTGCGCCTAACGCTAAAACAGGATGCCATGTTCTAGTGTAAGAAGAATTGGATAACAAAGCATATGCCGGCGTCACAAAAATGCTTAATAAAGCGAGAAAAGCTTGAGTCCATATTTTCTTAGATTTAGATAAGGAGAGGGGTCGTGTCATATATCTATCTCGTTCCTTGAAAAAATTTAAAATAATGCGTCCAATATAACATCGATATTATTTTTATGTCACGGCCATCTTATCAATTGGACTAACTTTTTTTCATCACAATGCTATGTTGCAGAAAAACTTGTCGTTAAATCTCAAGTTAGAGGTAGCGACGCTGAGAAGGCGCGTAGTAAGAAAAGTATTGGTCAACACATTCATCAAGAACGTAGTCGTTAGGATAAGTAATGAAAATTTGCTATACTTCGCGGCTGACATACTTTTCTGTTTTTACATTCCTACAAATCTTTATTTAGCGTTAAATTTATAGTATTTTACCGCGGTACTCTTACAAGACTACCTTTAAGGATAAGAAATGACTTTTCGTAATATATTACAAAATATTTCCCACTCTCCCGTTCACGCAGGAGCCGCTGGATTGGGTATTAGTTATCTAGGAACCAGTATTGCTGCCGCCTTATTAACATCCAATCCAGAACAGCGCGCCATATATCTAAAAAATGCTTTATTGTTTTCTTTAAGTTTCGCAGGAACTTTAGTCGTTTCTTCATATGTAAATTTCAGACTATATGGCAACTCGTTACTTTTTAGACCGGCACCCACCACATCCGCAGATCATCAAAATGCTGCTATAAATAATGTTAGACACAAAGTATCTTAATGTTAAGGAGATTGTTTCATGTATAGCGTGGCAATCCTAATAGTGAGCACTGCGAAAATAAGCAGTGTGTCCATCATTATAAAAATGGCTAAAATCCAGTCGATGAGAGGTTCATTTAATTGGTAATTTGAAATCTGTAAAAACATACTATGATGAGGATACAATGATGCGTTCAACAGCTCAAGTTTTTAACTTTTTAACACCCAGACGTTGTATTGCTTTTGGCTCAGCTGGCTTGGGTGCTGCAGTAGCTTATAAACCCGCACCTGCGTTTTGTGATATTCCCCCTGCTAATCTTGATGGGCGATCATATTACTTGCCAAGATCTCCAACACTAAGAGAAAGACAATGTAAAACGCATTTCGACGCCATGTTTTTTAAAGATGTAGAAGGTGTAAAAAGTGCTATGAAAGAACTTGAGCAGTGCATGGAGAAAGCTAAAGCTCAGGATAATAAAGATGCGTATAATGCAGGGATTTGCAGAGGAATGCTTTAAAAAATTAGCTGGGCCCTGGTCATATTAAGTTATGAAAAACGGCCAAAGTCCAGTGGTTTGTGCCCCCTCTCCGCCCGCGCTTTTTGCAGGAGGAGAGGGAAATGCGCGGCAGGGAGAGGTGGGTTCAAATTTTCCTTTTTTCTTTTAACGCTATCTTTTAAAGCTATACGTTTGTTTTAATACTCCGCACCCACAAAATGAGCTGACTCTGGCAATGGAAGGCGGTACCGCAATACTTTCGCTAGCTACGAAAGACTGCAAAAACTGAAGATTAACTTTTTGGATTATTTGCTTGAAGGAAGATTTGAACCCACCTCTCCCTCGCGCTACCGCGCATTTCCCTCTCCTCCCGCAAAAAGCGCGGGCGGAGAGGGGGCAAACCTCAAAAAGGCGACTTAAAGTTTAGCTCTTAATTCACATTAGATATCAAGATTAACAACATCCAACGCGTTGATCTCAATAAATTCACGACGCGGCTCCACTTGGTCGCCCATCAACGTAGTAAATATTTGATCAGCCGCAACGGCATCTTCAATGCGAACTTGTAATAAGCGACGCGCATCCGGATTCATCGTGGTTTCCCAGAGTTGATCGGGGTTCATTTCGCCCAACCCTTTATAACGCTGAATTCCTTGGCCTTTTTTGGCTTCTGCAATTAACCAATCCACTGCTTCTGCAAATGTGTCGATAGATTGTTGTTTATCTGCTCGCTTTACAAAGGCGCCTTCGTGCAACAACTCCCGCAATTTAGCACCAAGTTCGGTTAATTTCCGGTATTCTGCAGAAATAAAGAAATCTCGGTTAACCACATAATCATGTTGAACGCCGTGATGCGATAAAGTAATTTTTGGTAACCAAAGATGCCTTTCCGGATCTTCAGTTAAATTAAGCGCATATTGCGTGGTAATGCTCTCTTTTGTATCTAAATAGGCTTGCAGTTGCTTAATCCATGCTTCAATTTCAGTTTTTTGGGCTAATTTAGCTTCAGCAAGTACCGGGAGGTAAATTAACGCATTCAACAAAGCTTGCGGATAGCGCCGACTCAGCCGACGGATGGTCATCATGGCTGCTTGATAATCTAGCATCAGCTTTTCGAGTGCGAGACCGGTCACAGGCGGCGTATGATTGCCTAAATCCAAAGAGGCGCCATCTAACGCTGACTGGATTAAGGAGGCTTCTAATGCATCATTGTCTTTAATATATTGCTCTTGTTTGCCCTTTTTGATTTTATACAAGGGCGGTTGTGCAATGTAGATATGACCGCGCTCAATTAATTCGGGCATTTGACGATAGAAAAATGTCAGCAGTAACGTGCGAATATGCGAACCGTCAACATCCGCGTCGGTCATGATGATAATACTGTGATAGCGCACTTTATCTGGATTATATTCTTCCCGTCCGATGCCGCACCCTAGCGCGGTAATGAGCGTTGCCACTTCGACAGAAGAGAGCATTTTGTCAAAACGGGCTTTTTCAACGTTCAGAATTTTGCCTTTTAATGGCAAAATGGCCTGAGATTTACGATTGCGCGCCTGCTTTGCTGAACCGCCTGCGGAATCCCCTTCGACAATAAACAACTCGGACTTGCTGGGATCTTCTTCCTGGCAATCCGCGAGTTTCCCGGGCAATCCTGCCATATCTAAGGCGCCTTTACGGCGCGTCATTTCACGGGCTTTACGCGCCGCTTCACGTGCGCGTGCCGCATCAATGACTTTAGTCACAATAGCTTTGGCCTCTTGCGGAAATTCCATTAAATATTCTTGGAATTTTTCACCCATGGTCGATTCAACAATGGCTTTAATTTCTGAAGAAACCAATTTATCTTTGGTTTGGGATGAAAATTTCGGGTCTGGCATTTTGACTGAAAGAACGGCTGTTAACCCTTCGCGAAAATCATCGCCTGTTGTGGTTACTTTATTTTTCTTGGAATAGCCTTCTTTTTCAATATAATTATTTAACACACGCGTTAGCGCACTTCGAAATCCTGCCAAATGCGTTCCACCATCTTTTTGTGGAATATTATTGGTATAGCAAAAAATTTGTTCATTGAAAGAATCATTCCACTGCATCGCCGCTTCAACTATCGTACGATCTTTTTCCACGCAAAAGTAAAAACCTTTTGAATTAACAATTGTTTTATTGCGATTAAGATCCGCCACAAAAGCTTTAATACCGCCATGATAGGCAAATTCATCTTGCTTACCCGTGCGCTCATCTGCGATAAAAATACGAATACCTGAGTTTAAAAAAGAGAGCTCACGCAAGCGTTTTGAAAGGATTTCATATGAAAAATGAATATTAGTGAATGTTTCTGCGCTGGGTTTAAATCGAACTTCGGTACCGCGCTCCGTTGTGTCACCCGTCATCGCGAGTGAGGCATCAGGATTCCCATGTTGGTAGTGCTGTTCATACACTTTGCCATTCAGACGAATCGTCAAATGGAGGCTTTCCGAGAGCGCATTAACCACCGAAACACCCACGCCATGCAATCCGCCCGAAATTTTATAAGAATCGTTATCGAATTTACCGCCAGAATGCAGTACCGTCATAATAACTTCGGCAGCGGAACGGCCTTCCTCAGGGTGAATATCCACTGGAATGCCCCGGCCATTGTCTTTGACGGTAACCGATTCATCGGCATGAATGGTAATGTGAATCGCGTCGCAATAACCGCCCAATGCTTCGTCAATCGAGTTATCAACGAGCTCAAACACCATGTGATGCAACCCGGTGCCATCATCTGTATCGCCGATGTACATGCCAGGTCGCTTTCGAACGGCATCTAACCCTTTGAGAACCTTAATATTCGATGAATCATAGCTTTCTGCTGCTGTCTTCACGCTTCATCACTCCACATATTGACCGTAGTTACCTTGAGACATCCATTTTGATGCTTTTCAATGCGCTTTTTCGAGAAGATAGGCAAAATTGCGGCAATAACGCTATTTATACCTTACATTCTTGATCATCAGCAGTGAGAAGCACACTCCCATGTTCCACGTGAAACATTTTTGTTGGATACTGTGTTAAAAAGCCGTCCAGTGTTTCGCGTTCCACCGTAGTAACAAATATTTGTGTTTGTTGCTTTGAAAGCAGGGACAATAAAAGCGATCGGCTGGTGGCATCTAGCTCAGAAGGCAGATCGTCAACTAAATAAATAGGCCGCTTATTTGCAACGCTATTTAATAGTGCTCCCTGGGCCAGTATCATAGCACAAACGAACAATTTTTGCTGTCCTCGCGACAAAATATCTTTCGCCGGCCGCTGATTAATAATTATTTTAAAATCAGCACGATGCGGCCCATATTGGGTATGACCTAACTGACGATCTCTGATGAGTGATTCGGTTAAGATATCTGAATAGGCTATTCCTTCATTTCCGATGGGCCAGCCGGGATGATATTGAATTTTAAAATCATATAAAAATAGTGAAAAGGGCAATAATTCGTGGATAGCTTGTGTTAAAAAAGGCATTAAATTTTGCACATACTCTTCTCGAATTCTATGAAAGTGCAAGGCATGTTCGATTAATTCTTGCGTCCAAATACTCAACTCATAGTGCGGAAGCTGTCCGCGCAATGCCGCGTTGCGCTGTTTCAATGCTCGCTCAAATGACCTCCAAATGGGTAAAAATTCAGAAGATGCGTAAAAAACACCCCAATCTAAATATTTTCTTCGAAAACCTGGCGCATCTAATAAATTATAACAATTGGAATTGATTAATTGGACAGGCGTCAAGCTTGCTAATTCTGCCGCTCCACGAACATCTTTTCCAAAAATACGTATTTTTGTTTCGCCATTTTGATAGCGCTCGATGCCAACGGGCGTAATTAATTGATTTTCTGCGCCTAAATGGGCAAAAAGGGAAAATTTTTCTGCGGAATTAGAAATCACACGGTTTAAAACGGTACTACGAAATGATCGCCCTAAACTAAGATAATAAATGGCTTCCAGTAAACTGGTTTTGCCGCTGCCATTATTACCGTAAATTAAATTAAAACCATTTGCCAGCGGCTGCCATCGCACCGCGCTTAAGTTTCGAAAATCTGCAATATCTAATCGTAATAATGCCATTTTATACGACGGTATATATTATAAACGCATCGGCATAACAACGTACAAACTATAATCTCTGTGTTGAGATTTGTCTAAATTTTTATCTGGATTTTTAAGATTTTTATCAGATGATTCGATTAAGACTCCGCCATTGGGATCATTAAAAGAACACATGATATTATCTGTCGCAATAGCTGATATAACATCGAGCAAATAGGCCACATTAAAACCAATTTCTACCCCATTGCCTTGATATTCAAGCTGAACCAATTCTTCTGCTTCTTCTTGTTCCGGGTTATTTGCAACAATACGTAACAAATTTTGATCAAGATGCAAACGTATGCCCCGAAATTTTTCATTCGACAAAATCGATGCGCGTGTTAATGCTTGTTTCAACAATTCACGACCTGCGATAGCCGTATTCGCTGCGCTGCGAGGAATTAATTTATCGTAATCTGGATATTGAGCATTAATTAACTTTGAGGTGAATATAAAATCTTCTGACATAACGCGAAAATGATTATCACCAATCCGAACCGTGACTTCGTTTTCACTATTATCGAGCAAGCGAATTAATTCCAGCACACTTTTGCGTGGCAAAATCACTTTAGCCTGGGTTTCACCTGTACCAATGCCTGTCATTGAACTTAATGCGAGACGATGGCCATCTGTCGCGACACATTTCACGACGCCTTGATGGATATCAAATAGCGTGCCATTTAAATAATGCCGAACATCTTGCTGACCCATCGCGAAATGCGTTTTGCTAAGCAGTTTTTTGAGTTTTGCTTGCTGAATGGAAAATTCTGTTGTGAAAGGACCTTCTTCTACACTCGGGAAATCATGCGCTGGCAATGTGGTTAAGATAAACCGGCTCTTGCCTGAGCGAAGAACCAAATGTCCATTTTCAAGTGTCCATTGTAGCTCGGCATCGTCGGGTAACGCGCGGCAGATATCCAATAACTTCCGTGCCGAAACGGTAATCGAACCGCCTTCAGAAATCTGCAATATCGGCGCACTGCCGATCATTTCAATTTCAAGATCGGTGCCCGTTAAAAAAAGTTTATCTTCTTTCACTGTTGCTAAAACGTTCGCCAAAATCGGCAGCGTTTGACGGCGCTCAACTACACCACCAATCATTTGCAATGGCTTTAACAGTGCTGCGCGTTGGATTGTTAGGTTCATAACATCTCCCAAGTTAATATAAGACAAAATACAAATGAAATTTCTTTGATTTGGTGGATTACGACGCAAAAAGCGCGTCTAATCCACCCTACATTTCACCTACAGATCGACAATTCACATTTATGTCGTCAAAATCCGTAACAAATTCGTAAAATCTTCTTCAACATCTTGCGTCGCTTGCTTTAACTCACTAATTTTCCGACAGGCATGCAACACCGTCGTATGATCACGCCCGCCAAACGCATCGCCTATTTCTGGCAAGCTGTGATTCGTCAATTCTTTTGCCAATGCCATCGCCATTTGCCGCGGACGCGCGACAGAACGACTGCGACGCTTAGATAATAAATCGGCTACTTTCACTTTGTAATATTCTGCGACTGTTTTTTGAATATTTTCGATGGTAATTAATTTATCTTGAAGCGCCAATAAATCCCGCAAGGCATCTTTCACAAAATCTAACGTGATGGGTTTCCCCGTAAAATGCGCATTCGCGATAATTCGTTTCAGTGCGCCTTCCAATTCACGGACATTTGAACGAATCCGCTTTGCCACAAAAAATGCCACTTCATAAGGCAAATTAATATGCGCACTTTCCGCTTTGCTCATTAAGATGGCAACGCGCGTTTCCAGTTCAGGTGGCTCAACAGCAACGGTTAATCCCCAACCAAAACGAGATTTTAAACGTTCTTCGACACCATTGATTTCTTTTGGATACCGATCACAGGTTAAAATAACTTGCTGCTGGCCTTCTAAGAGCGCATTGAACGTATGAAAAAATTCTTCTTGCGAGCGATCTTTTCCCGCAAAAAACTGAATATCATCGATGAGTAGCGCATCCACCGTACGATAGTAACGCTTAAAATCATTCATGGCATTGGTTTGCAACGCGCGAACCATATCCGCAACAAAGCGTTCTGAGTGTAAATACAATACTTTTGCGTGGGGATTATTGCGAATAATATTATTCCCGATGGCATGCAATAGATGCGTCTTACCTAATCCAACGCCGCCATATAAATAAAGGGGGTTGTATGCAACCGCCGGATTTTCAGCGACTTGCAATGAGGCTGCCTTGGCCAATTGGTTTGATTTTCCTTCCACAAAATTATCAAAAGTGGAGGCGGCATTGATATTACTTTGATGATTCGGAATTTCTACCGCTTGTGCCACTTTCGTCCGTGATGCGGTTGAAACTGCAGGCGCGTGTGGTCTATTACCGAAATCATTTTTTGCAGGCTCGCTGCGTTTACTTCCAATTTCTAAAGAGATGAGTGGGGGCTCTGGATGACTAAATTGATGAATTAATTCTTTGATCCGCTCAAAAAATTTCTCCTGGATCCAATCCAACACAAAACGATTCGGCGCAAACAACGTCAAGCTACCATTAGCTTCTTCAACCTGTAACGGCCGGATCCAAGTATTAAATTGTTGCGAAGGGAATTCATCCTGCAAACAATCCAAACATTTTTCCCAAAGCGTTGTGCTCACAGCTCTCTCCTAAACGCAAATAATCGCTTTACTGATGTCAAAAAAATCTCTATTCCGTATCCAAAATAGAAATTCCGAACGTCA
>Ga0207133_1008_pt1 | contig 41665 bp, 33 predicted proteins | sample Alteio_BWMinHeat_11_FD_153537 | JGI IMG/M metagenome (GOLD analysis project Ga0207133, IMG submission 153537) | Enriched cells from forest soil in Barre Woods Harvard Forest LTER site, Petersham, Massachusetts, United States -... | ecosystem: Environmental > Terrestrial > Soil > Temperate forest >... | reverse complement strand
GTCATTTCGTTGGTTTGTATATCCCAAACGCGAAGGCTACTCTGTGACTGCAAGGCGAGCACTATCGCCGTTTACTCTTGCTCCCGAAACACCTGCCCGTAGGTCTTGCCATAGGGATAAAAGCGATCATGTTCGCCCCGTTCCCAAGCGGCTTTCAGCTCGGGCCTAGTGATGTCCCAGTCCGGGCGGCATTTCTTTAACACCGCACGCAAGTCTTGCCTAAGCTCTTCGATGGTCGGTCGGCCAAAAAACCAGTAGCCGTTGTAGATCTTGAATATAACGAGGCCAGGTTCGAGGACGATGACATGCGGGATCATCGGATCGTGCTCGGCATCCGTGTACTCGGCGATGTCGAGATCCTTCTGAACCTTGCGTCCCGGATCGGATAAAAAGGTCCAATGAGCGCCGACGCCGGTGCGGTACTCATTCGTCAGAAGCATGTTGTCGGTGCTTATGGTGACGAGGCGGGAGTAACCGACTTCCATCTCGTGGTGAAGTTGGACCAGACCCTCGGCCTGGCGTCGATCCTTCGGGCAGAATCCACCCCGGCTAAGCACTAGAACCATCGGATCTGGCCCCTGAAGATCGGAAAGCTTCCGACGTTTGCCCGTGTGATCGGTCAGCTCATAATCGGGAAATACTGCTCCAGCTACAATGTCCGCTCTCATCCGGTTCAACCTCCCCTAAGACAATACGACGTATCTGCTCCTATCGGCCACTCGCTTAGGTCGCGAACGTGCGGCCGAACATTGGCTGACCACTCCTTGATCGCTCTTGTGTGGCCTCGTCTTGGATCACATCCCAATGCTCGACCAGAACGCCATCTTTGATGCGAACGATGTCCGCTGCAATCCAGTTCACAGGGAGGCCGAAGTTCGAAAATCGTCCGTGCACGATGACGAAATCCCCTTCACCCACAATCGTTCCATGCTCATATTTGAGAGTTGGCGGAAGACTCTTGATGAGATTGAACAGGCCCTCTCGGCCAGGCTCAATATGATTGCTGTGCTGAATGTAGTGAGGGGACCAATAACGTTCGGCCGCCGCATAGTCACGCTTATTAAACAGCGTGTCGAACGCTTCCAAGACAAGCTTCTTGTTGTTCTCCTCTGTTGTCTTCATCGAACTCCCCTTTTGCCAAGTAGATTCCATAAATCTTAGAGTTTCGACCCACCGTCGACTGGGATGCTCGCTCCCGTGATCCAGCGCGCCGCATCTGACGCAAGAAACGCGACTACGTCCGCAACATCTTCTGGTTTGCCGATTCGTTTCAGTGCCTGCATTCCAAGCGTCATCTCACGACCTGCCTCGGTCTTCGTAAAATTAGACATATCAGTGTCGATTGCGCCTGGCGCGACTGCATTTACGCGGACGCCTCGCGGCCCAAGAATGGCGGCCCAGTTTTTAACTAGAGTCTCCAATGCTCCTTTGGTTGAGGCATAGGCAAGGACCGAAGGGTTGTCCAGACCGGGCTTCCCAATTACGGCGTGCGCCCCAATCGAAGAGATCACAATAATGTTCGAGCCCTCTCCGAGGACGGGCAGGAGTTGCTGCACCAGAAAAAACGGACTGCGCATATTCGTTGCAAAGAGATTGTCAAAGTCTTCGACCGTATGATCCTTGATGGTTGCAGCCTTGGAAATGCCAGCGTTGGACACAAGCACATCCAAGCGCCCGCCAACAATTGAGCGCACCTCCTTCGCGAGCAGTGTCGCGCCGTCTGGCGTTCCCAAGTCTGCCTGGATGGCATCTGCGCGTCCCTCTTTTGAACGGATGTCGGCTACGAGAGATTCCGCGTCCTGCGCGGAACGGCCATAGTGAACTAGGACGTGGGCACCGGCCGCAGCAAGCGCCGACGCCGTAGCACGCCCAATTCCCCGTGAGGCTCCAGTCACCAAAGCAGTTTTGTTAAGAAGGGCAACCATTTTCTTTTACCTGCGATTCCGAAGGCGGGTTCCTTCCCGCCATGTGCCGCCGTCGTCACGCGTTCAAAAACAGAGTCGCGTGTTCGACGAAGAGCTCCGGGTACTGGTGGTGCGCGCCGTGATTGGAGTCGGGGTAGATGATCAACTGCGCATTCGGCATGTTCTGCTGCATGATGAAAGAGTTCACCGTGGGCATGATCACGTCGTTACTGCCGTTCACGACGAGGGTTGGCTGCTTGATCGTCTTCAGATAGCCGTAGGATCCCTTTTGCTGGACGCCCCATTTCCCCATCGCTTCGACCTGGGCGGGCGACACTTTGTCGTTCACTTCAGGATCGCGCCCAACCTGACGAAGATGCGTGCGCTTCAGGAACTCGCGTCCCGCCGCCTGGCCCGCCGCGGACGGACTGAATTTGACCGCGAGCCAAACATTCTCGGGCGGATCGTAGCTGGCGCCAAAGAGCCGCCCTGCAGCTTGGGTCAGCAACTCCATTCCCTGACCGCCGCGCGGACCTGTGCCATCGACGATCAATCTGCGAATGAGATCGGGCGCCTGCAAAGTGATTTCCTGCACGACCATGCCGCCGATCGAGAAGCCAAATAGGTCAACTTGCTTCAGGCCCAGCGCCTCGATGAAGGCGATGGCGTCGGCGCCCATCTGCTTGAACGTTGTCGGGACCTCGCCGGAGCTGCTGGATACGCCTGCGTTGTTGAACAGGATCACCTCACGGTCGCGAGCGAGGCCATCCGTCACCGTCGGGTCCCAATAATCCATGGTGCCGATGTAGTGCTGGCTAAGGACGAGGGGCACTCCTCCGGTCTTGCCGAAGCGGCGATAGGCGAAGCGGACGCTGTTGGCCTCAACGAACTGTGTGGGTGCGGTCTGGTGAGTATGAATCACTATGGTCGTTCCCTTTATCATTTAGTCGGCACCGCATCGGATACGAGCGCTAGAGCTGCTTTCGCGCAGTCGATGTCGTTCTGCACTGTTGGCGCACCGCTCAGCCCGATTGCCCCGACAACTTCTCCGTTCACCTTAATGGGAAACCCTCCACCCCACGCCGCCATACGCGCAAGCGTGGGGATGCCGGCCAAAAGCGACGGGTCGCTCTGGATAAACTTGAAAAACTCCTGCGTGGAGACGCCGAACAGAGCTGTGTATGCCTTGTTCTGGGCCATCTCAGTGGTAGGGATCGGGGCGCCATCCATCCGGCCAAAGGCCTTGAGATTGCCGCCGTCGTCGAGAATCGCTACGTTCTCGCTAACGCCAAGTTCTCTGGCTTTCACCACCGCTGCATCCACCATTTTCTGTGCTAGCTCATAAGAGATGCTGTATTTCTTCACCACATTAGCCATTGGAATCTTCCTCCATTCGATGTGTATTGCGTGTTGGTCATCCTCGCACTTCGCGCAATCGAGGCGGCCCTAGAATTAGTCCGCGATCATCCCTCCATCCACTGGGATGGAGGCACCAGTCATGTACGATGCGTTTGCCGAACCCACAAAGGCGATCACGTGAGCGATCTCCTCCGGTGTTGCCAGACGCTTGAGGGGTACTGTCGAGACGAGCGCCGCCTTATTCTCATCCGTGTTGGTGAAGCGTGTGAGCATGCCCGTATCCGTAGTGCCCACAGCGATTACGTTTACCCGAACTCCTGTCCCCGCGACTTCCAATGCAGCGGACTTTGTCAGTCCTTCCACCGCATGTTTGCTGGCCACATAGACGGCCGCCCCGGCAGCGCCGACACTTCCATAGGTCGACGAAATATTGACAATGCTTCCGCTCCCCTGTGGCAGCATCACCCGCAGCTCGTGCTTCATGCTCAACAGCACGCCAAGTACGTTGGTGTCAAACGTATCCGCGTAGCTCTCCGCAGTCTGTTCTGTTACGAGACCCCGCAATCCTTCCGTCCCGGCATTATTGACTGCAATATCCAGGCGTCCGAAGTGCCTGACGGCTTGATCCACAAGGTTCCGCACGTCCTCATCCTTGCGGACATCCGTACGGACGAAAATGGCTTCTGCTCCGAGCGCTTGTAGCTCCGCAACTAACTCCTGTCCTTGTTTATCGCGACGGCCGGAGATAACGACGCGCGCGCCCTCTCTGGCGAAGATGACTGCAGTGGCGCGACCGATTCCCGTCAGCGCGCCGGTGATCAAAACAACTGGCGAACTCATCGCACTACCTCCGTTGATCTTGACCCATGCAACCTGGGCATGACTAAGAAGTCCGCCAAGCCGCTCTGGGGTAACTCAGATCACCTTTTTAGATGGTGAAACTAGCTGTTGGTAGCGCGGCTGAAGCATGCTTTGTTAAGCTGGGAGCGATGCTTCACAAGTATGGGAGCGGGAAATGGAATTACGACATCTTCGCTATTTCGTGGCGGTTGCGGAGGCCGGAAGCCTAACGGTGGCGGCAGCGCGAAAACTACACACGTCACAACCTTCGTTGAGCCGGCAGATTCGAGACCTTGAGGAGGAGGTAGGCGCTCAACTCCTGACGCGCACTGCTCGCGGCATCGAACTGACACCGGCTGGTCGAGCCTTTCTCGAACACGCCCGCTCGGTGCTAGCGCAGGTTGAAGCGGCAGCCGAAGCTGCACGCCGGGTCGCCCATCCCACCAAGCCATGCTTCGTCATGGGCTTTCTGACCGGACATGAATTGACGTGGATGCCCGAAGCTTTACAGATCTTGCGCGACGAACTGCCTAACATCGACGTGATGGTATCGAGTCAATACTCGCCTCCGCTTGCGGACGGCCTTTCGAAAGGAAAAATCGATGCGGCCTTTCTTCGACGGGAACAAGGGATGCCAGACTTGGCGTTCCGCCTTCTCGTCAAGGAGCCCTTGTTGGTGGTCTTGCCTAGTGAGCACCGTCTCGCTGCGCTCAAAGCCATTAGTCCGGGGGATCTAGTAGGCGAAACCTTCGTGACCGTGTCGGACACGGCTCCTGTGCTGCGTGGGGTGATTGACAATTACCTGAAGCGGTCCGGAATCAATATCACGCCGGCTCACGAGGTGGACCACGTCGTCATGGCAGTGTCCTTAATAGCGTCGACGGGCGGTGTAGCGCTGCTACCTGCTTACGTACAGAATTTTCTCACTTCGTCAGTAACGAGTCGTCCGCTCAAGGGAGACGCGCCGACTGTCGAGCTGGTCCTCGGCTACAAAAAGTCCAACGAGTCTCCCGCACTAAAGCTTCTGCTTTCGAGATTGGACGAGTTGGTCGCTCGTACCTCGAAGAAGACCCATGAAGTTGAGAAAGTCGATCGTAGCTTTCCTCATCGGAATTAGTTCCTTCTTCACTCGCAGGTCCGTTTCTGCGATGATGCGTACCGCATTTTGCGAACGCGGCATCGCGTTGTTTTCGACCTGTTATTCGGACCAAGTGACGCGGTTTTCTCGAAGCCATCAAGAAGTTGTCGCCTAACGCTTTTATGTTTTTCGCTGACGACCAGGGAGGTGGCCCGGATGCTCGCCGATAGTTCCAGTATGAAGCTGTTCGACTTATCGAACCAGGTCGCCATCGTCACCGGCTCGGGGCGAGGCTTGGGCGCCGCCATCGCCCGCGGGCTGGCCGCCGCCGGAGCTTCCGTGATGGTCTGCTCCCGGACACAGCCAGAAGTAGATCGGCTGGCAGCGGACATCATTCGAAGCGGCGGAAAAGCCGCCGCGACGACAGTCGACGTTCGCAACCGCGAAAGCTGCCAGCGCCTCATGGACGAAACCGTCGCACGTTTTGGTCGGCTAGATATCCTCGTGAACAACGCCGGCATTGACGTTATAACTCCCGCCGAAGACGTCACGGATGAAGGCTGGGAACAAGTTATCGATATCAACCTCAAAGGGTATTTTCTATGCTCTCAGTTGGCTGCCCGCCGGATGTTGAGTCAAGGGACCGGCGGCTCGATCATCAACAATTCTTCGATCTGCTCGATGATCGGAATTCATGGGCTTACGATTTATTCCGCGTCAAAAGGCGGGGTCAATCAACTCACTCGAGTCATGGCCGTCGAATGGGCGCCGCGCGGCATTCGCGTTAATGCCATAGCGCCGGGCTATTTTGAAAACGTGATGCAGGGCGCCACGGATGAGCACGCCCGCTCGGAGAAACAGAAACAAGTCATCACCTTCACGCCGATGGCGAGGCGGGGACGTCCCGACGAATTGATCGGTCCGGTCATCTTTCTCGCCTCCAGAGCTTCGTCCTACGTCACCGGTGCCGTCCTGACCGTCGATGGGGGATACACCGCGCAATAGCAGTGCGGCACATCGCGGTTAGTAGCAGTGGATTAGTTCCAAGAAGAGGTTTCCCCATGTCTCCAAAAATTCTCGATTACATGCGCCAATATAAATACAAGAAACTCGTCTTCTGCAACGATGCATCGAGTGGCTTGCGCGCAATCATTGCCATTCATTCGACGAGCCTGGGCCCTGCCACGGGCGGCCTGCGGATGTGGCCTTATGCAAGCGAAGAGGAGGCGATCTTCGATGCTTTGCGCCTGGCTCGCGGTATGACCTACAAGTACGCCGCCGCCGGAGTGAACCTGGGAGGCGGCAAAGCCGTCATCATCGGCGATCCCAAGCGCGACAAGAGTGAGGCGCTTTTGAGAGCCTTAGGGCGGTTCATCGATCAGCTGGGCGGCGAATATATGACCGGGGAAGATGTCGGCACAACACTTGATGACATGGAGGTCCTCTTTAGCGAGACCAACCACGTCGTAACCTTGCCAAAGCATTGCGGAGGCGCTGGGGATATCGCGCCAGCAACCGCGCTCGGATCAGTGGCGGCGACCAAGGCTTGTGCGAACCGCGTCTGGGGTAAAGACGAACTCAAAGGCCGCAAAATCGCGCTCCAGGGTCTCGGCGCTGTCGGCTACAAAGCGCTGCGCATGCTTGTCGAGGAAGGGGCTCAAGTCGTCGTCGCAGACGTGGATTCGCAGAAGGTGGATGCAGCCCTCGCTGAATTTGGGGTAAAGGCAGTGGCGCCCGCGGACATCTACAAACAAGACGTTGATATTTTTGCGCCCTATGCCTTGGGTGCGGTCATCAACGACGAAACCATTCCTCAACTGCGAGCGAAGATAGTCGCAGGTTCGGCGAACAATATTCTCGCCGAAGAACGTCATGGAGACGAGCTCGAGCGGCGCGGTATCGTCTACGCCGTCGACTACATAGCGAATTCCGGCGGAACAATTTACGACACGGACCGGCTGCGCAAAGGCGGCTTTCAGCCCGAACGGGCCATGGCAAACGTCCGGAAGATCTACGACCGGATCAGGGAGGTGTTCCGTCTAGCGGAGCGCGACCACATTCCTTGCTACGCCGCCGCCGATCGCCTGGCCGAAGAACGCATTGCAGCGCTCGAAGCTGTCCGTTTACTCGATCCTGCCAAGCTTCCTCAAAATGTTACCCGCTCGTGACGCGAAGGCAGTTCTCTCAGTTCAAACTGTCTCAAATTCCATCAGCGCGGCACCCAATTGGGACTGTGGGTGAAAAGCCCCTTGACGACGCCCATCTGGTAGACGATGAAAAAACCAAAGCCCAGACTCACCAGTCCTGAGACCAGTCCCAGCCCACGATTGAGCCGCGCAAAGCGGCTCTCGGAAAATGTAAACGGAACGGCGATCGCGGCAGTGATCAGCATCATTCCTGCAACGGTTCCAATTCCGAATACCAGAAGATATAAGACCGCCCAGGACGGAACGCGGATCGTCGTGAGCACCAACAACGCCACGGCTGCCGATCCTGCCAGGCCGTGAACGATGCCAATGGCCATCGGCCGCACAACCTGATAAAGACCCAGCCGGCCAAACGTGCGATCCATCCAACTCAGAGGTGTAGCATCCTCGGCATGGCCGTGTTTCTCAGGGTTGTGGCTGTGCGGATGACTGTGAACGTAATCTCCGTGCCCATGGGGATGCGAATGCGAATGCTGCCCCGACTGCAATGGCGTGATTGTTTCCGTAATCCAGCGCATCATCCCGGTCAGATTCAGAATTCCAAGAAGAATCAGCATCAGGCCCACGGACATTTCCATGGTGAGACCAATTCTCGGCGGAATCACCAAGCCAAATAGGATGATCGCGGAACCCACAACGAGAATCGTGATCGTGTGCCCCACTCCCCAGAGGACTCCGATCAATGCCGCATGCCGAATGCTTCGCTGGCGGCTCACAATCGTCGTTACCGCAACGACGTGGTCTGGATCGGTCGCGTGGCGCATGCCAAGAAAAAACCCCAGCGCGATAATCGAAAGGAGAGTGATCATTTATTTCCAGATCGCGGCAGCAGCGCGAGAATCCATATTTTAATGTAATTTCACTGGAGCTTCCCACGCATTTCTTCTAGCAGCAGGCAGAACCCTAATCAGCGTGCGAGTCTCGCACAGAATCACGCGTGCGTCCCAAAATTCGCCGCGCGACTTCGCCCCACGGTAGCGCCTCGAACTCCGCGAGGTAAGAGTAAGCCACCGGCACCACCAGCAAGGTCAGCAGCAGGCAAAGCGTCTGTCCTCCAATAATCGTCACCGCGATTGAAGCGCGCTGCTCCGACCCCGCTCCGATGCCGATCGCCACCGGAATCAGTCCCGCCACGATGGACAGCGTCGTCATCAGAATTGGCCGCAACCTCACGCGATTGGCTTCGAGGATCGCTTCGCGCACCGGCATCCCTGTTGCGCGCAGGCGATTCGTATAATCCACCTGCAAAATTCCATTTTTCTTCACGATCCCCAGCAGGAGAAACATTCCCAACGCGCTCCACAGGCTCAGCGCGCGCCCCGTAATCCACAGCGAAAACAGCGCGAATGGCACGCTCAACGGCAGCGTCAGCATAATAATGAAGGGATAAGAAAAGCTTTCGAACTGTGCCGCCAAAACCATGTACATAAAAATCGACGCCAGCAGCATCGCGAGCAAAAGATTCCAGGTCGTCTCTTCGAGTATCTTCACTTGTCCGGAAAACCGGTACGAATAACCCGGCGGCAGTCCCACTTCATTGATGGATTGAATCGTGTGCGCCGCCCCGAGATCGAGCGGATAGCCGGAGGCCACGTTCGCAAACACGCTTACCTGAAATTCGCGATTGTACCGCCAGAGCGTCGCGGGTCCCGCGCCGCGCACAATTGTCGCCACGTTTTCGAGCCGCACTTGGCCCAGTTTTGTCGATGGCACCATCATCCGCGCGAGAACATCCGGATTATCCCGTTGCGCCTGCAGCAGTTGCATCGTCACCGGATATTGCTCGGAGCCTTCTTTGAACCGCGTGATTTCATCCTCTCCCGAATAAAACAGCCGCACAGCATCGCTCACATCCGACATGCGCACGCCGATGTCCGCCGCGCGCTGCCGGTCCACTTTCACCTGGAGTTCCGGCGTGTTCAGGTTCAGACTCGGATTTACGTCTACCAAGTCCGGATATTTCATCATTCGCACCGCGACCTGCTTGCTGATCTCCGCGAGTTGCGTGATGTCCGGTCCGCGGATCACCGCCCCGATCGGAAAATAAATCTCGCCGCCCAGCACCGACGGCAGCCGCACGTTGTACGTCATGTTTCGGTAGCCGCTCAAAATCCCGCGCACCACCGTCGCCATCTGTTCGTGCGTGCGTTTTCTTTCCGCGCGCGGCACTAGCCCGATAAACAAATGCGCGTGATTTGTCGGCCCGTGCGTATAGGACTGCACAAAGGAAACTTCGGGCAGCGCGATGATCTTTTCCGCCATATCCGTTGTCAGTATCGTTGTTTTCTCCAGCGCTGTGCCTTCCGGAAGCGTGAACGAGCTCTGCAGCTCCGCCTGGTCGTCCGACGGAATCCAATCTCGCCCCACCAGCCGGTAAAAGCCAAACGTCGAAAGAAAAGTCACCACGCAGATCACCAGAATCATCCGGCGGTGCGCCAGCGACCACTCAAGCAGCCTCCCATACACCCTTTCCACCGTATGCATGAAACCGTGGGCGTGTTTCTCTTTTTCCTTCTCGGTCACTTTCAGCAATCTCGAGCTCATCATCGGCGTCAGCGTGAACGCCACCAGCAGCGACACCAGTATCGCCATCGCCATCGTCCACCCAAACGAGTTCACGTATTTTCGCGCGTAGCCCGTCATAAACGCGATCGGCAGAAAAATGATCACCAGCGAGAGCGTTGTGGCCATCACCGCCAGCCCGATTTCCCGTGTCGCCTTGATCGCCGCGCTCTCCCGGTCCTCTCCCTTGTCTTCCATGAACCGGAAAATGTTTTCGAGCACGATGATGGCGTCGTCGATGACGATCCCCACCGCCAGCGTCAACGCCAGCAACGTCATGTTGTTCAGCGAAAAATCCATTCCGCGCATCAGCGTAAACGTCGCCACAATGGACGCGGGAATCGCCACAGCGGCAATCACCACCGCGCGCAAATTCCTCATGAACAGCCACACCACCATGCTCGCCAGTATGCTTCCCAGAATCAGGTGTTCCAGCAGCGAATGCACCGAAGCCCGGATAAAATCCGAAATGTCGTGCACCACCAGCAGTTGCACTCCAGGCGGGAGTTGCGCGCGCAATTCATCGAGCTTGCTTCGTACTTCGTCCGCCACGCGCACCGTGTTCGCGCCGGATTGCCGCAGGATCTGCACGCTGACGACGTCTTGCCCGGGAGTGCCCTTCCGGAACAATGCCGACCAGGTGCGCAACTCGGCGGCGCCGTCCTCGACCTGCGCCACGTCCCGGACGCGCACGGGCGTGCCGCCCCGTGTCCCCACGACAATCTCTCCAAACTGTTCCGCTGAAGTCACGCGGCCCAGTGTGCGCAGGCCCAGCTCCTGTGGCCCCGTAATCATTCGTCCGCCCGGCGCCTCAATGTTTTCGCGTTGCAGCGCGTCGCGTACATCCAGCACCGTAAAGTTGTGCGCGGTCAGCTTCTGCGCGTCGAGCAGCACGCGAATCTGCCGTCCCTGCCCGCCGTTCAAATCCACGCTGCCGACTCCGTCCACCGTCTGGATCGCGCGGCGCACCTGCTTGTCCGCGATTTCAGTCAGTTCGCGCCGGCTCATCGGTCCGCTCACCAAAAGCGTCATGATGGGGTCCGACTGAGGGTCCAGCTTGGTGATTACCGGGGGCAGCGTTTCGCGAGGCAGCCGGTTGATGGCGGCGGACACTTTTTCCCGGATGTCTTGCGCCGCTCCTTCAATGTCGCGCTCCAGCACAAACGTGCAGGTGATTTCCGCGAATCCCTCCGTGGAATAAACCTGGATTTCGTCGATCCCGCTCACCGAGGAGATGGCGTCCTCCAGTGGCAGCACCACGCCCGTGATTACTTCTTCAGGCGTCGCGCCCGGCAGCTCCACATGCACGTTTATCGTTGCGGGATCGGCTTTCGGGAAAAGATCTACGGCAAGCCCGCGGTAGGAAAACACTCCCAGCGTCACCAGAAATGCGATCAGCATCACCGTGAACACGGGATGCTTTACGCAGATTTCGGCCAGCCTCATCGGTGTTTGCGTGCTTTCCCTGCGGAAATTACTTCAGCGCGGGCGCGCTCCCCCCGGATTGCTCCTGCACTGTCACGCCCTCGTGCAATTCTCCGGACACCGCCACCGCCACGCGGTCCCCCGGCTTCAATCCCTCCGCCACTTCAAACCGCCGCCCGCGCGCGTCTTCCGTCTGTCCTGCGGGGCGTATCTGCCTTTCCGTAACCCGGTTCGCATTCAGCAAAAAAACTTTGTATACGCCGTAACGGTAATTCACCGCCTGCTCGGGAAGATAAATCGTCTTCTCTTCCTTCTCGCTGGGAATCGAAGCCTGCACGAAAAATCCCGGTTTCAAGCGTCCGTCAAGATTTGTGAGCAGCGCTTCCGCTTCGAACGTGCGTGAATCCTGCGACACCGACGGGTTGATCCGCGAAACTCGCCCGTGAAATTCCTCGCCTGGAAACGCGTCCACGTGCAAATCGACCATCGCTCCGTCTTTGAGCCAACCCGCCCAGCGTTCCGGCACCGCTAGCCGCGCACGCAGCCGGTCCGTTCGAACCACCACCATCACCGGCGTCTGGAGCCTCACATACTCTCCCGGATGCACCGCCCGCGTCTTTACTGCGCCGGGGAAGGGCGATCGAATCGTGGCGTCAGTCAGTTTCTTCTCGGCCAGCATTTCGCTCGCTTCGCTCGATACCAGCATGCCCTTCAGCCGGTCCACTTCTTGTAGTGCCACCGTGTAGCCCGCCTTTGTGCTCTGGTACCGGCTCGACGCTTCGTCCAGTTGTTGCTGCGATATCAAATTGTCCTTGAACATCTCTTGCGCGCGCCCGTACTTGCGTTCCGCATCAAACAGGTCGGCCTCCGCCCGCTGCACTGACGCCAGCTTTCGCGCGTCCGCGGGAGGCGGATCGTTTGGCCCGATGCCCAGTTGCGCGCGTACTTGTCCCTCCTGGCCCTTCGCGCTGTCCAGCGCGAACTGCAGTTCGCGCGTATCAAGCTGAATCAGCGGTTGGCCTTCTCTCACCGCGTCGCCGACATCCGCCAGCACGTCGCTCACGCGCCCTTCGACCTGCGCGCTAAGCGCGCTCTCTTCTAGCGCAAACAAAGACCCCACCGCCTGAATCCGTCTCTGCGCCGTTTCCTCAGCCACCGTGTACACGTGGACCGGCGTGGGATGCGCCGCATCCCCCAGCACGCTAGTTGACGCCGACTTCGCGCATCCCGCCGCAAACACCCCGCCGAGCGCCGCCAGTCCAGCCGCCAGGCGCACAACGCGCTTCGCATCTTTCACGGAAGGTCTTTCCGAAGACACCACAGACTTCACACTCCGTCCTACTATTTTGACGCACCACTATCCTAAATCGTTTCGTCCCCCAAATCACGATTTGAATGGTGCGACCCCTCGCGCCCTTCGCTTGCTTTGGTAGGGCTCGCCTTCTCAGGCGAGCCGTCGTTGTAGTGGCCAGTCTTTAGACTGGTTCTTTTCTTTATTCTTCTGTCCGGGACCTTCGCGGGCATCTCTTTCGTTGTTGTGGTCACCCTGCGTGTGTAAACAGGCCATGCTCGAGATAAATCCGCTCTAGTGTACTTGGCTTGCTGCCGCTTCCACTCCCGCGAGCATCTTGTCCAGCTCCGCGCGTGAATAATACCGCCCATTCGCAATGACGCCCGCGATCTTCTCCGTGTTCTTGATGTCAACCAGCGGGTTCGCCGTCAGCAGCACGGCATCGGCGAATTTTCCTTCTTCAATCGTTCCGCTTTGTCTCTCCATCCCGAAAAACCGCGCCGCATTGAGCGTCGCTGTTTGCAGCGCCGCGAGCGGCGTGAACCCCGCATCCACAAATCGTTGCAGCTCCTCGTGCAAACTGAACCCCGGGAAAATGTAAACGCCCGGCGGAGTATCCGTCCCCGCCAGGAACGGCACTCCCGCGCGGTGCAGCATCTGCACGACTTCCAGCTCCTTCTCGATAAATCTCTTTCGCGTGGCCAGATCGTCCGTGTTGTACCCCTCCACGATTTCGTCCCGGAAGCGTTTCCACGTTTTTTCTTTCCACGCTGCCGGCACGTACTTCGCGCGCGAATCCTTGGCGAAATCTGTCACGTCAATCAGGTTCCCACCTCGCTCCCACACCATCGTCGGGCATTGCCAGGTTTGATTCTTCGCGAGCAACGCAGCCAGCTTTGTAGCGCGCCCCGCATCAAATGTCGAAAGAAACTTTCCTTCGGTCTTGCCGCCTTTCAGGAACTCGTCTTCCAGCGGCGAGCTGCCTTCAAAAATTCCGATGAGATGCTCGAAACTTTTCATCCCCGCTTCGGACATCTCGCTCGCGCGCATCGCGTCCGGCACATGCCCTTCGAACGCAATCTGCTGCTTCTTCGACTCTTCCGCAATCGCCAAGACTCCTTCCCGCGGAATCAGCGATTGCAACTTGATGAAATCCGCTCCGCGCCGTTTCAGATCATTGACCGCGCGCCGCCCGTCCTCCGCCGTCCCGATCGCCACCGAACTCGGGAAACGCGGCTTCGGCCCATCCAGCATCGGCCCAGACGTGAAGATCCGCGGCCCCGTCAGCTTTCCGGCCAAGATCTCTTTCCGCCAGCCTTGTACCGTCTCGAGTTCGCTCCCCATGTCGCGCACGCCCGTCACGCCATTGGCGATGAACATCGGCAGCGTAATTTCCCTGGCGCCGGGAAACCAATCCCCGAACTCCAAATGGACGTGCATGTCCCACAACCCGGGGATCAGGAACAGGCCTCGACCGTCTACTTCCACTGCCCCGCCCAGGACCTTCGTCGTTTTTCGCGATCCCACCGACGTGATGCGATTCCCTTCGACAACTACCGTCTGGTCCGCTCGCACGGCGCCCGTAACCACATCCACAACACTCGCGCCCTGGACGACCAGAATCCTTTCCTCTGGAGGTTTCTGCGCGTGCAAGAAGCCTTGCCAGAGCACCAAGATCAAAACGCAACCGCCGAGACCAGCAAATTGTTGTCTCGAAATTTTCATGGCCGGGATTCTATCCTGGTTGCAGGAGATGTCCACTCCCGTCGAGATCGTGCTCGCCAAACCTCGCGATGTCATCCTGAGGGTCGGACCCGAAGGACCTCAACGGCAACAAATCGCAACTCTGGGTTGTAGGTTAGGGCTTCAGCCCTGACAAAAAGGACGCAAAGAAAAAGGGGCTTTAGCCCCGGAGTGGCATGGCGCCAATCAACCTACGCACTACTTGCGACAACCTCACTTCTTGAACGCCCCCTCGATCGCCTTCCCCCACTTCAACAAATGTTTGAGCGACTCGTCATCCGTCGGATCCAAATGCAGCGGCGTCACGGACACCGCCCCGGCAAAAATCGCCGCGTAATCCGTGTCCGGCTCCACGTCTTTGTCGATCCGCTGTTCGAACAGCCAGAAATACGTCCGCCCGCGCGGATCTTTTCCTTCGCTCAATTGGTTCCGCGTGATCTTTTTCGATTGCCGCGTGAACTTCACTCCGCCATCCCACGGCTCCGGCACATTGATATTGAGCAGCACTTGGTCCGGCAGACCCTCGCACAAAATCAACTCCGCCGCCGCGCGCGTTACCCGCGCTGCCGCATCGAATTTCACGCCGTTCTTCTTCGAACAAAGCGAAATCGCCAGCGCCGGGATGTGATGCAGCGCCGCTTCGCGCGCCGCCCCCACCGTTCCCGAGTAATACGCGTTCTCGCCGAGGTTCGCGCCGGCGTTAATCCCGGAAATCACCAGGTCCGGAGGTTCCGGCAGCAATTTGTGCAGCGCCACGATCACCGCATCCGCCGGCGTGCCGTCCACCGCCCACTGCCGTTCCCCGGCCGGATGACAAATGATCGGCTGCCGCAGCGTCAGCGATTGCGCCGCGCCACTCTGCTCCCGGCTCGGCGCCACGACGCTCACCGTCGCGAATCCCTCGAATGCCCCCGCCAGTACGCGGAGCCCCTCGGCCTGTATCCCATCGTCATTCGTCAGCAAAATATGTGGCATCGACCTTTGCTCTGTTCAAGTATGCAGCCAGGTAGGATAAAGTGTTCGACGCGATGCTAAGGCCCTTCCTCTTTTCTCACCCTTTCCTCGCCTTGCCAATTTATGTGCTCTTGGGACTGTACTTCATCCGCTTTGGGCGTTCCGCTTACCGCGAACCCGACGTCACTCTCCTACGCTGGTACTCATTTCTACCTCAAAAAGATTGGTCAAGAAGACTGCTGCGTTCGTTCGCGGTCTTTTGGATATTTGGCGGGATCCTGCTAATTCTGAACGGAATTGTCCGCCTACCTGTTCTGAGAAACTATCACGGCGCTTTAGAAATACTAATTGTCCTCGCAATCGCTATCGCCGGATCGGCCGTCTCTATACCTCACCAAAACCGTTGATGTACCCACCTTTCGAAGGTTGGCACGTTGTGAGAGGAAGAAAATGGTCGGGGCGCCCGGATTTGAACCGGGGACCTCACGCACCCCAAGCGTGCGCGCTACCAGGCTGCGCTACGCCCCGACAGCAGCAGAATTCAAGGCTATCACCGCCGTTCGAGCAGCGTCAAGAAAGCCCGCAGCGAATCGCGTAAATCCAGTAGCATCTTTCGGCTCAACAGTTGCGCCGCACCCTCCGCCAAACTGGCGCTACCAGACGCAGAACTCTCCGCCTCACCGGCCCCGTTGTGCTCGCGTAAATGTCGCCGCGCGCCCGCAATGGTGAACCCTTCGTCGTACAGCAGCCGCTTGATCCGCAGCACCATGTCCACGTCTTGCTGCCTGTACAACCGGTGCCCGCTCGCGCTCTTCACCGGCTCTAGCATTGGGAACTCCGTCTCCCAATAGCGCAGCACAAACGGCTTCAGATCCGTCAGCCGGCTCACTTCCCCAATTCGATAGAGGCCTTGCTCGGCCGCTGTTTGCGTTGCTGTCGCCGTACTGTGCATCGTAAAACCTTGTCGGAAGGGGGACGCCGCTATCCTAGCAGTTTCTCCTGTAATCCTGTAGGTGGGTGCTGAAGAATTAAGCTTGTCATTCTGAGGGCATCCGACGAGGCGCGCATTTTGCGTCCCGGCGGGACCCCAGAAGGTCACGGTGCCGGGGATGCCCGAAGAATCTCAACTGTTCTGTTCCCGGGCCGATCTTTTATCACGCTTGCGCAGCCGCTGCACAAAGCGCACCGGCGTCCCCGTAAACGCAAACTTCGCCCGCAACTGATTCTCCAGAAATCGTTCATAACTGAAATGCAGCGACGCCTTCTGGTTCGTGAACAACAAAAACGTCGGCGGCGCGGTCTTCGCCTGCGTGATGTAATAAATCTTCACCGGCCGCGACTTTGGTGTGCTGCCGCGCTGCAAATCCACTTCTTCCTTCAACCAGCGGTTCAGCTCTGGCGTCGACAAGTGCCGCCGCCGCGCCGCCGCCACCTGATCGATCAGCGGGAAAAGCTTCTGCGCTCGCTCGCCCGTTTTTGCAGAAACAAAAACAATCGGCGCATAACTCAGGAATTTCAATTTTCCGCGGATCAATTCCTCGTAGTCGTGCATCATTCGCCCCGCATCGAAATTCGCCGGCTGCTTCTCACCTTCGACGCGCCTCGCTCTTCCCTTTGTCGTCGCCGCATCGCGCACCGCGGCCTCTCGCGCCGCCTCGACCGCGAGGTCCCACTTGTTCACCACGATAATCACCGACCGCCCCGACTCCTCCGCGTAACTCGCAATCTGCGCGTCTCCCTGCGTCACGCCCTGCGCGCCATCGACAATCAGCAGCGCCACGTCGCACCGCTCCAGCCCGCGTCGCGCCATTACCACGCTCAGCTTTTCCGCTACCAGCGTGGTCTTGCCTTTGCGCCGGATTCCCGCCGTGTCCACAAACCGGTACGTGCGTCCCTCTAATGTCACTTCCGTGTCCACGTTGTCCATCGTCGTCCCTGGCATCGGCGAAACAATCGACCGCTCCTCCCCCGCCAAACGATTCAGCAGCGTCGACTTCCCCACGTTCGGCCGGCCAATAATCGCAACCTCCACCACCTCGTCTCGCTTCTCTTCCTCTTCGGATTCCACCACGCTCACCTGCGCGAGCACCGCGTCCAGCAAATCGTCCACGCCAGTGCCGTGCTCCGCGGCGATCGGGAAAACCGGCGCGCCCAGTTCGTGAAACGCCGCTGCGTTGGCTTCCTGTCGCGGTGAGTCCACCTTGTTCGCGGCAATCACAAACGGTTTTCCGGTCGTTCGCAACAGTTGCGCCAACTCCTGGTCGAGCGGCGTAATGCCGGCGTGGCTGTCGACCACCAGCGCGAGCAGTGACGCCTTATCAATCGCCACGCGCGCCTGCCGCAGAATTTCCTGCGGGATCAGCGCCTTGTCGCCGGGAATAATCCCGCCCGTATCCACGATCTCGATCGCGCGGCCCCGCCATTCGGCTTTGCCGTAAATGCGGTCGCGCGTAATCCCCGGTTCGTTCGTCACGATCGACCGCCGGCTTCCCGTCAATCGGTTGAACAGCGTGGACTTGCCCACGTTCGGCCGCCCCACGATCACCAGCGATGGAAGTGCACTCGTCATCAGGAATAATTGCCGGCCTTCTGCGCGGAATCACAGCAACAACGCAATCTTCCACTCTAACGCATCCCCGCCCACTCCCAAAGCGGGCCAGCCCACTGATTGGCCTTTCTTATTTTTTATGAATTGGTGTGAGCGCGGGCCCCGCCGCTCGCCGAGGCTAACTCGCGACGAGGTTCGAGGAGAGAACTTCCTTACTGGCTGTCTTATACAGTTGCAAAATGTCCGATGCGCGCCGCAGCAAATCCGACGGCATGTCGCCCGCCTGGTAATCCACCCAGCCCGACGTGTACGCCAGAACCATTTTCTGTCCCGAAGCTTTTATTTCCACCACTCCCACGCGGTCCAATGTCTCTTTCGCTTCGCTCAGCGTGCACTTTGGCAGCACCAGCAGAAAATCGTCGCTTCCAATCCGCGCCGCGTAATCGGAGCCGCGGGTCGCTTCCTTCAGCCGCCTCGCGAACTCTTTCAGCAATTCGTCCGTCGCGCTCTTGTCGAATTTCGCCCTCAGCCGCTCGAAGTCGTCCAGATGAATCGTGGCCAGGCTCAGCGCGATATTTTGCCGCCGCGCCCGCGCGATTTCCTTCCCCAGATGCTGCTCGATCGAGCCCCGCGTGTGCAAGCCCGTCACCGGGTCGAAACCCGACGGATCTTCCTTCTCGCCGGTGGTCTCTTCCGCCGCCGCGCTTTCCCGCTGAATCTTTTTCCGCGAACGCCGGAACGTCCATTGCCGGTAGACCATCCACCCGTTAAACAGCAGCAACAGGCACATCAGCCCCCAGCGCGCCTGGTCGGAACGTATCTGGTAAAAGTGTTCGCTGTAGAGGAACAGTTGGCGGAAACACGAAAGCAGGAAGCCCACCCCCGCAAGCAGCGTCACGAAAAACGCGGACAGCCACAGCCACCACTCGCGCCGCGCCAGCAGCTTCAGCTCCGCTTCCCTCTCCTGCGCACGGATTCCCCCATGCCCCTCGAACGACAAGGGCGAGGACTCCGGCCCGCCCGCCGTGGCAGGTTGGCTTGTCCGCAGGCTTGTCAGGAAACTCATATTCTGCTGCTTGCCCGCCTGGCCGGGCTTGCCTGCTCGCTTATGCGAGCTCGCTCGAACTGCGCGAATCTCTGAAGTTACGGTTCCATGAGCCTGGAACTCTGTCTATCTTCCTTCTAATGTTGGCCCATGCTGCAAAGTGAGGCAACCTCGAAAGAGTACAGGCTCCCTAACCCTCAATACCTGACCCTTCGGCCAGTCTCTTTCCACCTGTGACCCCCGCGCGCCCGCCTCGCCTTGATCGTCTCGGAGGATTTCACTCCCCCAGCGCCGGAGGCGCGCCAGAAGTTCGCGTCGTTTGCGTCCCGGTGTTTTGTACCGGGAAGCCCAGTGCGCGAGCACTGGGTACCTGGTGTATAAAGATGGCGAGCACCGTAGGCGCGACACATTTCTCACACTCCCAAAGGAACCAAAATGCAAACCGACGCCCCCGGCAAGACCTTGCACGTGAACGGCATCGACCTGTACTACGAAACGCAAGGCGCGGGAGAGCCGCTCCTGCTTTTGCACGGTGGCAGCGGCTGCCACGACGATTGGGCCTATGCCGGCCGCGATCAATTCGTCCGTGAATACACCCTCATCACGCCGGACGCGCGCGGCCACGGCCGCTCGACCAACCCCGGCAAAACCATCACGCACCGCCAATGCGCGCTGGATACACTCGCGCTGCTCGACCATCTCGGCATCCAGAAATGCCGCGCCATCGGCATGAGCATGGGCGGCAATATCCTTCTCCACATGGCCACCATGCAGCCGGACCGCCTCGCCGCCATGGTTGTAGTCAGCCCCGCCATGTATTTTCCCGAGCAGGCCCGCGCCGTCATGCGCCAGGTTTCCCCTGACAATCAGCCGCCCAAGGAGTGGGAGACCATGCGCAAACGCCACAAGCACGGCGACGATCAGATCCACGCCATTTGGGAATGGGCCCGCGCCATGGCCGACAGCCATGACGACATGAACTTCACGCCGGCTTCTCTGTCCAAAATCACCGCGTCCACGCTCATCATCTACGGCGATCGCGACTTCCTCTATCCCGTCGAAATGGGCGTCGAGATGTATCGCGCCATTCCCCACTCCGCCCTCTGGGTCGTGCCCAATGGCAGCCACGGCCCCGTCTTCCTCGACGCCGCGCCCCAGTTCGTTCAAACCGCGCTCGCCTTCTTCCGTAAGTAGCGCCTCACCCGCCGGCGAACTACCCGAAACACCTGCATCAGCAATGTTGCCAAAAGTCTATGTTCCACGGACGAGCATCTGCCTCGCTGGTCCACGAACTTTTGGGCTGTCGATACAACATATAAACCAGCTCGCATATATCCTCGGGCTTGGCTTGTCGGTCGTGAATATGAATGGGGTCTTCTTCTCGAATGTCCGCATCAACAACAAGATGAGCGACATGAATTCCAAGTGGCCATAACTCGCGCGCCATGACCTGCGCGAGCGCACGGAGCCCGAACTTCCCGATAGCAAGATTTAGATGCCCTGGACGACCGATCATTCCCGACGTCGAGCCGATGAGCACGATCGTTCCGCGTCTAAGGGGCAACATCCTGCGCGCGGCTTCACGGGCCGCAATGAAGGCCCCGAGACAATTTTGCCGCCAGCATTCTTCAAAGGAAGCGACTTCCGTGTTGATCGTGGAGCCGGGGATGAAACCTTGAACCGAGTACACCACCAGGTCCGGGACATTCATGTCCTTTCCTACATGCGACATCAAGTTCTTGACAGAGGCTTCATCGCTTGCATCGCAACCATAGGCTCGGATTATTTGGTTCTGCATGGCGCCCAGTGACTTAACCAAAGGATCTAACCTTCCTGCGTTGCGAGACGCCAAGGCCACATGCAAGCCCGAACCTGCCAGCTTGCGAGCAAGTGCAAACCCGAGTCCCGGTCCCACCCCTATCACGAGTGCTGTTTCTGGCTGGGGAAGTACATCTCGGATCGGTGGCAACACTTGGTGGGCGGGGATCGGTGTGTCAGACGCGGTATGAGCAGAGACAGTCGATAAAGACCGCTTCAGACCTCCGGTCAAGCGTCTAAAAGAGTTGCTGGAAACTCGAGCGCTCCGGGCGAAGCGGAATTTGACAGAAACAGGACCAAGCCAGATCGACCTATATCGCTTCGCACTGGTCCACATCGAATGTACGGCTTCGTTCAACATACCCAGTTTTGGTTTCTGCGTATTCGGCATCTCTGTGCTCCTCTGAGGCATCAGTAGGGTCACGTCATCAAGGAACACCTCAGGTAAATAAACTGTAGAATGTTGATCTGCAAGTATTTATCCAAACGGTAAAAGTTCAAGATGTTGAATTTGGGTTACTTAACCGGAGGCCACTAGGCACTCCCCAAATCGTTGCATACAATTGGCAGAATATTTCCCAATCCCGGCAAGTAATAAACATATTGGTGTAACGATGTTCTCTCCACGGATTCGCCGGCAATTTCCCGCTGCCTCCTCTAACCTCTTTCCGTCCCTTCACTTACGGTGTCTCATCTCATTCGAACGTATCCACGACAATAATTACCTTGACAGTAAAATCAATCTTTGCTAGTATGCGTTATGGTTTGGCCGTCCTCGGCGCAGGGCAATCGCCTCTACGCTTCCCCGACCAGCCAGACTGTTTGTAAACCAGTTACTCCAAGCCCCAAAAACGCCATTTTCTATCCCTTTTCTTTTCAATCTCTTGCGCACTCTTTCGGAAATGAGATTTCCGCAACTCTCGTGTTATCAGAAGCTTCCGCACTCTTTCCGCAAAACACCGGGGGTAGGTACTCCCCCCAAGATCTGTCTTTTGTTTTCAAGCGTTTTCGCACTCCTCAAATTCGACCCGCTCCGGGAGGTTCTACCCCGAAGGGGGCTCCCCGAGGCATCCTTGCTTCGTTGCGTCGTTACTTCTTTACCTCATCCGTTCCACGGTGGACGGTCGAGCGCGGAATCCGATACAATCGCGAGCCGAAGCTGGCGTGCGGCTGGATTTGGGGTGCGATTCATGACATTTATGAGCATACGAGCGTTTGCCATTGTTTTAGGCTGCTTTCTGGCGGCGGGAGTTTCTGCTTTGGGCAAAGAAACGCGGGCGACGCTGATCTACGACGATGTGACGACGGAAATCAACCCCGCGCAGGAAGAAGTGGGGCAGCTTTGGATTACCACCGCCGACCTGGAGCGCGCCACGCGTTTCGAGGTCAAGCCGCAGGGCGTTTGCCGGGATCAGCTTTGCTTTCCGCTGCCGAAGGCGCGCGCGCAGGAATTTGTGCGCAAGGACTCCGGCAAGATCTGGTTCAACATGACGGCGTTCGCGCAACTGGTGCAGCAGCCCGTGGCGCACGATGCGGCGCTCTCGACATGGTATTTCGGATTGCGCGCGGACCAGCGCCAGGGTCTCGCTTCGCTCGAGGCGCCCGACTTTTCGCTGCCCGACATGGACGGCAAGATGCATTCGCTCTCCGCGTTGCGCGGGAAGAAAATCTTGCTCGTGACGTGGGCCTCCTGGTGAGGATGCCGCTTCGACTTGCCAGGCTGGCAAGTGATTTACGAGAAGCTGAAGGACAAGAATTTCGAGATCGTTTCCGTCGCGCAGGACACCAACGGTGTGAAAGACGCTGGCCAGTGGATTACCGCCGCCAAGCCAACCTACACCGAGCTGATTGACGAAAAGCATCTCGTCTCGAAGCTCTACAACATGGTGAACGTGCCCACCGGGGTGTGGATCAACGAGCAGGGAAAAATCGTGCGGCCCAATGAAGTGGCGTTCGCCGACGACCGCTTCAAGAATTTCACCGGGCTCGATTCCGCGCCGTATCTGACGGCGCTAAGCGATTGGGTGGAAAAAGGCGACAAGAGCGTTTACGTGATGAGCGAAGAAAAGCTGCGCGAAAAACTCAGCGTGAACAACCCGGAAATTATTTTGGCCGCCGCGGAATTTGGCCTCGGCGAACAGCTTTATAAAAATGGCCACCTGACCGAAGCGATTCCTCACTTCAAGGAAGCGCAGCGCCTGAATCCCAAGAGCTGGAACTACAAGCGCCAGGCCTACGCGCTCTCCGACGCGAAGCGCGATTACGGAACTACATTCTCCGAGGAAGTGGAAAAATCCGGCGGCAGCAAAGTCTATTACGCTCCGCCCGACCTGCCCGGCGAAAACAAGCCCGCCGAAAAGTCCACACAAAACAAACCCGAACAAAAAAAGCCGCTGCAAAATTAGTTTGCGCGATTTTTTCTGTTTGCTTGACGTCTCCGCGCGCCTGCGGTTACTGTAGTGGCAATCAATGGAGCCAATTTGGCATCCATCGGCGTTTTTGTCTGCGTCGTGGGCAAGCGCCGGGAAAAGTCTACCGGGGGAAAGCATGAACGCGAACCATTTGGGAAGTGACCGCGTTGCGGTCCGTGAGGAAAGGTGTGCCTTGTCGAAATCGAATTCAGCGTTGAAGTCTGCGTCTGCTTTGCGAGCCGTGATCCTTGCGTGCGCGGCGGCGCTGCTGATTTTCTGCGGGAGCGCAGCGAACGCGCAAACGTTTCGCGGAACGATTCTCGGAACGGTGACGGATTCGTCCGGCGCGGCAGTGAGCGGCGCGACGGTGACGGTGAAAAATAACGAGACGGGATTACTGCGCACCGCCGCAACAGGCGACGACGGAAGCTACTCCGTGCCGGAATTGCCGATCGGCAATTACAGCGTGACGGTGGAGAAAAGCGGATTCAAGAGCGGCGTAGTGTCTGGAATTCACGTGGAAATTTCGAGCGAACGAAGAGCGGACGTGTCGCTGCAGCCGGGCCAAGTCTCCCAGACGATCGAAGTGTCCGGCGAGGCACTGCCGCTGGTGGAGACGACTTCGAACACGCTGGGCGGAGCTTTCGAAGCCAGCCAGGTGGATGCGCTCCCGATCAATGGGCGCGACTACACGAAGTTGTTTATCAACGTGCCGGGCGCAGCGGGCGAGCCGAATGGCGCAGGAGATTCGCCAGGTTCGTTCGGTTATGTGGCGGTGAACGGCAACCGCGGACGCGCGAACAATTTCATGCTGGACGGCACGGACGAAAATGACGGATACCGCAACGATCCGGCGATCAACGAGGGTGGCGTGTTCGGCACGCCCGCAACGGTGCTGCCGCTCGATGCGATTGCGGAATTCCGCGTGCTTTCGAATTTCGAGGCGGAGTTCGGGCGGAACTCGGGCGGCGTAATTAATATCGTGACGAAGAGCGGCACGAACGCCTTTCACGGCAGCGCGTACGAATATTTCCGGAACGATCACCTGAACGCGCGGAATTTCTTCAATACCGAGCCGACAAAAGATGCTTTTCGCAACAATCAGTTTGGCGCAACGCTAGGCGGAGCGATCGTAAAAGATAAAACGTTTTACTTCTTGGCCTACGAAGGGCAGCGCGAGGGCGGAGTGATTACGTCGCTCAACGTGGTACCGTCCCTGCAAGATTTTGCGAACGCTTTCAACCCTCTGGTAGGTGGGATCGCCGGGGGAAATCCCGGGGCGTGCACGACAACGATCATCGCGTGCGTGCAGGGCCAGCCCGCGAACGTAGTCAATCCCGTGATTCTGAATTTCTTCAATTTCTGCCAGGCCAAAGGGCAATGCTCCGGAGGAAAAGACATCTGGCCGGTCGTCAACCTTCCGAATGCGGCACCCGGAGCGCCGAACTCGGTGGACGCAGTGAATTTTTCTAGCGGCATCAGCAGTATGATCGCAAAGATCGACCACGCTATTAATACGAATAACCAGTTGAGCGGACGTTACTTCTTTGGGGACAGCAGACAGAGTTTCCCGCTGGGGCTTGCAGGCGGGAACAATTTGCCGGGCACGAACACGGTGACACCGATCCGTACGCAGTTGGTGTCAGTCAGCCTGGTTAGCACGATTTCCACGAACATCGTGAACGAAGCGCGTTTCGGATGGAACCGCTATCGCAACGGGTTCGTTCCCGAGGACGCAAAATCTATTGGCAACCCGAACACATCGCTTGGCCTAAATACGGGGGTGACGAATCCGCGGGATTTCGGGTTGCCGACAATGCGCTTCGGAACGCTGTCGTTTCTAGGATCCTCACCCTTCTCGAATCCGCGCGACCGCGTGGACACCAACTGGCAGGGCATCGACGGATTGTCCTGGAAACGCGGGCGGCACGATATCAAGGTCGGGTACGAGTTCCGCGAGACGGCGGTGCGGTCGTTCAATAACTTCAGCTCGCGTGGCGTGCTGGTTTTCAATGCTCTTTCGGATTTTCTGAGCGGCGCACCCAAGAGCACTGCGCTGTTTTCGAGCCGCATTATCCAGGGCACGACTGACCGCAACGCGAAGCAGGCAAACGACGCACTTTATGTGCAGGATTCCTTTCGGTGGACAAAGAACTTCACGCTGAATGCGGGTTTGCGGTGGGATTACTTCGGGGTGATTCACGAAGACAACGGATTGTTCAGTGTCTATGATCCCACTGCGGGCCTCGTTCATCGAGACCCGCTCTACAACAAGGATTTCCGCAGCTTCAGTCCGCGGACCAGCCTGGCGTGGGACGTGACGGGCAAGCAGAAGACGGTGGTGCGGGCGGGATTCGGAGTGTTCTTTGACGATTTTTCGCAAGACGCGTTCACCGGGCAAATTTACGAAAACTCTTTTAATGCCGGTGTAGCGTACAACGCCATCGGGCCGGACCCGGTGTTCTTGAACAAGACGTTGGCCGGGGTTCCCTTCCAGCCTCATGTCCCGATCTTTGCGCCTGTCAATTTCAGCGGCCCTGCTCCGGGGGCGACGACGGACGCATCGACAGTGGACAAGAATCTGCGAAACCCGTATGTGTACAACTTCAACCTGAACGTGCAGCAGGAGCTTTTCCACAATACGATGTTTCAGATCGGCTATGTGGGGTCCTCTGGTCATAAGCTGCTGAGGTTGAGAGACATCAACCAGCCGAACCAGGCAACGATCACGGCAGCGGACATTGCGAACGGCGCGATTCTAGACTTCGGTGCCCCGCGGAATTTCACCACACCGCTAAGCGCGATCGCGCCGAATGCGCCATTCATCATCAACCAACTCGAGAGTTCGGCGGTTTCGCACTACCATTCGCTACAAACATCGTTGACACAGCAGAACTTCCACGGCTGGACCAACCAGATTACCTACACTTGGTCGCACTCGATTGATACGGCGAGCGACAGCCAGGACTACGTGCCCAATGCGGCGGAATCCCAAGACGGCACGAATACCAAAGCGGAGAAAGCACCGTCGAATTTTGACCTTCGGAATCGGTTTGTGTGGTCCTCGAATTACGCACTTCCTAAACGGGAGTCATGGGGGCGCATGGGTGAAGGATGGATGCTGAGCGGAGTTTTGAGCATCGCGAGCGGCCACCCCTTCAGCATGAACTACAACGGCCTGGACGATTTCAGCGGTTCAGGATCCTCCGTCGACCGGCCAGACATTGTCGGGCCAATCGTATATAACCGGAGTGACCCAACGCATTTCCTGAATCTTTCTTCGTTTGCGGTGCCTTGTACGTTCTTTTCCCCGAGTGACCCGAAATTTTCTGGGGATGGCTTCGCGGACTCGTGCATGCCCGGAACACGCCATTTTGGCACCCTGGGCCGCAATGCACTTATGGGACCGAACTTCCGGAACCTGGATCTGTCCATCAGCAAGCTGACGGGAATCACAGAGCGGCTCAAGCTGTTAGTCCGGGTAGATGCGTACAACATTCTCAACCACCCAAACTTCGCTAACCCGCTGGCGGTGGCGTTCTTCTCGGACACGGCGCCAAATCGCTCGAACAGTCCTCAGTCTTGCCCGAGCGCGAACGGCTCCAATGCGGCGCCGGTGATTGCGCCGACGGGGATAAACCCGGTGACCGGTGTGAGCTGCGGTTTCCAAGCGATCACAGCGACGTCGGACGTGGGTGTGGGAAACCCGGTTTTGGGAGGCGGCGGCTCGAGAACCTTGCAAATCTCTTTGAGGTTGCAATTCTGAGCGAAGTGGCCAGGAAGCTTCAACCGTAAGTCAAGCGGCCCGGTGGAAACGCCGGGCCGCTTTGTTTGCCCCCAGAAGGAACCCCCCGCATTGTGAACAGTCAGCGGGACTTAGCGCCGATGGGGATTTCTGTTAGAGTGCTGGCACAAAGGCCGGAAGAAACGCCGCTTAGATCGCCCTGGGAAATTATCTCCCCACGGGTGTTAGGCTTGCGAAAGTTTTGGGGGCGCTGCTGCGTAGTAGGGTATGGAAGCTCTGAGACCAGGCCGGATGAGCGCCCCGGGCAAACCCGAACCGATCGACACGATCACGCGGGCCAAGGCAGGGGACGCCGAGGCCTGGGGAGAACTGTATCGCGAGTTTGCTCCCGCGATCTTCCGGTTCTGCCGGAGGGCACTGCCGACACGCGAAGACGCGGAAGACGCCACGATGGAAGTATTCACGAAATTACGGGACAAGCTGGGCCAATACGATGCGACCCGATCGTTCACGGCGTGGCTTTATAAGGTGGCGGCGAACCACTGTTGGGACACGTTGCGGCGGCGGAAGGTGCGGCAAGACAAAGAGACGGAGGACGTGGACAGCGTGCCTCTGGAGCATCCGGACGCGAACCAACTGGAAAAATTAATCGAGAAGCGAAGCAACGAAGAAGTGCGGAAGGCGCTGGACAAGCTGGGGAACCGTGCAAGGATGGCGCTGGTGATGCGCTACTACTCGGACATGAGCTACGACGAAATTGCCGATGCGCTAGGCGTGCGGCGGACATTTGCGGGAGTGGTGCTGCTGCGCGCACGGCATGAACTGCGGCAGGCGCTGGAAGGCACAAGCGCTTTCGCCGCGGGAGGGGCCTCGTGAACGATCCTGTGAACAATCCAGCGAACAATTCCGGTAACGACAAGACGAAACAAGCGGCGAATCATGTCGACGAAATGACGTGCCTGCTCTACGTGGAACGCCAATTGGACCGAGCGCGTGCACAGGAGATCAGCGCGCACGCGGAGGACTGCGCGGCATGCCGAACGCTGCTACGGGCGCTAGAGCGGGAATCGCGGCTGCTGACGCGCGCCATGCTGGAAGAAGAGGAACCGCTGCCGGCACGGCTGGCGGAATTTCAGGAGCGCGTGAAGCGCTCCCTGCAATGGATTTGGGCGCTTGCGTTTGGGTTGGCGGCAACCGGTGTCTATGCGCTTTATACGGGCTATATCGAACCTTGGCAGCAGAGGCTGCAGGACGCGGGTTTTGGGGGCACGAGCCTGCTGGGGCTGCTGGTATTTCAGGGCGCTTTGTGGAAAGGATGGCAATCGATGATCTCGCTTTTTGAAGTAATCGCGCTGCTGACGGTAGGAGGCTTGGGCCTAGTGTTTTTCGGGCGGCGCATCCGCATCCGCCGGGGCTCAGCCGTGGCGCTGGTGCTGGCGGGGCTGTGCGCCGTACTCTCGCTGCCGCAGACGGCCTCCGCATCAGAATTCCGCAAAGGTCCGTCCGTTGAAGTGCGGGAGGGGGAAACGGTCAAGGGAGATATCTTCCTGGCCGGTGACCGCGTTCGAATTGAAGGCACGGTGGATGGAGACGCGTATGTTTTTTCGCACGACGCGACTGTAAGCGGACATGTTACGGGCGACGTCATAGGATTTGTGCAGACGCTTCGGATTAGCGGGAAAGTGGACGGAAATATTCGGGCGGGCGTGAATACTCTGACCGTCAGCGGGAATGTGGGCAAGAATATCCTGCTATTCGCTGAATACTCCAATCTTGATTCGACGAGCAAAATCGGTGGCAGCTTAACGGCGTTCGCGGAGAGCTTGAACGTGGAAGGCAAGCTGGGGCGAGATATTCTTGTTTTCTCCAAACATTTGGGCGTAGCTGGTACGGTGGGCGGGGGCATCCAGGCAAAGGGCGGCACAATGAGCATTGCCGCGACGGGAGAAGTCGACGGGCCGGTGCGCTTCGACGGAGAGAACCCACCCGACGTATCTTCAGGCGCGAAGCTGGCCTCGCCGGTGCAGTACGCTAAATGGGAACACAGGCAGACGTACCGAGATACCCACTATTACGTGTGGCGAGTCATTTGGACGGCGGCGTTCATTCTGTTCGGAATGGTGTTGTTCCTGTTAACCCCAAAGTTCGCCGAAGAGACCGTGAGTGCCGCTGAATTATACGGAGCACCAATAGGATTGGGTGTTTTGGTCTTTTTTGCTCTTCCGATTGCGGCTGTTATCGCATGTATTACGGTCGTAGGCCTACCGCTCGGAATTCTCGCCATGAGCTTCTGGATTTTGATGCTGTTTACGGCGGAGCTCGTTGTGGGCACAGTCGTTGGCAATTGGATCCTAGGCAGGGTTGCAGACACCTGGGGCATGATTGGACGAATGGCGATAGGATTCGTGATTGTGCGAATTGCCTACACGTTCCTGTCGCAAGTGCATGTTCTCGGAACCCTCGCTGGACTGGGTATATTGATATGGGGCATGGGCGCGATTTCGCTGTCGCTTTATCGAAGATTCCAGCCAAGAATCGCGCCGGGCGGGCCGAGCGTGCCATTCGTGCCGACGCCTTTGCCGCCGAACACGACGGTGGGAGGAGTGCAGGCGATCTGAATTTGTCAAGAACGAATTGAGAAGCAAAACGGGCCAACCCGATTTCATCGGATTGGCCCGTCCTGTTTGCGGAGGCGGGAATAAATTTCTGCGGATTTGCGATTGAGCTCAGTTCACCGTGAAGCTGAACGTGGTGTTATGACTCAACGCCCCGGATGTCCCCGTAATGGTGATTGTGCTGGTGCCCTTGGGCGTGCTTCCCGTGCCGCCACCAACAGTCCTTGGAATGCCGCTGCAACCAGCCAGAGCGAGCACCCCGATGAAGGCAAATCCCCAGGCGAGCTTCCTAGCGCCACGCCGCGCGGCCGCCCTCGCCATCAGGAGCGCAAGAACCAAGCTAATGATCCCGAGGACACCCACGGGCGGGAATCGACGGAACGAAGGCAGGCTGGGAGGAATCATGGCCACCGTGGTGAGGCTGCCGGTGGAAGTCTGCTTGCCGGCGATGGGAGGCGTGACGCTGGCAGGCGTAAGAGTACACGTGGAATTTAACGGCTCGCCGGCGCAGGTGAGGGAGACGGCGGAAGCGAAGCTATTCTGCGAGGTTACGGTTACCGTGAAACTGCCGCTTGCGCCGCCCTTGACAGTCACGGAAGAAGGCGCAACCGCGAGAGTGAAATCGGGCGTAGTCGTAGCGGATCCCGTGCCCGAGAGCGCCACAGTTTGGGGGGACCCGGAGGCGCCTGTGAAAGCAATGTTGAGAGTAGCGATTTCCGATCCACCGGTGGTGGGGGTGAACACGACGTCGATGGTGCAGTTGGCGCCCGCCGCGAGTGTTGTGCCGCAAGTCGAACCGGCCATTTGCTGCGAAAAGTCGGAGGCGTTGGCGCCCGTGAAAGTGATGGCGATGCCCGTCACCCCTGACTTGGTGTTGTTAAGCAGCGAAACCGTCTGAGGAGAGCTGGTTGAATTGACATTGACAGTGCCGAAAGCGACTTGAGCAGGGTTCGCGAAGACCCCGGTGGCAGCCGCAGGGGAAAATTTGGTGACGAACACGTTCGCCGAAGCGGGTTTGAGATTCGTTTGGAATACTCCTGGGTTTGGGAAGGTGACGAAGGTGGTGGAGTCGGTTGCGCCAGTGATATAGGCGCTTGGGGATGCAGCCGGAGGAGGATCGATGGCAATGGCATGAGCCCTGGTTCCGGTGGTGCCGCCACACCAGTATGTGGAGAACAGGACGACGGTACCTGCAGGATTGAGCTGCGTCAGGAACGCGCAGTCTGAAGCGCCCTTCTCGGTCGTTTGGGGCGCCCCCGGAGTTGGCCCCAAAGGAGCCGGAAAATTGAGCGAATTGGAGATGCCGGTCACGTAGATATTGCCTGCTGAATCGGCGGCGACACCAGTGGCGGAATCCGAGGCGCCGGCGGTGGAGCCTCCGAGATAGGTGGAAGTGAGAAGAGAAGCGACGCCGGACTTCGTGGTGTCGAACAGGGAAATGAATCCCCGAAGGGCCCCGTTATTTTTTGAAGTGAGCAATGCGTTTTTGAGAGGGAAATCCGTGGCATTCGTAGTTCCAATGACCACTGCCTCGGAGTTGGTACCCACAGCGATGCCGGTTGCCTGATTGGAGGTGGTGGTGCCTCCGCCGGTAGTTCCGCCGAGGAGTGACGCGTAGGTGAGGCCGGAAGTGCCGGCGACAGTTGTATTGATCTTGGCAACAAAAGCGACGCCGACCGAGCCAACGATCGTCGTTTGAAAACCGTTGAGGTGGGGGGAAAGGAAGTCGGGGGAGTTAGTAGTTCCGGCAATAAAGGCGTTAGCGCTGGAATCCACAGCTACCGCAGAAGCTGAATCACTCTTGCTGCCACCTAAAAACGTTGAGTACACAAGTCGGGCTGAGCCGGTCTTAGCCGTGGTTCTGTCGATGACGGAAAGAAACGCATTGCTCCCGCCGCTTGTTGAACTGTTGCCAGTTTGGAAAGCGCTCGGAGTAGAGACGAAACCGATCGAGGCAGACCCCGCGAGGTAGACCTTCGGAGTGGAATCGACTGCGATTGCGTTGGAGGTTGCGTCTGCGATAAGGGTGGAATAAACCAACGCGCCGTTGGGATCAAGTTCCGTAAGAAAGCTTGTGCCAGATATGCCCGATCCCTGGCCCAGATTATCGGCGGGCGTGATGGGAAAGTCGGTGGCGGAAGTTACGCCGGTGACGAGGGCATCGCCGGTTGTTGAGTCGACAGCTATGCCATTGCCGCTGGTGATGGAAGAAGATCCCCCGAGATAGGTGGAATACACCAGGGCAGTGGCGCCCGGATTCAATTTGGTGACGAAGGCGTCCTGGCTGGAGCCATTAAGACTAGAGCCGGTGGCCAGCGGGTTCTTTGTGGGGTAATCGGGAGAACTGGTAAAACCAGTGACGACCGCGTTTCCCGAGGAGTCGACGGCAATGCCTTGCCCGACATCCTGATTGTTACTACCTCCGACAAGAGTGGAGTAGTCGAGGACGGGATCAACGACGAGAGGGCAGCTGGAATCGTAGGAAGCGACCTGGATGCCGATGGTGTGCGGGCCGCGTTGAACGAAATTGGAGGCGATTTCCTGGCGGGCGCCGTTGGCTTCCTGATACGCGAAGGGCTTATGGAGGAGAACTTCGCCTGCGGGCGTGGTGAGAGCGAGTTCGCCGTGTGAATCGATATTTATGCTATCGGCGCCTTCGACGCGGAGAGCGATCTGTTTGGAATCGGCGCCGGGAGCGAGAACGTAGTCGGATTCGAGACGACCCTTATTGCCATAGTAAATGAGGTCCACGCCGGGGTAGACGCCGCGATATTTTACGCGAGCGTACTGCGGGACGTTCGTATGCCACTTTGCGGGATCGTTGCCAAGCAAGTAGTTGCTGCGTCCGGGCTGGAGGTCGAGACCTTCGACGGTGGAGTGTTGATTCGAACCGGCGAAGACGAGGCGGACGACGGCGGTGGATTTCTTAGCGTTCTGTGAAGCTTTTGCGGGGCCGGGCGCGTCCAAGCGCAGAACGGCCTCCTGGCCGGTGAGGAAGAGCGCGTAGCCTTCGCCGCGAGCCAGAAAGCGGACGTGGTCATCCGTCTGTCCCTGGTTTTTCTCGAAACTAAGAGGGAGCTTGCCGTATGACGCGAGAATACGAGCATGCTCAGCCTTCTGACTTGTCGTCTGCAGCGCGGGAGAGAGGGAGGAAGACGCGGAATTCGAACGGCGCGCCGGGCCGAGCGCGACAAAAGAGGCCAAGACGGCGACGGAAAATATAAAAAGAACGGGCAATTTCCTGCTCATTACACACCCCATCAATGAAGCGAATAGTTGCCTGCACTCCTTGGTCGAGCGTCGGGAGGCTAGGACTCCAATGTACCCCGCGTTCCAGAGCAGAAGCGGGGAAATGGAAAGGGGATTGCCCAAGTTCTAAATGATTCTTAGACCACAGAGAGCGGGCGAGTCCGGCAAGCAGCGAGAGCCGAGGGAGGTGAAGGGATGTGCTATTGTTAGCAATCGATTGAATTTAGGGAATGATGACGAGGCGAACCCTGGCAAAACGCGCGACCAAGACGGCAAGAGATTCGAACGCGGCAGTGGGAATGAACCCCGCAGAGGCGCCGGAGCGGGAATATGTCCCGTTTGAGGATGATTCCAGAGGGGATAGGGATGAGTTTTCGAACGGCGAGGAGGGAGCCGCTGGGGCTGGGTCTGTTAGGGAGGGAAAGACCGAGAAACCCTCGATGCAGGAGATTTTCGGGCCGGGGGGATTCCTCGAAAAATGCATGTATGGAGGGTACGAACACCGGCAGGGGCAGTTGGAGATGGCGGAGATAGTGCACGACGCGTTCGAAACGCATCACCACGCGATCGTGGAAGCGGGAACGGGAACTGGGAAAACGCTGGCGTACCTGTTGCCGGCGATCAGCAGCGGGAGACGAGTAGTCATTTCGACGGCGACGAAGTCGCTGCAAGAACAACTTCACCAGAAGGACGTGCCGTTCCTGCAAAAACATTTTGCGCCGGAATTGAAAGCGGCGGTGATGAAGGGGCGGTCGAATTTTCTGTGCCGCGCGAAACTGCACCAGCTAGCCGAGCAACCGATGCTGAAGGGCATGGACGAGGTGGACGAGTTCCGCCAGATCCGCGAATGGTCGAAGTTGACGGAGACGGGAGACCGGGCGGAGCTTACATTCCTTCCCGATGAATCGGAATTGTGGAGCCGGCTGGACGCGCGGAGAGACACGTGCACGGGACAGAAATGTCCCGAATTCAACCAGTGCTTCGTGACCGCGATGCACCAGCGGGCCAAGGAAGCAGATCTAATCATCGTCAACCATCACCTGTTTTTTGCCGACCTGGCGCTGAAGCAAGATGATTTCGGGAGCATACTGCCGGAATATTCCGCGGTGGTGTTTGACGAGGCGCATGAAATCGAGGATGTGGCCAGCGATTATTTTGGGCGGCAAATCTCGAATTTCCGGTTCGAGGAACTGGCACGCGACGCCGATCAGGCGCTGCGGGTGCTGAGCTTGGGAACTCCGTCGCTGCTGCGGCGGACGCAACGAATTCGCGAGCGTAGCCGGGCATTTTTCGAGACGTTTCCGCCGAGGGACGGGAGATTCCCGTTTTCGCGGGCAGAGCGGGAGGCGTTCCTCGAGCAAAACCGCGAAGCGTACGATTCGCTGGTGACGGCGCTAAAGGGCATGGAGACGGAATTTGCGGCGCTTGCGCAAAAGCCGGAAGAACTGGTTCGAATGGCGCGGCGGAGCTTCGAGCTACGGCAGGAACTGGCGTTCCTGTTCGAATCGAACGAGCGAAATTTTGTTTACTGGTACGAGCGCAGGAACAAGGGAGTCTTTCTGGCGGCAACGCCGATCGACGTGAGCCAGATCCTGCGGGAGCGGCTGTTCGAACAGTTCGATACGACGGTGCTCACGTCGGCGACGCTGACGGTGGGGGGACGCTTCGAATTCATCCGGCAGCGATTGGGAATCGATCATGTGAAAGAGCGAGCCTTGCCGCAGGAATTTGATTTTGCGGAGCAGGCGCTGCTGTATCTTCCCGGGGCGATGCCCGACGTGCGGAATCCGGCGTTTCCCGCAAAGGCTGCGGATGAAATCGTGCAGTTGCTGGAGATGAGCGGAGGCCGGGCGTTCTGCTTGTTCACCAGCTACGCCCAAATGAAGGATCTGTTTGAGCGCGTGAAAGGGCGAGTGAAATTTCCGATGCTGTTACAGGGGACGGCGCCGCGCTCGGCGCTGCTCGAGCGGTTCAAGAATACGGATGGGGCGGTGCTGTTCGCGACAGCGAGTTTCTGGCAGGGCGTGGATGTGCCGGGAGAGCAGCTTTCCTGCGTCATCGTGGACCGGCTGCCGTTTGCGGTGCCGAGCGACCCTATTGTTGCGGCGCGGGTGAAAGCGTTGCAGGAGGACGGCAGGAATCCTTTCGCAGAATATCAGGTGCCGGAGGCGGTGCTGGCGCTGAAACAAGGATTCGGACGGCTGATTCGAACGAGGACGGACAGGGGCGTGCTGGCATTGTTGGATAGCCGCATCCAGCGAATGCCGTATGGTAAGATTTTTCTGGAGTCTCTGCCGAAGTACGCGATAACGCATGAAGCGGCGGATGTGGCGCGGTTTTTCGGCAAAGGGAAAACCCGCTGAAGAAGCAGCCGAAATCAACTAAGAGCACAGAGGCCGACACGCAGGGAAAAAACGGAGAACGGCAGAGGAACTCCAGAAAATCATGTTTCAAGTGAGCGTAGAAGAGAGTTTTTCCGCCGGCCACGCGCTGCGCGGATACAAAGGGAAGTGCGAGAACGTGCACGGGCATAACTACCGCGTGCGCGTGACGCTCGAAGGGCCGCAGCTCGATGCGATCGGGCTGCTGGTGGATTTCACGCACTTGAAGCAGGTCATCCGGGAAGTGATGGGGCGGCTGGACCACCAGTTTATGAATGACTTGGAGCCGTTCAAGACGGTGAATCCGTCGGCGGAGAATGTAGCGAAATATTTTTACGAGGAAGTCTCGAAACAATTGAAGAATTTGCCGCCAGGAGCGCGGATCACCGATGTGATTTTGTGGGAGACGGACACCAGCAGGGCACAGTACCGGCCGGCGGGATAGAGAAGTTCCGGAACGGATGAAGCGATGAATCGTGCATTCTTGATTATTCTGATTCCAGCGATACTGGTAATTGCTGGATACAGTGTTGTCCTGCGAATGATGGGATTTGCGCCGGGATATTCGAGATTGCTGATCGCGGCGGTGGTTTTGCTCGGAGCGATTTACTGGTTGTCGCGCAAGTCGCCGCGAGGAGCGAATTCCCGCCAGCGCTAAAGATCACACAGGCATGTTCATCACGGAAATATTCAAGTCAATTCAAGGAGAAGGGACGAGAGCGGGCCTCCCGTGCATTTTTGTGCGGCTGACGGGCTGCAATTTGCGGTGCACGTGGTGCGATACGGCTTACGCATTTCACGGCGGGACGAAGATGAGAGTTGAGGAGGTGCTCTCGCGCGTGGACGAACTCGCGGGCCGGAGCGGGGGAGCTGCTTCAGGAGCAAAAGTGCCGCTTGTGGAGTTAACGGGCGGGGAGCCGCTTTTGCAGGAGGAGATTTATCCGCTGGCGGAGAAACTGACCGGCGCGGGTTACACGGTGATGATCGAGACGAGCGGGGAGCGGTATATCGGGCGTTTACCGCGCGAAGTCATTAAAATTGTGGACGTGAAATGCCCCGACTCGGGGGAAGCAGACACGTTTGAGATGAAGAACCTGGGGGTGCTCTCGGCGGAAGATGAAGTGAAGTTTGTCCTGTCAACCCGGCGGGACTACGAATTCGCGCGAGAATTTACGAAAGAACACCAGCTGGCGGAGCGCGTGAAGCAAGTGCTTTTTTCGCCCGTTTTTGAAGATCCCCAGGGAAAATGGCCCGGCCTCGAGCCGCGCATGCTCGTGGATTGGATTCTGGCAGATGGTTTGCCGGTGCGGCTGGGATTGCAACTGCACAAATTCATCTGGGACCCGGCGATGCGTGGCGTTTGAGAGAGTTGAAGCTATACTGAGCATTGATGGGAGACGGATCCTCAAAATCGAAGGCGGTTGTCCTGCTCAGTGGGGGCATGGACTCGTGCGTGAGCGCGGCCATTGCGAGAGAGAAGCACGGCGCCGCGAACATCGCCCTGCTGCATGCGGGCTACGGTCAACGCACGGAGAAGCGCGAGCGGCGAGCTTTTGATGACATTGCCGATTGCTATGGAGTGCGCCAGCGGCTGGTGGTGCAACTCGAACATTTCCGGGCGATTGGGGGATCGGCGCTGACGGACGAGAGGATCGCAGTACCGGAGAATGAATTGGGAGCGCCGGGGCCGCTTGGAAGTACCATTCCGGTGACATACGTTCCGTTCCGCAACGCTCATTTTCTTTCCGTGGCGGTGAGCTGGGCGGAGGCGATCGGGGCGGGGGCGATATACATTGGAGCCGTAGCGGAAGACAGCTCGGGATACCCGGATTGCCGCCCGGAGTATTACCGCGTGTTCCAGGAGCTGGTACGCGTGGGAACGCGGCCCGAGACGCGGATCGAAATTGTGACGCCGGTGATCACGCTGAAGAAGAGCGAGATCATCCGGAAGGGTATAGAGCTAGGCGCGCCGCTGCATCTTACGTGGTCCTGTTACCAGGGGGAAGACGAAGCGTGCGGCACCTGCGACAGCTGCCTGCTGAGGTTACGCGCATTTGCGGAGGCGGGGCTGCCGGATCCCATTTGCTACCGGCACGGGGCGCCAGTGTCGCGTTGAGCTTGGATTCCAGCCCAGATTAGAGATAATAGGGCGTATAGGACCTGGGAAAGCCGGATGAGGGAGCTCCCGTGGCAAAAGGAGAATGGAGCATGAACCGAATGGTGTGTATCCACACAAAGCAAGGCGCAGGGAGAGTAGCGCTACGAGTACTCGCGGCGATGGCAATTGCTGTGCTTTCCGGAATGTGCGTACCGCGAGCCGCAGCACAAAATACGGGAAGCATCAGCGGGCAGATTCTGGATATTACGGGCAAGCCGTGGGCAGACATCGGAATCCAGGCGGTGAGCGACCAAGGCGCGAAGCAAGAAACAAAGACGGATCAAAATGGGAAGTACGCGATTCGCAATTTGCGCGCGGCGATTTATACGGTGTCCGTGATATTGCCGGCGCCGAACAAGCCTTTCGAAATACAGTGCCGGGTACAGAGCGGGGAAGAAACCAAAGCAGACGTGAACTTCAAGGATGTCGTGGCCAAGCAAGGGGCCGAAGCCCAGGAACAGATTAAGAAGCAGGAAGAAGAGAAGCAAAAGTTTCAAAACATGAAACAGCACTTCGACGCCGCCGTGGTGATTCTGGACAAGGTGAAGCAAGACAAGGCCGACCTAGCGAAGGCTCCCGCGGACCAGCGGGATGCCCTGAAGCAGGTCCTCGCGGATGATTCCGGAAAGGCCGTGACGGAGCTGGAGGCGGCGAAAGGGGCGGCCAGCGAAAAAGACCCCAACCTGAACCTGATACTTGCGCGGCTCGGGGATGCCTATGACGCGGCGGGAAGAAGCGACGACGCCATCAATGCGTACAAGCAGGCGATCGATCTGAAGCCGACTGCGGCTTACTACAGTAACCTCGGAGGAATTTTGGGACGTTCCGGGAAAACCGAGGAAGCGATGGCCGTGTATCAGAAGGCCGTGGAGCTGGACCCCGTAAACGCCGCTCAAACGTGGCGCAACATTGGAATAACGCTGTATAACGCGAACCGGCTGGGCGATGCCGTGGAACCCCTCAAGAAATCCGCCGAACTGGATCCAAAGAACGCACAAACCTGGTATCTCCTCGGTGCAGCCCTGGTGTACAAGATGACCATTAAAAAAGTCGGAGATAAGGATGTGCCGGAGTTCGCACCAGGCACGATCGAGGCTTATCAGAAGGCAATCGAGCTCGACCCCACTGGGCCGTACGGGATACAGGCCAAGCAAGGGCTCGAACAGCTGCAATTGATGGCTCCGGGCATCGACATGAAGGTTGGCACCAAGAAAAAGAAGTCCTGAGCTGAGAGGGATGGAATCAAAAGAAGTGCGGGGCCGGTTCCGCTGTGCGGGACCGGCCCTCTCGTTTTGTGGATAGGAGAGCCAGGAGATTCAACACTGACCGAAGGATCTGTAATCGGGGTGGATCAGAGGGCCGCAGCATGGGCGGTGTTGCTAGAGTGCGCTTCGCCGAGGTTTGATTTACGCCGTCTAGCCGAAACTCTGCGCGGAAAACCGGATTGGACTGTTCTGACGGCGCTCGCGGAAGAGCACGGCGTGACGGGGCTGTTAGCCGAACGAATCGGCGAGTTGGAGGAATCGTGCGTGCCGCAGGAGGTGCGGCAAGAGCTGCGGGCAAAGCGCCGGACGCAGATTTTATTCTGCATGAGCTTGAATGCCGAGTTGTTCAGACTGCTCGAGAAATTTTCCGCGGCGAGCCTCGAGGCCATGGTCGTGAAAGGCCCGGTGCTCTCTGCCAGGGCGTACGGCGATCCAGGAATGCGGCGCTACGAAGACCTGGATCTATTGGTGCGCCAGAGAGACGTTTTGCGATTTACAGAATTGCTGACGGCGGAGGGATACGAGCCGAAAGTGCCTCCCCGCGCAATCCGGGCTGGGAGGGTGCCGGGAGAATATCTCTTCAAATGGCCCGGCACGAATCGGAGGATCGAACTACACACGGAAGAGACCTTGCGGTATTTTCCGCGGCGGCTTCCCGTGGAGGACTTTTTCGCCCGACGAGCCTATGAATCAGTTGATGGGCATGCTGTTCCGGCGCTCTGCGCGGAAGATGAACTGGTGTTGGTCTGCGTTCACAACGCGAAGCATTTTTGGGAACGGCTGATGTGGGTCGCGGATGTGGCAGGGCTGATCGCAACCCAGGAGGAGCTGGATTGGGAGCGCGCGCTTTCTACAGCGCGAGAAGTGGACGCCGAAAGAATGTTGATCCTGGGGCTGCGGCTTGCAGAGCAAGTTCTGCGAGTGAAAGTCCCGGAAGAGATGACAAGCCAGGTTCGATCGGATGCAGGGGTGGAGCGATTGGCGGGAGAGATAATCGAGCGGCTGCCGACGGCGAGAGGAGCGTCGCGCGGAGTGGCCGGCCGCGCATTGTTTCGGATACGCATGCGGGGAGAGTTTTTCCACGGCGCGGGTTATTTGCTGAGGCTGACACTTTCTCCCACGGAAGAAGACTGGAAAGAAGATACGGGAAAGAAGCATGGAAGGATTCTTGAGACGCTACAGAGGCCGGTGAGGCTAGCGCGAAAGTACTGGACCAAGAACGACGGATAGGACCACGCGTAGTGTTGGCATCGATAGAGAACGGTTTGCGAGCAAAAAGAAACAGGCCCGAACGTGAAGCCCGGGCCTGTTGGGAGGAGACGCTTCAAATCTTGGTGCCGCGCAGCGTCAGGCGCTTGGTTTTTTCTTGCGGAGGCGGCAGCTCGACGGTGAGATTCATCTCGCTGCGATTGCGAAGAACTCCGAGCTTGACTGTCTTGTCGTCGTGTTTTGTGGAGAGTTTCTCGCGCAGGTCACCCACGGTGCGGATGCGCTCATCGTTGATTTTGGTGATGACATCACCCGCCTTCAGTCCAGCCTTTTCCGCAGGAGAACCTGAATTGACTTCACGGACAAGAACGCCTTCGCCCTCCGGAGCGCCAAAAAAGGAGCCGAGTTGCCCGCTAAGGTCTTCCGCGTCAATGCCGAGACGCGGACGCATGCTGGGCATCATCATTCTGCCCCAATCCATTTGCGGCATCTCCGGAATCTCGATGGTATCGGGAAGTTCCTGGACGCGGAAAGAGAAGGCGCCGGGCGCAGCGCCCATCCCAGTGCGGTGACGCTCTTCCGCTTTTCCAAGAGTGACGCTAAGAGTTTGCGAACGGCCCTCGCGCCAGATGGTGAGTTGCACTGTGCGTCCGGCGGGGATTTCGCGAATCATGCGGCGGAACTGAGCCGCGCCTTCGATTCGCTGGCCGTTGATTTCCGTGATGACGTCATCTTCCTTGAGACCCGCCTTGGCCGCAGGACTGTCCGGAACGATGCGACCCAGCACAACGCCGCGTTCAGAAGGCAGCTTCAGCCCTTTTGCTTTGTCGGAAGTAACTTCCTGGGTTTCGACCCCGAGCCAACTGCCGCCTCCATCGTCCGAGAGGAATACGGAGACATCATCGTCGGAGACTTCGACGGGTGCTTGTATCATCTGCAAGCCCTGCGCTTGCCGGACAAGCGTTCGCGCTGATTCCTGGAGCGCTCGCACTTGTGCGAGGTTAGCAAGTTCGCCCTTCTTGAGTGCTCGCACCTTCGCCAAATCAGTTACCTGGGCACAGCTGGATGAATCTTCTTTTTCCTGCGAGGTTGCCGAGTGGCTGGGCAGCGCTGCCAAAACCAATCCAAATGCCGCCAGCCCGCCGGCCATAACTAAAATGCGATTTTTCATGGTCGTCTTTCCCCCTTGCCTGATTAGACGTGGCAAACCTTAAATGGTCGACCGCAAGGCTACAACGCGAATGCCGCCATTCACTGTGTTGAGCCGGATTGGCACACCGCCGTTTCCGAGATGGCCGCGTACTTCGCGGGGGCGCAACGAGCCCTGCATGGTTAATGGCAATTCAGAGGAGAAGCTGCCGTTGAGGGAGCGGGCCTCCAGGTCGGCATGGGTATCGGCGGGGATAGCGAGGAGGATGGAACCGTTGGTCGTTTCCGCGGCCGCGCCATCCTTATCGTGGAAGCGCGCAAGTTCAAGGTGCACGCTGCCATTGGTGGTGTGTGCGTGGACATTTCCACCGCCTTCGAAGAGTTCAATATTGCCGTTCACGGTATGAAGATCTTCGACGGCATCCACACCGGCGACGCGTAGCGTGCCATTCACGGTGCCGATGTGCTGGAGGCGTGCCCCACGGGGAACGCGCACAGTATAGTCGACAACCACTTCGACGCCTTCGTCCTGCGGATAGCGTGTGACCAGGGAGATTGCGCCGGGCTTGGCGTTCACCTCGATGGAAACGCGGTCAAGGTCGGACTCCTTCTGCTTGGCGCTTTTCACTGCATGAATCTCGACCGTGTCGCGGTCCCAACCCTGCACTTCCACAGTGCCGTTGACGTTTTGCAGCTCGAAGGAGCCGCC
>Ga0207133_1007_pt1 | contig 43002 bp, 44 predicted proteins | sample Alteio_BWMinHeat_11_FD_153537 | JGI IMG/M metagenome (GOLD analysis project Ga0207133, IMG submission 153537) | Enriched cells from forest soil in Barre Woods Harvard Forest LTER site, Petersham, Massachusetts, United States -... | ecosystem: Environmental > Terrestrial > Soil > Temperate forest >... | reverse complement strand
TGATGACTCCAGCCGTGGGAGATCCGGTGTTGTAGTAGGAAAGAGCGGAATCGAGGGCGGCGAAGCCCTCACCGTGAATACGAGCTGTCTCTGCGTAGGCAGCAGAAAGAAGAGCCGCGCCGGAACGGAGATTGGTGCAAGGGTCAAAAAGTTGTTCAGGCGTGAGGTGTAAAAGGGCCGCGTGTTCGCTATTCACTTGGAGGAGTCCGATGCTGACTGTGATGCCCCGAGCAAGAAGCCAGTTGGTCCACGCGATTGCCTCCTCGATCGATCTAGGCTGTCTTTCAAGGGTGATGGTGGCGCGATTCCATCCGTGGCGTCGGGCGAGTTGGTGGGGACGGTTGATGCTGAGGGCGTAGGGGTAAAGCGCAGACTCAGTGCGGGCAATAGCTTCGAGGGTGCTGACCGGGACGTTCGGCGCACAGGTTTGCGCGACCGTTTGAAACGAACTAGGCGAAATCTTTGTGTTGGGGTTCGCCGTTCCTGTTTGTGCACACGAAGCCGTGCCGGCGAGAGCGAAGAGCGTTGCGAGAATGATTTTTGCAATGCGCATTAGAAGTTCGAAGCCGAAAGCACGGGAAGATGGAATAGTCGCGCCCAGCTCGCAGCGCTTGATTGCTGAATCGCCGGAATACGGGTGTCCTTGGCCCAATAGTCATTCGAGGCGGTCAATAGAACGGTCGGATGTTCGAGAGCGGAAGAAAGAAACGGCCACACGAGGATTTGTTCGTAACAAATAAGTACGGCGGCGTTTTGATTGTGGATGCGGATTGTTCCGCGGGCAAAGAGCTTTACTGGCACCCCGTCATCACTGAGGGGTTTCCACATGGCAATTGGAACGGGAATGCGCTCTTGATAGAGCGTTGTATTTTGCTCGCCGCGTGCGAGCAGCACATTCAAATACTGCTTCTGCGCAAAAGGGTTTCTCGAAGTGCCTGGTGGGTTGATTGGGTTGATTCCAGCTCCCATAAGCGCTGTGCGGTGCTGCGAAGCAAGCGCGCTTAAAGTGTCTCCCCAAAAAGCATCCGTGGATTCATTCCAGTGCGTGAGCAGATGTTCCGGGAAGAGGAGCACGGTGGCATGCGACTCAAGAATGGTTGTCTGCATGGCTTGGGCCGTGTCGTATTCGGTCGCGAAGTCGGGGTCCCCTTGTCCTGTGCCTCCATAGTTTGTGTTGACGGCTTCCCATCCTGCAGGGACCTGCGGTTGCGTGTACTGGAGGTGAAACACGAGCGCACAGAGCGCCAAACTGACGCCACTAGGCGCTGGCTTGAAGCGGAAGGCAATCAGAAAAACGGTGACTAGCGCCAGTCCCAACCACTTGGAGCCAGGGAAAAGAACACCTGCGGAAAGAAGTGGCGAAGCCCATCCGATGATCCCGAGCGGGGGCATTCCTGTGAGCACGATGCACAGCGGCACATAGAACGCAGCTCTTCCACGTCCGCGTGAGAACAGCAAACCCCAGGGCAACGCCAGCAGAACTGCGGCAGCTAAGCAGAGGAACAATCCTATGATCGGAGTGCCCTGCACTCCAAAGAAAGCGCGCGCCCCGGGAATGAGCGGCCAGCTTGCTCCCGCGTAATAGCTGAACATCGAAGCAAAGGCGTGCTTTCTAGATTTCGTGTGATAGACAAGTAGCGGAGCAACAAGGGATAAAGGAATTGCCGCAAGGTGTCCGCTCCACGCGGTCGCTGCGGTCGTGGCCGCAACGACGGGAAGAGTAACGCTACTGCTGAGCAACTTCTGTAGCGAACGTCCAAAGTGGGCGGAGATGGTGCCGAATCGCGGAAGTTGGAATCGCGCCGTAATAGCGGCTGTCGAAGCTGTAACTGTTGAACGACGAGACGACCCACACGGTTCCCGGTTCGACCTTGTAGGTTCCATAGGGCCACGGATCGAGCGGCCGTTGGAGGTGGTCGCGGAATCGTCCTGCGCTGTTGGGCAGCAGTTGTCCATTGACTCGAATTCCATTCGCGCTTACCTCCACTTCGTCGCCGGCAAACGCGATGGCTGGTTTGAGAAGCGGGGCTCCGCCATCAGGGCAAGCCCCCGCGGTGCGATATTGGCGGCTGAGGGAGATAGAGGCCGCGTTTCCTTGCGGGCAGAACTCCACAAGGTTTGCGTTTGAGGAACGGCTGGTGATGTAGAACCCAAGCGGTAGCGACGGAGTGAGATTAAGACGTATGCCGAAAACCCAGCCCGCGATAAGCCCAAGAAAGAAGGGAGAGGCGAGCACGCAAGCCCAGAGAACTGCGCGGCGGAGCCGTTGGTGTAGTTCATAAGAGCCAAGTATCTTGAATTTCAGAGGATTCGGGAGACGGAATGCCATCGGCCATGACCTCGTTCGCTAGTGTGGCGTGCGGTTTGGGCGGAACTGGTGGGTCTTCCCCCGCTCCACCAACTACGAAGAATTTGTGCACTGTGACTTCATAGACATAACGCGTGTATTTGTCCTGCCCGACGAAGGGCCGTTGGTCGAAGGTGCCATCGACGTAAATGTTTGTACCTTTCTCAAGTTCGGTCGCAAGGATTGCCAAATCCCCGTAGAAGACGAGGCTGAACCAATTGGTGTGGTCAGCAGGCTTATCTTTGCGCGGGAAACGATACGTCTGTCCAAGTCGGGCATTGGCGACCGGCATGGAGGAAGGCAGGTAGCGCAGCGTCGGTTTCGCTGCGAGATAACCGGCGAGTTGAAAGCGGTTCTCCTGCATTGCTCATCGCTCCGAATTCAAATCCAACTTGTCAAACAAACCTGGGGCTCGCTGAAGAGCGGAGCCCGGAGGTGGTGCCGGTTGGTCGATTGGTGGGTCTGCGCCGGGGCCACCGCCAGACGAAGCCGGCAGACGACGGTTTGGGCGTGTTCCCGATGTTGGTTTCGGGCGAGGTGCGAAGTCCGGGAGTGGGTCCTGGGGCAAAAGCCCTCCGTCGTGAATGGAATAAAACTTTGTGGGCGGGGGAATTTCAGCGCGGGACCGCAGAATGGGGTCAAAGAAATAAAGCATCTGCGTGCCGTAAATCGGGTAGTGCCCGGAAACAAAAATCAGCATGTCGCCGGGAGCAATGATTTTTTCCTGATGGCCGCCTCGCTCTTTTTTCGGGGGCCGCAAGCGCATGATCTCGTCCGGTGTCATGAGCGGACGCTCGATCTCGTCCATGTGAGTGCTGACGCGGTCGAGGACGGGAGACATCCGAGATCCTGAGAAATTGAAAGAGGCTTTCCTAATTGTTTGTGTCCCTGTCATCTTGCTGAGGAGTTCCGCGGTGTCGTATTGGTTGGGCGCAAAAGCAACGCGAACCTGGCAATTACTGACGATGCTCTCGTTGCGCCCGTATTCGTCAACGATCTGGCGAATATCCTGCGTAATGAGGTATGCCTTCAGGCCAAACCCAGCCATGTAGGAAAGCGCGTCCGCGAAAATCTCCATGCGCTTGAGGGACGGAAATTCGTCAATCAGGAAGAGCAAGCGATGTTTGTTGCGGAGTTGCTCGGAACCCTGAAAATCGAGTTTTTCGGTGAGCCGGTTGACGATCATGGTAAAGATCAGGCGCATGAGCGGACGAAGCCGAATCTTGTCGCTCGGCGGTACAACGAGGTAGAGTGATACTGGCCGTTCATGGTTCACGAGGTCTTGGATCGTAAAGTCGCTGACGGAAGTGGTGCGGCTAACAAGTGGATCGCTGTAAAGCGTGAGTGCCGTCTTCGCGGTGGACAGGACGCCGGAGAAATCCTTGTCCTCCTTGTCGAGCATTTCCTGGACTTTCTCTTTCACGACGGGATGGGTGCGCGTCGCTTCACCCGTCGGAAGCCGCCAACCGTGCGCGTTTTCCTTGTCGTGTGTGTAGGTGAGTAGCTCTGTGAGAGTTTCGCGGAAGTTGAAACCGGGTCGAGTAAAGACGCCGGCGAGCTGGCTGAGAGATGCTTGCCTAGCCTCGAGTGCCGCGGCGTAGCACACATGGAGAATCATGCCGGTGGTAATCGACGCGGCGGCATCCTGCCAGTAGCGTTCCTGCGGACTGTCTTCTCCGGTACGCACGAGCATGTTCGCAATGTTTTGAGCGTCGGAAACATCGCGGTCCGTAAAGAGGCGAATCTCGGCCAGTGGATTGAATCGAGAGGAACTCTCAGGCTCTACCGGAGAGAACTTAAAACAGATTTGCCCAGCTTGGCTGCGGAAACCTGCTGTCTTTGCCCAATTCTCCCCCTTAATGTCGTAGACCACGGTGCTCTCCGCCCACGCTAGGAGTGTCGGAATGACGATGCCCACGCCCTTGCCGCTTCGTGTGGGAGCAAACGCAAGGATGTGTTCCGGGCCGTTGTGTCGTAAGTAGTGGAGGTGCTTGATAGACTTTTCGTGCCAGCCTCCGACATACACGCCCTGCTTTGCCTGAATGAGATTGGTTTCCTCGATATCGGCTTTGGTGGCCCATCGCGCGGAACCGTGAAGGTCCTCGGTGTTTTTCGAGAGCGCCTTCGTGTGCGCGAGATTCAGGAGAAAAAAGAAGGCGCCGGAGGCGAACGACCCGCCCACAATGATGCCCGCGCCGATGAGCAGTGGAAGTTTGATTCTAATATCTGCCGTGCCGCCTTCCGTCCATACCCACACGAGCCATTTATACGGTGCGTACAAAGAGAACGAGCCGATGCGGAGCAAGGCGGGACCGAGCGCGGGCTGATTCTCGAAGCGCCAAGCCACAAACTGAGTGGCAATTACATTTGTCAAGAAGAGGCCGACAAAACCTATGATTGTTGGCGGCCAATAGAACCCACCGACGTAGCCGGGGTCTGCTGGCTTTCGGTAAGCAGATAGCTGATTCACCGTCCCACCTCCTGCGTTTTGCTCCTGTCCTTGACTGGGACGACGCTGGCCCTGTCGTTGCTGTAGGCAATGCGTACGTTTTCGCCCACAGCAGGGAGTATGTCGAGAAGGTCTTTCGGATGGAGAACCACGATGCGCGAAGTAACTTGTTGAATGAGCTTTTTATCAGTTTCGCCGGTGATCGCACCGCGGTAGATTCCGCTATCGGTGTGTGCATCTTTGACGAGAACATCGGGACCCATCTTTTTCAATGCCGACTGGAGACCTGCGGGCAACTCCCCTCCGCCAAGCAACTTGCGGACATCGGTACCCGCAATCTTGTCGTGAATCTCGATGGCCGCACTTCCGGGTTGGTGCGTCGCGACAGATGCCGTAGTCTCGCGTCGTTCGATATCGGGCTTTGTTTCGAGAGTGGGAGTGGTCTGCGTGTTCGTTTTCTCCCACGCCCGGATTTCTAATTGCTCGATCAGGTGTTTCAGGTCTTGGCTGTCAGTCGGGTCGAAAAGCAGCTCGTAGGCAGTGTCTTTCCCTTCACCGCGTCTCGTTACGATTTGGAGTGTTGAGTCCCCTAGGCTCGTCGGTCCACGTTCGCCCTTTAACTCTTCGAGATAATCCCGGCCGGCTGTTGCGTCGCGGTCAAAGGCCGCTTCGAGAACATCCTGGAGCTGCTCGGTGTTTAGGGGGACCCGGCCTGTAGCATCGGAAACGAGATAGGTTTCCAGGTATTGCCGGGGCCACTCGATAAGATCGTGATCGAGTTCCGAGTTGAGAAGCGTTTCCAGTTGTCCCGGTGAAGCCGCGGAGCTTGTGAGAGTGGAGACTTGGCGGTCCACGGAATTCTCGATTAGGTCCTGTCGAATGGCTGCGTTGTTGGTATTCATCGAAAAACCTCCCTTAAGCGGTCAGAAAACTCGGCTTTATCTGACCTGCTATTCAATGGCGCTATACATATAGCACCATGAGGGGATGGAATGTCAATATCCTACCTTGAGAGTCCCGGACCTCCCCGCTTACGTGTTTCAGCGTGGTGTAACATGATTTGCAGCTTTGCTTGGTATTGTCCGAGCCATCCGCCCCATACTGGCCGGACATCGTGAATGCCCTTCCGAAGTAAAAGCTCTGCTTCCTTTTCGAAGTACGAAGAGTTCTGGAGGAGCGCAACCGCATCTCCCATATCGTCCAAATGCAAGATAGGTCTGCTCTTCGCGAATCGTTTCTCGATGCGAATGAAATTGTCGACCGTGAGTTTTCCTTGCTTGCGGGCCTCCTCGATGGCCTCGGTGTGATAGATCAAGTGCACTTTCCCGTCCGTGCCCTCGATTAGTAGGTAGCGCTTCCCGGTTTGTTCATCTTCAGAGTGGAGAAGTACGCGGCCGGCCACAATTTGAAGCTGGCGGAGTGCTGTGACTTGGAGGGGAAGGCGCTTGTCGGAAACCGGTGCGCCATGCGCCGCGAGCATCTTTTGCCTGTCGCCACTCTGTTGTAGCGTGCGGAGTACGTTTTCGAAGTCCGCCTGCACACGCCACTTGTGGGCCGAAACGAATTGCGCGAGGCCCATTGTTTGAAGGTGCATAAGCCGTGCGGCAACGTGTTTCTGGAGAATCTGTGCCGACTCCGACAGGGCTTCGTCATTCGGATTTGCAGTCACCTCGAAATGGGTCGAGGAGGTATCGTTGCAGCGTTGCAGGATGCGATCGAGAGATGTGTACCGGTTCTGAGCTATTTCGCGGCGCTGCGCCTCTTGAGCGTGTGCGGGGGTGCGATACCCCAGAGCTTCGGTAGCGATTTCTTCGGCTCGCCCTCGCAGGCCCTCACGAATATATTCCCTCGGCAAGCGAAGCGGCCTTCCTTCCTCGTCAACTCCGCGAACCGCGATGTGAACGTGGGGATGCTCGGTGTTGTGGTGGACGGCAGCGACCCACTCAATTTCAGTGCCTAGGTCGCGCTCCATCCGTCGCATCAACTCGCGAGCGTATTTCTGAAGGTTCAAGCGGTCAGCAAACTCAGGAGACACTATGATTTTGAAGAGCCGCTCGTCGCCGGCACTCTGCCAATTGTCGAGCGCGGTTGCGATGTCTAACTTCTGATCGGTCGCATTAAACCCTGCCTCGGCCGCCCTTCCTCCCTGCGTCGCACTCTCGCGGGCCACGTACTTTCCGTGTGCCCTCCACTGACCTGGATTCTTATTTGCGGAGTAGTTGAGCCGGACGGCCACGCGCTGATTGAACGTGCGGGGCGCACGGGCACTTCCGTCCACATATGTGCTACGCGTTTCATGTCGTCGCTTCGACATCTGCACGAGACGAAGCATCGACCGGAGAACACCTATGTACTTACGGGGATTGTCGTTTGGCCCGTGTTTTGACTTTCTCGGTCGCAATCGCACTGGTGGTTCGTCATTCATCGGCTAGCATCTCCCGGAGAGTGTCCCTGTTTTTGTTCGAGATCTCCTTCGCCGCGGCGCGCACCAGCTTTTCATACCGCAGCCTGGCGCGAACCCGTGCCGCGGGGAGTGCGTCGTCGGGGGGTTCCACAACACAAGTAATAACGTACTTCAGCAACACGTCTGTTAGAGCAACCTGTGCTTGCGCAAGCGTGTGAAGACTTTGCCCCTGCTTCGCCAGGTTGGTAAGCGTCGCGGCCACCCGTGCCTCAAACTGCGTTACAGCTTCGGTGTTATCGCCCCTGCGAATCTCGCGTTCGCAAGCGGCGAGAATGAACGCCTGTTCGGATCGGAAGCCCCGGTCCTTCGACGCCTTCCTTACCTGCTCTCGGAATTCTTTGCTCGGAAACAGCAGACTCCGTTCGGTTCTGGGTTTTGCCATAGATTTCCTCCCATTTAGACTGTCGAAGTGTCGAGAAACGTGGAAGAAGATGCGGTGGCACATTTGTGCCACGTTTCGGGCAAAAGTCGCCACATCCCTTCCTTCTGAAAAAGAAGAACTTGCCTGTAAAAACACGCGCAGCGTCGCCACAACCCTTTATGTTCCAATACGTGTGTCCGTCCCTGATAATCCGCCTGCATTCCATGCACGCTGCTCCTACTCCGGTTGAAGAGTGTCGACTTCCGCCGACAAGTGCCGACTTTCGGTCTACTACTGTCCTCGTCAGCCGAAGTCTGCCGACTTGCGGTTGACTAATGCCGACTCTTGGCTACTTTTGCCGAATGCGGCCGCCTTCCGTCTAACTTTGCCGACCGAGAGCCTTTTCATACTTTACATCGGCTCGGCATGGTGCTATATGTACAGCAGCATGAAAAGGCGTGTCAATGCAAAAACACTACCGCCAATGTCTGGACAAACTAGCCGGGGACGCGCCTGAGAGAAAAGCCGCCCTTATTCGTTCTCTACTTCCGGGAATAGAAGCGGCAGTGAATTCGGGCCAGAGTTTCAAAAAGATTTGGGAGGCACTCGCAAGCGAAGGTCTGCAAATGAGCTACCACAGTTTTCACAAGGCAGTATGGCGAGCCAGAAGGAGGAAACCAACCGCGGCCAGCAACTGGGGGAAACAGGATAAGCCTCTTGAGGCGCAAGCACTGCCAGAAACAAAAGTGGAAGCAGTTGAAGGGCGGGACCCGTTTGCGAATCTAAAACGACTTGAAGAAAACAGGCCTGGTTTTCATTGGCGGGGTACACGGAATATGAAAACGCCAGTGGACAGGGCGGAGGACTCGAATGACAAACACAATCGGTAATGCCAACGGTGGAGGATCGATTCACATCTTGCTGCAAGGCAAAGGCGGGGTTGGAAAGAGCCTGATCTCCGCGATCCTGTCGCAGTATTTATTGTCGAAAGGGCAGGATGTGCGCGGCATTGATGCGGACCCAGTGAATCAGACGCTGTCCGAATACCGGGGTTTGGCGGTGAGCTGCCTGAATCTCTTGAAAGAGGGGAGCGTCGACCAACGTGAATTCGATCTGCTCATGGAGCGGTTTCTTACAGAGAGCGGCACGTTCGTTGTGGACACAGGGGCGTCCACTTTTATTCCTCTCTGGCACTATATCTTAGAAAACCACGCGCTCGATTATTTGCGGGAGAGAGGCAAACGGGTGTTCGTTCACTCGGTTATTACTGGAGGCCAGTCGCTAAACGACACGCTAGCTGGATTCGAGCAACTGGCCGAAACTACGCGGGAGAAGAATATAGTCGTCTGGTTGAATGAATATTTTGGCGCGGTGCTGCCGGCCGGATCGCTTTTCAGGGACATGGCAGTATGTAGGAAGCATGCGGGTAAAGTGCATGGCACCGTGGCGATCGTTCGGCGCACGGCGGACACCTTTGGCCGGGATGTCGAAGAGATGATTTGCAACAAAATGACTTTCGACGAAGCATTGAATGGAAGTGGTTTTACGATCATGGCGAAGCAGAGGTTGCGGGTTGTGCAACGCGACCTCTTCGAACAGTTGGACGCAATTCCATTCGTTTAAGGAAAGGGTGTGTCAGTTAGAGGGGAAGGCCAATGACTCCAGTGGTCGCGCTCGACGTAAAACGGATAACCGCAGAGGTGGCAGCGCGGCATGGGATGCTGCTCAGGCCGGATGACCCTGCGATGCTTTTGGTGACGATGAACGAGGTGGTGTTGCAGCAGGTGATTGGGAGTATCGAGACCCGCGCAGAAGAAATCGTCGCCGGCATAGAAGCGGGGTTTCGCTCAGCACAACGCGAAGCGTTGGGAAGTGTTGAAAGGGAGGCGCGGAAGGCCGGAGTCGCCGTGCGTGAGGAGATTCAGAAGGATATTGACGCTGGGCGATTGCACGCGCGAGAATTAATTGTAGAGTTGAACCGTGCTTACACGCGGTCTGCAGTCCGCCGTTGGGTAGCAATGGGCGTGGTTTTCGCGAGCGGCCTTCTGGTGTTGGGTATGGGTTTAGGAATGCTGCTTGCGAGGGTATTGAAATGAGATATTTGCTTGCGATGTTGTTTTACATCGACCATAAATGCGACACACAACCTGCATTTCGGAGAACGTTCTTGGTGTTGACACTGATCTTCGTGCTCCTCTTGTGGTCGCCCTGGCGACCTTTACTTTGCCCTGTGCTCGGCGTTTGCCCCGCTCCTACCGTGCGGGCTGATACAGCGCCGCAGCCTAAGCCCATACCTCATCTGGGAAAGCACAAGAAAAAGATTGCGCCAAGTCCTGACCGAGTTCCAGCAGACTCCTCGGATAAAGTTGCGGTCCAACCGTAAGCTCCTCCAGAAAAACATTCTGACGGTCGTTTTCCGATAGTCGTGAATCAGTTGTGAGCAGGAATCTCGGCATGGTTTTTCCCTGAAACTCATTGGGTGTCGGGAGCGGGCGGGAAGCCGTTAAGCAACGGAGGCCCTCCAGAAGCGCGCCTGGCGTTTCAAGGGGCACGATGAATCGCATGGGCTGTGGCGCATGTTGGGAGGAAACGCACAGGGAAAAAGGGGAAGTGGCGCGCGGAGGTTGGGCCGATGTTGCCAGGCGACTGCCCGCGGGCTCTTCGAATTGGGTAGCACACTGCGGTGCGGGAAGAACGTTAAGTCTTGGAGATAAGGTCTTTAGTCTTTCCGATTGTCTCCGATTCGTTCCCGAGCCTTCCTAATCGTGCGATCGATATACTCTTGTTGTCGTTTCCGATCCCCCTTGTGTGAAAGGTCCCGCGAAGCAAGAGCGTTGCGCACTTCGTTTTCAGGGACGACATGGGAGAGAGCATACACAGCATAGGCTAGGTCCACTCGCGTATGGTCGCCGGCGTAAACTGGCCTTGCACGGAAGTCCTCGATGGTTTTGAGATTAGACATGCACAGAGTTGGGCACCTCAAAGACGGTGGCCGTGCACGCTCGCTTTGCTCGACTTCATATAGGCTTTTCGCTTCCGCTAGGAACTCGCCAGCTCTGGCATAAATGATTCCCGACGCCTCATGCAGTCGCACGTACGGAAAGGTTCCATCAGCTCTTCTGTATTTGTCTTTTCGATTTGTGAAGCCAGCAAGCCTTCCGTAGTGCCGCCAATCCGCCGAAGCAGGATCACAGCGAAAGCGTGACGCCAGTAGTCTTGCTGCAAATGTAGAAAGGTGTTTCGGCAAGGTCTGCCCGTGGCAGAGCCATGCTTGAAAGTTCCTAGGAGATGTTTCAAGAACCACCGCTGGAGCAAAGCCCTCAGATTTCAACAGTTCGATGGTCCGAGGGCTGGCGTCGTCAATAAGCGAAAGAGCGTGTTCGCCACACGGCCGGACATAGATATTGCGGCCTTGAGAATTCTTTAAGCGCAGCCAAGAGACGGCGCGGAGCAACGTGTCGAGGTCCCACACCCGCGGGAGCATTACTCCATGCGCGGCGGTTGGATCAAAGAGACCAACCTCGAATGCGCTTGCTCTCATGGCGCGTCCTTGTTTCTCGACTGCTTCGGCGGTTTGGATGGTGGACATCTTTTGACTTGACAGCCGCAAATAATCGGCGTAATTATTTGTCGCACTTGTATGATGCTGTATGTATAGTAGCATAGGTGTTCAAACAGAACGCTAGATTTAAATGACCGCGCGAATTGGCAGGGCAAGATGCAGGAACTTCAACAAGTCACCGAACGCCGAAATGAAAAACTTATACGGGAACTCGGGCCGCTGGTTTCCTCCTGCCTTCAAGATCATGGCACCGAAGATATCTTGCTGAATCCCGATGGGCAATTGTGGGTCAAGCGGACTCAGGAGGATTTTCGGGTCGTTGGCAAAATGCCTCCCGCACAAGCCTTGAGTGCGTTCGGCACTATCGCCGCGATTCGCGATACGGTGATCAATCACGAGAACCCCATTCTCGAAACAGAGCTGCCCACGGATGGAAGCCGCTTCGAGGGTTTGATCCCTCCAGTGGTACGCCATCCGGTCTTCGCCATTAGGCAACGGCCGCATTGCGTATTCACTCTGAACGAGTACGAGATCGACGGGATTCTCACGGACAAGAGCGATGCGCTGAACCTCCAGCGTCGTCGCGATTACTTTCTGGAGTCGGTGCGCGGAAAGCGCCACTTGGAAGTGATCCGCGCCGCGATAGAACAGCGGAAAAATATTCTTGTTGCCGGGTCAACCGGTTCGGGCAAAACGACATTCATCAACGCAGTCCTAGATGAGCTGGCGTGGATTTCACCTAACGATCGTGTCCTCATCATCGAAGATACGCCTGAACTGCAATGCAACGTAAAGAACTCGGTCGCATTGCTCGCGGTCGGGCGTGTGTCGATGCTCGATTGCCTGAGGGCCTGCATGCGCTTGAAGCCAACAAGGATTGTCGTGGGGGAAGTGCGGGGTGCGGAAGCGTTGAGCATGCTCAAAGCGTGGAACACAGGACATCCGGGTGGTGCGGCAAGCGTGCATGCAAACGACGCGCACGGCGCACTGATTCGCTTGGAAAGTTTGGTGGCGGAAGCGACTGCGGCTCCCCAACAGCAATTGATAGCTGAAGCTGTGAATGTGGTTGTCTTCGTGGATGGCGAACCAAGCATTCGCGCTGGTCGGAAGGTCCGCGAAGTCGCGGTAGTCACTGGATTCAGTGGCGGAGATTACAAGCTGGAGTACGTCTAGAAAGCTCAATGGAAAACAGAAAACAGCAGAGCGGAATAGATTCAGTGCATGACACAAGTGCTTTTTCGTGCGGGTTGTTCGTCACAATCGCCGCGATTCTTGCGGGTGCAGGTCTTTATCTCCTTCCTGGCATGGGAATGTCGCCGATGGTTTTCCCTGGATCTGAGCGCGTCGCGCTGGCGGTCATGGTTTTAGGTTTTTCGGGTGTGCTCGTCACCACGCTGCTAAATCTGTCGGACGCAACCCGGCGGACGTTGGTGGTGTTGTTTGCGGCGGCGCTCCTGTGTTCAGGGTTCGTTGCACTAGTGGTGTGGTTCGCCGTTAGTGGAGCGAGTGGTGGTTGGTCATAAATCTCAGAACGAAAGGAAAATACAAAATGAAAGTATGCGGAAGAAAAGTGGAATGGCGGCGTCTCGTAGCTCACACAGGCTTACTCACCCTGGCGTCAGCAATTCTCAGTCTGCCTGCCTCAGCGGCTGCGGGCGGACAGGCGTTGCCATGGGAGCAACCGCTAACAAGGTTGCAACAGTCGTTGAGCGGTCCTGTAGCTGGGGCAATTGCGATTATCGCGTTGGTGGCAATCGGCGTGACGCTTGTGTTCGGAGGTGAGTGGAATGAATTTGCCCGCCGTGCCGTGTATGCCGTCTGCGCAATTGCTTTCATCATTTCCGCGGCTGCCTTGCTGGGAGGCTTGTTCGCGGTAGGCGCGGCGGTCGTTTAATCATGGACCAACCACGCGAAGTACCGTTTCACGAGTCGGCAAACCGGCCGCAATTGCTGATGGGCGGGGACCGCGAATTGATTTTGGTCTCCGCCATCCTCGCGGCGATGTTGGTTTTTGCTGTCATGAAGTGGTGGAGCATTCTTGGCGGCTTGGTTCTGTGGCTGATCGCTGTGGGGGTTCTCGCACGAATGGCGAAGGTAGACCCTCTCTTGCGTCACGTTTACATCCGGCACATTGGGTATCGGGATTTTTATCCCGCCAAGAGCCGGATGTCTGCTCCTTCCACGACGACCCCTGCAAATTGGAGATAAAGCATGCCTCTTGTTGAACAGCGCCGTCACGCGATTGGATTAGCTGACCTTCTTCTGTATGACTCCTTGATTGAGGACGGAGTCCTCTTGCAGCAGGACGGCGGGCTGCTTGCAGCCTGGAAATTTCAAGGACCGGATCTCGGTTCCGCGACGAACGGAGAGATGGCGGCGTTGAGCGGGCGCTTGGGAGCCCTGCTCCGCCTCGGCGGAGGCTGGATGGTGCAGTGTGACAGCGTTCGCTCCCCTGCTCCCGGCTATCCCGAATATCAAGAGTTCCCGGACTCTGTTACAAAGATCATCGACGATGAGCGTCGCGAGCAGTTCATGTCCGAGGGCGCGCATTTCGAAAGCGATTACTATCTGTCTCTGACCTACCTTCCTCCGGTCGCGCGGGAAGAAAAGATTAAAGGCTGGATGTTTGAGGGAATGAAGGACAAACGGGGGAATGCCGCGCGCATCGTGGACTATTTCAAGAGTCGCATTGCGAGTTTCGAGGATGTTTTCAAATCGTTGTTTGCTGTGACGCGATTGAGAGCGGTACGTACGAAAGATGACGCCGGCAATCCAGTAGTTAACGACGAGCTACTGCGCTACGTACATCGCTGTGTGGCCTGGAAAGATCATCCCATCCGGCTACCTGAATTCCCGGTGTATCTGAACGACATGCTTGCGACGGAGGATTTCGTGGGTGGTTTAACCCCACGCATTGGGCGCAAACATTTGCGCGTGGTTGCAATCGATGGATTCCCCAAAGCAAGCGTCCCAGGGATTCTCGCGGCGCTCGATACGCTGCCCATCGAATACCGGTGGAATACGCGGGCGATTCTCATGGACCCGGAAGAAGCGCGCTCGTTTCTCGATAAGGTCCGCAAGAAATGGCGTTCTAAGATGCGGGGCCTAAAAGACCAAATCATGCAAACGCAGACCGGGGCTGTGAACCTACATGCACAAGAAATGAGCGTTGATGCGGAAGAGGCAATGAGCGTTGCCGCCGCGGGGGACGTGCTGTTCGCCCAATACACGACAACCGTGATTTGCAGCAATGAAGATGAAACCAGCGTCGAGGAAGCCGTCGCGTTGGTGGCGAAGACGGTCCAAAACTTAGGCTTCTCTGCGCGGATCGAAGACGTGAATAGCGTAGAAGCGTGGAGAGGAAGCCTTCCGGGGGACGGCTACCGCAATGTCAGACGCGTGGTCCTGCACACGCTGAACCTGGCAGACCTTCTCCCCATAAGTGCGATATGGGCTGGAAACAAAGAAAATCCCTGCCCATTCTATCCTCCGAAGAGCCCACCGCTTTTGTATGCCGCGACAACGGGTTCAACTCCGTTCCGCTTCAATCTGCATTGTGGAGATATCGGGCACACATTCATGGTGGGTCCGCCTGGCTCGGGGAAATCAACATTCCTGGGATTCATTGTTGCGCAATTCTTCCGGTATCCCCGCGCACAGATGTTCGCCTTCGATAAAGGCTACTCGCTCGCGGTGCTGACGCGGGCCTGCGGCGGAGAGTTTTACGATCTCGGCGGTGAGACCGATGGCTTGTCGTTTTATCCGCTGGCGGACCTGGCTGACGACAGCGACCTAGCTTGGGCAAATAGTTGGGTCGAAAAACTCTGCAAACTCGGTGGTCTCGACATGAAACCCCAGCACCGAAACGCTGTCGCCGACGCCATGAAGTTAATGCAAGGGTCGCCGCGGCGGACACTTACCGATTTTCTGGCAACCGTGCAGAACAAGGAAGTTCGCTCGGCGCTTGAAGTTTACACACTGAGCGGACCGCTCGGTCGTCTCCTCGATGCGGAAAAGGACGGATTGAAGGACGGCCGCATGATGGTGTTCGAAATGGACAACCTTATGAAGTACGGGGATGGCAATAGCAAAGCCACAGTCGCAGTCCTGCTGTACCTGTTTCGGAGAATTCAAAAGAAGTTGGATGGGCGTCCGACACTTATTGTTCTTGATGAGGCGTGGGTGTATTTGCGGGACGAGTTATTCCGCGAATACCTGCGCGACTGGCTGAAGACTCTCCGCAAGCTCAACGCGGTCGTCGTTCTCGCTACCCAAAATCTCTCCGACATTTTCAATTCTGGGATCAGCGATGTGGTCATGGAAGCGTGCCCTACGAAAATCCTGCTCGCTAACGCAGAAGCGGCGAACGTCCAGTCCCGCCGTTTGTATGAAGCCGTTGGCCTCAACGAGAGGGAGATTCAGATCGTCCAAGGCGCCATTCCGAAGCGCCAGTATTACGTGATTTCGCCAGAGGGTCGCCGTTTGATTTCGCTAGGACTCGGGGGTGTTGCGCTAGCGTTTGTCGGCGCGAACAGTCCGGACGACCGCAAGAAAGCGGAGGAGGTTATGCGTGCCCATCCCCGCACCTGGCAAGCGGAGTGGTTGCGTCAGCGAGGCCGCTCGGATTGGGCGGACTGGTGGCGCGAAGTTGAGGGAGTTCTTGAAAGGAGAGCATCGGCATGAAAAAAGTAATGGTGTTCACAGTGGTGGTGTCTATGTTGTTTCTGGGAGTTCCCGCACCTACTGACGCGGGAGTACTGGCGGGTGTGGCTACGGAATGGACGCAGATTCTAAATCACGTCCAACTGATTATGGGCTACATCCGGCAAGGACTTCAGCTCGAGAACGAACTGAGACAGTACGCAGAGCAATTGAAACAAGGTCGAGTATTGCCACAGCAGCTCTTTGGTCCCATCCAGCAGGATTTATCGCAACTTTCGCAAGTCGTGCAAGGCGGACAAGCCTTGGCATATTCGATGGGTAATCTCGACGCACAATTCCGCAATACCTTTCCGGGCTATAGCTTCCGCAGCCAGGGGTATTTCAACGACTACAAGAAGTGGTCGCAGACTTCGCTCGACACGACGATGAACTCGCTGCGGGCGGCGGGCTTGCAAGGTCAGCAACTAAACAATGCGCAAGCAGTGCTCGCACAGCTTCGCAGCATGTCCACGGGGGCAGGCGGGCAGATGCAGGCAGTTGAGGTGGGAAATCAAATTGCCGAACAACAGGTAGAACAACTGATGTCACTTCGGCAGTTGATGTTGACCGACCTACAGAGTAAACAAGCATATCAGGCGGAGCAGATTCAAAAGGAACAAGCGGATAACGCGGCTCTGGAGCATCTGTTTGGAACGCAACCGCTTGTCACCGATCAAAAAAAATACTGACTCCGCAGGGGAGACGATATGAAACGAGCATGGATGGCGGTTTCGGTTGTGCTTTTTGCCTCTGGGTTCGTGGGTTGCAAGAAGGCGGAACCGCCAAGCCCCATCGTGAAAAAGGTCGAAGATGCAGGATCTGGTGAGTTGTCTCAGGCGACCACAAAGTCCATCTACGATTGGTTCAATAAACATCAGGAACTAGCGAAGGAAATCAAAAAAGAATGCTTACAAGTAAAGGATTCAAAGCCTGCGAATTGGAGCGATACAACTGAAGGTCGCGCGTGTAGTGCGGCTATCTCGTCAACGATGATCGGAAATGAGCCAATCAAGACAGACGACAAGAAGTATTGAGGTGAGGACATGACGGGCAAGGGTGGAGGGCGGCGGTTCTGGATGGTATTGAGCCACGTGGCAGTGATTGGCTTTGTTCTGTTAACTGCCGCCGCTCTCGCGCATGGGCAGGGACCTAATTCCGTCAACGGCCCAACCAGCATCTTGGACGAATATAAAGGTCTCCAAAACGGTTGGATAACCAAGCTCCTCGGCGCGGCACAGCGACTCTTCTTTTTGCTTGCGGGCATCGAAGTAGCTTGGAGCTTCACTCTTTTAGCCATCGAGAAAGCCGATTTTCAAGCTCTCACTGCTGCCATCGTTCGCAAAATAATGTGGATCGGAATTTTCTACGCCATCCTGCTCTATGGAGTAACTCCGGGCGGAGGCGGGTGGATTCCTGCCATCATGGACAGCTTTCACATCCTCGGGCAAAACGCCTCGGCCGTAGGTCCTCTTGGGCCAAGTGCAATTGTTGGGTTTGGCGTGAATATGTCCGTTGACCTTCTTTCATCACTGAAGGGTGCGGATTTTCTAACAGGTTTTTCGAGTAGCATGGCGCTCGTTTTTTGCGCAGTACTTATTTTTATCGCCTATCTCGCTATAGCGATTCAGTTCGTTGTGGCGATGGTCGAAAGCTACCTCGTGGTTGGTGCAGGTGTGATTTTTCTTGGGTTCGGGGGATCGCGGTGGACCGCTGCGTATGTCGAGAGGTACATCGCCTATGCTGTGTCGGTCGGCATGAAAATCCTTGTGCTTTATTTGCTTGTGGGAGCCGGGATGACGCTCTCTCAGGGCTGGATAGCGGTCGCACAAAATGCCGCCGCGTCGCCCGACCCTGCCCGAACTGGATTTGACTTGGCGGCCGCGGCGGTCATGTTCCTTTGTGTTTGTTGGATGTCTCCCAAAATCTCGTCCGCAATGCTAGGCGGCGTCGCCTCGATGAGCGGCGGCGACCTGGTAGGCGTAGGCATGGGAGTGGGTGTGGCCGCAGTAGGTGCAGGCGTACTTGCGACGGGATATGCAACGCGAGGGTCGGATGCTTTGGCGAAAGTAAAGGAAGCCGTGGCCGCAGGATCACGAGGGCCAGGAGGCGGTGGCGCGACTGGAGCAAGCGGGGCGACACCACGGCCAGGTGGAGGCGGGAATGGAAGCGGACCAAGGTCCCCGAGTGGAGGAGGATCTTCGGCTGCAACACAAAGCGGCATGCCAGGTAGCACAAATCAACCTGCGCCGCCGTCGCGTCCTCCCACGTCGCAATCGTCGGGCCAGCAACCGGGGCCGCCGCGCTCTCGGGCAGCCGGCGCGAACGACTCCCTCCTCGGCGCACTTGAACGCACGGCAATGCGTGCGCGTGATGTGATGAACAGCGTTCGCATTCCGCACGACGGAACGTCTCATGCACCGCCGTCGAGTTCGACGGGACATGCTGACAGCTAAATACGAGAGGTGGAGCGGTGGCTAATGAACTTGCACTGACGCAGCACTTGAGTTCGAAAGAAGACTCCATCGGGAGTCCTTATCTCGTCGCCCGGAGAGAGTGGGACGAACGCTACGGCGGTTTGATCAAGCGTGCGGAACAATGGCGCGGAGCTGCGGTTCTTGCTCTCCTCGTAGCTCTTGCTGAGGCCATCGTCATCGTCGGTGTAGCGACACGTCCTCGAACTACTCCGTATGTGGTGGCCGTTGATTCTCTCGGCAGAGTGGCCGCGGCGGGCGCTGTCGATCGGACTTCTAAGGTTGATGAGCGCATGAAGCTGGCGGCGATCACACAATGGGTACAGGACATGCGCGGCGTGACCAGCGATGGTCTGGCCGAGCGTGTTTCTATCGATCATGTTTACGCAATGATTGGGAGTCAGAGCGCCGCGCAAACGATCGTCACCGACTATTTCCGAACAAATCAGCCCTTCGAGCGAGGCTCCCGCGAAACAGTGCAAGTGGAAGTAAACGCAATCCTTCCGAACTCACCGCACAGCTATGAGGTCGATTGGACGGAGACGCAGCGCGCACTTGACGGTAAGCCGATCACCTCCGACAAGTGGAAAGGCATTTTCACTGTAGCGATCAATCCCTCGACTGATGAGGCAGTTCTGCGAGTGAATCCGTTCGGAATTTACGTCATGGATATTACTTGGTCGAAGGTTCTGTGAGGGACATCATGAAGACGAAATGTGTAATGACAATGCTTGCGCTCTCAGTCGTGGGAATTCCAGTTTTACAAGCACAGCAGGCAACGAATAGCTCACCAACTCAAAGCGCGACACCCGCGCAACCGCCCCCGTTGGTGTTAAAGAAAGAACCCGTTCCGTCTCCCGACAAGTATCCGCTGGCGGAGGCCGTGCGTGTGCTGGAATCAGGTGACGCGCAAGGGAACGGCGCGGCAAAGCACGCACCGACCGTTCCGGCGCTGACCGTTGGCACCGCCCCTCCGCCAGTTTCGCCGGAAGTGCCTCGCTCCTTCGAGGCGAAGCGCGACGTTGCGCTGAACGCTACAGGTTTAGAGGCGGTGCTGTTGAGCCGCGAATGGACGGAGAGCCGAAATGCCCCTGCGACCGGCAAGGACGGGAGAGTGGTGTACGCCTATGGCGGAGGCTTACCTCTTGTAGTGTGCGCGCCACTGCACGTCTGTATCTTAGAATTGGAACCCGGGGAGAAGATCGTCGGTGAGCCTCACATTGGAGACAGCATCCGTTGGGAGATTTCACCTTCCGTATCGGGAAGCGGCCCGGACGCAACCCCTCTCATCATCATTAAGCCTCGGATCGCCGGGCTCGACACGACGATGGTCGTTCCTACCGACCGGAGGGCCTATTACGTTCGTCTCGAATCAAAACCGAATGAGTACGTGGCTCGCGTTGCGTTCTCTTACCCCGAAGATTCCAAACAAAGGTGGCAGGAATATCTTGCGAAGCAGCGCGAGGCGGAACAGAGGGAAAAGGCTCAGGCTGAGCGTGTCGCTGAGTTGCCGAACACGGCGCTCGAGAGCATGTATTGGAATTATGAAATCAAAGGCGGCGATGTATCGACACGGCCCGTGCATGTTATGGACGATGGTGCGAAGACCTACATCCAAATGCCTGTCGAGACGATTCACCGCGAGCTGCCCGTCCTCGTAGTGAAGGGACCCAACGGTTCCGAGATGGTGAACTATCGCGTGAAAGACAACATGTACATTGTGGATCGTCTCTTTGACCGAGCGGCCTTGCTCCTGGGATCGGGAAAACATCAAACGAAGGTGGAGTTGATTCGTAAAGCGGAAGTGAGCAGTGGCAAGTCGCCGGGGCAAGTACCCCAAGCGCGGGCAACCACAAGTGTTGCGGAAGCCGGAGCGCAGCCATGACGGACGAGAAACAACCAATCGAATCACCTTCTGGGTTAGAGCTGCATCCCGAGCCACCGCCAACAGCACGCATTAGCAAAAAAGTGGGCGTGGCAGTGCTCGGAGTCGTGGTCGTGGTTGGCGTCCTTGTCGTTTACGGCCTCTATGCGCGCCGTGAGCAGCAACAGGTTGCGCAAACGCAGAATGAGGAGAAGCACCCTGAGTCGGCGCGGAGCATCGGGGAACAACTGGTAAAGGAAATTGCGCCGCCCGCCGTCGCGAATCCAGCTCCGGCATTTCCCGGACGGACTGGGCTCGATCCCGCACGAGGAAACGGAGGAATTCAAGTGCACGAACCAGGTGGCTTGCAGCCTCCGGGGTTGGTATATCACTTCGATGAGAAGGGGGATCGCTCTGGTTCGCGCGGGACGAGTACCGAGAGCAATCCGTCCACTGGTGGTGTGACGGAAATCTCAGCTGAAGAAAAGCTGCGCTTGGTAGCTTTCCGCCAAGAGCAGGAAGCAATGAATGCGCCTACGGTTGTGCGCGGAGGCAACGGCTTGCCGTCAACACCGAATGCAGGTCCGATTAACGATGCTCTGCAACAATTCGGACCGCTCGCCTCGCTCCTGGGAGCAGGAAAGGCACTGGTCGGAGCAGATGGTTCCGCTAGCGGCATAGCTCCGGCGAGTGCAAAGATGCAGGCTGGCGGTGATTACGACCTGCAGAACAACCAAGAGCGAAAACAAGCTTTCATCGAAAAGTCTCGGGGACGCGCCGTCAATAATTATCTGAAATCCACCCGCACTCCGGCGCTTGGTAAGTACGAAGTGAAAATGGGTTGGGACATTCCAGCCATTCTTGAGCAAGGAATCAACTCCGACCTGCCGGGCGAAGTAAAGGCGTTGGTGCGCTCGAACGTGTATGACACGGCGACGGGAAAATACCTCCTGATTCCTCAAGGATCGCGCCTGGTTGGAGTTTATGACTCCCAGATCGCCTACGGACAAAGCCGCTTGCAGGTAATCTGGTCGCGGATCATTTATCCCGATGGCAGCTCGATCAATCTCGATGGAATGATGGGCCAGGATATTCAAGGCATGGCTGGTTTTCACGACAAGGTTGATAACCACTACAAACGATTAGTTGGTTTTGCGCTCCTAACGAGCGCATTCACAGCGGGGATTGAGCTGTCGCAAAGGCAAAACACTTCTTTGCTCTCGACCCCCACGGCAGGTCAAACGGCGTCCAGCGCGGTCGGCCAGCAACTCGGCGAGCTGGGCACGGAGGTCACCAGGAAGAATTTGAGCATCCAGCCAACCGTCAAGATTCCGATCGGCTATCGCTTCAATGTGCGTGTGAACCGAGACATCCTCTTTGAGACGCCTTACATCCCCGCAGAATTGTAGGGCGGCTTGAACAACAGGTGAGGGTGGTGTATATATCTGCATGTACGGGCCGTGACTGTATTTTCGGTCGCGGCAAGCCTATCCCAAAGACAGTAGGGAATCGTGCCCAAGCGGCGAAGCGCTAATTTCGGAGTCTACAACGTCCGGCTCTTGAGTTCCCTCGACAAACTCCTGCGGGACAAACCGAGATTTATGGGAGAACTGTCGACTTCGATCAATGATGCGCTTCTGGCAGTGGACCTGAATACTGTCGAGCTTGTGACTCTTCAATCCAGACAGAAACAAACCGGGAGAGAAACGCAAGTCGTCATCTTGAATCGCCTTCGTAAGCGCATTCATGACGTAGCGAAGAAGCGGAATTGTTCGATGAATCAGCTAGTGAATAGCGCTCTTCTGGTTTATTACTCAAAGGGCGGAGAATCCAAGCTCAAGAAACCAGCCAAGGGACGGAGTTCGTCCGTGCATTCGTACGACACGATGTCAGAGGCTGAACGTCGCGAGCTTCATCAGATGCTTGCAGAGCTTTCGGCAATGCAATCCGTTCCCTTCGAGGCGGAAGAGCCGAACGGGTCATATTACGAGTACGATCGGAACCTGAAAGCGACAGTGAAGGTAACGCCTGACGGAGAGCGAACCCCCGTTGAGGAATTAGAGACAGGCTTTGAGCCCGCTCGCGGGAAGGCTCCGCGCAAAATTTCACGCGAGGAAATCACAACCTGAGCCAGCAAAAACCAGCATTGTTCATAATCGCAGGACCGGTAGGCGCCGGTAAGACAACTTTCTACGAAGCCTACTTGAAAGAGCCGTTCCCAACCCTTGTTCCCGCCTTGAGGCACCAGCAACAACCGTTTCTTGATGAGCGACGTTCTTTTGCCGTCGAAGACATTCGTGTGGACACGCAGCTACTTGACCAGGCCAAAGCAGCAGGGTATTCGACGAAAGTTCTCTTTATCTCTACGGAAGACGCAAATTTAAATGTGGGCCGGGTGTTGGTGCGAATGAGTCGAGGTGGGCAAGCCGTGCCTGTGTCCAGCGTGCTTGACTCCTATCGAGAGTCAACGAAGAGTCTTTCCGAAGTTCCCAAACTTGCTGATGAATTGCTCGTGTACGACAACACAGCGCATCGGCGCGGCTTCCGCGTAGTCGCGCATTTCATCGGTGGCAAATTGACTAAAACTGCGCAGACGATACCGGACTGGGCTGCTAAGGTGTTTGGCAAGGATTTGCACTCGGGAAAGCAACACGAGAAGCCCGGGCGTGGACGCTAACTCTTTACTCCCTTCAATTCAATGTGGGAACATCCCTGACAGTAGATTAGCAGCGGTCATTGGGACCAGGGTCACGGATGCTCCTATCGAGGCGCCTGCGAGCAGTGCTCGTTTTGGTAGTCGTGGTTGGCGCCTTGGTCGCCGGCATTTCCCACAAGTACGTTTGGATCTACCTGACGCGAAAACCGGTGTTGCGACCACTCGCAGAGGACCTCCTCAGCGATCCCAAAACTTCCAATAATCCCGAAGCGCTGCTTGAGGAAGCAAATCGGCTCGCTTGGCTCTTCAATTGGCCAAAGGCGGAGCCTCTCTATGTTCGCGCTGAGGAACTCTTCAGAGAGAAGCGCGACACCAGAAATGAAACGTACGCGCGCGTGGGCAGGATTCGTGCCCAGTCAGAGAGGATGTCGTGGGTTGACGTGTCCGACATGCTTGGGCAGCAACTAGAGATTCCAGTTGCCAAGAGTGACCCAAAACTACGGCTATGGTGCCTTGCAGCGAAGGGATACACCGATTTGGAGATCAATCCGGCTTCCGCAAAACGTGCCTGGACGGAGGCCCAAGCGATTGCCCACCAGTTGGGAGAGACCCAATGGGAATCGCGTGCAAAAGGAGAGCTCGGAATCATCGGCTTTCTTGAGGGTGACAGCCGCCGCGCCGCAACAATGGTTGGGGATGCACTCTTATCTGCGATGGCGAGTGGCGACGTGGGCGGACAGGTTCGATATCTTGAAATGCTGGGCAACGGCTTTAACGAAGCGAAGCGATATGGGGAAGCCCTTGCGTTCTTCGAACGTGCCATAAAGACGAGCAGTGCGAATCCTGATGCAGGGTTTCCCTTCATGGCGTATGAAGGCGAGTCCGAGTCACTAGTGAGCCAGGGCAAAGTTTCCGAAGCGCGAGACAAGTTGGAGCATGCTTTGACTGTAGCCAGACAAAATCAAAAGCTCGGGCATGAAACCATGATTCTCCAACTGTTGGGAGAACTCGCGGTTCGCACGGGAGATCACCAGACAGCGATGAAGTATCTCAAGCAATCTGGCGACCTCGCGCAGAAGTACAAGTTCTATCGTACCGTGGGCCAGTCAATGATTGATTTGGCCGGGCTGTATCGAGAAACAGGCGATCTTCAATCAGCGGAGCAAAGTGCAACTCTCGGGGTCGATGCCAGCAGACGAGTGGGTGACAGATATTATCTCCCACGCGATCTAACGGTATTGGCGGACCTCAAAGCCCAACGAGGATCTCTCGTCGAAGCAGAGGCCCTTTACGAGAACGCCGAGGACGTGATCGACGGAATGCTGGTCAACCTACACGAAGCGTACTGGAGTAGCTCTCTCGCCGGAGCGATGAGCGAGACATACTTGCACCACTTCGAACTAGAGGCGCGGCAGGGAAAAGTCGAGCAGGGACTCAACGTACTGGAACGGGTTAGGGGCCGAACCGCTGCAGCCCTTCTAGAAAACAAGATTTCGTTTAGCACCAGTGAATCTGGCGAAACGCGGTCGCTCGAAGAGAGCCTCTCAGATTTACAGCTTCAATTGATGCGCTCAGAGAATGCGAAAGAACGGACCTCCTTACTCGATCAACTCGTTGAGCACGAGCGTCGGCTGGAGTTGACGCGGACTGACCGCAGAGAATCGAAACCCGGATGGTTTCAGAAACCAGCGCCCTTGAAAGCAGTCCAATCCAGCCTGCGCCCCGACGAGCTTCTCGTCGAATACGTGCTGAGTGAGCCGCACTCCTATTGTGTTTGGATCTCCAAGAAGAGTGCGGATGTGAATGCATTGCCGGCCGGCCGGAAGCAGGTTGAAGAGTTGACACGTAAATTCCTGGATGAGACGCGAGCTAAGCGCAATGACATCGGTCTTGCACAACAACTCTACAACGTCCTTCTGAGCCCGCTTTCTCAAGAGGCAGCTAGCGAACGGCTCATCGTCGTTCCCGACGGGATACTGAATCTATTGCCATTCGACACCCTACGCGACCAAACAGGCTCTCTTTTGGTGGAAAGGCAGACCATTAGTTATGTGCCTGCGTCCACCGTCTTGACCGTCCTTAGGAACACGAAGGAAACGCAGCCCTCGCGACGGACCTTTTTGGGGGTCGGGGATGTGCCATATCAAAATCAGGGCAGGATTTCCGCGAAGGTGGACAAGCCGACCGGAGCTAAGCAAAGGTTGATGCGTGGATTGTCGGACACATTCGGCAGTTCTCTTTATGACTTGCCGAAGACTCGCGAAGAAGTGATGGAAGTGAACGAAATTGTCGGCAAAGATGGAGTCGTGTTGTTAGGCACTGCCGCGACTGAGACCGCATTCAAATCTGCTTCTTTGGTGGATTTCAAAATCATTCATATTGCTGCGCACGGATTTGCGGACACTCAATTTCCAGAGCGATCAGGGCTTGTGCTGGGCGTGGACCCGACTTCTCACGATGACGGGTTATTGCAAGTTCGCGAGATCATGCGCCTTCGCTTTAACGCCGACCTCGTGACACTCTCTGCCTGCAACACGGGGATTGGAAAACTCCAAGGAGAGGAGGGAGTCACGAATCTGGTTGAGGCATTTCTTGTGAGTGGTGCAAAATCAGTGGTAGCGAGCATGTGGAGTGCCGATGATACGTTCACGCTCGCACTTATGGAGCGGTTTTATACTCACATCGCTGAGGGCCAAGACAAGGCCGCGGCGTTACGGCAAGCCAAACTTGACTTGCTCATGAAATACGGTAGGACAGTACCACCCTACTATTGGGGTGCATTTGTTTTAGTCGGAGACGGAGGGTCTCCAATTCCACTGAGGGTCCAATGAGCCTTGACATACAAATGCGAGAGGAGATTTATTCCCGTGTATGCGAGCTTGTCGCGCGAAAGCATTTCGATCCCGCGATGAACGGAGCAAATTGGGGCGAACTATCGAAAAATAGGAAAGACCAGATTCTGCAAAGCAACACCGACGATGAGTTCGAAAAACAGATACAGGACTTGCTAAACGAACTGAAAACTAGTCACACGGGATTTCGACACTCGAAAAGTTCGAAAATTCCTGGGCGCCACGCAATCAGCGCAACGTTCATGCGTTGCAACTTCGATGGCACGCAGCGGTGGATGTTTCAGGATGTTCACGAAGGTGGGCCAGCTCATGTGGCGGGACTTCGTCCGGGGGATATTCTCCTGCAAGTCCGAAATCGTGAACTAACACCGCCCGAACCGCCGATTTTCCCGGTGGGCGACGACTCTCAATATCTGGTCCAAAAACCAGACGGCAAACGAGTCACGGGGACGTTGAACGTGCCGTCTCCTAAATCGAAGAATCATCCCGTCATCGTGCCCAAAGCTGTTGTTTGTTCACAGCTACCCGAAGGGATCGGATGGCTGAAGGTGACTATGTTTCCCGGAGCGGTCGGGATTGATCTCGCCAAAATGTTCGATACGGCCTTCGCTCATTTGCGGGATTCCACACGCTTGATTGTGGATCTCCGTGGCAACACTGGCGGAGGTATCGGTGGATTGCGCCTAATGAGCTATTTAACCCCCGATAAGAAAGAGGTGGGATACAGTTTGACGCGCGCTCGCAAGGAAAAGGGATATTCAAGAGAAGAGTTGCCACGGTTCGGTCGGATACCGTCCCACAAAGCGACACTTCTTTGGTTGGCTCTGCGGTACGGGTTTATTGACAAATCGATTCTCGTGGTCACGGAAGGGTTCGGTCCACAAAAATTCCACGGTCGCGTTGTAGTCCTCGTGAACGAGCACACAGCGAGCGCGGGTGAAATGGTTGCTGCATTCGCGGAGGAGAATCAGCTTGCAACTATTGTTGGCACGAAAACGCCAGGGCGGCTTCTGAGCGGCAGTGCGTTTAAGGCGGGCTTTGGCTACATCGTGGGACTTCCAGTTGCTGCCTATCTGACATGGAAAGGAAGGCTGATCGAAGGCAAGGGAGTGTCGCCGAGTATCCCGGTTGGATTGTCACCAGAAGAGCTGCTGGCGGGCGAAGACCCTCAAATGCAGAAAGCATTGGAACTTGTGCGCGAGCTTTGACCTTATGTCTTGGGACGTTCGTCCTGGGCTCTTCCGGGACGTTGTTCCTCTAGCTCATGAATCCTTTTGAGCTGCTCTCGATAGCAGCCAGCCTCATGCAGAATCTCGCCGTTGTCGTTGTAAATATAAATCCAAAGATATAACTCGTCATTGCTCGCAGCCAAATCTAGTGCCTTGTCGAAAGTTTCGCAGTCTTTCCGGAGAGGGCCGCTTGGCCATGTGAGGGTGTCTACTGGATCCAGTCCGATTACCCGGTATTGTCCTTTGGGTGCACGTACTTCCATCGCTCACCTCGTTGGCTGATATCTTCCCTAAGTACGCTAGCCTCGCCTCGAAAGCAAGCAGAAAACCCGGCGCATCCCAGTGTCGTTCCAGATCTTTGCTTGCTAATGCGGCCGTTCAGTCTCCTCATCGCAACTCAACTACATAGGAACTCTCTTGAGCCCCATTTCTTGTCAGTCGCAAAACACACTGCCCAGGGGAACGTGAGGACAAATCTACCGATATCTGAATCAAAGCAACGCCGTCTGTCAATTTCGCGTCCGCTTTTGTCGACACGAGTAATTCTCCCGAGCCCGCCAATAGACGAATGTCGTACGGACCGTCGTTGCTGCCAAACGGGAGAAGGATGTTCCAATGCGCGGCGGCGCGACTGACCGTCAAGGGCGGCTCCGCTGGATTCGGTTCAGTGCCTCGCGGCAGAGAGCGATTCGTTAAATCCAACACGGCGGTTTGAGCCACCAGAGTTTCGTTATGCCTTTGCAACAAGACCCAACCGGTGATACCAGCAACAACCAAAATGCTCGCTGCGATTGCGAGCAATGTGCGCTTTTTGCGGAGTTCATGGGATTTTCGGAATTCAGAAAAGTCGCTATAGCAGGGGCTGCAAGAACCTAGATGATCGAGCCACTTTTCAGCTTGGTCGAGTGGCATCGTTCGAGAAGCGATTCTCTTCAGAACGTCCGGGCCGGGACACCCGCTGCGTTCGGGATTTGGAAACTCCCTGACCAGGCCACGGCCAAGTGCGTCCAAGAGTCGCTGTTCGTCTCTCGCAGAATATCCTCTTGGGTTCAAACGTCTCTCCTCTTGCAGGGTCACAATGTAAAATCAAAAAGATGCCAACGCATCTTTTCAAACCACAGGTCGCAGAGTTTTTCGTTTCAACAACCGGACAATACTCTGCCTTAGCTTTTCCAAATTATATTCGAATTTCTTCCGTGCCTGTTCCTCGGAAACTCCTAACCACGTCGAAATCTCCTTCCATGAATAACCGTATTGACGTGCCTGCCAAACCTTTCTCGTCCATCCATCCATACGGTTTGTTATCTGCTTGAGAGTGATTGCGCGTTCTAGTTCGCCCGCCCATTCTGTGTCAAGGGCGCCTTCAATCAACTCAAGATCCACGGTCGAAGCAACCAGTTCAATCGTTTCTTGTCTCTTGTGCTCGTTCCTTAATACTCGATTGAATCGGTGGTGGAAAGCACCAATCAGGTAGGATTGCAGGTTGGAAATAGGCGGCTGATGATCTCTGCTACGTTGGCGGGTCTTCACAACCGAACGGAGCACCCTCTCCCAAACGTCGGCTGCGAGCGCTGTCCTGTTCGGCCCGGATTCCTTGTCGATCAATTCGCGGCGGGCATGGGCCAAGACGTGAGGCCATGCTTCCCGCGCAGCAGCCAATAAATCCTCGTCCACCGAAAGAGGCTTTTCCCCCGGTTCTTGATTCGTCCCAAATAGCACCCATTCGCCGTACGGGTCCGGTTTCTCCATTAGGTGGCCAGGGTCCCTCGGGTAAAGAACAGTCACCGCTCCGAAATGAGCCAAAAACATGGTGACATTCGTTTGTGAGGCGGTCAATGGTACGGGAATACACCTCTAACTCTGGCGAAAGATTCTTTCTCCGGTTTTGCCGTTTCGATGTTCCCTAGTAAGTGAGGGGTTTCGCGTCTCACTTACGCGAGAGGGTCCGCTCGCAGGTGTCCGCGGTTGTTCGATGAATGCCCTTTTGAACCCCGATTAGTCACCTTTTTACTCAAGAAGGAAGGAATACCAAGCTCGCGAATTCAAGCCGGATAGCACGGGGGCATGCATGGCGGCCTACGATGAGATGAGCGAAGCGGAACGACGGCGGCTAGCGGAAGTCCTTGGGAGTCTCACCGGATTGCAAGGTGGGCCTACAGGGAGTCTGCCAGACGGGACTCACTACGAATACGATCCCAACTTGAAAGTCACCGTGGAAGTGACTGCGTCCGGCGAGCGCTACCCTGTAACGCTAGTCGATGGAAGATTCATCCGCGAGGGCGAGCGGGCGGTCGCCCGCAAGACCGGGGAATAACGCCAAATCGGTCAGTTTCCGATGAGGGCGTATAGGTCCATTTGGATAGGCATCTGGCATATTCCTCCAAAAACGGGTTACTTGCCCTTTGCCAGTTTCGCAGCATCCGCCGCCATGAACCGCAGCATCTGCTCCTTCAATTGTGCATCTACCTCATCCGCGATCGTCACGACGTCAGGAAGCAGCTTGCTGAATTCCAAAGCGTTCGTGTTTTTGTGCAGCGTGCTAAAAATGGTGACCTGCAGTAGATGCGACTCCTCTACCGCCATCGCTACGGTGTAGCCTTGTTTACGCCGCAAATCCCCGTGGTCAGCCGCAGCCTTCGAAATCGGAGCTATCGTCCCTGCATCCAGACGCAGCCGCGAAATCACCTCATGCAGAAGGTGAGGAAGATGGCCCGTGCGCTCTTCAAAGTTCAGCGGGACACACTTTAGGTCTGGCTCCTGCTCGACCCGAGCAAGCCAATCCGTAATCACAGATTGGAGTTCGCGCTCGATAACGTCCGCCACAGTCTCAATAGTGGCGGCACCGCCGGTCGCTTTAGCTGCCCCAGCTGACCCCATAGATTTGGTCATTACACCCTTTCTCGCTTACCACTCTATCCATCAATCTCGCTTAGGGTTGTCGCTGGCAATCTCAACTAAACAATCTTGTTCAATCGTGTTTCTAGTCATTTCGTTGACTAGTTTCTCAGGAAAACGGAATGCAAACTGTGCTAAAGGCAACATCCCGCCGTCTATTGGAGTTTTCTGATGTCCAATGAATAACTGGCAACTTCGCTGAACAAGTTGAGGATAACCTGACCTGGCACTGATTACCGGGGCTGCCCTCGGAAGGACAGCCCCGTTCCTAGTTTTGTCACTTGCGAGTGAGTTTCGCCCTAGGTTTTGGCTTCTCTTTGCCTGCGGTTCTCTGAGCCTTTTTCCGAGCTTTCACCTGCTCTTCTTTGGCGACGCTGGTGCGAAGAGCTTTCGTGTCGATTTTGAAGAGTGAGGCTGCGATGCTAAGTGCATCGTCGTCCTTACTCTCGGTTGTCCTCTCCGCGGAGCTTAGAAGCATCGCTTCGAAGATCAGCACTGCCAATCCCGCAGCATCCGCTTTCTTGTAGAGTGTCCGAGCCTTCTCGGCCATCTGATAATCGCGGGGGTCTTTCGGATTTTGTAGGCCATGCCGCTTCGCAAGGCGGCACGCCAGTTCGTGTGACAGGGAGCGCAACGCAAAGCACGCCACCATCCGCATCTCTTCGGTTCCAAATTGCGGTTTCACGCGTTTGAGAACGTCGGCCATAACGCGGTGCCGGAAGGAAATAGTCTGCTTTGCCTTCCGGTTTGCGGCTGTCTTTTCCGCTTTGAATTGAAGGCGCTGCTTATCCTGCTGTTGTTGCTCGCGGAAGTGAACCTTGCACGTTCGGTCTGCGCATACCTTAACAAGTCGGCCTTTCTCCATGCCGTCTGCATAGATGGCAGGCTTGAGGTGGTCACAGAGGCGCTGTTCGGGTCTGGCCTCCTTCCCCTTCCTCGCTTTCGGCGTAACAACTTCGACGTAGTTGCGGCGCGGAATAATCGGCGTCTCTCCTGCGATGGTGTACTTTTCCGAAATCAGGACGAGATTCGGCATCTTCTCTATACGTTGAGTGATGTGTGCGTCCAGTTTCCGATTAAAGCACCCGGCGTCAGAGCACGAATCGTCCTTGACCTCCGAGAAGAGTAGCGTGTTGAATCCGGTGCGCTTCGGACAGTTGGCGCAACTTCCGGCTTCCGGCAAAAGCCTCTCATCCTCTTTCGAAAACGGCACTGACTTGAGGCTGAGATAGACGTTTTGCTCAATCCACGCCTGCAATCTACTCGCGGGCACAAGGCTTCGCTCTGAGTCGTTCGCGGCAAAATAGCCGTCGAAGCAATGAGACAGGGCCTTCTCCTGCATTTCGGGCGCAAGCTTTGCGATCAGTAAGGCGTGCTCGACACCGATGTGTCCAGCGGTGAAGGCATCGGCTGCGGGTTGTGTGAGGTCCAGGAGCTTGAGGCGTTTAGCGATGAACGATGCAGCCTTTCCCGTTTTCGCTGCTATCTTCTCAATGGAGTAATCCGCACCTTCTCTGTCCAGCAAAGCGCGAAACCCTTGCGCTTCCTCGAACGGATGTACGTCGGCCCTTTGAATATTCTCGATGATTTGAATTTCAAGGGCCTCCTCATCGCTGAATGCTCCAATGCGCACCGGGATTTCGTCCAACCCTGCCCGCTGCGCGGCCCGGTAGCGCCGCGCCCCCGTCACGATTTCAAAGTGTCCGTTGATTCGCCGCACGAGGAGTGGGGAGAGGACGCCTTTGCTGCGAATGCTCCCGGCCAGTTCCTCAAGCCGCTCCTCGTCAAACACCTTGCGAGGATTCGTACTTGATTCAGTCAAGTCCACAATCGGAATGGTCAAGTACTCTTTCGATGATTTCACTGCTTCGGTTGCGCTCATTTGTTTCTCCTTTTTTTGTGAATCTTCATCACTCTTAAAACTCACTGGACAAAAGAATTTGTGTGCGTTCGGTTTGGTTAGGAAATAACCCGCAGGTTGTCGCCTGCGGTCGTTCGGTAGGTGCTCAGGATTCGGTCGGGTCGCTCTCGTCGGCTTTGAGTTTCAACTGGTTCACCGAGCAGTCGCCTAGCGCCACATCGTTACGAATCTTGCCGAAATACTTCGCTTGGATGACCTTTCCATCGGCTCCCGGATGGCAGTAGAGGTATCGAATCTCAACGATCTGTCCCTCGCGTGGAAGCGCGTAACGCTCCGGTACTCCCACAGTGCCCATGAAGCGCTGACGGTTTTCCTCTAACAGATAGAGACCGATGGAGCGGTGCCCATCGGCGGCCTTTGGAGCTGGCTTGGGGCCGACGATGAAGGAAGAGGTGGTGACAAACTTGCATTTGAAATGCTGTCCGGCACGTCCACCCGCATACGCCGCGTTCCGGTTTTTGCAAACGAACCCTTCGGCGCGAGATTCGTGCATGGCTTTCGCGAAAGCCCGTTTTGCCTTCGGTGTCATGGCCGTGTCGCAAACGCGGAGGGCCTCGTCCACGCCTCGAAACACAAGGCCAAGACGTGCGTACCGGATTTCGTATGGTTGAATCCGCAGGTCAGTTCCGTTTATGTCGAGCAAGTCCCAGAGATGGAAGCGTGAATCGGTGATTTCACCGTCCACTAGGAAGCCTTGCGCTTCGACGGACTCAAGACATTTCGTTAGCCGAGAGTCGATTGGAATAAGCTGGCCGAGTTTGTTGATTCCGGAATATTGGCCGTCCATCTTTTGTACGGCCAGTCGTCGCCCGTCAAACTTCTGCTGGAACCACCAAGACGCATCCTGTACCAACTGCAACGCCTCTGGTTCCTCGATGGGGGTTAGTAATTCCGGTGCGTGACCGGAATGCTCTTTGACGGCAGGCAATCCAACGGAAATAGGTGCATCACCGTTGGTCGTTGCCTGCGCGATTCGATAACCCTTGCCTGTCTTTTCTCGAATGATTCGGTCATAGACGCGCTTAGCTTCCTCAAAAGCGACGCAGCTCACCTTCGCATCGCTTTGCAAAGCTGAACCACGCCGCCCCCACTGCGCATTGACCGACCATTGGTCTTCAACGCTTTCCAATTGGAGGTGATACACCTTGTCTGAACTACCTTGCTGGAAATACAACTCAACTGTTTCTGTCTCCTTCACGCACTCTTGCAACGGCTTCGCTGCTTCTTTCGTGCTCATTTCTCCCCTCCTTGTTTTCTGATTTCTAGAAAATCTCAATACTCTTCGGGCAAAAGAATCGTGGTGACACTGCGGTCGGCTTCGGTGATGACGTAAAGGGCTTCGCCCGCTGACGTGTTGTAGCGGCTGAGAAGCCGGAAGCCTCGGTCGAGGCTGAGTGCGTTTTCTTGGCGGTCTTCTTCACACAGGTCGCCCCAATCGCCCTGAAGGTGCCGGGCGAGGAACTCCTGCGGCTGCTGTCCTGCCTTTTGGAGAGCGGTCAATGCGCCGGGTGTTGCAACGACTTGACCTAGAGAAAAGAGACTGTGTTTCGTGATTGGTTGCATTTGGAACTCCTTTGAAGGGTTTTTATTTTTGCTTCCCAGGCAACGCGGAGCGGTGCATGAAAAACAAATGCTCTTCCTAGCCGTCCCAGGCGCTTCACCGTCCGCGCTGTCAAGGCCGCGCAGTTTGCGTTCATCGGAGCGAAGCGCAGAGCCTTGACAGAAGAAGCGGGCGGCGAAGCGCAGTCTTTCGGCGGGAAGAGCAATTGAAATTCGTAAGAAGCTTTTTTACCGAATGGAAGGTGTTGAACTTAGGAAGGCACACCCTGCCATCAGCGTTGGCAGGGTGTCTTGGCGTTCTGAGCCAGGAGAGTTACAACGATGAAGGATGTTGGAGAGGGATTTTTAGGCGGCCTGATCGTCGGTCTGAACGGTTGGCAATTCATCAGTGAGTTGTTCACCACGGTCGAGCTTCCCGATTTTTGCGAGATGAATTTCGGCAAGCCTGTGCTCCAGCTCCGGGTGCTCTTTATCGGAGATCATCCGGTATCGCAGCTCGCCTTCGGCGGAGATATGGTTTCCACGCTTGAGAGTGCCTGCGAACTTCGCCAGGTTCCCCCAGGCAACCAGTCGGTGCCATTCGGTACGTTCAACGTTTTCCTTGGATTCTTTAGCGCGCCATCGAACAGTGGTTGCTAGGTTGAGGATCACGTAGGGCGTATTGTTTCGAGCTGTGCGCTTCTCGGCGTTCTGTCCGAGGAAGCCAATTAATCGAACGGAATTGTCGTACATGGAATTCCCTCCTTAGGTGCTGTACAGCGCAATCCATGATACTATATGTATAGCAGCATGGAAATGGTTGTTTTGGGCGCGAAGAGGCAAGTCAAGGGCTCGACCGACGGGGAGCAAGGGAGATTCAACGATGGAGCCGATGGGGGAGAGCTGGCTGAATTACGAACGACAGCGGCGGCGCCTGAACGCAAAGTTGGGCTTGCTGGTTTTTGCGCTACTCCCGTTGCCAGCGATCTTTATCGTCCTCGGTCTTTCTCCGCTGCGGATGTTGCTGATAGTGGCCTCATTGGGCGTAATTCTAGGGATTCTGTATCCGATGTGGTGGAGGTCAAAGCACAATCCGTTCCGAGCTTCGTCTGAGGAAACGCGTACGCGGCGGATCGCCTGGTTTTGCCGGCCGGGTGGGTTTCTCTGCGGTCTCGTAGGAGCGTTGTGTTGGTCGGTGGGCAGCGTGACTGCGGTTTGGGTTGCTTTGGGATTTGTCGCTGCGGCCGCCTTACTCCTGGCCTTCTCGTATTTCTCCGATAAAAGAGCAGAGCACGGACTGCGGTCCGCGAGCCCTCAAGACTGAGGTAAAAGCGGACGACTCGTGAGAGTGCGCGGATTCATTGGCACAAGAACTACGGAGGCCCCTAGAAAGGGGCCTCGTCGCCGTTGGTCGGTAGTTCGGGCGGTGCCGCATTCGCGTCGCGCTTTTCGGCGCGGTCGAGCTTGCCGATCTTGCCGAGGTGGATCTCCGCGAGACGAACCTTGAGCTTCTTATGCTTCTTGTCGTTGAACTCGCGGTAGCGTAGCTCGCCTTCCACGGAGAGGTGCGTGCCCTTTTTCAGAGTGGCGGCGAACGTCGAAAGATTGGCCCACGCGATCATCCGATGCCATTCGGTGCGATTCACGTACTCGCCCGATTTCTTGTCCTTCCAAGACGCTTGCGTGGCGAGTGATAGAACGGTGTATTCGTTTCCGCTCTTCGTGCTCTTCACTTCGGCGTCCTTCCCTAAAAATCCAATTAACCTCACGGTGTTGTCATACATGGAAAAATCTCCTTTGATGCCCTGAGTCTCTCAAGGCACACCACCCGGAGGGCGCGAGTGTGAGACAGCTCCCAAGTGCCAAGGTCTGCTTTCTTGGAGGGTGCCCGCAAAGTGGGAGGAACCAAGACCTCATACGGGCGCTCCCGCGAAGCAGAAGACCGCCGCGCCGCTGGGCGCTGGATTGTTTGCACTCGCGGTGCTTGAGAGTGAAAGCGGCTGAAAAAGGGGTACAGACGACAACACCGTTGAGGTGGCACTTCTGGACGACCGAAGTTGGAGACGACACGGAACGAGGCCGTTTAAGTTCTCGCCATGCTGACTTGGAAGGACCGAAGGGATCTGTACGTGAACACTCTGATACGCGTGGCGCCGTGTTGTCGTGAATACCGCGGCAAAAGGGGGACATCGAGTGCGAACGGGCAGTGCATAGAGCTACCGCAGAGAAGAGTCAAGGTGGGGCGCGGAGTCCTGGCCGGAAAGTACGGCTGCTCTCTCGGCAAGGCAAACCGCGATGCTAGCGCTTTGCCATTTTCTGAGTCAAGTAGAGGATCAGCTTGCGGTCTTCGTCTTCCGTCTTGGCTAACAGACGCCTGAGCTTCCCGAGATAGCGTGCATCCTTCCCCGAACTGCCCCAAGCGATGTCATCGGACGAGTTCCGCTTCGGGAGGTTAGGCAGTTTGGGCGGCTCCTCGCCGTCATAGAAGAGCTGGTACATGGGAATTTCCATCGCGCGGGCCAGCTTTTCCAATGTTTCTATGGCCGGGACCGTGTGTCCATTTTCGACCCGAGAAACGTAGCATCGCAGTAAGCCGGTCCGCTTTTCAATGTCCCCCTGCGAAAGCTTTCTCTCTTCGCGCATCTCACGCAGGCGATCTCCAATAATCATGGTGACAGTGCCTCCTCGGCCGGATTATGTCGGCCAATACTGTAACTCCGAATGCGGCAGCTAGTCATTCTTCACGTTGTGGTCCGGGCTGGCGATTGGACGAGCGAATCTTGTATTTCAGCAATCGATGTGTGGAGCCAGCGATCTTGAGCTGTTCAAAGCCCCATTCCAAAATCAGCTCGCCTAAATTTCCAAGCGTGCGCCTTTCCTGCGCAGCAAACGCCGCAAGCTCATCTCGGAAAGCTTGATGGACCCGAAAGCTGACTTGAGCCTTCCATTCACCCATTTTTGAGCTTTTGGTCTCTATAGGTCTGGTTCAAGCTCTTGCCGCTGCGTCCGAGCAATTCGACTGTGCTTCCCGCGACTTTGACTCGCTCGAAGGCCCACTCCAACAAAATAGCTCCAAAGTTTCCGAGCGAGCAGTGCTCCTGCTCGGCGAATCGAATCATTTCGTCCCTCAGCTCTGGCCGGAGCCTTATGGTGACGCCAATCTTCCAGACGCCCATCAGCCCTTGCTCCACTTTTCGAATTCCGCCACTTTGTCCATGAACTCGCCAAGTTCCACGCCGAGGCCATCCGCCAATTGTTGAAGACGTGGCAATGTCATGTCTTTCACCTGTCCGCGTTCGAGCTGAAGTATGGCTCGGAGCGGGAACCTGGGCTGGCCCATCGTGCTGGACTGAGCCGCACTGGGATGGGTTTTCTTGAAACCGGAAAAAGGTGGCCGCGACTCGACACTTTGATAAAGGTAGCGGACGGACTAAATATCACGCTTGATGAATTGTTGAAGGGACTCCACAAGCCTAGCAGACGACGGTGAGAGACTTGCGGGCTTCAGCTCCTGTCGAAGAGCGAGGATTGTTGTCCCATTTGCCGGTGCGGCTGGATTTTAGGCAGCGCCTCAGCACCCCAGAGATTGCGGAACAGATCGACCGTCCCCGGACCGAACCCCGCGTAGTGGTTATTGGCAAATGCCAGAATCATGATGCGCCGCTCTTGGATTTTCTTGAGAAGACTGACCCACTCAGAAAGATCACCTTGGCGATCTACAATCACCTTGTCCCAAGTTGTCGTTTTTTCCTCGATCCCTTTCCGGTCCCCCAACCACCGAACGTAAGTGAAGTCAGCGGTAATTAGATCGAATTTGTCCTTCATCTCCCAGGGCCGTGGCATCCAGCCTTGATCAATCAGCGTGAGAGCGACGCCGTGCTCTCGCAACACGTCCGTGAGTTTAGGAACCAGCCAGTCCTTGTTGCGAATCTCGACGGCAAACTTGTGCTCCTTCGGAAGCCTTTTCAGAAACGGAACCAGTCTGGCTAGAAAATCGTCCAGAGACTTGAACGCGTATTTGTCGAACTTGCCGAATTGAAACAACAAAGGCCCAAGCTTTTCGCCTAGAGCCTCCATTGTCGTTAGAAAGACTTTGAATTCCTCATCGCAATCTTTGAGGACCCTCTTGTGTGTAATCTCCTGTGGTACCTTGGCCGCAAAAAGAAATCCTTCCGGAGTTTTGGCATTCCAGGAGCGCACCACGCCGACATTCGGAGTTGCATAGAACGTTGAGTCAATCTCGACCGTGTCAAAATGCTGGGCGTAGTAACTGAGGTAGTCTGCGGGTCGCAAACCCTTCGGGTAGAACGATCCCTGCCATCCTGTGGCTGTGAACGATGAAGTTCCGAGAAGAATCTGCGAATGGTTCACGCTGGAGAGTATAGCGAACCCGTGTCGTACACCGCGCGGTCCGCTTGTAACTTACGGGTGGGCCACACGGAAGTTAGCCAGATCAGTGAATACAAGCGCGTTTGGACGGTACTAATCTGCCTAACCCCGAGCCATTACTACCGAGTAGCCTTGCGACCGCCCGGCCCTCTCAGAACTGGGCGTTGTTGACCACCTTGGTGCGCTCGAACTTCACCTGGAGGTTGGCGGAGACGAACCCGGGCGCGACCGGCATACGTGTTGATGATGGTGATGTAGCCGGGGTCGAACCGCGATATTAACTGAAAACTTTTCCCGGCTGCTGGACACCGTGCGGCGCGGTCCAACCCGAGGTCAGAGTTTGCGACTTAGCTGCCAGTCTTTGGGTGTTGCGCCCGTGGCACGGCGAAACGTCTTTGTGAAATGGCTCTGGTCGGCAAAGCCTGTTTGGAGCGCGATAAACGCAATGGATTCCTTGCCAACTAAGAGAAGTTCCTGTGCGCGTTTGATCCGGGCGTCGAGATACCATTTATATGGCGGCATGCCGGTCGAACTCTTAAAGGATCGAGCGAACTGTGACTGGGAAAGCCCTACCAGTTTGGCCATCTCCTCAAGGCTTATGTCCTGCGTCATGTGGGCTTCGAGGTACTCCATCGCTCGACGCAACTGCCATCGGGAAAGTCCGTTTGCCCGCTGCATCTGCGCGTTTCGGCGCGCAAACAGCGTAGCCGTCAATGCTGTCGTCAGGCCCTCACAGTAGAGGCGGCCACTACTTGAGGGTTCTCGACATTCCTCTGCCAGAAGTGCTGCGCATCTTGCCACCTTATCGTCGTACAACAACAGGACCGGCGTATCGGTTTTCGCCGAATCCAAGTCGTCGCCGAGGATCGATTCCGGGACTTTCGGACCGAAGCTCATCCTGAGTTCGCGAACTGATCGAAGTCCGTCAGTATAGGCCCACACTGTCATGTCCGCGGGCGCAAAAGTCGTATGCCCAGCGTCAAAGCGAGATCGCGGGGTCGGACGGTTGAGATTCAGGCGAGACTCGCAATATCCGCCTACCTGGCCGAGAACAATCGCAACGATCGTTTCGTGTGAAGAGAGGTCGTGCCAGGCTTTCCCAGGATCGGGATAGTGCACGATGTTACGCGCGGTGATCCCATTCCAACTGCGGGTATGGCTTTCGATCTTCCTGATCCCGTGCGGTGAACGAAATTCAAAGGGCTGCGATTGGCTCATATCTCTTTCCTTGGCCACCGAGCAAACAGAGCCTTAGATGAACCTTTCGAAGTAGTGAGGGCAGATAAAGAATAGCAAGATCACCGAAGACGTGAAAAGCGGAAACAGACCAAAAACAGCGAAATCCGACAAGATGCACGATCTGTGGTGGTCCATATTTGTCCATTCAGGAGGGATGACACCGAGTGAGGTTTGAGCCAGCTTCGCATCTAACATTTTGCTTAAGCGCGCCCATTGTGCTCTTCGTCGCGCAAGGCATCGAGTGCCGGTCGGCGGCTTACGCCACGGTTAAAGCTGCGGCCCTGAACGTCGAATCAATTTCCGTTCCGGGAACGAAAGCCTTTCCAGAGAGCATCACATCGACTACGGACGGCACGCTCTATGTCGGTCGTCTCGGAGATGGTGGGATCGTCCGTATCAAACCACACACGCACGAAAACGTGATTTTTGTCCAACCAGGCGCTTTAGGTTCGCGCTCGATTTTGGGAGTTTTCGCAGATGAGGCATCGAACACGCTCTGGGCTTGCTCGAACGACTTGAGTGCATTGGGCGCACCTGCAAAGGGCAGCGATACCGGAAGCGCGTTGAAAGCTTTTGATCTTAGGACAGGGAATGGAAAACGCAGCGTCTCGTTGCCTGGAACTCACGCGTTCTGCAATGACATCACGGTGGACGCGAAGGGCTCCATATACGTCACGGACAGCGCAAATCCTACAATCCTAAAACTCTCTCCCGGTGCCACAACGTTCGAAGTATTCGCGCAAGATTCCGCTTTTTCTGCGCCTCAAAGTGGTGGTGCCGGGCTCGACGGGATCGCCTTCGGCGGCGATGGCAATCTTTACGTGACGACCTACACGGCTGGCGAAGTTTTGCGTGTGGAAGTCAAGGATGGAAGGGCCGGGCGCGTCACGAAACTTTCCGGTATCCATCACCTGCAATTTCCCGATGCTCTCCGAGCCCTAGGCAACAACAGTTTCCTCCTGATCGAGGGATCAGGAAGATTAGATCGCGTCGTGATCAGAGGCGACGCCTTCGCCGTCACGCCGATTCATGACGGTTTCGTGACTCCGACGTCGGTCACTCGGATTGGCACGACAGCGTGGGTCAGTGACGGCCAACTGGCCTTTTTCTTCGATCCTACGAAGAAGAACTTGTCGCCTTCCTTGCCTTTCCGAATCTACGCGGTCCCATTGCGAAAGGAAGACACTAAATAATGAGGTTTCAACGCGTGTCGTTTCTGAAGTTTTGGCTAGGCCTGCCCATTGCGCTCTTCGCCGCATACGGCGTGCATGCACAAGGCGTGCATGTTGAGTCGACTCCTTACCCAACGGTGACGGACGAACGGCTTCAGCATCCGGAAGCGGGCGATTGGCTCATGTACCGGCGAACCTATGACGGCTGGGGTTTCAGTCCGCTGAAGGAGATCACGTCGAGCAACATTCACAAGCTATCGCTGGCTTGGTCGATGAGCACGGACCTACTTGGCGCCCACGAAACGACGGCGATCGTCAATCGCGGCCGGATGTTCATAACGACGCCTCAAAATAACATCATAGCTCTTGACGCCAAGACCGGGACCCAACTCTGGCGGTACACAAGGAAGTACCCGGACGGCCTGTTCCAACTCCATCCGACAAACCGCGGCGTCGCGCTCTACGGTGACTACGTCTATATGGCGACGACCGATTGCGCCCTCGTGGCTCTCGACGCCGCGACGGGCAAAGAGGTCTGGAACGTCCCGCTCGATGACTACAAGACAGGTTGCTACTCGACCTTGGCGCCGCTTGCCGTGCGCGGCAAAATCATCCTTGGCTACTCAGGCGGCGAGCTTGGCGTTCGGGGCTCAGTGAACGCTTTCGACGCGCTCACCGGAAAGCGCATCTGGAAAACCTACACGGTCCCTGCGCCCAACGAACCGGGCGGGGAAAGCTGGAAGGGCGAGGCCTACAAGCGAGGAGGCGGATCGACCTGGATTACTGGGGTCTATGATCCTGCAACAAACACGACTTACTGGGGCACCGGAAATCCAGGGCCATGGGTCGCGGACGATCGGCCTGGCGACAACCTCTACACGGACTCGACGCTCGCGCTTGATGCTGATACCGGCAAAATCAAAAGCTACCATCAGTACACGCCGCATGACAGCTGGGACTGGGATGAAGTATCGGCGCCTCTCTTGATCGAAACCGAGGTCGACGGGAGGTCCACGAAGACCGCCACGCACGCGGGACGGAACGGCTTTCTTTGGATTTTGGATCGCGATCGCCTCGAGTTCCTGCACGCTTTCCCGTTTTCCAATAACAACGTGTTCACGTCGATTGACTCGAAGACCGGGCGCCCCACCGTCGACGAGTCCAAGCGACCTGGCGCGAAACAAGGCGCCGAGTTCTGCCCGAGCATCGGCGGCGGCAAAGACTGGCCTCCCGAGGCGTGGAGTCCCCGGACAAAACTTCTGTATATACCCGCGAACAACAATATTTGCGCGTTCCTTCCGAAAGGTGAGGTCCCGGATTCAAAATTTCAGGGGATTTATGTGGGGTATGAAATCGAGAGCGTTTTTGGATCGGTGCGTACCGGGGCTGCCGCTTCCGATCACTTGGGGGAACTACAAGCTTGGGACTTGAATACCGGCAAGCGAGTTTGGCAGCACAATTTCAAAACGATCCTTTGGTCCCCGCTTCTGGTCACGGGCGGAGACGTTCTCTTCGCTGGTGGAACTCCGGATCGATTGTTCAGAGCGTTCGACGCGCGCACCGGCGATCAACTGTGGAGCTTCCCGCTCCCGTCGGGGGCAATCGGCGTCCCAACTTCATTTGAGGTCGACGGCGAACAATATGTTGCGGTCACTACGGGCTGGGACCTTGACGCCCGAGGCCTTCAAAACGGCATCGACAAGATTCAAGGGACGAAGTCCAACGTGCCTCAGGGAGGCACCATCTTGGTGTTCAAGCTTCGCAAAGCGCCGTAGGGAACTAATCAAGATGCGGGAAGCGATTCGATTCTGAACGGTCTGGCGACGCAGTGGATTAAATGAACACTGGAGGAGCGACTCATGAAGAACGACTTAGAAAACAGAACGGGGGTACGCGCGCCAATCATCGCGCGGCGCAAGTTCATACGTGCGGCCGCGACAACCGGTATTGCCGGCAGTATGTTCCCAGCGAGCCTTGGGTCGTTGGCTGCGCGGGGGACCGCCATGAAGGCTGCGCAACTCGTACTTCCCACGGCGACGAAGGACGTTACTCCATTCAAGATCCAAGTACCGCAAGAGGCACTCGACGATCTCAAGCGTCGGTTGGCGTCCACGCGGTGGCCGGAGCGGGAAACCGTCCGTGACTGGTCGCAGGGCGTACCCCTCCAGAAGGCTCAAGCGCTGATCGCCTACTGGCGCGACATGTACGACTGGCGCCGGTTCGAGGCTCGCCTCAACGCCTTCCCACAATACCGCACCCAGATCGACGGGCTCGGTATTCACTTCATCCACGTGCGCTCCCCTCACCGGAACGCGCTGCCGATCATTCTCACGCACGGATGGCCGGGATCGGTCGTGGAGTTCATGGAGATCATCGGCCCGCTCAGCGATCCCACCCGGTACGGGGGAAGAGAGGAGGACGCGTTCCATGTCGTCGTGCCGTCGCTCCCGGGCTTCGCCTTCTCCGACAAGCCGGTGGAGACGGGCTGGGACGTGAACAGGATCGCCCGCGCCTGGGCGACGCTGATGCAGCTCCTCGGCTACGATCGCTGGGTGGCGCAGGGCGGCGATTGGGGGGCGGGCGTGACGCACGCCCTGGCGCTTCAGCGGCCCCAAGGCCTGATCGCGGCCCATGTGAACTGGCAGTTCGTCTTTCCCGAAAAGCTGCCGGACAACCCCACGCCAGCCGAGCGCAGAGCTATCGACCGGGCGTCGTGGTTCGCCAGCGACCAGAGCGGCTATTTTCGCGAGCACGCGACACGTCCGCAGACTATAGGCTACCCGCTTGCGGACTCGGCCGCGGGCCAGGCGCTGTGGGTCTACGAGAAGTTTCAGGCCTGGACCGACAATCACGGCAATCCTGAAGATGCGCTCGCGGTCGACGCGATGCTC
>Ga0207133_1006_pt1 | contig 44235 bp, 36 predicted proteins | sample Alteio_BWMinHeat_11_FD_153537 | JGI IMG/M metagenome (GOLD analysis project Ga0207133, IMG submission 153537) | Enriched cells from forest soil in Barre Woods Harvard Forest LTER site, Petersham, Massachusetts, United States -... | ecosystem: Environmental > Terrestrial > Soil > Temperate forest >... | reverse complement strand
TCCGCCACCCCGAACCGCTGTGCGTCGGTAACCTCCTTCAGCAGAATTTTGGCGCCTTCCTTCTGTTTCTCGAAGTTCGCTACGGCTTGGCAGATATTATTCTCGATAATGTTGTCGCCTAGGATCACGCAAATGGCGTCGCCGTCCGCAAAATGTTCGGCCAGGGCCAAAGCATCGGCGATGCCACCTTCGCCTTCCTGATAGGTGTAGTTGAGATGCTTCAATCCAAAATCCCGCCCGTTTCCCAGAAGCCGCAAAAAGTCGCCGGCATTCTTGCCTCCGGTGACTAAAAGAATCTCATGGACACCCGCGTTCACCAGAGTCTGGATGGGGTAGTACACCATGGGCTTGTCGTAAATCGGGAGCAGATGTTTGTTGGTGACGCGCGTGAGCGGGTTTAGCCGGCTGCCCGTACCGCCTGCAAGTACCACGCCTTTCATCTCCGCCAACTCCTCAGTAGTTTTCTACGGATGTCTGTCCTACACCTGACCCTGGTTTCAGCATGTCGAATTCCAAAGTCTTCAGTGTTCACTGGAATTAAGGGAGCTCAGGCCTTGGTGAATCAGTAGGTTAGCCGTCCCTCATTAATACGCACTGAGATTGTTTCAGACTGCTTGAAAAAGGGGAAAAACTCTACCCCAAATCTCAGTTCCTGTTCCAAGCATCGCCTCGCGGCTTTCTGCTCAGAAGTGGAAAGTATCTGCCATGAATGCGCAATTTGCATTCGCGTTGGCATAAGGACTTCGCGGTTTTCGACCCGCGGGGTGGCAGCGAAGTCAATCCCAATGGAGCACACTCACAAAATGCGCCCTCTCGACTGCCAACGAATAGATGAAGTTTCTTGCAATGTTTAGCCGGGTTGTTCCCCAAAAGGGGCGATCCAAAATTCTTTGAACTCTAATATTACAGAAACATAAGGACATCCTGGCGCGCGAGTTTGGAGATGCAAATGCTCATTCTCTAGAAGCTGAGGGTATCCAGGGCCACGGGGAGGTTAGGGTATGGTTTTGTTGCGTCGGGTTCGAGCTTCGGGCGTATCGGGACTTTTAGGGGCTCTTATTGTTGTGGCTTTGTGCGTCTGCGCAACGAGCGCGCAGGCAGACACACTTGCGTTGCAGTTGACGAGCGGGGCGTTTACCTCCGGCGTCATTCTTGGTACATCCTGTGGTGGGGGTACCGAGACCTGCGTCATTTTCAGTGGGACCGTGGGCCAGTGGGTGATCAACATGACGAGTGGCGATAGCACTGGTGGTGACAGTGCAACCATGGATCTTTCCTCGCTCAACGCAACTACCATCGGCAGTGCCGCACCGTTAGACATCCAACTGAGCGGCACCGACTTCACTGCTACCGACCCGCTGTGGGCCTTACAATCCTCTGGAACCCTCGTTTCCGGTGGCGGCGCCGTAACTTATTCGGCCTATTTCGACAATACCAATACCGCTCTTCAGGAGACGACGCTGATCGGGACACTGGGGCCGTTCTCTTCGAGCTACAACGCCGGTGAGTCGTTTACAAATAATGCCTCGGCGCCTTATTCGCTTACTGAGGATGTTTACCTTACGGCTGGCCCGAGTGGGGCCAAGTGGAGTACCGATTCGAGTATTGCGCCTGATCCAACGCCTGCGCCTGAACCTTCTCCTCTGTTGCTGACGGGTCTGGGTGTTGGAGTACTGTTGCTTGCAAGGCGGCGTCTACTGGTCGTCTAGGGTCGCTCCCACCCGTCGCCGCAGTCAGCGCTTAATACCTGAGGATACAGTCGTTATGTCCATCGTGCGGGAGTAATTGATGGATCATAACTAAAAATTAACTACGGTAAAAATCTTGTATTTCACGACTCTTCGGATTAGACTCTCGCCCGGCGTGAGGTATGATCCGGGTGAATCCGGCTTTTCGGATCAGGGCTCTTCTTCTTGTTGTCGGGAATAATCTTCTCTGTAAATCATTAGCCCGCATCATCCAACGAAAATCAGACATCGACGTGATCGGACATCCAGCCGACCTCTCGAACATCGCACTGGCTATCGCAAGGTCAGGATAGAGTGTATCTTCATGGACTAATGACTTACATTAAAGTACGGAGGATTTTCGGAATCTAGTAGGGGGGTGGTCCTGGATTCACGAATCAGAGTTTTCCTGCTTATCGGAAATCGCCTTCTACGGCAGGCGTTGAGCAGTATTCTCCGAAAAACATCAGATACCTTCGTGGCGGGAGAATCTGCCGCAAGTTCAAATCTGGCGGCGCTGACCGCGCCCCTGGAAGTTGGCGTGATTTTAGCGGATTCGGTCATCACCTTCCCTTCGGATTTTCACGTCGTCAACGAGGCGCGGCGCCTCTGTCCGAACATAAAGATCGTCATGATCGGAATGGAGTTGAACGAATCCACATTCTTGACTGCCGTCCAGTCCGGTGTGAGTGGTTATCTGTTGAACGACGCATCGGCCGCGGAACTGATCGGGGCAATTCGAGCAGTTGCGCGAGGGGAGGCGATCTGTCCTCCATTGCTCTGTTCCGCACTATTCAGGCTGGTTGCGCAGAGAGAAAGCTCAATCCCAAGTGCGCAGAGAATGGGCCTGCGACTCACACGCCGGCAGCAAGAGCTGGTTCCCATGATCGCCCGCGGGTTGACGAATAAGGAGATTGCATCTCACCTGAATCTTTCCGAACAAACAATTAAGAACCACGTTCACCGAATTCTTCGCAGGGTCGGAGCAAACGGCCGCTTTGAGGTCGTGGAGCGTATGGCCCAGGAGAGCCAGTCAGCGTCTCAAGCTCCCCTGCCGGCCTAGCTAGGCCCATTTCCGGCGCAATGGGTAGAGATAGATGACGCGCTTCTCTAGATACCAGCTCACCTCTAAAAACCCAAACTGATTGGAGTTGGAAGGATGGTTGACGCTCCGTTCCTGGGCAGGCCTCTCTCCTCGGACGCGGGGACATCATAAGCGACCGATAAATAGCGTCCAGGGCCGCGTCCAAGCGGAGTAGCTTCGCGTGTGGACGGTTCTCATCCCAGAAGTTGCTGCCAGCTCTGCACCAGCTTGGGAGTCGGTACGAGCTTAGTACCTGATAGGGTCCTGGGATAAACCGGTCACCTTTTGACTGATAGATCTTTTTGGAACCCTTTTGAGGCGTTCCGTTTTGAAACATCCGTCGCTATCGTGTCCGCGCTAGCTCAGATGGGTAGATCCATTCGAGTCGCTATCGGCAACCAGCCCCGCCTTATGCGGGACTTGCTGGTGTCCCTCATGGCTGACCAGCCGGATCTTGAGATTGTGGCCGAAATTGAAGACGAGTCGGAAATCTTCCGCGTGATCGACGAGACCACTCCGGAATTCCTGATCATTACGCTGAAATCGCCAGCCTTCACTGCTGGCCAATGCGAGTTTCTCCTGCGGCGGCATCCGGATATGAAAATCCTGGCACTGGCCAAGGATGGCAACTCCTTTGTTTATTATTCGGCGACTCTTGGCATTCATGCGACGACGCTGGAGTGTTCGGACACCGGAATTCTCAAAGCATTAAGAGCAAACGCGCGAGCTGCCACGGGAGTTCAGTAATGCTCGGGAGAAGGCGATCTCAAATTTGAGAGAGACATCTTGACAACCTCTATTCAGACCGACGCGATTGTATCCCAGGCTGGGATTCGATTCCGCGCAGTTGTTTGGGTTTGCGCCGGCTGTCTGCTCCTGTCGTCAACTGCATTTGCCCGACAAACGACAGGTCAGGACAACGCAATTTCTGCTTCTGAGCTTGCTAGAGACAATCTCGACAGGGTTGCTGCCTCCGAATCGCAAATTACAGCCGTCTTGAACGCGAACCCAGGACTGTTTGTGGAATTGAAACGCTGGGCGGCGAAAGATGCGGCCGATCGCGGGCAGATCGTAAGAGATTCCGACTTAACTGACGCAGCCCTTCTCTCGCGGCTGACGAATGACGTTCGATTCCGCGCCGCTGCGACGCGCCTGTTGCAAAGCTATGGCTATCTGCTGCCCAAGGCAAATCCCGATTCCCAAGTAGGGCGCGAGCAGGCTGCCTTGGAACAGGAGCGGATTCGGGAGCTCGTTGCAGCCGAGCAAACCCAAGCCCAAGCTCAGCAAAACCAATTGGCCAAATGCGGTGCCTCGCCCGACCGCGCTGATCCAAACTGCCAGACCAAGCCGAAGCCGCCGCAAAAAGCCGCCGTTCAAACAGGCACTTCAAACCCCGGCGAGTTGCCAAGAGACAGAGATTTTGGACAACTTCTGACGAATCCTGTACCCCAGCCGACCACTGGCAATGGGTCGCTGCTCAGAACAAGCGCTAGTCCACTCCAGGGCGGAAGTGCTGCTGGCGTTCAGGGCGGGACCGAGAGCGATCTAGCGCTAATGCCGATCTCATACGACCGGATGGCATTGCCGGATCCCGATCCGCCTCCGCAACCTACTCCCGTCACAGCAGCGCCCGCAAACGTGAAGGCGGTCGCCAGTAGCAGCGAAGCATTGCTCGACGGGGCTGCGCCAGCGGTCGATCGCCGCTGGTCACCCTATTCCGATATTCCCTCGATGTACGACATCTTTCTTCATTCAGGGACTCCTTCGGCTGCCATCGGGCGTTTTGGCGAGGAGGTATTTCAAAACCCGACTCCAGCGTCGGGAACGATCCCTATTGATTTTCCAGCCTCTCCCGATTACGTCGTGGGGCCAGGCGATGGTCTCACCATCGATCTCTGGGGTGGCGTTTCCCAACGTCTGGTGCGCACGGTCGATCATGAAGGGCGTATCGCGCTTCCTGAAATTGGGCCCATGCTCGTAAATGGGCAGACCCTTGCCGATGTACAGCAATCGGTGCAGCGATTGCTGCGTACGCAGTTCCGCGACGTCTCGGCCGATGTGTCGCTCTCCCGTTTGCGCACCGTGCGCGTCTACGTGGTCGGGGATGTGAACCATCCTGGCCCGTATGACGTGAGTTCCCTTTCCACGCCGCTCAACGCCATGCTTGCCGCCGGCGGACCGACCTCAAATGGATCGATGCGTATCGTAAAGCACTATCGAGGCAACACACTTGTACAGCAAGTGGATTTGTATGACCTGCTTCTGCGCGGCGTGCGCACCGACATCAAGCGATTGGAACCGGGGGATACCCTGCTCGTCCCGGCAGTCGGTTCGTTGGTTCAAATGGACGGCATGGTGCGGCGGCCGGCGATCTATGAGTTGCAGGGTGAGACAACGCTTGCGCAAGCCATCGATATGGCCGGGGGAATCCTTCCGACGGCCTCACTGAGCCACATAGAAGTTCAGCGGCTCGATGCTCACGAAAAGCGCACCATGCTGAGTCTGGATGTCGCAGCAGAGACGGATCCCAACGAGATCGAAGCCAAACTCGCCGCGTTCCAGGTTCAGGATCGCGACGAGATTCATATTTTCCCAATCGCGACTTTCAACCAGGATGCTGTTTATCTGCAGGGCCATGTGCTCCGGGCGGGACGATACGCGTACAAGCCGGGCATGAAGCTGACGGATCTGATTACGTCCTACGCCGACTTGATGCCGGAGCCCTCCACGAAGTACGCCGAAATCATTCACCTCAACCCGCCCGACTATCACCCCAACGTTGAAAGTTTCGATCTCGCCACCGCCATTTCGAATCCTGCGGAATCGCCGCAACTCAAACCTCTCGATACCGTGCGCATCTTCAGCCGCTTTGATTTTGAAGACGCACCGACGGTGTCTGTGAGTGGAGCAGTGCGGAATCCCGGGACATTCCAGACTTCGGGGCAGATCCACTTTCGCGATGCCATCGAGCTGGCGGGTGGCGTGACGCCGGATGCCGCGCTGGATTCTGCTCAGATCATTCGGATCATGCCGGATAGTTCTTTAAAGATGGCCAGCGTCCGGCTTGGCGAGGCCCTCGGAGGCGACCCGAGTAGCAACATCCTGCTCGAGCCGCGCGACCGCGTCCTTATTCAACAAAATGCGTTTCGTGCCGATACACCCTCGGTTGAAATTTCCGGCGAGGTGCTGAAACCGGGAAGATATCCGCTGAGTGGCAATTTACGGGTTTCAGACCTGATCCAGTTGGCGGGAGGATTCAAGCGCAGTGCCTTCACTGAAACCGCGGACCTGACTCGCTTTGATCCCAAGGCCGGCGAAAACAAATTAGGCGAGCATTTCGAGGTCAATATTCCGGCGGCGCTATCTAGCGACACCAGTAAAGATCCCACGATGGGCGACGGTGATGTGTTAACGATTCGGCAGCTCTCGGGCTGGAACGACATCGGCGCCTCCGTAAGTTTGCAAGGTGAAGTCCAGCACCCCGGAAGCTACGGCATCAAGCCGGGGGAGCGCCTCAGTGCCGTCCTCAAGCGCGCAGGAGGCTTCGCGCCGCAGGCTTACGTTTATGGTGCGCTTTTCACGCGGCCGGAAGTTCTCCAAATGGAGCAGAAGTCGCGTAACGAACTCGTTCAGCGCATCCGGGGTGAGGAAGCAGAGTTGGCGCCTCTGCCCAGCGATGATGCCGACAAGAAAATGACCAAACAGAGTGGCATGCAGCAACTCGAGACTACGCTCGCGCGCCTGCAGGAAACTCCGCCCAGCGGGCGCATGGTCATTCGTATCTCTTCGAACTTGAAGCAATGGGAAGGAACCGCAAACGACGTAGTACTCCGCAGTGGCGACACGCTGCTCATTCCCAAGGCGCCGAACTTTGTGCTTGTGTCCGGAGCGGTCTACGACGAAACAGCCGTCACCTACAGGCCCGGCAGAAGCGCGAAGTGGTATCTGACGCAAGCGGGCGGCCCAACCCAATTAGCGGATAAGGGATCCATTTTTGTCGTCCGTGCGGATGGATCGATTGTGGGAAGGAATACGGATGGGCTGTTCGCGGGGAGTCCGTTAGGCGCGGCTCTGCGCCCGGGCGATATGGTCGTGGTTCCCGAGAAAGCAACCGGGCAAAACCAGAAGTGGAAGACCCTTATACAAACAGCGACCACGATTTCTTCGATCGGTACATCTGCGGCAATCGCGGCGAAGTTCTGAGGAACGAATCGGGGCCAGTGCGCACACTTGGGCCAAATGTTTTCTTCAGTCTGATCATTCTTGCAATGGTTGGAACCACTTTGCTGGCACAAGATTCACCTGAGAATGAAGGCCTCTTGCCGGACCAAACGAATAGCAAGCAAGTGAATGCACCCGAGGAGTTCTCGGAAAGCCGGGTCGGCTTTTCGTTGCTGAAAAATATCACTCTCGATCAAAAGACCATATGGACGAGCCCGTTTCATTTGCACTCCGCTGACGCCACTTGGCTTTTCCCTTTTGCCACGGTGACGGCGCTCTCCATCGCTACCGACCGTTCTTTCGTTCATGCCCTGTCGAGCGATCCGCAGAAATTGAACCGCTATCGCAGTTTCTCGAATGATGGAGTGGCTGCGCTCGTCGGCGTGGGGGCTGGTTCTTATGTTTGGAGTTACATCTCACACGACGAACACGAGAGAGAGACTGGAATTCTCACTGGTGAGGCCGTCATCGACAGCTTGCTTACCACGCAGGCCCTCAAGTACTCGTTTGGCCGAGAGCGGCCCACGGCGGACCAGGGGCGCCTCGATTTCTTCAAGGGCGGCAATTCGTTCCCGTCGGACCACGCCGCGGCTGCTTGGTCCGCTGCAACGGTCATCGCGCACGAATATCCCGGCTTCGTTACCAAGACATTAGCGTATGGATTGGCAACGGCCGTGAGCGCCTCGGCGGTGATTGGCAAAGATCACTCTCCGTCGGATGTTTTGGTGGGAAGCGCACTCGGATGGCTGATCGGTCGCGAGATCTATCGCGCCCACCATGATCCCGATCTTGGGGGAGGAACAGTTGGAGATCTCCCCGGTACTGAAAATCGTGGAGGGGAACGAGACCGGCAGGACATGGGTTCTCCGTTCGTTCCGCTAGATAGCTGGGTCTACTCGACATTCGAGCGACTGGCGGCCCTGCGATACGTCAGCAGCGCAATCCTCGGTCTAAAGCCTTGGACAAGGATGGAATGCGCGCGCCTCACCGAAGAAGCCACGGAGTCCCTGCAAGCAGCGGATAAGCCCAATTCGGAGGCTGCGGGACTCGTCGCGCGCCTGCAGCAAGAATTTGCGTACGAAGTTCCCCTGCTTAGCGGCGGTCACAACCTGACTGCGAATCTCGATTCTCTTTATGTGAGAGCTGTATCGATCAGCGGCCCCGCGCTCACCGATAGCTACCATTTCGGGCAAACGGTCGCTTACGATTTTGGGCGGCCATTCGAGCGCGGAACAAATGGCCAAGCGGGTGGATCCTTCGACGCTTCGGCAGGGCCCCTAACCATATACGTCCGGGCAGAATATCAGCATGCGCCGGCGGTCGCGGCGTATTCGGATACGCAGCGCAGCGCCATCGCCCAGGCCGACGGTGTGCCTCTTTCGGAAGTACAGTCCGGCGCTGTCACCACCACGAACCAAGCGCAACTGCTCGATGCCTACGCTGCCGTGGATTTTCATAACTTCCAACTTGCTGTAGGCAGGCAAAGTCTTTCCTGGGCGCCGGGACCGGACTCGATGATGTGGAACGACAACATCGAGCCCGTGAACATGATCCGGCTGGTGAACCCGGAGCCATTTCTTCTGCCGGGCTTCCTTCGGCACCTCGGCCTCGTCCGAGTCGATCAGTTCTTCGGACGCCTTGACGGACATCCCTACATTCCGAACCCCTTCGTTTACGGCCAGAAGATCAACGTCAAACTGTTTCCGTTTCTGGAACTCGGATTCGGACGTAGAACGATGATTGGAGGGACGGGTAGTGGCAACCCTCTCACGACAGGCAACTTCGTCCGCAGTTTCGTCGGCATGGTTAGTCCGCAACTCAATTCAGTGCCGGGCGATAGTGAATCCGAAATGGACTGGACCTTCTACGTTCCCAAGGTCCGAAACTATATAGTCCTCTACGGAGACGCGTACGCCGAAGACGACATCTTGCCAATCGAGAATCCGGCTAGAAATCCTTGGCATCCTGGCATCTATCTCACGCGAATTCCTGGCATCCCTAAGCTTGATTTGCATGTCGAGGGGGTTTCTACCGAGCAAGGCGGAATTGCTCACACCACCTTGAATGTGGGCCAGTTCAACTATTGGAATTTTAACTATCCCGATGGGAACACAAATAATCACAACCTGATTGGCAACATCGTCGGCCGAGATGGGCGGACGATCCAATCCTGGCTTACCTACTGGTTCTCGCCGCGAAATACATTGCAGTTGATTTACAGGCACAACTCTGTGAGCTCGGACTTCATTCCCGGAGGGGGCGCCTGGCAAGATTATGCATTGCAGAATTCAATGTATTTGCGGAATGGATTCTATGTGCGGAGCGAACTCCAGTTTGAGCACATTTCCCGATATCCTTTGCTCTTCAGCGGGGTTCAACAGAACGTGACGGCCATCTTGGAAGTGGGATTTATTCCTGAAAGAAAGAAATGACTCGAGTGTGTGGAATTTAAGGCAGGGTCGATCAGAAAAAATGGACGCAGTAAACGAAAATAGCGCGCCTGAAATGTCTCTCCTGAGAGAGACGATTGAGGTTCGGCGAGATTTATTGCCGCACTTGCGCTTGCTCTGGGATTCCCGAAGGTTTCTTCGTCGCGTGGCAATGTCTGCGTTTCTCGCAAGCACGGTCATCGCGTTTCTCATTCCTGTGCGATTTCAGTCGGCCACGCGGCTCATGCCACCAGACACGCTATCCAATTCAGGGCTGGGAATGATGGCTGCTATGGCGGGACGTGCCGGCACGGATGCACTGGGTGGGCTTGCGGGCGACCTGCTGGGCGTGAAAAGTTCGGGTGCGTTATTCGTTGGAATTCTAGGCAGTGAAACTGTGCGGGACGGCCTTATTGATGAGTTTCATCTGAAACAGGTGTACCACGACTCGAAGATCGAAGATGCAAGAAAGGACCTCGCGGAGCGCACCGATGTTTCCGAGGACCGCAAGAGCGGGATTATTACGATCGCTGTCACAGACCATGACGCCAAGCGGGCGGCAGCAATGGCGCGGGCGTACGTAGATGAACTGGACCGGCTAGTGGCGCAGGTCAGTACTTCGTCCGCCCGGCGTGAGCGACTTTTTCTTGAAGGGCGGCTGCAAGACGTAAAAGTGGATCTCGACTCCGCAGCAAAAGACTTTAGCGTTTTCGCCAGCAAGAACACAGCGATCGATATTCCCGAGCAAGGCAAAGCGATGGTCGAAGCCGCGGCCGGCCTCCAGGGGCAACTGATTGCGGCGCAATCGGAACTAAGCGGGCTGCGGACAATATACTCTGACAACAATGTCCGAGTCCGGACAGTCGAAGCGCGCGTGAATGAGCTCGACAAGAAATTGAATGAGATCGGAGGAGCGGGAGTCGATGGCGGTAAGAATGAGAACTCGCTCTATCCGTCGATCCGGAAGTTGCCGCTGCTCGGCGTGACCTACGCGGATTTGTTCCGCCAGACCAAGATTCAGGAAACAGTGTACGAACTGCTGACGCAGCAATATGAGCTGGCAAAGGTGCAGGAAGCGAAAGAGATTCCAACCGTGAAGGTGCTCGACGCGGCGATTGTGCCGACCAAGAAAACGTTTCCGCCGCGCGCGGTGCTTGTGATTCTGGGAACGATGCTCGGGATGACAGTTGCGATGACCTGGGTGCTGGGAAAAACGCGCTGGGATGCCGTGGACGCGAGCGACCCCCGAAAAGCTTTCGCGGTGGAAGTGTATACGACCATGCGGGCGCGGGTGCCGGGCCTTCCGCGAAACGGCGCAGCCAATGGCAACGGATCGAATGGGCACCATGGCGAAAATGGGGTCGACAAGGGCGTCGCTGTGCAACTGGTCGAGTTGGAGCAGCAGACCAATGGGAAAGAAGGTCCGGGCGCCGTTCAGGAATTGTAGTTAAGGCTTTCATTTCTAGCAGCTTGCAGTGAAATCGCGATGTAAGCGACGGGGCGAAGCTGTGTACGGACCGCGCCGGTGACGCACAAATAAAATGGGCGGAAGCACATTCGAGAGCCTGAGACCTGTGGAGCGACCGCCTTCGAGGCCGGCGCACTGCGAGCCGCGGTGGTATGCGGCGTACACCTGCGCCAACCACGAGAAGCGCGTGGCGGAACAGCTCGGCGTGAGAGAAGTGGAGCATTTTTTGCCGCTGTATTCGTCGGTGCGGCGATGGAAGGACCGGCGGGTGATGCTGGAGCTACCGCTGTTTCCGGGATACGTCTTTGTGCGCATGGCGATGCGGGACCGGCTGCAGGTCCAAACCGTGCCGGGGGTGGCGCGGCTGGTGGGGTTCGATGGGACGCCGGCGGCGCTGCCGGATGAGGAGATCGGAGCGCTGCGGACGAGCCTTGGCAGCGCGGTTGGCGCGGAGCCGCATCCGTATTTGACCGCGGGACGGCGGGTGCGGATGAGGAGCGGGCCGCTAGCCGGGATGGAAGGGGTGCTGTTGCGGCGCAAGGGCAGCTTCCGGCTGGTGATTTCGATCGAGCTGATCCAGCGATCGGTGGCCGTCGACGCCGACGCGGCGGATGTTGAAGTAGTCGCGCAACCGACCGCGGCGCGGTCGCAGGGGTTTGGAATTTGAGATGCGCCCACCCCCCCACCTTTTTTTGCAAGGATATCATTCGATTGAGGTTATCCCGCTTCTTAGTACAAGGATGTGATTCTAAAGACATTAGGATCAGCCGATGCAGCCCAACGGGAAAGGTCCTCATTCCGGACATTTGAAAGGCGTGATCCTGGGGATGTGCGGAGGTAACTCGGACGGGGACGCGAAGCGGGGCAGAATTCGAGTATGTCCTATTATAACTCATCGGTAAAGAGCCCGATTCGGAAGAGCGGATGGCAACGCTAACGACGGCTTCCGCTGCGGAAAGCGATGCGCGCGTCGCGCCGAGACGAGACCCGATGGGTGTCACCGGATCGAGATACTCAGGACCGGCTCGGAACACGGTCTTCAATATTTTGGGACGCGCAATCCCCGCCTTGATCGGGATTCCGTGCGTGCCGTTTATTGTGCGCGGTTTAGGGCCGGACCGCTTCGGGCTGCTAGGGATCATTTGGGCGTTGCTCATCTACTTCAACTTGTTCGATCTAGGTTTTGGGCGGGCGAGCGTGAAGCTTATAGCGGAGCTTCGAGCCGGCGGACGCCCGGAAAAGGTGGCGAGCGTAGTTTGGACGTCGCTGGCAGCACAGGTGGTGCTGGGATTTGCCGGAGCCGCTGTTTTTTATCTGGCGACACCCGTTTTTGTTGAACGGGTCCTCAAGGTTCCGCTGGCGATGCGAGGCGAGGCAAGGACCACTTTCTTGATCATTGCGCTCTCGCTACCGTTGCTGCTGCTCGGAAATGGCATGCAGGCTGTGCTCGAGGGGTGCCACCGGTTCGACTTGCTCAATGCCGTACGAATTCCTTCGCTGTCGCTGCTCTTTGTTCTTCCTGCGCTGGGTGCTCCCCTGGGATTACATCTTCCGGGGATCGCGTTGCTGATTGTGGCGACGAGGATATTGGCCGGCTTCACTTGTTTCTCCTTGTGCGCACGCGTCATTCCAGAATTAACACGATGGAAAGCTGCCGACCGCGAAATCACCCGCAGATTGCTTTCATTTGGCGGGTGGGTAACGGTTATCAGCATCATTGATCCCATCCTCTTGTACCTGGATCGGTTTCTGATCGGCTCGATCTTATCCATCGCGCTAGTGGGTTATTACACTGCTCCTTTCGAAGGTGTAACGAGGGCGCTGTGGCTATTTCCTACGAGCCTCGGGGCAACTCTATTTCCGTTGAGCAGCGCGCTGGGTATTCAAGCCGCGAACAAGGGGTACATGCAGGCGCTCTACGTTAGATCCTTCAAAATTCTTCTTTTGGCACTCGTTCCCGCCGCGTCGCTTATCTTCGTATTCGCGCCTGAAATCGTGAAATTGTGGCTCGGACCATCGTTCGCCACATACGGTGTGGGAGTCATAAGAATTCTCTCCGTGGGAGTGCTCGTAAGCTGCTTTGTGCACCTTCCAAGCAATTTTATATACGGGCTCGGTCGCCCTGATGTCGTAGCCAAGTTGTTGCTGACGGAACTGCCATTTTACGCTCCCTTTTGTTATTTGATGGTCAGGGGATTCGGCATCGACGGCGCCGCGCTGGCTTGGTCGATCCGAGTGGCGGTCGATGTAGCCTTAATGACTTTCTTCGCCCACCGGCTCTTCGGCATGCCTCTGGCTCCGTTCCGGGAGCGCGGGGCGTTCCGCGCCTTCCTGTTGGCGGCGAGTCTGGTCGCATTGCTCTTGGTGACGACCGGAGGACACTTACTGAACGTATGGGCACGAGGGGGAATAGCGCTGATCTTGCTCGCCGCCTATGGATGGGCCGTCTGGCGATGGGCTTTAGATGACGCTGATCGGACCGCCGCTACTGGCGTCGCTGGTGACCTTTTTCTCTCCGACCCGGCTGAAGTTTCAGCGTAGACAAGTGAAGATCCTGATCGTCAGCAGTCTGTACCATCCGAATATTGTTGGAGGCGCGGAGAAGGTCGCCCAGAATCTGGCGGAGGGGCTTGTGGCAAGGGGCCACGAAGCGGTTGTGGCTACAACCAGTCCGCGCAGACACTCCGAGGTTATGTCGGTAGATGGCGTTCGGGTCCACTACGTACCGGTCAGGAATCTCTACTTTATAACCCAAAACAATGGCCGTTCGGATGCCGTCAAAGCTCTCTGGCACGGACTCGACACGTATAACCCTTTCATGGCCTCTTCGCTCGGACGGATTCTGGACGCCGAGCGCCCTGACGTCGTCAACACTCACAACCTTGTTGGTTTTTCGGTTTCTGCATGGAGCGCCATAAAGTCGCGTCGCCTCCCGCTGGTTCACACGGCTCATGATCATTACCTCCTTTGTCCTCGCAGCACGATGCACCGGAACGGCAAGAATTGCACTGAACCCTGTTCCGATTGCGCTGTGTATGGAGGTGCGCGGAGACGATTCACTAAGCTGGTAGACATTGCTATGGCCCCGAGTCGGTTCATGTTGAACAGGCACCTCTCCGCTGGGTGCTTTCCCACTGCAGAGAGGAAGGCGGTGTACAACTGCTGTGAGCTCCCGTCGGAACTTAAGACAGCTGGCGAGGGAGCAGATCACCCCCTTCGATTTGGTTTCCTCGGCGCCCTTCACTCCGGCAAGGGCATTGATCTCCTCGTCCAGGCGTACTTGGCGCTTCCGAAGGGAGAGGCGGAGCTTGTGATCGCGGGACGAGGGACCCCCGACTATGAACGCGAACTTCGGGAGATGACGCACGATAGGCCCGAAATCCGCTGGCTTGGCTTTGTGCCACATCAGACTCTTCTCGGTCAGGTGGACGTACTCGTCGTACCCAGCCGATGGCACGACTCAGCGCCCGTGGTCGTATTGGAGGGGATGGCTTACGGTATTCCGCTCATCGGTTCGCGCCGGGGTGGTATACCCGAGTTGATGGGTGAGGGGACAGGATGGATCTTTGACCCCGACGAGCCGGACTCGTTAATCCGTGTCATGAAACTGGCGATCAGTTCGCGGAGCGTCCTTGCTGGGATGAGTGAGCGAGCCGGCGAGCGGGCACGCCGATTCTCAACCGAGATCATGGTGAGCGAGTATTTAGGGGCTTTCTCCCGCGCAATCCAACATAAAAACTAAGAGAACCGCAGAGCTGACGGTGATCGCGGATAACGGGAGGGCTACATGAACTGTGATGCGATTCAAATCGCTGGTCGAGGGGGGCTGAAGAACGCAGTGCGAGCCTGCTTCGCATTGCTTGGATTTCAGATTGCGCGCATCAAGGATGAGTCACCTATCATAGGAACTTTCCCTCCACACACGACCTACACCCAGATAGGGAATCCTGAGAGCTATTTCATTCGCCAAGGTTATTGCCACCGAAATGAAGCTATTTATTTTGACGATACAGAAAATGCCGATCAGTCTCAAAAAGAAGTGTACAGGTTCGCCCGGGAAGTATTCGATCAACATAATTTGAAGACCGTGTGCGATGTCGGCTGCGGCTCCGCTTACAAATTGATTAGATATTTCGGGGATTGTCACCCAGTAGGAATGGATGTCGCGAGGACCTGCAAATGGTTAAGAAATAAATATCCTAGCCACGCTTGGATTGAAGCAGACTTCAAGGTCGCACCCACGTTGAATCCTGATCTCGTTATTGCAGCAGATGTGATTGAGCACCTTGTCGACCCAGATGCCCTCTTGTCATACATAGCTGCGCTTAATCCTAAATACGTTGTCCTATCGACGCCCGATCGAAACCTCCTCGGAACCGGCTGCTACAACGGCCCTCCACATAATCCAGCGCATATCAGGGAATGGAGTTTCGTCGAACTTGAAGCCTATCTATCTATCCGCTTCAAAGTATTGGAGCACTTTATTTCGAACGGAGCACAGGGCACTCAGTGCCTTCTTTGCGTCATCGAAGGAGGCACTTCATGAATTCGAGCCAAAACAATTCCAGCACAATCTTTTACGGCAGGGCAATCAAACTCAAACCGAAGGGCCACACAATCATCCTCGACCATGCGGTTCTTGCGTTGCTGTTTTTCTTTTTGCTTACGGAAGTTTTTGGCGGGGCCATCCGCTATTACGCGGTGCAATATGGTTTTCCTTGGCTGCCGTATTTACCGCATTTGTTACTCGCCGTAGCGGTCGTGCCCATGTTTTTCATCTATCTCCTCAGTGAGGGGGTTACATCGACCTATCTAACGCTCCTGATTCTGTTCTCGATTGGGACGGCCTGTGGGATTTACAACCTGAACAGCGCCAGTCAGGTTGAATTTGGACTTTGGGTTTTTGTGGCTTTCCTGTACGGCGTTGTGGTGGTTCCCGCGGTGGTGCGTGGCTGGAGGAGTCTCACTCCCTTTGTACTTCTACTATGGATGACCGCCGTCGCGGGGGTTCTCATTAATGTGTTCCATAGTTGGCCTTGGATCGGGCTGGAGTACCAGATCGGGTCCACTGTCATGGAGGCGAGTCGGCTCTGGTGGACGGGAGGGATGGCTTTTGACCGACTTCCAGGGTTCAGCCGCGCCTCTTTCGATGCCGCCATTCAAATTCTTATTTTGGGGCTGTTCCTGGTGGAGACCGCAAGTAGAAGGTGGCGGGTCCCCATCTGGATCGTCTCGGGAGTTGCGATTGTTCTTACGACCCACAAGACCGCACTCCTGGTCTATGTAGTCTTTTCCGTACTATTGCTTCTTCCACGCGACCCGAATAGCGCGTCTTTGCGGTTGCTTCCACTCGTTCTGGCAGCTCTCGATACTCTCCTTCCCTTCTCGATGCTGTTCGTTCGGCCCGACTGGATGGATTCAACTTCGTCGCCTATCGGGGCGATGGTATTTTCATCCTTTTTCGAGCGGCTACAAATAGGCTGGCCGGACTGGCTCCGCATGATTTTCGACCGCGGAAACCTGCTCCTGGGACGAGGATTAGGGGGAATAGGAGCGGCGCAGACGTACTTCGAGCCGAGTCTCTACAGTCCAGGGGACAACATCGTGGTGTATCTCTACGGGACTTTCGGGGTACTAGGGATTGGTTTTCTATGTGTCTACGCGTGGAAAGCGGCTCGGCTCAGAGTAGCGGGACCTGTTGCGCATTTCTTCTACTTGTGCGCCTGTTTGGTGCTTATCGACGGGATGACGGTGAATGTTCTGGAGGGATCGTTTACCGCCATTCTTTTTGGCGCCTCTTATCGTTATCTACAGCAGAGCCCTGTTTGCTCCGCTTCTCGCGCGTCGGCGGAGAGGGTGCGGGGCGTCGGAGTGATACAGACGGAAAATCCAATATGTGGTTAGGCCGTACCAGCGATTCGGAGCCCAGTACCGAACGGCTGGCGCAAGTGTTTCTGAAGCCGCAGGTTGGCCGGCACCGGTTGTTGCTTTTGCTGGCAGAAGCGGTGCTGCGTCCGCTCGTTTTGTTTTCGGGGCGCAATTCGGCCGCTGAGCTTCCGCCAGTGAAGCGAATCCTTGTGTGCGATTGCGGGCTTTTGGGAGATGCGGTGCTGCTTGCACCCTTTCTCGGGGGTCTGCGAAATCGCTACCCCGACAGTCATATTGCTTTACTTGGAAGAGCTGTATCCGGTGCATTCCTCCTGGATCAGAATTTGATCGACGAGCGACTTCCGGTGGAGCTGCCCTGGGATCAGCGCTTCTCTTTCTGGAAGCGGCACAATCCTTTCTCGCTGTCATGGACGAAATTTTTTCGTGAGGTGCGGAGGTTACGTGAACGGCGGTTTGATTTGGCGGTTGCGACGGGTTGGGGCAGCGATCTTCGTGAGAACTTGGTTATATGGCTTGGTGGCGCGAGACGACGGGTCGGTTATGGATACGCAGGCGGAGGCTTTTTTTTGACGGACGTAGTCCCGGCTGACTTAACACGGCCGCATGTGCTCGATCGCAACCTGCGTCTACTTGAGCATATCGGAATGCGGGTAGTGCGGGGGGGTGAATCGTTAGCCGTCAATGCCGATGCGGGGCGCATGGTGGCGGACTTGCTGGCACATCACGGAGTCGCGAACGAAGATTTAGTCATCGGCATCCATCCAGGCGCGGGTTCGGCCATTCGGGAATGGGGGCATGAGCGCTTCGCGGAGGTGGGCAGATGGGCGGCGGAACGGTTCAATGCCAGGATTCTCTGGTTCGCCGACCCCGGAAAGCCTAAACCCGTTCCGGCGAATGTGGAGGCGATACGCCTCGCTTTGCCTCTCGCGCAAATGATGGCGGCCGTGTCTCGCTGCCAGCTTTTCATTTGCAACGACAGCGGCCCCATGCACTTAGCGGCGGCTTTGAAGGTCCCTGTCGTGGCGGTATTCGGGCCGCAGCGGCCAGAATGGTTTGGTCCTTACGGTGAGGGGCATCGAGTTGTAATCCGGCACGATATGTGGTGCCGGCCCTGCGGGGACCAGTGCAGATGGAAGGAACCGTATTGTTTGAGACTTATTTCAGTGGAGCAGGTGATGGAGGCAGTAAGAGCGACGCTTGAGTGCACTGAATCGACGCCTGCGGAGCGGCGGGGCTTGGCAACTCGGGTGCAAACGCCGCGAGCTGCAGACTGAAGTACAAGGAACGGTTCCCTCTTTCGGCAGAGAGATTCTTCGGGCGTAAAGCATAAACCCCATCAGAATGACAGAAGAAAAGCTGCGGTCGTCGATACTGATTTTGTGTAAGAACGAAGCGGCGAATATGGCGCCATGTCTGGAAGCCGTATTTGGGCAGAAGGGCGCGGGCCCCTTTGAAGTGATTGTGGTGGATTCGGGATCGACGGATGGGACGCTGGAGATAGCGGCGCGAGTGCTAGCCGCACCCTTCGGGACTCCTCAGGGCAAGCAGGCTCAGGGGCTGGCCGCACCCTTCGGGACGCCTCAGGGCAAGCAGGCTCAGGAAGGATATCCGGTAAGGCTGGAGAAAATTCCGGCGGGGACCTTTCATCACGCGCGGACCAGGAATTACGCGGCGAGTCTGGCGAACGGGGAGATTCTGGTCTACCTGGCGGCCGATGCATTTCCAGCTTCGGAAAATTGGCTCCGCGCTTTGTTGAGTAATTTCGAGGACGAACAAGTTGGGGCGGTGTACGGGCGGCACATGCCGAAGGCCGGATCGAGCTTCGAGCGGGAAGACGCGCTGAGCGCGGTGTATGGCGAAGAACGAGTGGTGAAGGAACCCGCGAGCCGGAGAAAACTAGGCTACCGCTATTACCACATGTCTACCGTGAACGCGGCGATTCGGCGGGACGTGTGGGCGGCGACAAAGTTTCCCGAAGAGTTGAAGGTGTTCGAGGACCTGGGAATCGCCAAGCGAATCCTCGATGGGGGCTGGAAAATCGTCTACGAGCCCGCGGCGAGTGTATATCATTCGCATCAACACACGACGCTCGGGCTCTTCAAGAGATACTTCGATATCGGCTTTACGTTCCGGAAGCTGGGAATCTGGAACGAGGGCACCAAAGCTTCGCTGCTGCAGGACGGCTGGAAGCTGGTGCGGCGGAAGGTGGCGCGCTTCGACAGGAACGGCAACGGACGAAAGGCGCGGGCTTCGCTGAGCCAGGACCTGGCGAAATCGGCGGGCATGTTGCTGGGGCTGAACGAAAGACTTCTGCCGTTGATATTGAAACGGCGGATGAGCGCGTTTCGGGTGTACGACTAAGCGCAGAAGTTTCCGCAAGTTTCCCAAACACAAATCGGAGAGCAGGAGGAGAACGCCATGGCGTTTGAGGTGGAGTCTCGGCATCTGGGAGAAGTGGTGGTGTTGGGCGGCAAGGCATTTCAGGACCATCGCGGATTTTTTATGGAGACCTACCGGCAGGATCAGTTCGAAGAGCTAGGGCTGCCGGGGATTTTCGTGCAGGACAACCATTCTTGTTCCAGGAGAGGCGTAATCCGAGGTTTGCATTTTCAGTGGGACCCACCGATGGGCAAATTGATGCGCGTGACGCGAGGGACGGCGTTCTTGGTGGCGGTGGATTTGCGGCTGGGGTCGCCCACATTGGGCAAATGGGTGGGCCTGGAGGCTTCGGCGGAGAACAGGAAGCAGGTCTGGGCTCCAGCAAGTTTCGCGCGGGGGTTCTGCGCGCTAACCGATGACGCGGAAGTTCAATACAAATGCACGGGAGTTTACAACTCGAAGGCAGAGTCGGCGATTCGCTGGGATGATCCGGAGATCAGGATCGAGTGGCCGCTGAGGGACACGGTCATTTCGGCGAAAGATCGCAACGCGCAGACGTTGGCACAGTGGCTGGCTTCGGAAAACGCGCGGCAATTTGTGTTTCCAGAGCAATTGGTAAATGCGTGAGAGCAGAAACTAAAAGGAGAGACAGAAATGCGTTTACTGATCGCGGGCGGGGCGGGTTATGTGGGATCAGCATTGATTCCGCGGCTGCTGCAGAGGGGTTATCAAGTAGATGTAGTCGATCTTTTCTGGTTTGGCAACAATCTGCCGCCGGAAACGGGGCTGCTGAGCAAGGATCTGTTCGACGTGACCGTAGAGGACCTTAAGGAATACGACCAAGTAATTTTCCTGGCCGGCTTATCGAATGATCCGATGGCGGAATTTTCTCCGAGCAAGAATTTCATCTATAACGCCGCGGCGCCCGCGTACCTCGCGTATACCGCGAAAAAAGCCGGTGTGAAGAGATATATCTATGCGAGTTCTTGTTCGATATATGGGTATACCGTCAACGAACTGTATGACGAAACGCGGCCCGTGGCGTCGTCTTATCCTTACGGAATCTCAAAACTTCAAGGCGAGCAGGCGGTGATGAATTTGATGGACGAAGGGTTTTCGGTGATCGCACTGCGAAAGGGGACGATCTCGGGGTACAGTCCAAGGATGCGCCTTGATCTGATCGTGAATACGATGTTTCGGACGGCCCTGCATGAGGAAACCATTACGATCAATAATCCCGCGATCTGGCGGCCGATCCTGGCTATGGAGGACGCCATTACCGCATATATCAGGGCCATCGAAGCGCACGAGAGCATTTCGGGTATTTTTAATATCGCTTCGGGAAATTATACGGTAGGTGAAGTCGGCGATTTAGTAAAAGGGGGAATCGAGCAGCAACTCGGGGTAAAGATCAAGTTGGTGATCCGACATTTGCAGGATTTCCGCAACTATAAAGTTTGCTTCGAGAAGGCGAAGAACGTATTGAGTTTTCACCCACAGCACGATATCCGGGCAATCGTTTTCCAGCTTGTGAAGGAAATGGAAAAGTTTTCGGACTGGGAAAATCCGGTGTACTACAACATTCATATGTTTCGAGAGCTAGAAAACGGGATCAGGAGCTATGAGCTAGGCGCTCCCGTAGGAGCGGGGCGATGAGGGCAGCGGTAATTGGCGCAAATGGGCAGTTGGGCGCGGACGTTGTGGCCGAATTGAAGAGAGCGGGCGAGGAAGTGGTGGGATTGACGCACGCCCAGGTGGATATTGCATCGCTCGAGTCGATACGCAGCGCGCTAGCTGGGGCTGACACCGCAGTCATCGTCAATACAGCCGCGATGCATCACGTGGAGAACTGTGAGAAGGATCCTCTTCGCGCCTATGAGGTCAACGCTCTGGGCGCGAGAAACCTCGCGATCGTCGCGCGAGAGCTGGATGCAAAACTCGTGCATATCAGCACAGATTACGTCTTCGACGGAACGCAAACGCGGCCATACATGGAAGGTGATCGAGCGATCCCGCTGAATGTTTACGGCAATACGAAACTTGCTGGTGAAGCGTTCATTCAAGCGGTGGGAGAGAAATACTTTATCGTGCGCACATCAGCTCTGTATGGGCGAAATCCCTGCCGCGCGAAGGGCGGCCGCAATTTCGTAGAGCTGATGCTCAAGCTGGCGGTAGAACGCGATGAACTGCGCGTGGTGGCCGATGAAATTATAAGTCCCACGTCAACTGCGGACGTGGCGAGGCAAATTGCGCTGCTGAGCCGGACTGATTGTTACGGCTTGTATCATGCGACGTCTGAGGGCAGCTGCAGCTGGTATGAATTTGCGAAGGCCATCTTCGAAATAGCGGATATCAAGGTAAACCTAAAAATAGCCGCCTCCAACGAGTTTCCAATGAAAGTACCACGCCCCAAATATTCTGTACTGGAGAACGCCCGACTCAAGGTAGAGGGTCTCAATTCTTTCCAAGGTTGGGAAGAAGGTCTGCGCGCATATCTCTCAGCAACCAGCTCGGCGAGAGCCGCGATGGCATTGATTGGCTAAGGTGTTTTTTGGCGTGGCTTGGTGCAATTCCTGACGATAACTAGGGACGCGTCGACTTCCTCCGGTTTCTGAAAAGCTTCCTAAACTCTAAAAGTAAACGCTGTCGAAGCAAGTGGCGAATGTCGACCTGTGATCTTACAGCTTAGGCGCTACCGGCTGTCACTGAAGGTGGCGATTTACAGCCTCCCGGCGGTGGTGTTTGGAATCGGGTGGCGGCTGTGGATGCTTGTGTCCATGGCTCTGGGCCGGCCGGTCCTTTATCCCGCTGGGGGACACCTCACGCAAATCCTGTTTGGGACTTTGGTATGGGCGTTCATTGCGGAACGCTATCGAGTGACGGACTTCGACGAGCTTTTCCGGGAGAGGACGGGAGCGCGGGCAGCGTGGTCGGCGAGTATTGCGACCGTGTCTATTCTGCTGGCGACGCTTTATTTCAGCCGGGATGCCGTGTTTCCCAGAGGCTTGCTGATCTGCGACGTGGTGCTGCTGCCGGCGCTCACCATTCTGCTGCATGCATTCTTTCGGATCCTGTGCAGGAGCAGAGCGCATTTTGCCAAGGCGACGCGGCTGCTAGTGGTGGGCGCGGACGAGTTTGCGCATGATGCCGCGGCGCGGCTGCAGCGGCTGTCGTTCGCGCGATGCGAAGTGGCGGGCTTTGTGCGGCTGCCGGGACAAGATATTTTCGTCAATGGCCACAGGATTTATGAGCTGGAGCAGCTCGGCGTTTTGAATTCCACGCACGGGATCGATGAGGCCGTGATCGCGATTCATCCGGCACAATTCCCGCAAATCCCTAAAATCATCAAGGCGCTGGAACATCTGTGCCTGCCGGCCAAGGCGGTGGTCGATCTGGGGGACGGCGTGGTGGTGAGGGAAAAGCTGTTTCAGCTGGGCAACGTGCAGATGCTGGACTTGACCTCCACGCCGGCGGAATCGCTGGATTATGCGCTGCTCAAGCGCGCGTTCGATGTTTGTTTCTCGGCGATGGTGCTGCTGCTGACGGCTCCGCTATTGGGGCTGATTGCGGCGATGATTCGTTTGACTTCGCCGGGGCCGATATTTTTCCTTCAGGAGCGCGTTGGGCTCAATGGAAGGCCCTTTGGCATGTACAAGTTTCGAACGATGCGTGTGACTCCCAAAGCGGAAAGCGATGTCGTGTGGACAAGCGCAGCCGATTCGCGCAGAACGATATTTGGGTCGATCCTACGCAAAACGAGCCTCGATGAGCTGCCTCAGTTCATTAACGTCTTGAACGGAGAGATGAGTGTAGTCGGACCCCGGCCGGAGCGGCCGCATTTCGTGCAGAAATTCCTACACGAAGTAACAAAGTATAACAGCCGCCATACCCTCAAAGTGGGTATTACAGGATGGGCGCAAGTGAATGGGCTGCGGGGCGATACGTCCATTGAGAAGCGCGTTGAATACGACCTGTATTATCTGCAGAACTGGAGCCTTGCCTTCGACCTTCGAATTATCGCGATGACAATTGTCTTGGGATTGATCAACAGGAATGCCTACTAGAGGTCTTAGGTTGATTGAGGTTTGGTCAACTCGTCTCCCCGAGGCGGACATTTCACCGAAATCACCTTTAGGACTACGGTCTGGGGAGTTTTTCGCGGCAACCGTCGAGTCGCAACTTCTGTGGACCGCCTGATTTCGACAGAAACATCTATTACGAGAACATAACCTAGGAGGTCACGTGCAGCACCGATTGTTGTCTCCCTTTCTCCGCAAACGCACGAGCGTGACATCGTTCCTAAGCGTCGGCGCAATTGCGCTGTTCCTAGCGGTCATGGCTGTTCGAGCGAATCAAGACCTCAGGCCTGACAGAGACGATCAGGAGAACGCCGACAACCGCTTGGGGGGCATTCACAAGATCAAACACGTGATCATCATCATGCAGGAGAACCGCTCGTTCGATTCGTATTTCGGAACTTTTCCGGGAGCGGACGGTATTCCGAAGAAGGACGGGCAGTTCACAGTGTGCGTGCCGAATCCGGCGACGGGCGATTGCGTCAAACCGTTTCACGATCGAGACGATATGGATGGCGACTTCCCACACGTCGCGGCCAGTGCTACCGCAGATGTAGATGGCGGCAAGATGGACGGATTCGTTGCGGTAGGGAACTCGCCAGACGTAATGGGCTATCACGATGGGCGGGAGATCCCGAACTATTGGGCCTATGCGCATGAGTTTGTCTTGCATGACCACATGTTTGAGCCCAATGCCTCCTGGAGTCTCCCAGCACATCTTTTTGAGGTGTCGGAGTGGTCGGCCTTGTGCACGAAACACGATGATCCTTCGAGCTGCGCGAATGCCTTAGATAATCCAGGCCTGCCTCCTGGTTTTAGGGGTACAACGGCGCCTCCGATCTACGCATGGACCGACCTTACTTACCTGCTTCATAAAAATGGCGTGAGTTGGGGATATTACGTGCTGGAAGGGACGGAGCCGGATTGCGAAGATGACGAGGGGAAGGATTGCCTGCCGGTGCCACAGAACGCAAAGACGCCTGGCATCTGGAACCCACTTCCGTTTTTCGACACAGTGAAGAACGATGGCGAACTACAAAATGTCCAGACTTTGGACAACTTCCTTCTCGAGGCAGAGCATGGCACTTTGCCACAAGTCTCTTGGATCAGTCCCTCCGCGGAGGTTAGTGAACATGCTCCAGCGTTGATAAGTGCGGGCCAGGCTTATGTCACTCACCTCATAAACACGGTGATGGAGGGGCCAAATTGGAAGGACTGTGCCATCTTTCTGGCCTGGGATGACTGGGGCGGTTTTTACGATCATGTGGATCCCACCCGAGTAGATCAGAACGGTTACGGCTTGCGTGTTCCCAGCATGGTGATTTCACCGTATTCCAGGAAAGGCTTCATCGACCATCAGACGCTAAGCTTCGACGCCTACGTCAAGTTCATCGAAGATGATTTTCTCAACAGTCAGCGCATTGACCCGCAAACGGACGGAAGACCCGACCCTCGTCCCGACGTGCGAGAGAATGCTGCTGAACTGGGCGATTTGACCCGGGACTTCGATTTCGACCAGCACCCTCGCCAACCGTTGATCCTGCCGGAACACCCCAAGACGGATCTAATATCTCTGCCAGCCGTTTTCATTGATGCGCCGACGCCAAAGGAAATGGTATCCGGAATCGTGTTGATTTCAGGATGGGCGGTGGACAATGCCTCCGTGGTGGGGACCGCCATCAGCAGCGTGCAGGTCAAGGTGGATGGGACGGTCGCGGGCTCGGCGACCTATGGATTGAGCCGTCCCGATGTCTGTGCGGCCTATCCCGGCAGGCCGGGCTGTCCCAACGTGGGTTATTCCTACTCCCTGAACACCTCCGCATTGAGCCTGGGCAGTCACACTATCACGGTAACGGCGACCGATAGCGATACCACCCCCGACTCTAGCTCTTCTAGCGTCACGGTGAATGTGCAGGCCGCGCCGCCGACGGTTTACATTGATACGCCTGCGTCAGGAGCAACAGTATCGGGCATCGTGACGGTTGCAGGATGGGCGATCGACAATTCCTCTGCGGTGGGCACCGCCATCAGCAGCGTGCAGGTCAAGTTAGATGGGTCAGTGGTGGGGATTGCCACCTACGGGCTAAGCCGTCCCGATGTCTGTGCGGTTTATCCAGGCAGGCCCGGCTGTCCGAATGTGGGTTATTCGTTCTCTCTGAACACATCCACATTGAGCGCGGGCACTCACACTATCACGGTAATGGCGACCGACAGCGACGCGACTCCCGATTCGAACTCGGCCACCATTTCCGTAACGAAATAAACGATTTCACTGTCCCGACGGCGGGCGAAAGTCCCCGCAGATCATTTCCAGGCAGTAGCCTCTCGATTTGTCATTCCCTAGCATTAATCCTGCCATTTCTAGACCCTGCTCGATGACTGGAAGTTGGCTCTTGGAAACCTTGAAATAGATCATCTCCCACGGTTCTGTTTCCTGCCCCGTCAGGTGCCTCTCCATCTCCATGGGAATATCCAAGCGGCGTATCCTTATATATAGCCCATTCGCTGAATAATGCAGGTTGGGCGGTTGCCAACTCCCAGTGATTCCGGCGTTTGCGAGTAACCACAGGCCAGCCAGGTACGTCAAAATGCTCACAACGACAGTGACAGCGCTGGGTCGCCTAAAGTTCATTGGCACTGAGGACTTCAACATGAGACATAAGCTCGCGATGATTTTTGTTGTAGCTATCGGCTTATTCATGATTTCAACTTCGCTGTTCGCACACCATGGGAATGCAGCGTACGAGACCGACAAAAAAGTCAGTGTGTCGGGGACGGTGACGGCGTGGCTTTGGGCTAATCCGCATTGCTTTCTGAAGATCGACGGCAAAAACGACAAAGGTGAACAGACACACTGGATCGTGGAAACCAGCAATCCGCAAGACATGGCCAGACAAGGCTGGGAGCGTAATTCGTTCAAGCCAGGGGATGAAGTCAGTCTCACCATAATACCCGCCAAGAACGAGCGCTCAATCGGGCGTTTCGTCGGAAAAGATAACTTCTTGCTTAACGGAAAGCCGTTTCCACCGGTCGGTAAGCAATAGTTCCGGCGCGACGGCGAGCCAGGCCAACCGGTGATGAGCTAACTTTCCTTTTCAAACAAGCGCATTTATTCGCCAGCCAATTGGAAGCATGCAATTCTAGAGCTGGGAGGGAACAGGAATGCTGAAGCGTCTAGTTCTAGTGGCGATGGTCCCGATGGGACTATTGAGCCCAACACTTCTCATGCACGCCCAAACCGCCTCGCCGAATGCATCTGGAGGCGCGCATAGCCAGCGGAAATGGAATAATGTTCCGCCGCCAAATAAGTCGGCATACGCGAACCAGAAGTCGGCTCCCGCTCCGCGTCGGGACCTCTCCGGTATTTGGGATGGCTTAACGGAAGGAGGAGACCAAGCAAAAGGCGTCTTCGAGTACCCCGCAACCCTTAAGGATCATCCAGCCGATGAGATCGGCGGGCAACCGGACGAGAGCAACATTATCCGCCAATTGCCGTACACGGCCGCCGGGTTAGCCGCACTCAAAACACATAAGGTTACCGTGGGGGTTCGGGCAGTTGACCCTAGCTTTACAAATTATCCTGTACATATCTGCGACCCGGAAGGATTTCCAGGCATGGAACTTCACGAGCTCAAAGTTATCCAGCTAGTTCAAACCAAGAACCAAGTGATTCTTATGAGTCAATTCAACGCCCGTGCGCGTACCATCTGGACCGACGGGCGCGAACTCCCGGATCCGAAGGACGTCGAGCCGAGGTGGTACGGCTACTCGACCGGCAGATGGGCGGACGATTATACGTTTGTGGTTGAGACGGTAGGCATGGACGAAAGAACCTGGCTGGATCAGGCAGGCCGTCCGCATAGTAGCGAATTAAAGGTGGAGGAGCAGTTTCATAGAGTGAACAACGACAGGCTGGAGCTCACGATGACAATCGATGACCCAAAGTTCTATACCCGGCCTTGGATGGCTCTCAATAAGTTCGTCCTTCACCGCTTGCCGGACGATTTCGATCGTAGGGAGCTGTTTTGCTCGCCATCAGAAAATGCTGAGTACAACGAGATTGTTTCCGATCCGGTCTCCAACGTCACGCCTCAAAAGTAGCAAGCGATAGGACCCGCTGTTGGCACGATAGAATCCGACTGGCCCTGAACGACTCAGCGCGGATAACCCAACCACCCACGAACAATACCGCCATAGGTACCCAGCTTCGCTGGCTCCGGAACCCGAACACGAACTCCCGACATTCCAGTCCATGCTTTGTGGACCGCGTCGTAGTCGCTCGTTTTGGCTGGCTCGTATCGCTCGCGGTAGGCCATCCAGTGGTCTCCCGCGCTGTGAAAGAGCTTGAGCAAGTACCGCGTCCCATCGCGCACCTGCAGATCGTTTTGTTCGGTGCAGCCATACTGGCGGAACAGGTCCACGAATTCCGCCACCAGGTCGAGCTCGCCCATCTCCAATACCGCATAAAAATTCTGGCGCAGAAAGCGGTACAAGTCTGGCGCGTCCGCAATGTAGATCGGGTGGCGCCCATAGCCGGTTGGAATGTACGCGATGTGCGTGGCGAGATATGCCGTGTCGTAAAACCTTTTGTCCAATGCCCCGTCCGGATATGCGCGCGCCCCGGCGAGTGAATAGTGCGCAAGAAAGTGCCAAAGCGCGGGCGGCAGATCGCGGGCTTCAGGGGGAAGTTCGAGACCCGGAACCAACTGAGCGTCGGTTAAGGTGATGCTCCACATCACTAGATTCCAGATGTCGTTCGTGGAAACGTTTTCTCCCGCCAGCGTCCGGTGATAGTCGTAACCGATCGCCGCCGGGAAAGAACCGCAGGCTTGATAGGCGACATTCGTGAGGGCCACCATCAACGGTGTTCGCACGTCGCCTGACGGCAAGAGAGCGTGGGAGTAAATCGTGAGCGTCACCAGATACGAAAATTCGTTGCAGGTTGCCGAGTCAGAGCTGCGCCCTAGATAAGGCGCCAGGAACAGGATCAGAACGCGGCGCGCCTGATCGCGAGCAGCAATCTGGAGGGCGGGCATATTCGCTGCTGCATACGAGGCATCGATTAAGGGCTCAACCGCGTCGCCCGCGAGGGCCCGAACTGTCGTCGGCCGGCTCGAAAAAAGGTCGCTCAGTTCATCGAGTCCCCTTTTTACTGCATATGCAGCGTCCTTGGCCTCGTCGGCTGACCACGGCGCGGCACTTAGACTTTTGTGCACCTCGCCAGACGGGCGCCAGCTTTCAGGTATTGCAGCGGGGGCAAGCACGCACAACGGTTCCGGACTTCTGGTCGCGCAACCGCAGGTCAACAGCAACAATAGGATCGCGCTTCGGGCCAGTCCCATAACCTCCGCGTAACCGTTTGGCAACTTCAGCGTCTTTCGCGCCTTAGGCGGAACGTAGAATCAATTGCAGAACAATTAATCCGCCGCCGAAATGTTTTCAAAGCTGAACCTCCAGTGACCAAGGGGGGCTGTCTTCTGTGCTCGGTTGCTATGTCAGTACGGCTCTGTCAGTCGTCGTGCTTGACCTCCCTATCAGCCATGATCTTGTCGCGATAGGTCCGGCTTCGGCGCCTCTCCTTCTTTGCGGTGCGAACCCTCGCTTTCGTGATTTCCAGCGAGCTGACCGAAAACATCGACGGCAATTGCTCAAGCTTCACGGCTTTGCACGATGGGCACCGCGGTATGTCTGAGGCGCGCACGAGTGCTTCGAACTCTCTCCCACAGGATCGACACCGAAAATCAAACAGTGGCATGGCCTGCGCCTCCTCAATTTCAAAGTGCCAGAGGCGGCCACTCCGCCGGGCGGCAGCCTCGAGGGAGTTGACCGATCTCCAGCAAACGCACGAGCAGAAAGTCGCATGAAGGGCGGAAGGCGTCAAGCAGCGCGGCAGAGAAAGCCCACCACTGAGGTGAAAGGTTTCGAACAGCATTGCCAAGTCCCCCGGATCTTCATCTCTTGCACGTGTTGGCAGAAGGACGCCCCCGTCGGCGCTTTGACCTGCTATCAGGTGGGGGGCCACAGGGCACAGAAATTTGTCTCTCGGGATTGTCGGGCAAGTTTTCACGCGCTCGCAGCGGTTGCGGCGACTTGGTCGAGAAGGGTTGCGGCGCGTCCAACTTCTTCGACGCCAAATATTAGCAATGGCGGGTGCGTTCTCGGTTCGACGCCAGCGTAGGCCTACTTGATGTTGATATCGGCTTCACCGAGAAGTTCTTGATCGCTTCCGGTGCGACTGACCCGTTCCAACCTGGATATACAAAATCCCAATCTTGCACTGCAGAATAAGGCTGTCAGGATTCTGTTGGCCCGTGCTTGAGCTAAGTCGCTGATTGCAGGCCATTGCGATTTCCATTGCTCGACAAACACAGGGTTGGCGACTGGAATGCCTATCCATCACAGTCGCTTTTTAGGGTCATCAACTAACTTTCCGGACTTTTCCAAGATCGAAGCGAGCAAGTTCGAGCCGGCTTCTGGCCTTCGATCTCGATAACTGTATCGAGAACCGGTTCATTTTGAAACACACCTCGATCGCGAGAGGTCGGATGAAATTAAGAATTACGATATGCGCGGTGTTTTTCTTAGCAAGTATGGCGGCTTTCGGCCAGGAACCAAAAATGACTTGGCCCCACAAAGTCTCTCTTGAAACCGGATGCGGCTCATACCGAGTTCCTGGTTTTATACTCGGCCTAGACCGCTCCATCACGCAACACCCAACGAGTCTCAATGGATTCAACTGCAATTTTCGCGTTGGCTTTGATCTAAGCAGGCGCTGGTTTCTCGGGGTGCAGGCCTTTAATGCAACGGCTGCGGGAAATGGCTCATGGGCTCGCAAAGATGGTGATGCCCAACTCGCAGCGGACGGCGTTTCTGGTTCTACTGCCGGGAGAACTGATTGGAAGCTCGTGGGCGCCGCGTTTAGTTTCGGCCAAACTTTTCGTCTTCGGGGAAGAGTCCATCCATTCTGGCGAGCCGAATTCGGAGTTGGGAAACTCGACGTCAATTTCCGCGGAGAATTTAACGGCTGCTCAATTGAAGACGCAGGATGCTCCTTTCCCGTAATCGAACCGGCGGCGGACAGAGTAACAAGGATCATCCCTATTGTTGGCGGAGAGGGCGGAATTCAAATTGATGTTCCCGGAAATATCCAATTTCGTGTGGGTCCTTACTGGAATACTGGCTTCGGGGGCAACTTTTCAGCGCGATACAGGTTCTAGGTGTCGCCCTCTATATAAAAGGCAATAGCCCGCTCGACAACGAGCGGGCTATTGTTTTGGCTTCTTTGGCCTTGTACCCTTGCGCAGAACTCGCATCGTCTGCCCGGTATCTCTGGGAACTAAGCGAATCCCTACGGTCGGGACCGTGAATCTATTCATCTCGTGACGGAAATGCTGACAGAAGCCGAGCTTGAGTCTGGAGTTGCGTCGCTGTCCGTCGCCGTTACCGTGATGGTATGCGTGCCCACGGTCAACGTGGACGTGTCCAGGGAAAAGGAATAACCAACGTTCGGACAGCCGGGCCTGCCAGGATAGTCCGCACAGACATCAGGACGGCTTAACCCGTAGGTCGCGGCTCCCGCGACCGTTCCATCCACCTTGACCTGCACGCTGCTGATGGCGGTTCCCACCGTAGAGGCGTTGTCCACCGCCCATCCTGCAACTGTCACGATGCCCGATACGATTGACCCTGCCGCTGGCGCATCAACGAAAACCGTCGGCAGCGTCAGGCCGGCCGTCACCGTCACCGTGACACTAGAAGAGGCTGAGTCAGGAGGCCCATCGCTGTCAGTCGCCGTTACCGTGATGGTGTGCGTGCCCACGGTCAACGTGGGCGTGTTCAGGGAAAACGAATAGCCCACGTTGGGACAGCCGGGCCTGCCAGGATAGACCGCACAGACATCGGAACGGCTTAACCCGTAGGTGGCGGTGCCCACGACTGTTCCATCCACCTTGACCTGCACGCTGCTGATGGCTGTGCCCACCGCGGAGGAATTGTCGATCGCCCATCCTGCAACCGTCACGATGCCCGATACCGTCGCCCCTGACGCGGGCGTATCAATGTAAACCGTCGGTGCCGCGGCCTGCACGTTCACCGTGACACTAGAAGAGCGCGAGTCGGGAGGCCCATCGCTGTCAGTCGCCGTTACCGTGATGGTGTGCGTGCCCACGGTCAACGTGGGCGTGTTCAGGGAAAACGAATAGCCCACGTTGGGACAGCCGGGCCTGCCAGGATAGACCGCACAGACATCGGAACGGCTTAACCCGTAGGTGGCGGTGCCCACGACTGTTCCATCCACCTTGACCTGCACGCTGCTGATGGCTGTGCCCACCGCGGAGGAATTGTCGATCGCCCATCCTGCAACCGTCACGATGCCCGATACCGTCGCCCCTGACGCGGGCGTATCAATGTAAACCGTCGGTGCCGCGGCCTGCACGTTCACCGTGACACTAGAAGAGCGCGAGTCGGGAGGCCCATCGCTGTCAGTCGCCGTTACCGTGATGGTGTGCGTGCCCACGGTCAACGTGGGCGTGTTCAGGGAAAACGAATAGCCCACGTTGGGACAGCCAGGCCTGCCGGGATAGACCGCACAGACATCGGAACGGCTTAACCCGTAGGTGGCGGTGCCCACGACCGTCCCATCCACCTTGATCTGCACGCTGCTGATGGCTGTGCCCACCGCGGAGGAATTGTCGATCGCCCATCCTGCAACCGTCACGATGCCCGATACCGTCGCCCCTGGCGCGGGCGTATCAATGTAAACCGTCGGTGCCGCGGCCTGCACGTTCACCGTGACACTAGAAGAGGCTGAGTCAGGAGGCCCATCGCTGTCAGTCGCCGTTACCGTGATGGTGTGCGTGCCCACGGTCAACGTGGGCGTGTTCAGGGAAAACGAATAGCCCACGTTGGGACAGCCAGGCCTGCCGGGATAGACCACACAGACATCGGAACGGCTTAACCCGTAGGTCGCGGTTCCCGCGACTGTTCCATCCACCTTGATCTGCACGCTGCTGATGACGGTTCCCACCGTAGAGGCGTTGTCCACCGCCCATCCTGCAACTGTCACGATGCCCGATAGGGTCGCCCCTGGCGCCGGCGTGTCAATGTAAACCGTCGGCGGTTGAGCGACACTGCTGCTTCCATCGCTAAAGGCAATAGCTCCTGCGACCCAGTGAGACATAGACGCCACAACCCACGAGGAATTTACCGGTGCGGCGGTAGCTTGGCCTTTCCCTTGCGCTACCGGAGCGGTATCCAGCAAGGTCCAACCAGTGCCGGGTGTGGTTACGCCTCCATCGGCATAGTTGCAGAAGCCGTACAGCAGGTCGCCGTTCTTGGCTGGCGTCATATTCCCGGATGGGCAGGTTGTGGTCCCGACTCCGGCTCCGTCTACCATTGGCGCCGTGGCATCGACCGCGATGGTTCCGCTCACGCTGGAAAATTCATAGATGGCTATAAACGAGGCGGCCGGGGTGCCTCCACCAGATGTTGTGATGTGAGGCGTGTCAGCCGCGGTGGAGTTAGCGATTGCAGTGAAGCATCCGTCCTTGGAATCTTGAGCGTTCCCACTCAAGGCTCCAGAGGCCCAAAGTCCTGGACTAAGCGTGGCACTCCAAGCGTTCCCTTGTGTTGTACTGTCATTTACCGCTTCTGTCGCCGCAATTGCATTTGCATTACTACGAAACTGAAAGAAGTCTGCGCAGACTAAAATTAAATGGCCAGCCGTGACGTTGCTTCCGAACGCCAGGGAGCAGTCTGTAGTCGGACCGCAGTCCGTCGAGTTCGACTGGACGCACTTGATGACCGTATTGGTAAAGGTCGTGTTGGGGCAATTCAGTTGAGCGACAGGTTGAGAGACACTGAGCGGGAGCGAGGCGCTGTCGGTGACCCCTGAGGAATCCTTCACCGTGACGCTTTGCGGAAACGTTCCCACTTGCGTGGGCGTTCCGGAGAGGAGTCCGGTTGCGCTGAACATCAAACCATCGACGCCGGTGCCGGACCACATGTAGGGCCCGGTGCCCCCGCTGGCGGTAGTCGTAACGCTGTAGCTGATTCCCGCGGTGGCAGGTGGCAAACTCGTGGTGGAGACTGCGAGAGGCGGATCAGAATTCGGAATTACGGCTTCTGCTTGTGTCGAATCGGCGCTCGCGGCGCCGTCCGTATTTACAGCCTCCACAACGTAGTAATAATCTTGGCCCGAGGAAACGGTGCTATCGGTATAGCTGGTTGTGCCGACCGGTACGGTACCAAGTTGCGTGAAAGGTCCGCCGCTAGCCGTTCCGCGGAGGACGTTCCAGCTCACGATGGTGATGCCATTCAGCTGCTCGGCAGGCGTCCAAGAAAGAATCACGGAATGGCTTTGCGCGAATGCCAGCGCAGGGCAGAGCAGTACTGCGGAAAAAGACAGCGCTCGCAAAACCTTGCGCATTAGGACAAGTCCTTAGTTCAGGCTGCACAACGCAGGTGAGCCGTTCCGCGGCCATCAAACTAAATTGCTTTTGGACAACCCTTCGGCTTAGGACCAAGCCCGGCTAGGTCGGGAGGACATTCTCGTATTTGACAGTAGTCATTGCGTGAAGGCCATACCCAAGCACATACACAAAGCGCATAAAGTAGACGCAGATGGCGAAGAAAATTAGGGTAAGCTCTGCGGTGCTTTTCGGGAATTGCGGGCGGTCGTAGGGCGAGAGCTGTATCCGCGAGGCGCCGTCCTGCTGAAGAATAAGCCGGCGCAATCAGCTTATAGGAGATGTCTCACAATTCTGAAAGCGCTCCAGGGGTAAATAGGCATGGCTCCTGGAGCTCTGAGGCTTGCCGCACTCCGAATCTCTAGCGTTAGTGGAGGTGCAGAGGAACTAATTAGTGAACGCTGATGACTCTACTCCGCAGATCGTTCGGTCTGACCATGCTCGTACTCGCGGCCAAAGTGGATCTGAAGAGTGCGCTCAGCATTACAAAGGACGAAGCGGCACTGCTTACAGCGGTTCACATGGCGCCGAACCTGCCTTGCGAGAATAGGCTCGACGCGATCCTCCAGGTAGCCACAGAGTAGACGAATTGTAGCTCTACATGTCACGGCTAGAAGTATCGTATGACGATATACGTATGCTTGGGTAACCGGTTCGTCCGTGCATCCACCCAGGGCTCTATGGTAGGGCACGCGAAGATGTGTGTCTGTCCCATTGTAGACACGTTGTCATTGTGTGTGTGCGTTCTCGAATAAGGCGCCTCTCGCGCTTAGAGGACTCCTGAAGGTAGACTTCGAGCTTAGTGTTGCGTCGACCCATTGAGACCACCGGAATTATCAGGCTTGACGGGTCTGCGCGATGCCACTTGTAATTATCCGACGATAGTGTAATTTCCGTTTGTGTCACCCACGAAGGAGATCACACCCCAGATGGCAACAATGTTGAAGACTGGCCGGTTCGCGAGAACAGCGTGCCTCGCGCTTCTCTTCGCGATCCTGTGCGCGATGGGCGTTGCCGTGCTGGCCCAATCGATTGGGACGGCGAATGCGATAACGATCACCTTGACCGGGCAGTCGATGATCCGGTCGGATATCCGCGTGACCGCACCGACGGCGGTGCCGCTGATCCAGGGACTGCTGAAGGGCGACGTCATTTTCACTAACCTGGAATCCGCGGTCGCCGAAAAAGGCGAGACCGTCCAGGAGGGCAGGGGCTTTCTCACTCCGCCTGAAGCGCTCGATGCGCTGAAGACTTTTGGCTTTAACTTGGTGGCGTTATCCGGCAATCACGCATTCGATCTGAAAGTGACCGGCATTCAGAACACGCTTCGCGAAGCGGATAAGCGGAACATCATTCATGCCGGAACCGGAAATAACGTGGCCGAGGCTGCGGCGCCGGGTTATCTGCACACGCCGAAAGGCACCATTGCCCTGATCGCGAGCGCTTCAGGCCTGATTACGCCCGGAGGAAGGGCCACGGCGGACCGGGCCGGCGTGAATGAGCTGCGCGTGGAAGCCGGCGACAAAGAAAATGAGGCCACCAACGACTTGCCCGGCGCCCCTCCGAACACGGCCAATCCGGAAGATGCGCGGCGCATCCTTGAAAGTATTCGCGATGCCCGCCAGCACGCTGACGTGGTGATCGTGTACCAACACAACCACGTGTTCGGAAATCACTCGTTCGCGACGATTTTTACCGAAGGCATGCCAGAGCGGCTGGCCCCGAACGATTGGCTCAAGAAGTGGACGCACGAGGAAATCGATGCAGGCGCGGACATCATCGTCATGCACGGCGCGCCTTTATTGCATGGCATGGAGATTTATCACGGCAGGCCCATCTTCTACGATCTGGGCAATTTCATTTACAACGCGCCGCCGACGTTGACCTACATCGACGAACCGATGAGCTGGGAGAGTGTGGTCGCGTACGTCGAGTTTCAGGGTGCCGCTCAAAGGAAGACACTCAAGTCCATTTCGCTTCGGCCGATCGCGTTGAATGTTGTGGGCGAGGGCCAGCCCGATATTCACAACGAGTACACCAATAACCAGTTCCTCGATACACGCGGCTTGCCCGCGCCGGCGACTGGTTCGAGAGCGGGTTACATACTCCAGCGCCTGGCCGAAGCGTCAAAGCCCTTTGGCACCAGGGTTGAAGTAAAAGGCGAAACGGCGGAGATCAAGCTGAAAGCCGGAAGCTAACGCCGCTCTTCATTGCATGTGATTACAAACATCTAGATAAGGGGATTGTCGGACGCTGCCTTGGGTGTGCCGCTGAGTCGGTCAGTTGGAACGGGCTTCTGCGTGAGCAAATAGAAGAAGGAGGGCTGAGGTCGAGCCGGTCTTCTCCTGAGTGGCCGCTCGGACTAGAAGAAATTTATGAACTCTGTGGTTTCAGTCCGATCGGCGTCGCAGCCTTGGTATACCGATCTCACCGCAACGCACTGGCGGATACTCGCCGCCAGCTTTCTGGGATGGATTTTCGACGGGTATGAGACATACGCCCTGGTTGTCGCTCTCCCATTCGCGCTCCGGGCACTATTGCCGCCCGAGCAACTGAAGTCGGCGCCGATTTGGGCAGGCACTGCCATCGGCGTCACTCTGCTCGGCTGGGGCACGGGCGGCCTCATCGGTGGAATTCTGGCCGACTACGTGGGCCGCAAGCGAATGATGATCTGGTCGGTGTTTTTTTACGCCCTGTTCACCGGGATAACCGCTTTGAGCCAGACATTCTTTATGTTTGCGGCTCTGCGGTTCATTACCGGCCTGGCAATGGGAAGCGAGTGGAGCACCGGCGTAACGCTGCTGGCCGAAACCTGGCCCGATCGTGCCCGGCCAAAAGGTGCCGGCCTATTGCAATCCGGCTTTGGGTGGGGAACGCTGCTGGCCGCGCTGGTCTGGTGGGCAATCAGCCGGATCAATCCCCTGGGACCTCAGTCCTGGCGATTGATGTTTGTGGTCGGCGCGATTCCCGCAATTTTCACACTTTACATTCGCCGCGCCATTAATGAATCCGAGCGATGGCTGAAGGCCATTCGTGAACGCCGTTGGGCAGCAACCGAAGAGAATCAAGGAGCGATCGGCAAGACCGCCCGTCGTCCTTTGACTCTGGCGGAGATCTTCCGCGAGCGCGAGAGCCGTCGTCGCGTGCTGTTGATGTTTATCATGTCACTCGCCAGCATAGTTGGCTGGTGGGCGATCTCCACTTTTCTGCCGTCGTACACCGAGCAAATCGCCAAGGCCCAGGGTTATGCCAATTTTGCTGAGTGGGGCAACCGTGCAGCTATTCTTTATACGATCGGCGCGGTCAGTGCCTACTTGGTCTCGGGTTTTCTGATTGATGCCGTAGGCCGCAGGAGCTTCCTTTTCCTCACGTACGCCGGTGCGCTGCTGATGACGCCAGTCACGTACCTGTGGACTCACTCCGTCGAATCCATGATGTTCGTCGCGTACATCAACGGCTTCTTCACTCTGGGCCTGGCGTATTCATGGATGGCCATTTATCCGGTAGAACTGTTCACCAGTAGTGTGCGCTCGACTGCGGCGAGTTTTGTCTTCAACGGCACTCGGGTGATCGCGTGGTTCTTCCCGATATTGGCGGGAACCATGATCCAGAAGTTTGGTGGCGCCTCTCGCGGTGCCATGACTCTGGGACTCATCTATGTTTTGGGGCTGATCGTGCCGTGGTTCGTGCCGGAGACCAAAGGCAGACCTTTGCCGGAGTGAGGAACGGTGCGGAGGAGGTTGATCAGGACAGCCGGGAATACGGCGTTCGGCTGGATGCGCTCGATTTGGGGCGGATTTCAACCTGGAGCAGACCGTCTCAATCCCGGTTGCCAAGCCAAAGTTATTTCTGGCATTCCTTTCTCAGGCGCAGGAACATGTAGGTATTCATGAGAACGATTTCCCAATGAGAGACTCTTTTAAACGGTGGGCTCAATTTGCTCTGGGACAACCGTTTTCGCCGGTTCTGCTGAACATTCTGGTGACCTCGGTGTGTAACATGCGCTGCACCCATTGTTTCTTCACCGATGAGCTCGACGATGGTCCGCGCAAGAAGTTGCAGATGAAGACGCGGGATATTGAAAGGATCTCTGAAACGCTGGGTAGCAACCTGGGTGTCTTGATTCTCGCGGGTGGCGAGCCCTTCACGCGCACGGATCTGCCGGAGATCGCGCGAGCGTTCTGGGCCAACAACAAACTGGGATCGCTCTACATCACATCCAACGGCCAGACTCGGAAACGAATCATTCCGGATGTCACCAGGATTTTACAAGAATGTCCCCAGTTGAATGTGACCATGGCTCTCGGTATCGACGGACCGAAGGAGCAGCACGACAAGATTCGTCAGCAACCGGGATCGTGGGACATCGTCATCGACACTGTGCGCCAGCTCCAGGCCATGAAAAAGGAATATCCGCGACTCGATGTACAGACCTGCACCTGTTTCATGAACTCAAACCAGGACGTGATGTTTGAATGGTATGACTTTCTGAAGCAGGAGTTGAAGCCCGACAAAGTGAATTTCAATTACATCCGTCCTCCCGCTCCGGATCCCAAAGAGTTGGAAATTGATCGCGCCCGCTACGCCCGACTGGCCCACAGAATCGAGGAGGATTCACGCCAGGGGGCCATCAAGAATCACTATGCGGGCGAGACCGGATTCTTCCGCGCCGCCATTGACATCTATATGCACGGCTTGATTGCCAAGACGGAAGAGACGCATAAAGCTCAACTGAGGTGCTATGCAGGGACCGCCGGCGGGGTGATCTACGACGAGGGAACGGTTTCTTCTTGCGAACTCCTCGAACCGGTCGGCAATTTACGGGACTATGACTGGAACTTCCGGAAGCTCTGGTTCTCTCCTGCCATGCAAGCACGTCGCAGGAAGGTTGCTGACGGGTGCTTCTGCACTCACGAATCCAACTGTTATTATCCGTCCCTACCGTTCAACCCGAAACACCTGATCCAGATCAAGAAGTTGGAAAGAGAGATGGCCAAGGGCTGGAAGGGATCGCGCCAGAACGCGATGGGATAGCGAATCCCGCGGTTGGCGTCCAAGGCGGGTTAGTGATGTTCTTTGGTGACGGCGTGAGCCAAATCTCTCTCGCTGCAAGGCAGCGATTCGGGCAGCATGGCCTTGGGTTTAGGATTGAGAATCTGTACGCGCGGAGTCGTTGTCCACGGTTCCAGCAGCACATCCGGATCGTCAATCGTTGCGGTCCAAGTCAGCGTGTTTCCGTTGCGCTGAAATCGCTCGATGACGTGCATGTTCTCGCTGTGGAAATAGCCACCGACCTGATCAAACCAAGTGGCGGTGTTGAGACCCCAGGTATCAACCACTAAGGTGTCGCCCTCCCAATGGGCAATGCCTTCTCCTGTATACGAACCATCCAGGTCCTGCAAGGGCGTGTGCTTGCGGCCATCGAGAGGAATCATCCGATAGCTGGTTTGCGTGGCAATCAAGCCGCCTTGGCCCGGATAGATGAGGATTAGATAGTTGGGGAACTGGCCAATATACGATGGACTTCCCATGCGGGGAACACCGGCAGGCATGCAATTATTGGATGGATCTTCCTCGTTGGCGTTCGCGTCGAGTTCCTTCACCATTTCCCAGTATTCAGGCTTGTAGATCGGCCGGTTGGCTCCCATCCGTCGGAAAAGGGTGGCGGCACGTTCGTTCTGCTCCCCGTTCTGCTGTTTGGGTTTCGCCAGCGACCAAGTGGCAATCTTCGCATCGCTGAGCACGTCATAAGTGGAGTGGTCGTTCTCCACCGCGATCCCTGCGTTGTGCAGCTGATTCGGGACTCCTCCTAGATTGTCCCGCATGCCATTCCAGACGCCTGTAAAGTCCGGGTGTCCATCGGGCGTCCGCGGGGTAACACCGGTCGGTTTCGTTCTCACGGTGATGGAAGGATCCATACGCTCTCCTTCCTGGGCAACGACTGCGGGAGGAAGCAAGCACAACGCTGCGACCAACGCAACAAACGTGCTATATCTAAGATCGCTCATGACTGTGAAACCTCTCTTCTTCGCCCTAAGCTGTCGTTCGAGGGGAACCGTGCAACATAGAGAAGGCATCTGAGTATGAGCCGAGAGCGTGGCTGACACCAGTTCTCATCCGCAGTTCTAACGCTGCGTAGAGGGTACTGCTCTGATCCTGCGGTTGTAAAGGCGGGATGATTTTAGAACTTTGTAGATGGGAGGCCCGTAGTCATCAGGACTTATCCACATCCCGATACAGAACGACACCTTTGTTGCATCTCGGTCGGTTCTGTTCAATATTGAACAAAGGGTGGTGGCGTCTGCTGATCTCGTCAGACTCTAAGCTTGTGAGCACTAATGTGCATCTTGTCTAGGGTGAATCCGTGGGGACGAAGAGTTTGCCTGCAAAACGCGAAAACATTTTGATCGTGGAGCCGGAGGAGAAGCCGCGGCAACACTTGCTGGAACTGTTGCGTTCAGCAGGCTATGACGTGTCGCCTGCTCCGACCCAGGAGGACGGCTTCACGATCGTGCAGAACGGCGGCGTGGACCTGTTTCTTCTTTCGGCCGATCTTTCGGATTTGCAATGCTGCAACGCTCTGACGGAAATCAAAGGGATGGCAGCAACCGCCAGCACACGCGTGATCCTGCTGACGGAGGGCGGGGGAGTGGAACGCGCTCGGGGACTCGATCTGGGCGCCGACGATGTTCTTTCTCCGCAATGGGAACCCGCGGAACTGCTGGCGCGAGTGCGCGTGCAACTCCGCGACAAACGCGCGTACGAAAACTTGCTCGAAAGGACGCGCATCGCGGCCGAAGGGCAGGAAATCGCGAACACGGCGTTTCAAGCGCTGGCCGTAACCGAGAAGATGACGCGCGACGCCATCACGCTGGATCGCGAGCTGAAAATCGGGGTGGCTTCGCTTATTTTTGTGGCTGTAATCATTGCGGGGATTTTTCTGCTGTATTCGCGGCGTGCGGATAAGGAGACCAAGCTCGCCTATTCGGTGATCGCGCAACTCGAACACGGCGTTTACCGGCAAGAAGAATTAGTCGCTGAAACGCGAAAGATGCGCGCGGCTTTGCAGGAAACGGACGCGGCCCTGCAGAAGGAGCAGCTCCAAAAGCAGACGGAAGAGCTGCAGCAGAAGATTTCGAGCGGTCAAGCCGGCGACGTCTCCGGTCTGAGAAAGCAACTGGAAGAAACAACCGGGCGCTTGAAACGCGTGCTGAGCGAGTCGGATGCCGCGGAAGGGGTGATTCGATCTTACGCGCCGAGCGTCTGTCTGCTGCATGTGTCGGTGGCGTTCAGGGACCAGAGTTCAGGGCGGCGCTTGCGCTACGCGGGGATTACTCCGGATGGCGGGCCGCTGAAAGACAGCGAAGGCAATCCAGTCTATACCTTGGGAGGCCGGACGCCGGAAGTGCGCGCGGATTTCTTCGGCACGGGATTTCTGGTCGGGGAAGGAAAGATCTTGACGAATCATCACGTGGCCCAACCCTGGTGGAAGAATGACGAACTGAGTTCGGCACTCCAGCAGGGACTGGAGCCGGTGACCGCGGAGATGACGGCGTACTTCCCGGATGCGCCTTCGGGCGTCGCGGTGGAGATTGGGCAAATTTCCGAGGAGGCGGATCTTTCGGTGCTTCGCGGCGATCTTTCCAGTCTGAAACGTCCGATTCTGAAGATCGACAGCCGGAAGGAAGCGGCGGTAAGCGGACAACCGGTGATTTCCCTTGGCTACGCCACCGGAATTAGCGCCATTCTGGCGCGAGCGGGAGATGATGCCGTGGATGACATCGTGAAAGTGTCTGGCGGCGATCCAACAAAAATAACCGGCGAACTTCTACGGCGCAAACTGATCCGGCCGCTGGTAACGCAAGGACATATCGGCGACGTGCTCGCCGACAAGATTGTCTACGATGCGCAGACGACGTCGGGGGGATCAGGAGGGCCGCTGATTAACCGAGACGGAGAAGTGATCGGTGTTACCTTCGCGGTGGTCAAAGGCTTCGGTGGCTCCAACTTCGGCGTGCCGATTCGTTACGCGCAGCCGCTGCTCAAACCCCAATGAACCAGCATGGACATGATCGGAGGCATTCCTATCGGAAGGCTGTCTTCATATGCTCCCCCGATTTAGCCTCTCGTCGAGGCTTGCGGAGAGTAGCCTGTGGGGAGGATGGACCCGACCGGTTCATCCTCCCTTCGACCGACAGCGAGCGGGCTTTGCGAATCTACTTTCTGGCAATGATCACCGGCACGGCCTGCACCTGACCGCCTTTGGCGAGCTGTTCGCGTTCAGCCTTGGTGAGAGGTTCGTAAATTAACGACTTGCCGAACCCAGGCAAGTTCAAGGATCGAACCCTACGCTCGCCTTGGAGAAACGCGATGGATAGGCTCGCGGGGCCTTTCGTGCTGTCGTCAATCATCGGCATGCGTGTATAAAACGACTGGTTGTTGCTTGCCGACTGAACGAGCGTCGCAGTGTGAAATGTGTCCATGGTGATTGTGTACTCGCCCGCTGGGAGCACGGCTGCACCCCAGTGGACTTCGTACGGGAGCGTGAACCTGCCTGTGAAGCTCGATTGGGCATTCGCGGCAGCCGCGAACGCACAAGTCGCCAACATAACGATCACAAACATTCTTACCTGTGACCGGTTTCCAATGGTTTCCGTTTTCATGATCGCTCTCCTTCTCCTGAGCCGATTCGTCTCAACTGGCTCAGATGAGTCGCATCCTGCCCTTACAGGACACAGGAAGCAATGGACGCAACCATGATTGCGACATTATTCGGGCTTAATAGCCAACTTGCGGACAAGAGAGGATTTCCAACCGCCGGGCGCCGGCACGCCTTTGCGATCGCCTCAAGAATGGGTCGAAGCAACACTAGCTCGAAGTCACTTGCGGCGGGGCTCAACAGCTAAAAGTCGAACCGCTTCTGGCAAGTGTTGCTTGCAACCGACCACCTCTGCAATTGTTTAGCTACGCGGCTCGTACCCTGCGTCTTTCCAGATCGATGCTGCATCGGGTGACGCGAGGTAATCCAAGAGCGCCTTGGCTTTTGCGGCGTCGCTCGGGTGCATGGAGATGAACCCGACAACCGGAACGGGTGTGCAAATCTTTCGGGGCAGAACTCCTACGATATCGTATTTGTCCTTATCTGGAAGCATGTCGCTGAGCATGAGCATGCCGATATCAATGTCTCCGTTTTCGAGCCGCTTGTTAGTCTTGGTGGCGTTATTCGTGGCGGTCGGGGAGATGCCCTGAGCGCCGGGGCCAAGTTCGACCTGGCTTTTCGCGGCGACTTGGTCGGCAATGCCCAATTTGTTAAGCGCCTCCCACGGTCCCTCGCCGGCTGCCGTGAAGTCGGGGTCCTCATATCCGATGGACTTCGCCGCCAGGAGCGCTTTCTTCACAGCGCCGGGCGAAGAAATATCGGGGTGGGGCCGGCCCTTCGGTACGCCGACGGCCGTGAGAATGCTTGTAACCAGTGTCTGGCTCTTGGGATCGATAGTTCCTGAGGCGATTGCCCCTGGGAAGGGATACGCCATGAGGTTCACGTCAAGAGTCTGGCCTTTAGCAACCATCCTTCTGGTGTCCGCACCATTGCCATAGGTCACTTTTACCTTGTAGCCTGTTTTGGATTCGAAGTTCGCGACAATCTTCTGGGTTGGGGCACGCATAGGGCCTACCGCCAGCAGAGTAATCTCACCCTGGGCGCGCGCGCTGACCCAACTGCCAAACACCAATGCGAGGACAAAGACCGCTGAAAACAAATATTTCATGTGTTTCACGGGATATCTCCCTCCGTAGACTCGACAATCGACTGCCCGCTCTCGAGAGTCGTTTGTACACCAAGTGGGCCGGCGACGCCACTAGCTTCTACCAAAGACCCGAATGAACACGTGCTGAGAACCGCGTTGCGCTCTCTTAATTAACGAACCGGCACGAACCTCTGCACTCTTTCGCCGTTAAAAACCTCACCCGTATAAATATCGCCTTTCGAATCGACCGCGATCATGTGGATCCCGAAGAACTGACCGCCGTTTTGGCCCATGCTGCCCATCTTGCCCACCACCTTGCCATCTTCGCGGTTGAGGAACCAAACGCAGTTATTGGAGAGATCGGAAATGTACAACAACCGCTGTTCCTTGTCAGGGGAAAATCCCACACCACCCGCTGAGCCCTCTTTGCCTGTGTTTACGGCTGGATGATCTGGCGGCGGAGGCACGGCTGTAGATGGGGCGAGGATGAATTCCTTTACGAATTTGCCTTCTTTCGTGGTGACCTGGATGCGGTTGGCAGAACGGTCGGCGGCATAGACCAGCCCGTCCTTGGAAATATTCAGCGTGAGGTGGCCCCTGAATTCTTTGGGCATCGGCCCGTTCGGGACATAGGCGCGGTCTGCATCATTGGTGCTTACTTGTGACAAGGGTTTTCCGTAGGCGCCCCAACCACGTTTGAAAGCAAGAGTGTCCAGGTCGAAAACCATCACGCGCCCGCCGAGATAGCTA
>Ga0207133_1005_pt1 | contig 47738 bp, 42 predicted proteins | sample Alteio_BWMinHeat_11_FD_153537 | JGI IMG/M metagenome (GOLD analysis project Ga0207133, IMG submission 153537) | Enriched cells from forest soil in Barre Woods Harvard Forest LTER site, Petersham, Massachusetts, United States -... | ecosystem: Environmental > Terrestrial > Soil > Temperate forest >... | reverse complement strand
TTTTGTAGCGCATTTAGATTTACCAAAAAGTATGGAAGGCTATTATCAAGAAACAGGTCGCGCAGGTCGGGATGGTTTAAGTGCGAATGCCTGGCTTTCATATGGCATTGGTGATGTGATTACGTTGCGACAAATGGTCGATATGTCGGAGGCCGATGAACAACGTAAACGATTAGAGCGGCGAAAATTAGATGCGTTATTGGGATTTTGCGAAACAACAGTCTGCCGTCGCCAAGCCATGTTGCATTATTTTGGAGAAAAATATACGGCACATTGTCAGAATTGTGATAATTGTTTAGAGCCGGTGATTACCTGGGATGGAAAAATTGCCGCGCAAATGGCGCTTTCATGTGTTTATCGCACGGGGCAGCGTTTTGGTGTGAAACATTTGATTGATGTGTTGCTTGGAAAAAATACGCCGCAAATGCAGCGTTTTCAACATGATAAAATTTCGACATTTAATATTGGGCAGATGCATACGCAGCAGCAATGGCAGAGTATTTATCGGCAATTGGTCGCAGCGAATTTGTTAACCATTGATATGGATGGTTATGGCAGTTTGCGCTTGACTGAAAAAAGTTTGCCGATATTGCGGGGTGAAAAGACGATTGCCTTTCGCCAGGATTCTGAAAACGCTAAGAAAAAAATAAAATCCATTCAAAAGCGCGAAGCTAAAAATATTCCGCATTCAAACGATGCCTTATGGCAAGCTTTAAAGATAAAACGCTTAGCATTAGCAAAAGAACAAGGTGTGCCGCCTTATGTTATTTTTCATGATAGCAGTCTGATCGAAATTTATGAAAAAAAGCCGCAAACATTGGATGAGTTTGCGAAAATTTCAGGGGTAGGCCGAACTAAACTTTTGCGTTATGGAGAGGCTTTTATTGGTGTGATTCAGGAATAAGCCTATGCTATGATAGGCTGGGAATAACCTGCATAAGGACGATGCTATGAGTAATTCGCTGCAAGCAAGCTATCTTGATTTATCGGCATTTAGTAAAAATTGGGGTTGGTTTTGTCTTTGGGGACTGGTGTTGATTGCATTAGGAATTGCCGCAATCAGTGCCGTGACTTTAACGACAGTGATATCAGTTGTTTTTTTAGGAATATTACTTTTAGTGGGTGGTCTTGTTGTGCTTCTTGATACGTTCACATTTTGGTGGCGTAGATGGGAAGGTTTTTTTCTGCATCTTATATTCGGCATTCTTTATTTAGCATTAGGTCTGTCATTTATTAAAAATCCCATCGAAGGATCTATTTCGTTGACCTTGTTATTGGGTATTCTTTTTATCATGTTGGGCGGATTTCGTATGATTTATTCTTTAATATTACGCACGCCTAAATGGGGTTGGAATTTATTCAACGGCATTATTTCATTGTTGCTTGGTATTATTATCATGACAAATTGGCCAGTGTCAGGATTATATATTATTGGTCTTTTTGTTGGGATTGATCTCATTTTTTGTGGTTGGTCGTATCTTATTGCAGCGCTTTCTGCGCGAACATTAATAAAATAGAAGAGGAAAAATATGATATTACTCTGGGCTATTTTATTTTTAGTGATTGCTATCGCACTGGGTGTTCTTGCCATTGGCGGTGTTGCGATTACTTTCTCTTTTTTTACAAAAATTCTTTTTTTTCTATCATTGCTCTGTTTTTTAATATCATTAATATTAATTATTATTGAAAAAATAAAAGCAAAAGAAAAATAGTAATAATTTGATAATCTATTCTGCCGTCCCGTGATTTTTTTGCGGGAGGCAGATTATTATTATTTGTATAGTGAGTTTACAATGAAAAATTTGACTGTTGATGTGATCGCGCCTGCTTCACGTTGTCCTATTTCTGATGTAGAAAAAATCCAAAGTTTTTTAGCCAGCTGGCATTTGAAATATCATATTTCGGATGATTTATTTGGATCGCATCCTTTTTGTTCTAACACAGATGAAAAGCGTTTTAATCAATTAAAATATGCATTAACCAATACGAACTCACAGATTATTTGGTGTGTGCGAGGAGGGTACGGTTCGATGAAATTAATCCCTCTTTTAAATCAAATAGAGCCGCCAAAAGAACAAAAAATTTTTATAGGATCAAGTGATATCACGGCGCTCCATATTTTTCTGCAACAACAATGGGGTTGGACAACGATTCATGCGCCCTCATTGTATTCTGCGGCATTACAACAAGTTTCAGCAGAGTCACTTGAAATATTAAAAAATTTGATTTTTCAAAAACAAAATCCAATTGTTTATCAAGCGATTCATGGATTGAATAAATCAGCGCTAGCCGATATCACACTTTCTGCACCGATTATTGGCGGTAATTTGACGTTGATTCAATCTAGTCTAAGCACTTCTTGGCAGATTGATGCTTCAGGAAAAATACTTTTTATCGAAGAAGTAAATGAACGCGGATATCGCATTGATAGGGCATTAGAGCAGCTTAAACAGGCGAATATTTTTAAATCGGCAGAGGCTATTTTATTCGGTGATTTTTTGGGGGGCGAGGAGCCGGATGGAAAATCTCTTGTGCAAGATGCGCTTTCTGCATTTGCAGATACTTCAGAGATCCCTGTTTTGCAAATCCAGGGAATCGGTCATGGATTTATTAATAATCCGTTGATTTTGGGTAAAAAAGTTGAATTACATACTGGATCGGATGCCTCTCTTGCGTTTTAAACTATCGACAAGGAAAATACATCTGATATGCATTGAATACTAAAGTTGATGCAGGTTGTTGAAGTTGTTGCGGATGATCTTTTAAATATTTTACAACGACAGCAATTCTTTTTAGCATGCAATCATTTAGTAAACATATTTTTTTATGATTTTGATTTCGTATTTCATTTACACTCATTAAATAGCCTTGGCAAATCCCAGATTTTGATCCTTGCAAATATTCACTTTCAATTTGAGCGCGCCCGTAATTATTATCGACTAAATCCATTGCGATTTGGCAATACGCTAATAATTTCTCACCTGTTAAATCATAGGTTGCGGCCAAAGAAACTAGTGGGAAATAAAGAAAAAATGCGATTAAAAATAGGAGGGATTTTTTTAACATGGATCACCTCTTCTTAGTTCAGTGACTTCTTTTCATCTTAGGGCGAATGGAAAAATTCTTATACTGGTGGTAACCCTAGCAAGAGTAATTTTGTGCAATATTATATCTATTTGTTTTTAAAGGTCATAATTTCAACATAAAAAGCTTATACAAGCGTAAAATGATTATATAGCTAGAAAAAAAAGAAATATAAAAAAATTAAAATATCAAAGAGGAGTGGAGATTATGCGCCTAGAAAAAATGGCGATTTTGTTAATCCTATTTTTAATTTTATTTTTTTCTAAAATTTTATATGCGGATATTGTTTATGAAGAAACCGGTTCTTCTTCTTTTGCACATCATGATGAATTTTCTGAAGAGCTTGAAGCACATTATGTTTATCTCTCAGAAAATAATACGAATCAATATTCAACTTCACATCATAAATCGCATCGATCGCATCCATACTCTTTAGGATTACCTGGAAAAATTGCTCCCGGTGAAAGAGTGATTATTGTCGATCCCAATGTTCACGCATGGGGCGCTTATTCTGCAAGCGGTGTTTTATTGCGAACAGGATTGGCCACTGCGGGTTCAAAATGGTGTCGTGATTTAGGGCGTCCTTGTCGCACAAGAGCTGGTACGTTTCGTATTTATTCGTTAGGTAGTTATAGTTGTATTTCGAGTAAATACCCCCTGGGGGAGGGCGGTGCGCCGATGCCTTATTGTATGTATTTTAATGGCAGTCAGGGATTGCACGGATCGTATGAAGTGGTGCCGGGCAATATTAGTCATGGGTGCATTCGCTTGCGTGTGAGAGATGCGGAGTGGATACGTTTTAACTTCGCGCATATTGGAACGAAAGTGATTGTTCGTCCCTACTAATTTTTTAAGCCAATGTCATGGTATCGCTTCAACATAAATTCTGAAAATGTGGTTTCTTCTTCTGATAATTTATTATTATTTCTACAGCGATCTAATATACTCAGTCGTGTAGTTGGAATTAAATTTCCAAAAAAAGGAATCGAATAGCGATCCGAGTAATCCTGATCATCTGGATTAATCACGCGATGGGTTGTGCTTGGAATAAGACCGTTCGTCATAAGATTTAATACATCACCTGAATTCACAATAGCGGCATCATGTGGAATCACAACATCAATCCACTGATTATCATGTGTTAAAACTTGCAGCCCCGGTCGAGTCGTGCGAGGAATAATCGTCATGATTCCTAAATCTTCATGCGGCGCTGAACGCACTGCGCCTTTCGGAGAATGCGTTGGATCAACCGGTGGATAATGCAGAATGCGCATGACACCATGACCTTCGCCTAACATATCAGAAAGAATCGTCTGTTGCTTTTCATCGGTATAGCCTAAATAAATAGCTGTTGCTTGCAAGCAATGCTTCATGCAATTTTCTAATTCAGAATATAGTTTAAGTATTGTATTTTTAAATTCAAAATCGTCAGGCCATACATTATCTGGATGAGAGGGACCGGTTGTTTGAAAAAATTCTTTCAGATCGATCGTGGGTGTATATTTGGCATGTTCCGTTCCAAACGGTGTAAAACCATGATGTTGATTTGCCGTGCGTGTTTTGAGTTTTATTTTTTCGGGTAATTTAAAATATTGCTCAGCAGCAAGATAGGCTTTATCAATTGTTACAGAAGAAACACCTGTGCTTGTAATGGCAACAAATCCAATTTTCTGGAGCGCTTCCCCGAATTTTTTTGCGGTTAATAATTTTTGTTCTGGTGTGCCATGAAGAAAAAGATCCATATCAACGGTGGGAATGGTTTGCATTATTATTTTATCCAAGTCTTAACAAATAAAATCGATAATAATAAACAATTGTCCCGCATAATCGCGGGACAAATAGGAAGTGCTATCTTTAAGAAATTGCAATATTATTTTTGGTTTGGCAATCCATAGCTACTGCTTTCGCATCCAACGATATCAGTTCCCATCGAATCTAGCACGAGCATGTCACCTGTTATACCAGCTGTGCAATGATATAGTATAGAAGCTTGCGTCGTTCCGTATTTCCCAGATGCTTTTTGTTTTGATTCTACGTCAATCGCATCAACGCTATCGACATGCACGAAGGATTCTGCCCCAGGCGTACCCTGAACCTTGATATCAATGTAATGAGGCCCTTTAGCGGCTTCATAAATACTAAATAAACGTATTTCTTGTTTGGGTTCACAGATGGGATCTTGTTTAGGGTTAGAAGAATAGGTACATTTTTCTATTTGTAGGGTCATTTGCATCGATTTAGAATTATTAATAATACGAACGGATTGCTCCGCAAGGGCAGTGCCCGCGAGCGATAGGCAAGCGATGGCTAACATAATTTTTTTCATCTACCAGTCTCCAGAAACGTTTAAAATAAAGTGGCTATCATAATAAATGTATAAGTAAATATCAATTTGTTTTGTTTTCTTCGCAAAAATGGGGTTTTTGCGGTAGTTTTTTTGCAAAAAAGCGCGCGCCAAATAAATTAATACAGAGCCCTGAAATGACTAATAATCCCGCTGTTAATTTCCAGGATTTAAAAGGTTCACCGAGTACCACCATCGCGCTTAAAATTCCAAAAACAGGGACTAATAACGTAAAAGGCACAATGGTGGGCACGGGATAACGGCTAATCAACCAATTCCAAACGCCATAACCTACCCAGGTTGATGCATAGACAATATACAGTGTGGAGGAAACCCCTAATATAGAAACATGATGATAACTATGAATCCAACTGGGGATTCCTTCAAAGAAAATAGAAAGCAGCGTCATCGGAAGGAAAGCCACAAAACTACCCCAGACAACCAATGCAACCATGTTGATATGATGGACTTTTTTAGTGATTAAATTGCCTAATCCCCAAGTTGCAGCCGCTGCAATAATTAAAATAAATCCCAAAAAACTCCCATTTTTATCTAAATGAAAGGCTACTAATCCAATGCCAGAAAAAGAAATTAATGCGCCTGTGATTTGCCAAAGGCTAGGCATTTCGCCTGCAAAAATCGCCGCAAAAAACATGCTAAAAAAGACTTGAACTTGCATTAATAACGAGGTTAAACCCGGGGGCATCCCCTCTCGCATCCCCAAAAAAAGTAATGCAAATTGTAAGGCAAACATGAGTAAACCATACGTCGCAATAATTCGAAAAGGGGCGGCGGGAGGTTTAATAAAGAAAATAGCGGGAACGCTTGCCAACAAAAATCGTATTGCACACAAGAGAAGAGGAGAAATTTCTTGGAGCGCAAATTTAACAAAAATAAAGTTAAATCCCCAAATGGCAACGACTAATATGATTAAGAAAAAATGAGAAATCGGCATAGTGAACCTGGCCACCCATCAGGGGGTAGAAAGTGCTATTTGTTATAAGAATGACGCGCATGTTGTCAGAAAATGAGGGCTAATTCAATAGATAAAAATTTAATTACTTTGATTGTGCAGCGCTGTCCTCGTCATTGCGAGCGAGAGCGAAGCAACCCAGGTTTTGATGCCACTCGAGCTATGTCATTAAAACCTGGGTTGCTTCGCTCTCGCTCGCAATGACGAGGACAGTGCTGTGTAAAATGAGTTAATTTAGTACGGATTAACGATTAACTGAGAGCCATCTATTTTTGCAACCCCATCAGTTGATTGCACAATATCAATAATTCGATTTTTTAATTCGATAGAGCTCACTTCTCCCTCTAATTGCACAATGCCATTATGGCAAGTGACATCAATATCAGAATTAGCAAGATCGTCATCTAATATAATTTGTGATTGAATCGCTTCTACAATTTCATCATCCATAGCACTTCTATCCGCATAAATCGATACTGAAAATGCGAGTAAAAATAACAAACATAATAGTCTGATGACATTAGTCGCTTTCATAGTTTTAATTATACAGGAATTATTCGGTTAATTAGGACGCAAAAGATGATCAAAAAATAAACAAAGCAAGGTTAATAGAATATTAAAAATCAATAGGTTCCGTAATAATCACACATCAACAATTGTGCATGATAGGTTCTTGCTCTCGCTTGAACACGTTTTGCAACTTTCATGAGCCATGGTTTCTTGAGATAACTTTGATTGATGTAGTTGGTAATGCCTTCATGATAAGCAAGATACAGACGATAAGGATCATGCGGCGAGATGCCCGCACGGAGTTCTGCGCGAGAGGCGTACCAACCAATAAATTCATCGGCATCGGCAAAGTCATATCGATTCGCATCATAACGACCCATTCTGCGTTGGTAGACACGCCATGTTGGGTCAACCGCTTGGCAATAACCATAAGCAGAAGTTGGGCGCGACCAAGGAATAAAGCCTAACAATTTTTTGCGGGGCGGTTTGGCGGTCGCGATATAGCTTGATTCTTGATAGATAATTGCCATTTGAACCGCGACGGGGACGTTCCAGCGTTTTTCAGTCCGTTCTGTCGCACTTCGCCATTCTGGATATTGTTGGAAGATACTACATAAATCATGCGTGTTTCTAGGGGGTGGTACCGTTGCGCAGCTCGCTAATAACAAACAGACGATGATGACTATTCCGACTCTGGCACGCATCATAGTTAATCTCATGAATCACCCGAGTTATTAAACGATGGAAAGACTCTCCTACAATGACAATAAATTAACAATATTTCAATAGTCAGTTCTGAACCGCGAACCTCAAGATGCCTATTTTGAGCTTGGCTTGAGGCGCGCGGTGCAGGCTAGACAATAGCTTTATTCTTTTTCGACGCGAGGTAACGTCAAATCGGATGCTGCAGGATCGGCCGCAGTGACTTTTACGCCATCGTTAATTAATTTGTATTCGATCGATGAAGATGCACCGCTTTTAATAGTAAATTCTTCGATAGCACAAGAATTATTATCTAATGTTTGTCCATCAAAAAGTTCGCTAGGGGCAGATATTTGAAATCCATAACGGAACACGCCTCTAACATAACCCAATGGTTTTAATTTTTGGCAAGACCCTTCATTGCTTTGTGATCCAAGATAAAGAACGCCATCAGCGTACTTAGGTAAGTGGAAGGGACCTGTGTAAATAGTTGTGACGTGAATCATGTCATTGCCTTTTCCAAAAGACTGAGGTGCAGCTGCTTCCGGATTTGCAAAAACGGCTTGGTTGGTGATAAGCGCAATAGAGAGAGGTAAAGCAACTTTTAATAAAAATTTTTTCATATTTTATTTCCCTATGAGTATGTATTAAAAAATGTTAAAAAAATTTAAAGCAGATTAATCTTACACTTATTTTTTTAAAAAGTAAGAGAAAATAATATCTAATGTTTTTTTAACTGAAATTTTTCAGCATACCCACTGGCCGCACAATCTAGCGTTAATTCTTTGAGTTCTTCACCTTGAGAATGCAATAATTGTTGAAGTTCTTCTTCTGTCGATGCCACTTGGCAAAGAATATTCGCCAAAAGCAATTGTGATGATTTAATTAATACTAAATTTTTTTGTTGAGATGAGGGAAGAGCCAGAAATTTTTTCAACATTTCTTTGGAAATCGAATCGGTAATTGAATTGATTGCGGTAACAAGCCTCTCTTCTTCGTCGTGTGACATTATGATACCTTTTTAATATAAACCATTATACATGGGCACGCGTTGCTGTGGTGAAGCATGATGACTAAGATGAACTGGTAGGTCTAGGAAGAGGAGCGGGAGATGCAGATTTTGTTTCAGGCATAACAGGGCGTATCTCCATAGTTCCGCGATGAAAATCGAATGTCACGCCACCGTCCGCGCCCACATAATGGGGTGCTGTTTTTGCGGGCGCACGGTTGGGATCTCTCCAAAGCTCTCCAAAAGCATAACTATAAATAGTGGGGAATATTTTTGATTCGCGAAGAGGACTATTGGCGAAATGTTTTAATGGCGATTCCGATCGTGCGCTGGGATGCATGCCTCGCGTAAAAGTTAAGGCATTTTCCGCTGAAAATTGATCGAGATACGCTTGTCGACGTGCATAAATTTGATGTAACGATGGAAGAATAGTCACATCTTTATCGCAATCAAGATAAATTTTTATAATATCGAATTTCAGTGTTGTTATCTTACTATAATCAAACCGATTCCAAGGTAAGTCGAAGGTCACGCAGGTGGGGTGGAATCCTTCAATTTGTCGGCTTACTTGTCGACATAATTCTTCCAACTCAACTTGGTTTTTAGGGCACAATAAAATGACATCCGTATCTGCAGTGCACGTACTTTGAAATTGTAAAAATTGAAATGAATGTGTTTCATCGCTAACAAGCAGGCCTTTTTCAGGTGTCAAGCTTAGGTGTAAGCCGCTATGATCTTCCTTTGACAGTGCACTGATAGGTTCCTCACTATCTTTGCCTATCAAGAGTATACTGATTTTTTTTCGTAGCATGGTTTTTAAGCCTTTTCTTTCGCATTACTCGGGAATGAATCCACCGGACTGGAGTTTAAACAAGCTAGCATAGATACCATTCTCCTTCAAGATTAACTCAGCATGAGGGCCTTCCTCAATGATGCGTCCTGCGTCGAAAACTAAAATTCGATCAGCGTCAAGAATGGTCGAAAGACGGTGCGCGATCATGATGGAGGTGCGGCCATAGGTGAGCGTATGCAATGCTTCCTGTATGGCTCGCTCACTTTTGGAATCGAGCGAACTCGTTGCTTCATCCAGAATGAGAATAGGGCGGTCAGCTAATATGGCGCGCGCAATAGCAATGCGTTGGCGCTCGCCGCCGGATAATTTAATTCCTCGTTCACCCACTAAGGTTTCGTATTGTTTCGGCAGTCCTAAGATAAAATCATCGATATGCGCTTGTTTTGCGGCGGCATCAATTTCTGCCGACGTTGCATCCGGTTTTGCATAAGCGATATTTTCTCGCAGCGTGCGATGAAAAAGAATAGGATCTTGGGGCACGAGAGCAATGGCGCTGCGCAGAGAATGGCGAGAACCCTGAGTGATATCCTGTCCATCGATAGAAATGCGCCCTTCCTGAATAGGATACAAACATTGCAGTAGACGAATGAAACTCGTCTTGCCGCCACCAGAATGTCCGACCAGTGCAACGCGCTCGCCTGCGTGTATGGTAACGGAAAGATTCTTGAAAATCGGCGTTATTTTATCCGGATAGGTGAAGCTGACGTTATCGAAAACAATCTCGCCTTGGCGGATATGAAGCACTGGATGAGTGGTGGTATCCAGAACCTCTGGCGCTTCCCGTAACAGCGCAATAACAGCATGAAGATCATAGGATGAGGTCAGGATATTTTTAATATTTTCTCCCACCTCGCGAATATAAGATTGCATGATGGTATAGGCGAAAGCAAGATATGCCATACTTTCTACCGTCGCCATTCCATGAAAGAAGTACCATGTTCCGCCTCCCATCAATAGCGCAAGCATTCCAGCCAGTAGTAAGCGTTGTATGAGACCAGCCGCATTGCCCCGTTGATACGCGCGAAGATTTTTAAGACGGAGGACGTTGGTCATTTCAAAAAAGCGCGAAAGTTCATAGTGTTCCTGCGCGTAAGCTTTTGTTGTCGCGATCCCACTCACGCTATCGGCTAGATGGGCGCTATAAGAGTCTTGCGCATCGGCATAGATTCCTTGAGCGGGTCCTGAGATTTTGAAAACTAAAAACGCGCTGACCGCCACTAGAATACCCAGGTAAGCCGCCATCAGAACCGCCAAAACTGGAAAGCGCAGCGCTAGAAACACCATGCTGCCGACGAGAATCACAATGGTTGGAAAAATACGAAGGAGAATTTGGTCCTCAAAGACTTCGATTTGGTGTCGTGCACGGTTGATTTTGGAGACAATGCTGCCAGTAAAAGTATTGACAAAAAACTGCTCAGGAAGACGATGCACATGCGTGAACGCGTCATTTATCAAAGATTTAAATATATGCGTCTCAAAAGAATTATAAATAATATAAGCGAATGAAAAAAGTAACGCCTGAGCTAAATAAACACCAAGAAAAATTTCAAGACAATTGAGAATATAAGATTTATCTCCATGTTCTCGAATCGCCCCTAAAAATGAGGAAAGCGCGGTAGGCAAATAGGTCTCAAGAAGCGCTGCCGCTAAGATTATCAGCAGAACAAAGGTCAGTTTTTTCGGTTGCCTGGACCAATAACCGGCAGCAAATCGCAGAACATCGAAAAATGAAAGAGATTTTCTTTGGGTAGGCGAGGAGGTATTTGTAATCGAAGAATTTGACATCATTATGGCTATGCCTTGTGTCATGTCTCAACTTGTTGAGTGTTTAATCCTTAAATTTTATCCTTCTGTTTCTTAAAAAAACCTAAAGTGCCTCGAATTGTGCCCCCGATGCCTCCAGGATGCAATAGGTTTTAGCTGGAATTCACGGGTCCGCTCTGGAGTCGACTCGCGTCCCGATGTAAATATGGTAAAAATTGTGCTTTATTTATTGGTAATAAGCATTGTAAGGGCGCATCTAATGCGGATGATAAAAGTGCGGTCGTTAATTTGACTGGCACTGAATTAATTAAATTATGAGTTAGTTACTATTTTTTTCAAATAAAATTATTTAAGTTAATCCTTTTTTAATATGAATTTGGGGTCAGGCCTGATCCCGTTTCCTTACCTTATCTCGTAAAGTTATTAAAAACATTATTCCATCTGTGATTCAATTTTGTCTTGCAAATCGCTGGTTTTAATTTTAAAAAAAATCGTATCTATTGGACATTTTGAAAATTGAGAAGGTAACTCAGATTCATCTATACGTGTGAATCCATTCTTACTATAAAATTTTTGTGCAGCATGTAATTTGTCAACTGTTCCTAAATATAAAAATCTAAAATGATGTTTTAAAGTCGATTTAAACAATGCTTGTAGTAATTTACCTGAAATACCTTTTCCCCGATATTTGTCACTGACAAATAACTTCTTTATTTCAGCATTGTTTTTATCAATTTTTTTTAATCCAATACTACCTATGATTGCTCCTACTTGATCAACTGCATACCAGAAGTTATAAGAACGATTAAAATAATATTCTTCTTCTGCTTTTAAAATTCCTGAATTGATTTCATCAGTAATCGGCAAATTGAATTCATGTTTTTGAATAGTTTCAATCATGTTAATAATTTGTTTTCGAATGATACGAGAAGTAGAAAGAGTATGAATTTTGATTTTCTCGCGGGTTAATCGACTTTTTTCTAAAGCATTAGCGTATTTTTGTAAAGCATCTATTATCTGATGTTGATCGGATTCATTTAAAAATCCCAAAGCACCTTTGATTTTCACCGTAGAAAATTCATCAATATTCTTAAGCTCAAGTATTCCTTTTGTCGTTATTTGTAAATATCTTTCTCGTTTATCAGAACCAACACTATAAGAAATTAATTTTTCTTTTAATAAAGCATTCACAATGCGTGACATACTTGAGGGAGATAATAAAAGCAAATGCCCGATTTTAGATGTTGTAATGTTTGGTTCATTCGATATTTCAATTAAAGTATGCCAATGTTGAGGCGCACGATTTACACGAGACATGTTTAGCTTTAGCATGCCCAACTCTCTAACCAATTTTCTAGCAGAATATCTTAATTCATTAATTACATTTTTGCCCATAGAATACCTATAGTATATTTAGCGACGCTATTCTTGCGCCAAATCCAATTAAAATTATGCCCATCAGTTTAATAATATGATGTTGTATTTTTGTAAGACTAGTTCTAACACGTTCATGTGTAATCATGACCGCCAGACATGAAAACCAAACAAAATGTATCAAACCAATCTCAATACCAAATCCAAATTGTGCTATCAAGGAAACGGAAGGTTTAACAATTAACGTAAAAAAAGCCAAAATAAACATAATTGCTTTGGGGTTGAGTAAATTACACAAAAGCCCCTGCAAAAAAGCTTGAGATCCATTTATCTTTTGATGGACTGAATTTGCATTTATTCCAGAAATAGTTTGTTCCGCTAGCAAACTTTTTATACCAATATAAATTAAATACGCTGCGCCAGCATACTTGATCAGGCTAAATAATAAGAGTGAATGTGAAATAACAATGGCTAAACCCAAAATCGCATAAATAGAATGAATGAGTAAACTGCAAGAAACACCTAGAGCTGTAAAAATGGCGGATCTACGATTCAAAAATATCGCATTTTTTATCACCATGGCAAAATCAGGTCCTGGTGAAATCGCTGCGAGAATAATTATTAACGTTATAGTAAAAAACTCAACCACACTAATCCTCGTTTTTGAAAAATAAATATATTAATATCATATTGAACATATTATAATTAAATTAATGCTATAAAGCAAGTAATTATATTAATTAACAATTTTATCAATATGTTACAGCATGTAAAGTGATCGGATTTTATTACGCGAACGATAGGAAAATTAATCTCATATGGGATTCAGTGCTACATAATGGCGTGCGATTAAGGAAGTTGATATATTGCACACCATTTAGGAAAGCTATGCTTAGGAGTGGCAGTGATCAACGATTTTTGGAGTCCAGAATTTGGGGTCAGGCCTGACAAATTGACTTATTCGATAAATAAATCTGATTGTCAGGCCTGATCCCGTTTCGTTTTTACTCGAATTCCCTACAGTGCCTAGTTACCAATGTTCAAAATTAGATTGGATTGGCTTTTTTAAAAAATAAAAATACAGTCGATCTTCTTTTGAAAAGGAAATTTCTTTTCCGTCATTTCCACGTAACATGATGTGATAAAACGCTCCAGGAATGTGGTTTTTCTGGTAAGTCTGTTTGTCAGACTTAACCCAATAGGACCCCATTTCTCGGTAAATTTGAGAAGATATTCTTTTATTGATAAAAATTTTTTACTAATTCATATAGATAACATCCTCTATCAGTAAATAAATTTTTTATTTTTTTGTTTTCTTCGATGGTCTTAATATATTTTTTGTCACGCGCAATTAGTTGGTCTGTTACAACATGTTGATTAATGCGTGGTTGATGACCAATAAAAGCATCTCTTAATTTTATTATTTCCACAGCTACAAGCATGCTATGTAAAATTCGATTGAGCGGAAGTTTAAAATGCATGCCTCTGTCAGTTGCATCAATATATGTTTCAGGGTCTTTTAGTGATTCATAATTTTTGTAATGGCCATAACGGTGTTCATCTATTAAAATGGCATTATGAGTGAACTCATGAGTAAACAATTCCGGGATGACATCTTCCTCTGATTGCATATCATGATGTGCACACATGACACCTATGTATTTTGGATTGACAGATGTACCGCCCAAATTTTTTGTGACGGTGCAAAATACGGTGTTCATGACCAATCTGAAAACATCGCAAAAAGTAGGATCTATTTTTTCAATATGAGAAAAAGATTTTTTTAATATATTAAGTCTATCATTTGCAATTGGATACATAACCGCATCTAAATTAATTTTTTCATAAATTTCTGCCATGTCAATTTCAGAGTCAGAGAAGTAATCACTGAAAAGATTTTCTGTCTCACTGTCTGAATAGAATAATTGGTTGTTATGAATGAGTGGACAATAGGGTTGGATACTTTGCAGATAATCACAATACGCTTTTTTTAAGGAAGGCGAATCCAATTTTTTTTTGTTTTGTATATAAGGTGATGCCAGCGCAACAATGTTTTCAACAATTATTTGTGGCGAAAGTAATTGATACATCTTGTGCTCTCCTTAAAAAATTAAAACTAAAATTTAAATTATATACGTTTAAAAAAAGGGGGCTCTTACTAGCGCAAGAGCCCTTACTTTAAGTGCTAATTAGCACATTGTTGGCCAAAGTACAGCTGAGATTTGCTCATTCGTTAAATCACTTTGTTCTTTTGCTGCTTGAATTTCCTTTTCATTGATATTGCATAATGCATTTTCAATTAAATATTGCATATAAACCTCACTAAAATAATTTAGGTTATAGAGAAATAAAAATAATAAGAATGTGGTGGAATAGGCGGCGGTGTGTTAACACCACCAAAAGATAGAAAAAAAGATAAATGAAGAGGCGAGAGAAAGAATATTTCTCTTAGCAATCTCGCTATATTTATCATTTTTCGTTGGCATGATGGTCACTAATTTAAAATTAAATTTCAAAAGCTATTGTCAAATTTTAGAACAATTTTTGCGTATAGTCAATTTTTTTATCAGGATACACAATGGCCGCACAAAAACATATATCTACGTATCTACGGGGTCAAGCCTCAACTATCTTAATTTGTAGAGAGTCATCTTTTTGGATGGCGGGATGCTATTATCAAAAATTAGGTTTGCAAATGAAGAAGGAAAGTTATTATGAAAGGACAATTCACATTTTTTCCAAAGAGGGCAATGCTAATCAAGAGTTTAGTCTTAATTATGCTAACAGTCATGCAGACTGCCGTCGCATCACAGCCAATACCAACCATTAATATTCATAAAATTAAATCGTCTGAACTTCTCGCTGGCCCTTACAGCTACTTTGTTCCTCCCTATAATTATTACTATTTTCATCATATGGATAAGTTAGATTTTCAACTTGACTGGATTCGACGCGCGGGCGCTGTATACCCGTTAAAAGAGCCAACGCATTCATTCACCACAAATTACAGATACAAAAATCATCATTACACATTGAGTGACTACATGAAACGAAATGCTGTGACAGGCTTTCTCATTCTTAAAGATAATCAGATTATTTATGAGCGCTATTTTCACGGCGCCAATCAACACTCTCGGTTTCTTACAAATTCTGTTGGAAAATCGATAACATCAACACTCTTTGGAATTGCACTTGAAGAAGGAAAAATAAGTAGTGTTGATGATCCCATCATAAAATATCTACCAGAGATGCGTGTGAGTGGTTTCAATCGTGTCACGCTTAAACAGGCGCTAGAGATGGCGACAGGTCTTGATTTGACTTACGATCCATATGATCCTCACTCCTCCACACATCAATTTAATGCGGCCGCTCTTACCGGTGTGCCGTCATTCACTCATTTACTCAAATCGCTGAAAGCTAACCCGAAAATTATTCCGGGCACCTTATTTGACTATGAAAATGAGAATTCCGAAGCGCTAGGACTGGTTATCGAGAAGACTGTTGGCATGCCTTTCAATGAATATTTGCAACAAAAAATTTGGAGCAAAATTGGCGCACAAAGTGATGCTTTCTTATATCGAGCAAAAGCGCAACGAGATCAATGTGCGTTTGGTTGCCTAAGCGCAACCCTGCGTGATTATGGGCGTTTTGGTTTAATGATGATGAACGGCGGTTCGCTGGGTGGAACCCGTATTGTTGGGTCGTCTTGGGTTAAAGAAGCAACCACACCTGCAAAATTTGCTAAGCCAGTGGATAAGAATGAGGACTTAAGCTACGGTTATCAGTGGTGGATTCCTTCTAATAGCGACCATGCTTTCAAAGGGTTGGGCATATTCGGTCAGATTTTATATGTTAATCCAACAAAACACATTGTTATTGTTGAAACATCTGCTTGGCCAAAACCAGAAGATGATAAGCGATGGGAAGAGTCATCGAAAGTCATGGATGCAATTGTAGCTGCAATTTCTCGGGGAAAATGATATGAATAAGTCACTATAAAAATATAATGAGTATTTGAATATTGATTTTATTACTATGTGGGGCTCTTATCCGTCATCTCGCTTGACGGCTTATCCTCGCTAATTTTAGGCCGAAAAGATTTTAATGAATTTACTTTTATAGATTTAATTCTTGGAAAACGTTCAAGCGGATTACTTATTACAATCCATTCATGCGATGTTCTCGCTTCTAATTCTTGATCTGGATTATTCTTAGCAAAACCAGACCACTCTAATTCCATATTTAATTGGTAAAGATTTTTATCTATTTCATTCACTTTAAAAAAGTTAATAGTATGACTGCTCTTAAGTACTGGCATTGTATTTTTTGTAAACCATGAATTAAACTCATCATAATTCGCGCATCTTGCAGAAGATAAATGTAAATTGATTTCTTTGTAGAAAATTTCTTTGAAAAGCGTTGCATCAGATAAAGGAGTTTCAAAAAGAGTAAGCCAATAATGAATTAAGCTTTTCATTCTATTTAAAGCATAAGCATCTCTAAATTCACTGTATAAATGAGAAATCTCAATATCCATTTGTTCAATTTGGACATCAAAAAACTTAGGCAAAAGCGAATGGTAATTTCCAAGCTTAGCATGATATCTGAGAGGAGTGTTCATCATTTTTCTTTCGGGTAAATACCCAATGTTTTGATAGATGATTTCCATCATCAATAATATGATGTTATCCGTTTGTTTGACTTCTACATGTTGAATATGATGCGCATTTTTCCATCCGGCGGGGATCTTGGAAAGTCGGGTCCGGTAAGCATCACGACCTCTACTTTCATCAAGAGAGGATTTAACATAAATATCATCTGTCAAGAGATCCAATTGATTTTCGACGATCTGATCAGCTCGTTCATAAAACTGATACCAACGATGAACTTGTGTCATTACGCGATTTTGTAATGCAATTTGCTCCATTTGTTTTATTCTTAAATCCATTTATTCATTCCTTAAAATGAAATCAAACGGTTAATGCGACTTTTTGAAATTTTAAATCTCGTCAGTATCTAAAGCAATCTGTAAACGTTAATTTTCAAAATTTTTAATGGGACAGCCCTGAAGCTTTAAGCGGAACACTTGCAAATTTTTTATTTATTTTTTATATTAATGCATGAAAACTAAATGAATTATATAAATAAAAAGAGTGATTGCGAAATTGCTTTATTCGCCCAGCATATCCAAATATCTTTTTCTAATAAAAGAGCATCTCTTTTAATATCTATATTTAGCTTTTGATTGAAAATATTTTATCAATTTAGTTGATACATCCTTATGTACCTGGTTTCCTGTTTGTTTTAACTGCCAAAGTGCAACTTCAGGGAATTTAAGCAATATTTGCATATATTTTAATGTATTGAGATCGCGGCTTACGCCAGCTTCAATTCTTTGCAATGTTGTTTGACTAATATCTAACGCTTTAGCCAAGTCATGTTGAGTAATTTGCAATTGTTCTCGTAAGTTAATAATATCACTTGAATCAAATTCACTATGATAGACGGGCTCAAAAATGAAACTCGATGGTCCGCGTTTTCCTATTGATCCCAATAAGATAATTGGATTTTTTTCAGTAGGAGAAATTCCTTGTGCTTCACAGTAATCATTATAAGCAGGATTAGATTTATCCGGAATTCTATCAATGAATGATGGGAAGAGTTTCCCTTTATCAGACTGATGACGCAATTTAAAAAGATCAAGATCAGGGCTTATTGGTATTGCGTTTTTAGAATGAGCATAATTTTTATCGTATATTAATTCATATCTATCATTTTCTTTGTCGTAAATTAATTCGCCAACCAGAATCCTCCTTTTTCTGCTTTCATGAAAAATTTTTAATCGGTATTCATTTGGTTTAGTTAGGTAGTTCATTTTCAAGCTCCACAAATCTTTTTTTAATTAAAGCTTTAATGGCTTCTTTCATGAGAGTACTGCAAAAGCTTTCATCGATTATTTGATATAGTTGAGGTAGTTTTATATTTTTATAAAATTCTTGAATATCATCTCCGAATCCAAGTTTTTTTAATTCTTTAACATAATCGCGCATACTGGGTTCAAGGGTTATACTTGTAGTGATTTTCCCTGTAGGATTAAAGTCAGCTTTAAGCATATTGCCACTTTCTAAGCTTAAATAAGAAACATTATCGTAAATTGGCGAAAGAGATGTGTTTTTTGCTGTAATGATAAATGCTAGATTTCTTCCGTGTCGATCGTGGTTCCCAATGAGTGAGTCAAATAATATTGTTTTAATGAACATTCTTACGTCATATGGTAGTTGAGTTTTTTCAGTTATTACGTTAATAATTCCCTCGCAACTATGTTTATCATCAGATCTGAAGTGATATATGTGTTGAAGATCAGTAGGTGCTCCAGGCTTGATAAAATTCTTTGTAACAAAAGTTCTGTCACCATTGAAATCTATGAAGTAAAACTCTGCAACAGAAATACCGAGCAATTTGCCAATTTGATTGCAGAGATATTCTACCTCTGGTAGTTCTGGCGCTTCATCCTGCCTCATTTTCAGTATGTAGGATTGACCATCGAGATCTGCGGAGTATTTTTTGAATTTACCATGGAAAAAACTAGTGTTTTGTGGTGGTTGGTTAGCAGATTGATCAGAGGTGCTAGATCTTCTTTGTAGGCTAACAAATTCTGCCGTTTTTAGTGCTTTAAACCATTCGGTAAAGCAATCGGGGTGCAAACCATAATGGGCCGAACTTGGGTGATCAATTTGTAAACGACACTTTAAACAATTCATTTGAGAGGTCCATTAAGGTTTACCATATAGTTTAATTATATATTGATGTCTGTAGAAATCAATATATAATTGATGTCTATATGAATCATATTTGAATTGATGTCTGTATGAATCACTAAAATATAAAGGTATCTTTATGATTTTATTAAAATAATGCGTATTTGTTTGTTGGTATTGTTTGAACCACTACACTTAATCAATATTAATAAAGTTTATCAAATTGGGTATTGAAATATGATTAATCCTTCTACTCAAATCGTTTCCCGAAAAATCACCCCAATTCCCCCAATCAATTGAATAGGATGCCCCTTAACCCACCCGCAAATTTCAGCAAACAACGCTTGGCGAATTTCACGATCAGATTCTTGTATCCGGATTTTAATTAACTCATGATCTGTCAGAGCGCGATCAATTTCTTTTTTCACGTTGTCAGTTAGACCATTATTGCCGATAAAAACAATCGGTTTTAGTTTGTGGGCTTTTCCTTTCAGTTGTTGCTTATATTTCGTAGTGAGTTTATTCATGTGATCGTCGTCTTTAAGTTATGAAATAAAAAAACTACCGAAAGGTGGCTTTCTTGATTCAGTGGGGCGGCGTCAATCATATTAATTGGCTACTTAATTGATTAAATTGGTGTTTTTTATAAAGGAATTTGTGATATTACGCTGCTTGTTACCCTGCAAAAGTGATACTGAAAGATCAATTGAACCGATATCTCTGTGGTATATAAATTCGCTGTTTCAGTTGGTTACGTTTTGTAACCGACTCAACTTCTCGTGTTTTCTCTTGTTTAGAGGAAATTTCAGTCGGTGACATTGTGTCACCGACTTGAATTAAATGCAAACTCATACTGATTTTCTCTAATAGATTGATTCTAATGATATTTGAAGTTTACAAAACTATAGTATATAATTATAAATGTAAACTATGAGGATTTAATTATGTTAGGTAAACGAATTCAACGAGCGCGAAAAGCATTGGGCCTGTCATTACGTGATTTGGGCGAACAAATTGCGCTGAGCCATGCTGCCGTTAAGAAATACGAAGATAATGAAGTGACTCCTTCTTCAGATATTCTTATCAAACTAGCGAAAGCTTTGCACGTCAAGGTGGAGTATTTCTTTAGAGCCGAACGCTTTACTTTAGAAAACATTCACTATCGCAAGCACGCTGATATGCCAGAGCGTCATCTAGAAGAAATCACTGCAAAAATACTAGATCAGGTCGAGCGTCGCGTTGAACTAGAAAGCTTATTTCCAACCGCGCCCGTGCAATCATTTTCAATTAAAAATTTGCCCAAGATGGTCAAGCATATTGATGAAGTTGAAAAACTAGCTGATCAAGTCCGCAATCAATGGAGTTTAGGATCTGATCCTATCCCTGATTTGATCGATATATTTGAAGAGCGCGGCATAAAAGTATTTGCAATTGATAATGAACAATATCCAAAAATTGATGGGCTTTATGCCGAAGTTAATAGAATGCCTGTTATTGTCATTGGTGATCAGCGCCAGGGTGATAGACAGCGGTTTACTTTGGCGCATGAATTAGGTCATCTTCTTTTAGATAATCGTTTTGCAGATGATTTAGATATAGAGAGTTACTGCAATAGATTTGCGGGTGCATTTTTATTACCGAAACAGTCACTCATAAACGTTTTAGGAGAGCATCGCAATTCGATTGAGCCACGAGAGTTAAGTTTACTAAAACAAGAGTTCGGAATTAGCATGACTAGCATTCTGCATCGCGCGGAAGAAACCGGAATTATATCTAATAATATTTATCGTCAAATACGCGCTGAATTTAATGAGCGTGGATGGTCGAAGAAAGAGCCTGGTGAACAATACCCAAAAGAAATAACGCACATTTTTGAACAAATGATTTTTCATGCTCTTGCTGAAGAATATATTGGCGAGTCCAAAGCCGCAGAACTAATGAATGTGCCGCTTGAATCATTTAGGTCTCTGCGTGCTATGGAGAGCCAAGATGTTGCTCATCATCAGTGATGCAAGTGTATTAATTGATATTGAATGCGGTGAATTAACAAGCGCAATGTTTAGTTTGCCATGGCAATTCGCAGTGCCAGATACTTTATTCGATGAAGAATTGGCGGTGCGGCATGGTCATTTGTCGCGGTTTGGATTAATAAGTAAAACAATGAGCGGGGATTTGGTGGCTGAAGCCTATAGTCTTCATCAAAAATATATAAAGCCCAGTGTTAATGACATGTTGGCACTGACGCTAGCTAAACACGAAGGCTGTCAATTGTTAACGAGTGATAAGGCATTGCGAGAAGTTGCTAAAGAATTAAGCGTTGAAGTGCATGGCACAATATGGCTGGTTGAGGAAATGCTTCAGGGTGAAAAAATTACTGTTGACGTTGCGCGCGTTGCCTTTCAACAGATGAAAGATGCTGGCAGTCGCTTGCCGTGGGGTGAGGTTGAGAAAATGTTGGATGATTATTAGTGAAATTCAAATGAATGAATTGGAACTCATAGAGAAAACTATAAAAAAAATCCCTAGGGGAAAGATTTTTTTTGCGGAAACTATTTATAAAAAATATCCAATTAAAATTGTTCAACGTGTTTTATTATGGTTAGTTAAGAATAATGAGATTGGCACTATATGCCGTGGTATATATTTTAGACCTGAAAAAAGCCGTTTTTTCCCGGGCTCTCCTATTCCACCAGGAGCGGACGAAATAGTTAAGGCTGTTTCTAAGAAAACAGGCGAAATAATATCAGTGCATGGTGCAGTAGCTATAAATCAGCTTGGTCTAAGCACGCAAGTTCCTTTGCGCTCAATTTATTATACAACTGGACGTTCACGTCATATAAAAATAAATGGCGAAAATAGAATTAAGCTTGTGCATGTTAACCCTAAAATAATAGTCATGCCTAAGACAGTAACATGCCATGTGGTTGCTGCATTGTGGTTTGAGGGTAAGAAATATCTTATACCTCGAGTAGTTAAAAAGCTTCGCAATCGCATAGGCGATAAGTATTTCAGCGAAGTCCTAATGCATATTGATAAGATGCCAGTATGGATGCGGAAAGTATTTGTGCGATATCAAAATATGCGGCCAGATGATCCTGAATTAGAAGAAGATCCAGATGAATATTGGCGGGGATAACACTGGGACGACGTCAATCATATTCCATTATGATGGAGATTAATACAGTGAGGTATTCCGGTAAGACTTTTAAAAGCATGAAGATATGTTTGAATGAGCTAGAAAAATTTATTCGTGATGGTGTTCACCTGGAAACAGGAAAACCGCTCGAGCGTTTTGGCGGACTTCGTTCACGGGAAATACTGGGTAATTGGCTGTTATGCGCTGTCCTAAACTTCGAACAAAAATCTGAACGCCTGAGAATTTGTACTGATCCCCAAAATGGTGATGGCGTTATTTATGATTCAAAACAAAAAATCCTTGAATATATGGAGCATATTTTAGTATCACAAAACGGAAAGACCGAAAAAAATATCGAGACTTTAATATTGGAGCATATTGATAAGAAGCGTAACAAGGGTGGTAAAGCATATGCTTCTGGCAAGTCATTAGTAGTCTTCCTGAATAGGAAAGGAGAGAATTGGACTCCGAATAAGATCGCAAAAAAATTGCCAATTGATTTACATTTTAATGGGGTGTGGGTTGTAGGGCTGCATGGCGTTATCAATGAAGAGTATATATACAATGTGACCAAGTTGGATGTGAGTGGGTGTCCTGTTTGGCAAGTCCGTATCAGAAAAGATTTTAATGAGTGGGTCGTAAACCGAATTCAATAAACAGATCAAGCGGGGAGTGATTGAAATGATTTCAAAGAATGATATGTCTCAAGCGCCTATTATAACGCATAACGCAAGAACAATTGGAGCAATGTCGGGGCATTGGGGTCAGGCCTGACACCATACAGATGAACCAGAAGAATTTGATCTTGTAATTGAGGAATTAGGCCATTTTCAAGTATTGCTTAATCAATATTAATAAAGTTTATCAAATTGGGTATTGAAATATGATTAATCCCTCTACTCAAATCGTCTCCCGAAAAATCACCCCAATTCCCCCAATTAATTGAATAGGATGCCCCTTAACCCACCCGCAAATTTCAGCAAACAACGCTTGGCGAATTTCACGATCAGATTCTTGTATCCGGATTTTAATTAACTCATGATCTGTCAGAGCGCGATCAATTTCTTTTTTTACATTGTCAGTCAGACCGTTATTACCAATTAAAACAATCGGTTTTAGTTTGTGGGCTTTTCCTTTCAGTTGTTGCTTATATTTCGTAGTGAGTTTATTCATGGTGATCGTCGTCTTTAAGTTATGAAATAAAAAAACCACCGAAAGGTGGCTTTCTTGGTTCAGTGGGGCGGCGGCTATCACATCACTTAATTAACTGATTGAATAATAAAAGATTATAAAATGTAGTTTTGAGCTATACCCCCAAAAATACCCCCCCGATACATTTACTTTGTCAAAAGTCCCATTAATTTTATGGAGCTATCAATCCCTTTTTTTATTAAAAGAGGATCAATCTCAGAATCAGTCATTTTGTCATGCATAATTTTATTACGTATTTTTCTTAAATTGTTTAGATTAGAGATGTGTTTGTTTATTGTGCTTAGGCGCGATTTTGTTAGTGTGCTTGGTAATAGTATATTTAGCATCATATTTAAGGTTAGCTCCTTGCCATATTCTTTTATTTTTTTAGTAGATAAACCAATAGAAAGTAAGTGCTTTTTAATATATTGTCCGAGAGAATATTCAATCAGTATAATTGATTCTAAAACTGCAAATTTGCGGCTATCAATAAACAATAACTTGGCCTTTATTTTTAATAGTTCATCAATTTCTGGAGGAATGAGATTGTTTGTGTCTATTGCTTGCTGAAGCTTTTTCCATTTCTCAAAAGTAACAAGTTGTTTGCTAGAAAATAGAGGATTAATTTTTTTTGATTTTTGCAGTATGGGCGAAAATATTTTTTTACTACTACCTTCGAAATAGACATAAAGTTTTGATCCGTACGTACTACGAAACATAGTCTCGCGTGATGTTAAGCCCATTAGTATCAAATTTTCTACCTTTCCGATCCCTCTCAAAAGAGACTCAAACAACTGATGAGCTTCTTTATATATGTCATAAATTTTTTCGACGGCAAGGTTTGTATCTTGTCTGTTGTTGTCTACTATTCCATTTAAAAATTTTTTTGTGGGATTTTTAAAAGTAAACTTATATGTTAGTTCTGCTTGCGCAAGCTTATTTTTGATTAGATATGATGGTTTATCAATAAAAATATCAACTTCAGCATCTTTAATTTTTAGCTTAAGTGGAATGTTATATTCAGTTTCATTCCAACCAATAATTCCAAATAATATGGTAGTGTTAGACTTGTACTCAATTATTAAGTTAGCCATTTTTTTGCCTTGATATTTTAGAGTTAATCTTTAACAGGAAGAAACCCTTTTTCACCCAAAGATTTAATAACGCCTCTTAAGAGATAGTTGTTATCAAATCGAATTACGTATTTTCTTTTTCCTTTGCCTTCTGGCATCAACATTTTCTTTTCAATTAATTTTCTAATTTGGCGTGATATTTCGGAATTCGCTTTTCCTGCAAAAAGATCATTTAAATCGGATGCTTGAACTACTTGTTTATCAGTAACGCGTTTGAGTATTTTAGCTTCGCTCTCGGTTATGTATTTCCGCTCCAATGAGTGATTAATAGTTGGTAAAAGTATTTCTTTATGCAAATACTCATAATCGGCTAGTTTATCTATTTTTTCAATTTCGTCTTTTAATCCTTTTAATACGTATTCGCACCAAATTAATAATCCTTCATCAGTTCCTTTATCGGCGATTGAGAGATTATGATAATAATTATCTCTGTCATTACAAAAAATAGCAGTTGGATTTAATATTCTGCCTGCGCTAACGTTGAAGCCTAATTTAACTAACATCGCGTATGTAAATAGACGGACAGTTCGTCCATTACCATTGGTAAAGGGATGTACCCAGACAAAGCGATGGTGCGCTATCGCAATTTTTAGAAGATCATGTTTTGCGCTGTCATTTTGATTTATAAAGTTGAATAGCTCTTCCATATATTGGTTAATAGTGCTCATATCTGGAGGTATATGTGTTGATTTGGAAATCTTTACATTTTTAGCTCTGTATTCGCCAGGAGTTTTATCACCTTCACCTTGCGGAGGTGGTTCTAGTTCACTAACAATCATTTTATGTATTTCACTAAGAAGAATACGATTAATGGGCGTGCCATCAATATGTTCTTCAATAAAGGACATGGTTTTTTCGATATTCTGAATTTCCTTTATATTTGGTGGTGATGGTTCAGTTTGGTCAATTTTCGTCTCAATGTATTCTGCAATAGTAGTATTATTTCCCTCAATTCTGGCTGATCCGATACTCTCAAGAGTGTGGAATATGTGCTTTAGTTGAAAAAATACTAGTGCATTGGTTGTTCCGCTTAGACGCTTTTTCCTTAAGTGTTCTAGCTCGATAATTAAATCAGTCAATTTTGAGCCGAAGGAAGGCTCGACTAACCTTAAGTCATGGTGCTCAAATCTGGCTTCAGACATTGAACAATGCACTCCAAAAGAATTAACACGCCTATGGCGAACAATTAACACAAAATTTAAAAATATAAAATAAAATCAATAGTTTGTTTGATTTATTTTAATTATAACATTTAACATTGGCTAATTCTAGATTTGAGGAATAAATACTGAGGTTTTAATAAGGTTTATAATTGAATCGTAGGGTATTACCTGTTCCATGGCTTGAGCAAATGCTTAATGCAGCAGGAGCTATGCTCCGAGCGGGGTGGGGCTTTCACCTCGCCCAACAAGGGGCATTGGGGTCAGGCCTGACAAACAGACTTACCTAGCAAAACCATTTACATTCAAATTCAAGTCATGATATTTTTTATTCCCAACCTATTTTTTCGGTAAATCACTTTGTTCTCAGATTATTTGCAATATTCAACTTTTACAAAATATTTTTAATTGAAGGAATAAAAAATATTACACATACGAGCCATAATAGTTTGGCTAGCAAGGAATTTAACGTATGTACTTGTACTGCAAGTTGATTAATCCCTCTACTCAAATCGTCTCCCGAAAAATCACCCCAATTCCCCCAATCAATTGAATAGGATGCCCCTCAACCCACCCGCAAATTTCAGCAAACAACGCTTGGCGAATTTCACGATCAGATTCTTGTATCCGGATTTTAATTAACTCATGATCTGTCAGAGCGCGATCAACTTCTTTTTTCACGTTGTCAGTCAGATCATTATTGCCGATAAAAACAATCGGTTTTAGTTTGTGGGCTTTTCCTTTCAGTTGTTGCTTATATTTCGTAGTGAGTTTATTCATGATGATCGTCGTCTTTAAGTTATGAAATAAAAAAACCACCGAAAGGTGGCTTTCTTGATTCAGTGGTGGAGGCGGCGGGAATTGAACCCGCGTCCGCAAGTCCGCTACCGTTGGGACTACATGTTTAGCGCTATCCTTGGATTTAACTGTTTAGCGCCTGATAGGCAAGAATCCAAACAGCGAGCCCTTAAAGTTTAGTAGCTTAATCACGGGCAGATTAGGCTACGAGCCTGTATGATATGACCCCTCAGATTTACTTAACGTAAACCCCGATCGTACAAGCACAATCGGTGAGAGGTGCTCTGCTGCTTACTAAGCAGCGACAGCGTCTTCAGCAAACAATACGTCATTCATAGAACGACGACGGATGCCGAGAGCTGCAAGCATAGCTGCGATTAAAGTGGCAACTATAGATTGTGTAACGTTTTTTACGAGGTCAGCTACATCCTCGACATGCCCCTAAAGCTTTGTAACCCACGTCGAAACCAGGTCGCCCCCAGTTTCATTTGACATCTTAAGTATAGGCTAAATGGAGGAAGAATATTAGCTGAGGAGCTCCTGTATGGCAAGAATTTTAACGGTTTCAAGGGCTAAATCGATGGAATCATGGATCGCTTCATGGGTTTCTTTTGAATCTTCAATATGATCCGTACTGCCAATAATCGCTAAAATACCACCGGCGAGGACATGGTGTTCGGGACGTTCGCCTTCTTGCATGAGTTGATAATTGTAGAGTTGGCTTTGAATGAAAAGTGCCGCGGTTTCCATTTCAGTCGCCAGTACGCCGGATTGGGTTAATAAATTTAAATAATTTTGATTTTGAGGCGCTTGAGGGCCGGCTGCTAATTGACGGGCGTATAACGACCCTTTACAGTGCACAATCCCTGTATAGACCGTATCAGCCAGCCCCAGTTTTTCAGCAGCGACCAGAATGGATGTGATGAATTCTAAAGAGGCAATGGCAGGTAATTCAATGGGCGCGTAATGGCGGGTTGTTCCTTCATCGCGTACAGAGGCTTGAACATTAATGAGGCTGCCAATGGGAACGATATTAGGCTGTAAAGTGCCCGCTGTGCCAACGCGTAGAAAGCGTTTTGCCTCGAGATTAAATAATTCATGCAAAATAATTTCCATGCTGGCGCAACCCATGCCCGATGAAATCGCGGCGACTTCAATCTTTTTACCCTCCGTGCGAAGGGTGCCGAGATAAAGATGATGTCCGCGCGGATGGGGTTTGACGACGGTGTTATCGAAATGTTCTGCAATTTCTTTTGCGCGACCATCGGAACCAGGTAAGAAAATATAGCGTCCGATTCCCTTATTTCCAGCCAAATCTTCTGCTGTTGCATTAATATGGTGAGGTTTATAAACGCTTCTTAACATGAGTCATCCTTACTGGTTTTATCGATTATAATCTTTTATCGCGCGTTGTTTTTGTCGTTGCCAATCGCGGTCTTTTTCGGTGGCGCGTTTATCATGCAATTTCTTGCCCTTAGCCAAAGCAATTTCTAATTTGACACGGTTATTTTTCCAATAGAGCTTGAGCGGTATTAAGGTATAGCCTTTCCGTTCAACATGTCCAATGAGTTTATTGAGTTCACTCGTATGCAATAATAACTTGCGTGTGCGCTGTGGATCATGTTCTTTATGCGTAGAGGCGGTTGATAGCGGCGAAATTTGGCCGCCCAAAAGCCATGCTTCGTTGTGTTTTAAGATGACATAGGCTTGATCGAGCTGAACTTTGCCCGCGCGCAAGCTTTTGACTTCCCAGCCTTCTAGGGCAATACCTGCCTCAAAACGCTCTTCGAAGACATATTCGAAATGCGCTTTACGATTGACAGCGATAGTTTGATCAGATTTTTGTTTCTTAGTCATGGCGCGGAGTATAATACTGCTAGCCGGAAAATTGAATAGAGTAAATGCAATAATGACGATTATTAAACGCAGTGCCTTAGTTTCTTATAGCGTGCGCCAAATGTTTGAATTGGTCGATAATATCGAAGATTATCCACGATTTTTACCCTGGTGCCATCAAAGTCATGTCACTCACCGTGATGCAGAGGAAGTGCTCGCAACACTAGAAATCGTTTGGTCAGGGATTCATAAAAATTTTACGACACGCAATCATCTTCATCCCCATGAAAAGATTGAAATGACGTTAGTAACGGGCCCTTTTCGTCATTTGGAGGGGCGCTGGCGTTTTGTGGCGCTGGGCGATCGGGGTTGTAAAGTCAATATGGAATTGGAATTTGAATTGGCAGGCGGCATAATGGACAAGGTTTTTCAGCCGATTTTTAACCATATTGCGAATTCATTAGTGGATGCATTTTGTAAGCGTGCCGTGGAAGTTTATGGAACCCCTTAAAAAAATAAAAGTAGAAGTTATCTATGCCAACCCTCGGGCACAAAAATTAATTGCTCTTGAAATTGAAGAGGGGGCAACGTTAGCTGCCGTGATTCAGCAATCAGGGATACTGAGTATTTTTCCGGAGATTAGTCTAGCGCAGCAAAAGATAGGTATTTTTAGTAAACCAAAAACCCTAACAGATATTGCGCATGACGGCGATAGGATTGAAATCTATCGCCCTTTGCTAATCGATCCCAAAGAAGCTCGCCGAGGACGTTCGAGGGACAGTAAGACTTAAGACTTGATGTTTCCCGTGATATTTTTAAGAATCCCCTTTTTATTAAATTCTAAGGTGATATATTGTTCGGTCATCTTGCCGTTACCGGGTTTGAAAGTATAAATATAATCCACGCGATTGTTATTAAACGTATTCATCAGAATGGGTGATCCCATGATTTCTTTCACATCTCTCATCGTCATGCCGAGACGAAGTTCATGTACTTTTTCAGGAGTGATCACATTACCTTGTTCAATGTCCATACGGGAAACCCAGGCACAGCCAGAGAGGATTGCGCCGAGTAGTAGGATTGCGAATAATTTTTGCATAACGTATTGTTCCTGCTTTTCTTATAATGACAGTGCGGCACATCTTACCCGATTCACGTGGATTTTGGTATGCGTTACAATCAATATGATTATTTTTAGGAGTGCTTGACAGTGGATAATTCAAATTTGAAAAAAGCGGGGCTGAAAGTCACTCTCCCGCGCATCAAAATCTTAGAAATTCTTGAAAATGCGGCGGAGCATCATTTAAGCGCAGAAGATGTTTATCGGATTTTATTAGAATCGAGTGAAGATATTGGATTAGCGACTGTTTATCGCGTGCTGACGCAATTTGAAGAAGCAGGATTAGTCGTTCGGCATAATTTTGAAGGGGGTCACTCTGTTTTTGAATTGGATCATGGGCATCATCATGATCATTTGGTGTGTGTAAAATGTGGGCGTGTTGAAGAGTTTGTCGATCGTGTGATTGAGGAGCGTCAAAAAGAAGTTGCGCATCAGGCAGGTTATACCATCACCGATCATAGTTTAAATATTTATGGAATTTGTGGCACTTGCCAAGGAAATAGTTAGGAGATCAACATGATCAAGCCACTGATGAGTCTATTAGGGATCGCATTATTTTCAAATATAGTATGGGCACAACCGACATTTATCACGGTAAAAATGGCTGAGGAAACAACTATTCCAGGTTATACGCCGCCCAATCTTTCCCAATCCATTGACAATTCTCCTGAAGAAGAATCGTCTGTCGTGAAAATTCCAAATCGTATTTTGCAAGATCCAAAAACGAGTGCATTGTGGCAAGCGTATTTCAATAAATTACGCACTTGTACGCCAGGCGTTTATGTTTTACCGCAAATTAATCCTGCCATTTCGAAACAATATGGTGATATTGAGACGGATCATGTGGTGGGTGTCGGGACGGATAATCGATGTCATATTACGATGATGTATTATGCTGCAAATGATCCTAGACTGTCGCCCAATCCCCTTTTGGGGGCTGCACCTAAACAATATCCCGCAGGATCAGAATGCAGTTTAACGACCGCAACGATCGAGGCGATGATTGCGTTCGATCAAAACATATTACAAGGTAATGAAATCAAAATCGCTGCGGAAGATCCGTTTTCTAAAGTTATTTCACAATATTGTGCGCCTTTTGTCATCATCCAGGGACAGAAGATGATGACAAATCAGGAATGATCCCACTAAATTTTAACGCGGATACCTGCCGATGGATCTTCAGGGCAATCAGAATCAATTCCTACTGTCTCGAAAGGGAGAGGTTCTTTTGAAGCAGTCATAACATGACTGCTACTTGAACTGGAAGATGAACAGGTGCCAGACGGCAGAAGTGGGGGCGGTGGTGCGGGTAGCGCCGCGAATGTTAGTAACAGGCCGGATGTGCTTGAAGACGACAGGGATGAAGAAGGGCTCACTGATGGGGGTGTGGGCGCCATGAATGATAACGGACTGGATATATTGCTATGATCAGTCAATGGAGGTGAATGAGAGCAAAAACAAGGGGTGTATCCAGGCGGTGGATAGATGCGGACCTTAGGGCGCTTCTTCTTACTGATCGTCTTGACCGGGAAAGGCACTATACGACTCAGGATGGTCGCTATTTCAAAAACGAATAACAAATTATGAAGATTGACACCTTTAGCACACTTGAGGAGCCCCAATCGTCTCTCGTCGAATTTTACGGGTGCGAGGTCCCACCGCCGCTCCTGAAGATTCGTGAAGTATTTCTTTAAATTTTGATATGTTATGTCATCTTCTTTATATGGAAGAGGACCAATCTTGAATTTTCTAAAAGTAATGATTTGAGAGTGTACATATTCTTTTCGAATCGCGGCATCCTCTTTAAACCCTCCGTCAATAATGACTCTTATTTCGTGGGTTCCCTGTGAAGTCGTTCCTTTGTTGGAAAAAGGGATGTTTCGCCTTTGTTGATCAATAGGTATTGCTTGGCCTGTTATAAAATTATATTCAATAAAAGTGCGAATAATGGTGTGCACCGCTTGCAGACTAAGTATAGTGAAAGAGGCAGGTTTTTTATTTGTCTCATCATCAGGTAAAGAAAATGGAACGGGTGGAATAAATGGAACAAGCGGATGACTATGACCATTGTAATGAGAGAGAGCGAGTGGCGCGCTTTTTTCTTTTTTCAGAGTTCTTTTTGGCGTAATAATAGGTCGTGGCGAATCCTTCTTCTCTTCTTTTTCTTCCTCTTCCTCTTCCTCTTGTATGGCACTCTCTGAAGAGAGGGAGTGCACAGGGACAGAGGAACGTGCTGCCATCATTGAACGCGTACTCTCGAAATTTCGTCCTTTTTCGGTTATTTTAACTTTTCTTTTTTCTTCTTTTCCTTCTTCTCCTTCTTCTTTTTTTATGGCGCGACCCGAAGAAGAGTCGCTTTCACTGAGTGGAAAAACAGAATGGGTCCTGAGTGGAGAGCCAGATTTTTTCTTCGATTTCTTTTTTTCACCAGCGAGTTCGGTTTTTTCTTCTTTCAGTTTTTTGTGAGGTTCTTCTTGTTTTACCGTTGTCTCATCCCTGTTGCGTTTTCTATTTTCTTTCGCGAGAACGGTGGTGGCATGAGTGTCTATGTTTTCCATTGTTGTTAAGACATCGGCAGGCGTTTCCACATTCTTTATCTGAGTCAGCCAGTGTCTGATGGGTTTTACCAGGGTGATGCTACTAAAATTTCTTTTTATTTTTTCCCATTCTTTTTCGTCAAGATGTTTGATCAGAGGCTCTATTTCTTTTATAAATACGATAAGGTCAGCTTTTATTTTTTCTAGTTCAGAAGATCGATTATGTTTATCATTCAGCAATTTTTTCAGCGTGCCATTACTGCCTATGATATTTCTTATGCTAGTTGTGATCAGCATGGCGGCGGCAGGAATATTTTTAAATTCAAATGCAGTTTTAATGGGGGATTTTGAGAAATCATATACAGTAAAATTGAATTCGTTGAAAAGATTTTGGAGTAACTTTAAATAGTGGGGGTCTGTTTGTTTGACGAGAAGATGGTAAATGGTTTCTTGATTTCTATCTTCGACCATTGGTGTTGCGAGTTTACGCCTCAAAATTAAGTTAAATATGTCGCTTTTTTTAGATGTGTTGCGTGAGCTCAATACAAAATGAAGAAGGGTTGAAAAGTCCATGGCGTGACGTGAGTCGGCGCCCGCTGCAATTAATTTTTCGATTTGATCGCTATCCTGTTTATAACAGGCATGCATTAACGCATTTAATTCTAACTGTTTAGGGTTCGCAATAAATTTTTTGCCGACTTTCTTTCCGACAAAAATAATATTGTTTACATTGAATGAAGTCAGCGTGCTCTTTTCTTCAGCGTCTTTTTCAGCCATGAATGTGGGTATATAAATAGCTTGTGCGGTATCATTTTTTTCAATGTCTAATAATTTTCGAATATCCCGCTTTAGTATTTTATCTTTGACTTGTTCTAAATTAATATAATGTTCTTTATTCTCATCATATATTTCTTGATAACTTTTTTCTGAGTGATGCGCTTGTGTGGCGATTTTATAGGTAATAAATTCATCATGGAAAGAATGGCTATTGTAATCTACAATGATTTGTGTCGATCTTTGCTCACCGTTTTCGTCATAAAAAATGGGAATATCAACGAGAGTTTGGATATAAAAGCTTTTGTCTCCTTCATCAAACGTCAAAATACAATTGGGTTCTTCTCCCGTATTTGCAAAGCCTGCGCCATTACCTGCATTTTCTGCATTAACGTAGATAGTCCCGTGATTAACAATATAAGATCCTGATATTCCTGTTTCGGATTTGGATAAAGTTCTTTTTCCAGTGTACTCGATAAGATAGGTATCTTTTGGGATTTTTTTGGCTTTTAGGGCCTCTTTGTTTTTAACATAGAGATGAAGACCGTAACACGGTTTGCTTTCTTTCGATTCTCGATCTTCTAAAACTGAGACGCGTGCAATATAAAGGCTGTCGCGATACGTTTGTGTTTTATGTTGCGTTTTTTTTTGACTCGGTATGAGTTTAAAATCGGGAAATTTGCGACGCATACTGTCTTCATCATGCACCCAAGTTTTCTCGTCATAAGGAGCTTCTATTAACGGTTCCTTAGTTTCCTTATCTTCTTTTCTCGTCTTCATATACAAATTCCACAAATATAATTTAAATAGGCCTATAGTTTACAAATCGAACTGATTGATAGGGGGAGCAATGTCGGGTGTCGGATCAGGCTCAGTTCTAATCATTGAAGCGCTAAAAAACCTAGGGTCGCCTGTTGGAAATTGTCTCTTTGATTTCACTGGTAGGCATAAACTAGGATCGGTCGCATGCACGAGGCGCACTATTTCATAAACCCAACGCATGTTATAACGCAGATCATCATCTGGAGCGGTTCCCAATTGTTCGCGATACCACCCTTCAGTCAAATTATTTTTACTGATAAGAGACAAACACGCTTCTTTAAATTTTTCCAATGACTCTTTATTTTTCATCGGTTTTGGGATGGGGTAAAATTGGTATCTCTTGTGTATGGCGATACTAGTTTCATTGTCTGTTTTGAAGCCACGAACATGGGTACGCGCTGTGTTTTGTGGGTTAGCTTCAAAATAATACTTAACATTCAAAAAACCCAGTGTGATTTCTCGCGCGATCTTATCAATAGGTACCTGTACAGAAACCATAGTTTTTGGAGAGGCCCCTCTGAGATTTAGCGTCCTCGATATTTCGGACAGACTTTTAAAAGATACTATCTCGAAACGTAACCCTGGCAAAGGTTCTGCTGAAGAACTCATAACAGGATGACTATTGGAACTGGAAGATGAATAGGTATCCATGAGTGAAAGCACTGAAGGCGGCGAGGGAGGCGCGGGTAATGTCACTAGCGTTGTGAATGCCGGGACAGGACTCGGCGGTAAAGCAATGGGGGGTGGCGATGGCGCCGATGGCGGCGGCAAAAGCGGAGCGCCCTTATCCTCCTCGGTGCTAAAAGACGAAGTAGTAGCTTGTGGCAAAGGACACAAAAAAGGAGAGTCTGTGTTTAATGGTAGAACAGACAAAAGAGTAAAGTCTGCGGTCAATGGTGGAACAGGCGAACTAGGAAAGTCTGCGGTCAATGGTGGAACAGGCAAGGGAGGAAAGTCTTCGGTTAATGGTGGAACAGACGAAGGAGTAAAGTCTGCGGTCAATGGTGGAACAGGCAAAGGAGGAAAGTCTTTGGTTAATGGTGGAACAGACGAAGGAGTAAAATCTGTGGTCAATGGTGAAGCAGGCGAAAGATGAGCGCTCTGTAGAAATAATAGAGATTCTCTACGGGCGGCTATAAGGCATATGTGATGTACAATCCTCGCTATTTCGTGGGCGCATCGCAAATTATCAGGATTTACATTTTTCGCATACTTTATCTTCATCAATGGCTCCTCTGGAAGAAGATTCTCAAGGCGGAGGCAATAAGCAAAATATAGTTTTAAATTTTTGTGTCCCTCTTTAGTTTCTTCCTGCGGCAAACAATAAAAACGAAAAAGCTTTAGAGGAATGGATTGCGGAGGTTTAGGCTTGCTATCTTCTATAAACCTCAAATGTTCGTCCCCAAGTCTTCCATTAATGAAGACTTTTATTTCGTGGGACCCAACTGAAGTTATTCTTTGGTGGAAAACCAAGATGCCTTGATTTTTCTGCCATGCCGGTAATGCAGATCCTGATTCATGACTATAGTCATAAAAAGCCTTAATAATTGCATTTATCGATGTCGGACTAAGACACGTGAAAGAGATAGGTTTATCAGTCATATCCTGACTAGAATGAGATGACGCTAGAGGATATGTGCTTTCGCTACTACTTGAAGAGGGAGAGACAGGTCCTTTCTTTAATATTATCGCGGGTGTTACTAATGTAGTCGGTGTAGAGCTTATGCTAGGACTAGAAGACGGCGAATGATGGCTACTGGAATTTGTTGCTGGTTTAGCTGCAGCTATTTTTTTTGTTTTCGATTTTAGAGTCGGTTTAATAAAGCATTTTAGAGTCGGTTTAATGAAGCGTATATGCTGAATAATCCTCGCCATTTCGTGGACGCATCGCAAATTATGAGGATTTACATTTTTGGCATGTTTGGACTCCGTCAATGGCTCCTCTGGAAGAAGAGAAATCCTACGGTTGCACTCGAAAAAATATTGTTTTAAAGGCTTGAGTGTTTCTTTAGTTTCTTCCTGTGGCAAAGAATAAAAACGAAAATTATCCAAAGGGATGGATTGCTGAGGTTTAGATTTGTTGCCTTCGACCATTTTCCAACTCTTGCCCCCAAATTTTCCAGGACTGAAGACTTTTATTTCATGGGATCCAACTGAAGTTATTTTTTGACGGAAATCCAGGATGTCTTGATTTTTCTCCTCCTCGTTCTCTAATTTGAAGCCTGTTTTATGATTATGTTCATACAAAGTGTTAATAATCGCATCTATCGATGTCAGACTAAGATACTTGAAAGAGATAAGTTTAGCAGTTGGTTTAGTAATTGGTTTAGTAATTGGTTTAGTAATTGGTTTAGCAGTTGGTTTAGCAGTTATTATAGGGGTTCTACTGGAACTAGAAGACGACTTAGAGCCGACCATTTTTCGGGTAGTACCATGTTCATTATGAAATTTTATGATTTGCACAATGTTTTTCATAACTTGAATAGAAATGGAGGGATAAATTTGTAGAGTAGTTTTATAAAGCAAGGGTTCTTCGTCATATTTTGAAAGATATACTTTTGTCAGTGTCATTGCACGAGTAAAGTTTGCAAGTTGCGAGAGCGCCTCTGTGGTATATTCTTCGACGCCCGCAATAGAGTATGTTACATACGTCTTCTTACTCTCGCTATCAAGAATCTTGATACACCCATTTTTCATTGCATAACGATAGGGTGCCTGACGATGATAGGGTACTTGTTTAGGTTTTTTGCAGAGTTCCTGGCTTCTTTCTGTTTCCTGAGCGCGTTTTCTTTTTTGTCCTGTATCTGTTACAGAAGTTGATTTGTCTGTTTCTTTTTTCAATTTTGTTTTTTTCACAGGATGACACTCATCTTCTTCAGAATCATATTCAGAATCATAGTCATTTGTTTCAGGATGATACTCATCTGTTTCAGAGAGTGATTCTTCTGCTTCTTCTTCTTTTTCTTCTTCTTTCTCTTCTTCAGGCTCACGCTTCAACATGAAACGTGTTCGAGCGAAATCTTTTGCTCTTTGGCTTGGTTTACGTGTTCTTTTTTCTTCTTTTTCTTCTTCTCTTTCTTCTTCTCTTTCTTCTTCTCTTTCCTCTCTTTTTGCCTCTTTCGCTTCATCTTTTTCTTCTTCGCCTTCTTTCGCCTCTCCCTTTGCTCGTTTCAGTTCTTCTAAAATATTTTTACGTAGTACAGGATATTTTTTTCCTATGAACTCACGACTACTGAAGAGTTTTTTTACGATGTCTTCCAATTCAGTGTTATTACTCTCTGGATAAATTTCTTTTTCTATTAGCATCTTAATTTGTTCTAATTTGTAAGTGGAGCCCTCACCTGGCATCCGGATTATTGTTTCAATGCTTGCTTTGATAAGCATTTCTGCCGCATCCCAATTTTTAGATTGAATGGCCGTGCTAATAGGGGATTTTGAGAAATCGGTTAAATGAAAATGGAATTCGTCACAAAGAATTTTTAGTAATGGTAAATATTCTTTTTCTTTTTTTCGAACGAGAAGATGGTAAATCGTTTCTTGATCGTTATTTTCAACCATGGGAGTGGCTAATCCGGCTTTCAAAATATACTCAAATATTTTTCTTCTCTTAGGCGTGTCAGGTGATTGCAATATAAAATGGAGAAGCGTTGAAAAATCCATGGCATAGCGCGAATCAGCTCCAGCCCGCGCTAATTTCTCGATTCGATCGCTATCCTGTTGGTAACAGACGAGCATGAATGCGTTTAACTCTAATTGTTTAGGATGAGGAATAAATTTTTTGCCACTTTTTTCCCCGACAAAAATACAATTATTGACATTGAACCTAGTCAGCTTGCTCTTATCAGCCATGAATGTAGGGATATAAATACTCTGTGCGCTGTCTTTCTCTTCTATTTTTAATAATGTTCGAATATCTCGTTTGAGTGTGTCATCTTTGACTTTCTCTAAATCAATATAATCTTCTTTATTTTCATCATATATTTCTTGATAATTTTTATCTGAATGGTGTGCTTGAAGGGCGATTTTGTGAGATTGAAATTGGTAACTTATAATGATTTGTACGGGGTTTACTCTGCCTTCTTTATCACGAGAAAGAGGGATATCGATGTGCGTTTGGATATAAAATTTTCTACGCTCTTCATCGAAATGGAAAATACAATTGGGTTCTTCCCCCGTATTTGCAAAGCGCGCTTCATTTCCCTCAGTCTCTGCATCAATGTGAATATCTTCGTTATCGTCATCGTCATCCATCGTAAGAACATAAGGGCCATATCTGTATTCACTTAGTTTTTTTCCAGCGTATTCAATAAGCAGTGTCCCTTTTGGAATTTCTGTGACCTCTGTATCGTCTGGTAATTGCAGATAAAGACCCCTACAATCCGGCTTGCCTTCTTCCGAGAGAATACCGACGGGCGCAACAAAAAGACTTTTGGTATATTGACGCGTTCTATTTTTGGATGTTTTATCGCTTCTTATGAACTTAATACCAAATTCGTCATTAAAATGACGTGCATGCCTCTTACCAGAGCCACACTGAAAACGTTTTTTGCCGTCTTTATGTTCTTCGGTTTTCGATTCTGAGTGTCTTTCTATTCTTTTTAGCTTCCTGGTTGATGACATATTGACCGCACTAAATAGATATGTTTAATTAGTCGCCATATTAAGTTAAAAACCTTAAGAATTCCTTAAGACTTCATCTAAAAGCAGTTTCAAACACATTTAAAGAAGAAAAGGCTGTTTTATCAGAGTCAGACCCGAGGATAGGAGGAGGCGAAGGCAGGGTTGGGGTAGGCAACGGAGAGAAAAAAGAAGTGCTAGGAGCGGGCGATAGCTCGATCGCCCGCCCATTTTTAGCTTTCACTTCAGAGAGAGGGGGTCGCTGCACGGCCGTCCTGACTTCACATAACGCAGGGTTAACATAATGCATGAATCGCACTATTTCATAAACCCAACGCATGTTATATCGCATATTATCATCTAGCGCAGTTTTCAATTGTGTGCGATACCATTTTTCAAATTTGTCTTGAGAAATCATAGAAAGACATTTCTCTTTAAATGCTTCTAATAATTTTTTATTTTCTATAGGCTTTGGGATAGGATGAAATTGCCAGAAGCTGATGCTGATGCCCTCTATATACATAGGACATTCAAATGACAGGTTATTTATATAGATTATCGTGTCTTCTCTTTTTGTATGTTCTTTGTTTATTGGCTTACCCCTATAATAAGTTACACGCAAATGACCTATTTCGATTGTTGGAGTCACTATCTTCTCAATAGGTATCCACACAGGAACGATTTCTAATATATCAATTCTCATTTTTTTTGAAGCAGTTATTATCGTGCTCATGAGAGTGTTTGCATACTCTGCTGTTAATATTTCGAGACGTAGGCGTTCTTTTGGACTAGTTGAACTAGAAGATGAAGATGAAAAAAACAAAGAAGGACTGCATAGCAAACTCTGCTGCGAATCGGGGCGCACTCTTACTGGGGTAGGCGTCATACGACGCATAATCGTTACGATTTCAAAAGCGCATAACAAATTCGTATGATTGACAAAGTTATACTGGCACGCCTTAATTCTTTTCTCGTTGAATTTTACTGTTTTCCGATGATACAAATTCGAGAAGTATTTTTTTAAAATCCCATATGTTGTCGTATCTTCTTTATGTGGAAGAGGATAAAACCTGAATTTCATAAAAGGAATGCATTGAAGGGTATATTTTTTTTGAATCTCGAAATTTTCTCCACATCCTCTGTCAATGACGACTTTCATTTCGTGGGATTCTCGTGAAGTCGTTCCGTCGAGGGAAAAGGGAATGTCTCGATTTTGTTTATCAATAGGTATTGGGCGGCCTGTTATATAATCATATTCAATAAAAGCGCGAGTAATGGCGTGTACTGATTCTAGACTAAGAATCTTGAAAGAGAGTGCGGGTTTTTTCCCTGTCGCATCATAAGACAAAGAAAATGGAGGCGCTGCTGCCGGATTCATACTCCCGCTATTACTTGAAGTTGCTGTTGTTGGAAGTATTGCTGGCGTAGTCAGTATCAATGCGCTAGAACTTGATAGAGCGAATGGATCCGTGCTTTCGCTGTGACTTATTTCATGATGATGTTTTATTTTTTCTTTCGGTTTTTTGCGGGGTTGCACGCTTTTTTCTTCTTCAGTGCGTTTTCTTTTTGGGACGGAAATGGGAACAGACGCACTCTTTTTCTCTTCTCCTATTGTGTTGTCAGAAGAAGAGTCGCTGTGGGTGTGAGCAGAGGAACGTCTCATCAGGGCATGCCGCGTGTGGGAGTAGCTTCGTCCTTTTGTGCTTAATCTCACTTCTCTTTTTTCTTCTTTTTCTTCTTTGCCTTCTTTCTCTTCTTTCTTTTTATTGACTCGCTTCAGTTTTTCTAAAATATCATCACGTAGCGTATTGGCGTGGCTGATAAGTTTTCTTCCTGTGATTCCAAGGAAGACTTTTGTTGCAATGTCTTTCCATTCAGTTTCATCAAGATTTTCGATTTCTGGATAAATATGTTCTTCCATTAGCATATTAAGATCGTTTTTCTTTCTTTCTAGCGCAGCTTCTTTTGATTTTGGATCATCAAGCCTGGAACAGATTATTTCTGGAATGTTTGCCTCGATAAGCAGTTTCACAGCTTCCCAATTTTTAGATTGAATGGCCGTCCTAATGGGGGACTTTAAGAAATCGGTCAAATGAAAATGGAATTCGTCACAAAGAATTTTTAGTAATGGTAAATATTCTTTTTTTTGAGCGAGAAGATGATAAATCGTTTCTTGATCGTTATTTTCAACTAAGGGGGTTGCTAATTCTTTTCTTAAAAGATATTTAAATACTTCTTCTCTTTTAAGGGTATGAGATGATTTCAATACAAAATGGAGAAGCGTTGAAAAATCCATGGCATAGCGCAAATCAGCGCCATGTGCAGTTAATTCCTTGATCCGCTCAAGATCCAGTTTATAACAGGCGAGCATGAATGCGTTTAACTCTAATTGCTTAGGGTGGGGAATAAATTTTTTGCCTCTTTTTTCCCCCACAAAAATACAATCATTGACATTGAATTCAGTCAGCTTACTCTCATCAGCCATGAATGTAGGGATATAAATACTCTGCGGGCTATCTTTCTCTTCAATTTTTAATAATGTTCGAATATCTTCTTTGAGTTTGTCATCTTTGACTTTCTCTAAATCAATATAATCTTCTTTATTTTCATCATATATTTCTTGATAAGTTTTATCTGAATGATGGGCTTGAAGGGCAATTTTAAGATGAGATGATGGAAATGGGTAATGTACAATGATTTGTACGGGCTTTATTCTGCCTGCTTTGTCACGAGAAAGGGGGATAGGGGTATCCACTTGGATATAAAATTTTTTACGTATTGTATCGAAATGGAAAATACAATTGGGTTCCTCCCCCGTATTGGCAAAACGCGCTTCATTTCCCTCAGTTTTTGCATCAATGTGGGTATGTGTATTTTCATCTTCATCGTCCATCGTAAGAATATAACGGCCATATCCAGACTCTCCCTGTTTGTGTAATTCTTTTAATTTTTCTTCAGTTAATTTTTTTCCAGTGTATTCAATAAGAAGCGTCCCTTTTGGAATTTCTGTGAGCTCTGTATCGTCAGGTAATTGCAGATAAAGACCCTTACCATCTGACTTACCTTCTTCCGAGAGAACACCGACGGGTGCAACAAAAAGATTTTTGATATATTGACGCGTTCTATTTTGGGATATTTTATCGCTTTTTATATACTTAATATCAAATTCGGCATTAAAATGACCTGCATGTCTTTCACCAGAGCTACACTGAAAACGTTTTTTTCCGTCTTTATGTTCTTTAATTTCCGATTCTGGGTCTCTTTCTGCTGTTCTTGCTCTTCTGGATGCAGACATCTTGACCATTCTCAATAAATATGATTAATTAGTCGCCATATTAATTTAAAAACCTTAAGAATTCCTTAAGACTTATTATTGATAATCACTTACGTTTTAATAATTCATTTAAATGAGGGGTGGATATGAGTGTTACCAGAACAGCAAAAACACAGGAAGATTTAGAGTTCGCTCTAAAAACAGCTATCGATAATTATCAAAAACAAGATAAGAAAAAAAGCGGATCTGGTGATGAAGAAAACTCCAAAAGATATTCAGATATCTTGCAACCTCTTAAAGTGGCTTATATTAAGTATAAGAATGCTCATAGCTATGTGGAACCGACGACGGATGCATTGCTTGCTTTAGCTCAAAAAGAGGCTGTTGAGATGGCAGATGCACTTTATGATTTGGCTCTTCATGAAATGAATTTATGGAGACATAAACGTAATAAAAATGCAGAAGATGCAATAGAAAAAGTCTCTGAATTGGAAGAAATATTAAAATTTCTTCTTGATAATGCAGCAAACTTATATCGTCAGGATGAGGATGTGTCCGGCCCCGAACAGGAAGAAAATTATAGGCAGACTAAAAAAGTATTAAGAGAAAACTTAAGGGAATTACGTGCTACTTTAGAGAAAGCAGAAGTGAGCGAAGAGGAAGAAGAAAAAGAACAGAAAAGAGCTAAGCCAACTCCAACTCGTACAAGGTATCGTGAGGAAAATGATAAAGAAGAGAAAGAAGAGAAAAGAGCTGGCAAGCGTGAAGAAAATGATGAAGAAGAAAATGACAAAGAAGAAAATGATAAAGAAGAAAATGATAAAGAAGAATTTGAAGTGGGAGCAGGTGCGAGAGTTGCGCCAAAAAAGAGAGAGAAAGAGAAAAAGCCAAGTGCTGAAGTTGAGCGTAAGGGAATATTTACCGGCGCCGAATTAGCTGAAAAATTGCACGATTTTAACCCTGAGGTTGATAGTCAATATTTGGAATGCAAAGAACGGATGACAGATGGAGACTATAGCGGTTTTACGCATTTGCAAATTGCAGCCTCTCTTCCTGAGGGGGCTGATGCAAGCTTTGTTGCACAAGCCATTATCAGAAAAGAAAAAGCCGACCGAAAAGATGGTAGTCAGAATTCAGTGTGTGCTTTTGATACAGTTAAAGGCGGTACATACGACGGACATACGATTGCCGGATTTGGTGTAAATAACCCGGATGTTTTTGAGGGAATACTCGGTGAGTTAGATGCCGATGATAAAGTCAAATTTTGTAATCATGCAAATGTCCGAGGCTACCTTAAAGGCACAACTCCCCTTATGTTTGCGGCTTATCATGGCCGGGCGGATTTGTGTCGTCGTTTGCTGAAAGAAGGTGCAAAATTTATTACTCGATTACCCGGTGTGGAGGCTTTCCCTGAAGAATTCAAAGCGCGTCGGATTAATGCTCATTGGTCCGCACTGCATTTTGCAATTGATGAGTGTGATGCAAAGCTAGACTCTACCGAACGTCCAAAACATTTGGAAGTTGTGAAATTGCTAGCAAATCATATCAATACGCTAGAGAACACAGAGGAAGTTCAAAGTTATAAATATAACATCTATACTTTCATGCTGCATAATGAACGCTGGGACCTTTTGGATGTTGTTTCCAAATATATGCCATTAACTAAGCAGCAGCTAAAGGATTTTGAAGGGGATTTCCGCAGACAATTAGACCAGGCGAGTGAAAACCCAGACGGTGAGGCGGCGTTGAAAAAGATACTCTCCCCTGCAACTGCAGCACGAGAGAAAAAAATTGAAAAACGAGAAAGGGAAGTGAGTAGTGAAGAAGGGGAGTCATCCAAGAAAAAAGGACGCCAAACAAGAACTGCAGCTGTAGCGGCGGCATTACCTTCTTCTTCTCTAGCAACGTTACCTCGTAGAGCTCGAGTTAAACATAAGGATACGCCAAAGGCTACGCCAAAAAGAAAGCCTGATGAAACAGCTTCCGAAGAAGCTCCTCTTAAAGTTCGTAAGGTTCTGAAGGACGAAAAAGCTTCTAACAAAGAAGCTCCCAAAGTTTCTAGGAGTTTGGATAAACAAAAAAAACGTAAGGAAAAAGATTCCAGTTTAGTTGGTCTCAGTTCTCCACAGTTAGAGTTAATGAGTAGTGGAGATGTAGGTAAAGCAATGGTTACTGGAGTGGCGGCATCTACTTTCCGCCCAGCTATATTGCTGCCTTCCATCAGCGGTCCCACTAATACACCAAGTCCTACTGAGGGATGGAGGGCTTTCACAGCTGTAGCGGCAGAAGCACGCCCCTTGCCCTTGCCAGAGCTAGCACCACTTCTTCCACCTCCTGCGCTTGCTGTCGTTCCAACACCCAGTTTAAGTCAGGCCTCTTCGACTAGTTCTAGCGCTATTGCGGTTGGTTCTGCAACATCAAGTAGTCTCTTTTCGACTAGTTCCAGCTTTAGTTCTAGCTCTAGTTCTAGCTCTACTCCTATTTCTTCATCTCGCTCCTCTTTGACTAGTTCTAGTGCGAGAATTTTGCCAGTAGCATCAAAAGCTATTCGCACCACCTCTTTGACTACTTCTAGTTCTAGCTCTGCTTCTTCATCTGCTGCTGCGAGCATGTCGCTGGATGCCTTGATTCAGCCTCCTGCGATTCCTAAGAATACGCCTGAACCTGAATCTGAACTCGATAAGGCTAAGAAAATAGCTGCCGAGATTAAGACTGCTTTTTTTGAAATGGGTCGCTCTCTAACTCAGTTGCAGAAAGATTTACTGAACTATAAAAATGATGGTTCAATCGTGCCTAAATTTGAGGAGCTCATCAGATCAATTAGTGGTAAGGCTACTAAAGTCACGCTACCTCGTGTTACGAATAAGTCTCTCTCGGCTTTAGATAAAGAGCAGAATGCTCTTCATGACAAACTTCAGACATATCATACTTATTTTACTGGCTATCCTGCAGACCTATCAAAGATAAAAACGATGCTGATAGGTAGAGGCTTTGGTTGCGTACAAGATGCGCAGCTTAGCATAGCTGATTTGATTAAAAAGATGGGGCGGCCTGCTGAGAAAAAACCGACTGTCACGACTGCTACTGCTATGCCTACTTATTCTAGTACCCCAGATGTTTCTGGAGGCGGCGGAGGTCCAGGCGCTGTTCTGGATGATCCATTTGGTCTTACTCCAGCACCTCGTCAGCTTGCGAGTTCATCTCCTTCTAGTTATCGTGCAGCAATGTCGTCAACTGGTAGAACTGTGCCATCTCCATCTACTTTTGGTGGATCTTTTTATGGCTCTTCTCCCAGCAGTAGCGCACGGGTTAGAGTAGCGCCGCCTGTAGGTACTTCATCTTTACCAAGGACGCCGAGCACGCCACCTTCTCCTCAAACGCCACGTGATGGGTATGGCAACCCAACGGGTCCAACCCCACCAAATCATCGAAAAGGGCGGTGAACTTAAGCAGAATCTCTCGTTATCGTATTCGGTAACGAGAGAATTTTTTCTAGCATTTCTCTGGCATGATCTAATGTGGTTTTCGTAATCTCAACACCCCCTAACATGCGGGCTAATTCTTGAATTTTTTCATCTTGAGAAAGGGATTTGATGTGGGTAAAAGTCATTTCGTTTTCAATTATTTTTTGTGCACATAAATGTTGATGACCTTGCGCAGCCACTTGCGGGGCATGGGTGATGCAAAGAACTTGATGCGTTGCGCTTAAGCGACGTAATAATTTTCCGACGATTTCAGCCGTTCCACCGCCAATTCCAACATCGACTTCATCAAATACTAATACGGGAATCGTATGTTGTCCTGCGGTTGCTAAATGAATGGCTAGACTGATTCGAGAGAGCTCACCGCCTGATGCTACTTTGGCTAAGGGTTGTAGTGTTTGGCCGGCATTGGTTTTAATTTCGAAAATGACACGCTCCATTCCTTGAGGGGATGGGTGTGAAAAATCTTCCATTTCAAATAAAATATGAAATTCACCATGCGGTAAGGCGAGCTCATGAATCGTTTCTGTAATTTCATCCGCCAATTTTTTAGCGGCTTTAAGACGGCTTTGACTGAGTTTATGGGCCACTTCATGGTAATGTTTTTCGAGCATATCTAGTTTTTTGGTGAGGTCATTTAGCCGTTCGTCACTGGTTTCAAGATCGGCAAATTCGGTTATTAATTTTTGTTGGAGTTCATATAAATTCTGCGGCTCAACTTTATGTTTGCGCGCTAAATCAAATAAAATACCAATCCGTTGTTCAACACATTGCAAACGCGTTGGGTCAAGATCAACGGATTCTAAATAACGGGATAATTCATCTTCTGTATCTTTGATTTGAATCATCACGCTCTTTAGGATATTAATCCAGGTGATGATTTTAGGGTCGACACGCTGAACAGATTCTAATGCAACAAGTGCTTGGTGAAGTAAACGCGAGGCATTGTGGTCGTCGTTTTCGGTTAAATAATTTAAGGCATTGGTAATATTTTGTAATAATTCATCAGAGTGAGCGAGTTGCTTATGCTCAAGATCCAAGCTTTCAAATTCGTTGGGTAAAAGACGCAATTCTTCGAATTCTTGTAATTGAAATTTGAGAAAATCGACTCGTTGGGTGCGATCGTTAGAGCGTTTTTTCAATTCAAAAATCTCACGCGACAGGCTATGCCATTCATCAGAGAGCGCGCGGACTTGATCCAGTAAATGCGCATGACCGGCAAAACGATCAAGTAGAATGCGTTGTCTATCCGATTTTAATAAAGCTTGATGCTCGTGTTGACCATGAATATTAATTAATAATTCTGAAAGTTCACGTAGGGGTTGTAAAGTAATAGGCATGCCATTGATGTAGCTTCTTGAACGACCTTCTTTTGTGAGAGTGCGGCGAATAATGCACTCACCAGAATCACTTTCTAAATCGTAATTTTTAAGCCACTCACAGACTTCCGTGGATTGGCGGACATCAAAAACCAGTGAAATATCCGCTTTCTCTTCGCCTGCCCGCACAATATCGGCAGGTGCGCGACACCCCAGCGCCAATTCAATGGCATCAATTAAGATCGATTTCCCGGCGCCTGTCTCACCTGTAATCACAGTCGTCCCGGTGAGTAAGTCGAGTTGCAGGGTTTGTATCGTCACTAAATTGCTAATATGGACTTGTGTTAGCATATAATTGATTCCATTTGTTCATAATTTAGTCAGAATAGTGCAATTTTTTACCCCAATGAAGCTTGCTGCGTAACGTTTCATAATAACTATAATCCAATGGATGAATCAGATGTAAAGTTTTTGGCTTCTTTCGAATGGTAATCTCACTCCCCGGTTCCGCATTGAGATAAGCCCGCCCATCGCAACTTAAGCGCGGGGAAGTATCATTATTGGGCGACACGATAATAGAAATTTCACACTGACCTTGTACAACAATAGGGCGATTGTTTAGGCTATGCGGAAACATCGGGACTAATACAATCGCATCCAGCTGGGGATGAAGAATAGGGCCGCCGCCAGATAAAGCATACGCTGTTGAGCCAGTTGGGGTTGCAATAATCAGACCGTCTGAATTTTGACTACAAACAAATTGCTTATCAATATAAATTTCAAATTCAATCATATGCGGAATCGCATCGGGAATGAGTGCGACTTCGTTGAGTGCATCATCTTGACTGATTATTTTATTATTTGAAGTCACGGTTGCTGTCAGGAGAAAACGTTTTTCTAAAATAAATTTTCCCTCGAGAATAGCTTTAATTTTTTCTAATTGACTGGGTAATATATCGGTTAGAAAACCTAAACTACCGCGATTAATGCCCAAAATGGGGATTTCATCATTCAATACGGCATGGATGGCATTTAAAAAACTACCGTCACCGCCAACGACAATGAGGAGATCGCAATGTTTCCCAAGTTCTTCGCGGGGCAGATCGATGATTACAAGGAAGTTTGCTTGCTGCTAATTTTTTTAAATAATCCAGTATGTCTCTCGACT